>Ga0299913_10006286_pt1 | contig 10277 bp, 6 predicted proteins | sample RVTome_9_FD_201360 | JGI IMG/M metagenome (GOLD analysis project Ga0299913, IMG submission 201360) | Soil microbial communities from uranium-contaminated site in the Upper Colorado River Basin, Wyoming, United States - RVT155D38 (version 2) ... | reverse complement strand
CGAGAGTTCAACCAGCACACGAGCCGCGCCAAGAAGGCGGCGAGGAGCGGTCCCGTCATCATCACCGAGCGAGGACGCCCTGCGCACGTGCTGCTGACGTTCGAGGAGTATCAGCAGCTCGCGGGCGCGAGGGGGAGCATCATCGAACGCCTTGGCCTGCCTCCGGGCATCGAGGAGGTGGAGCTGGAGATCCCTCCGTTGCGCGATCCCGCCCGGCCCGCCGACCTCGGCTGATGTACCTGCTCGACACCAACGTCGTCTCCGAGCTGAGGAAGGCGCGGGCCGGAAGGGCCCACCCGAACGTCACGGCCTGGGCGGCGAAGGCGGCCGTTGCGAACCTCTTCGTGTCGGTCGTCACCCTCCAGGAGCTCGAGATCGGCGTCCTCCTCGCGGAGCGACGGGACCCACCACGAGGGGCGATCCTGCGCCGCTGGCTGGAGGACCACGTGCTGCCCACCTTTACCGATCGTGCCCTTCCCATCGACCTGCCCGTCGCACGGCGCAGCGCCGCGCTCCACGTGCCGGACCCCCGCCCCGTCCGCGACGCCCTCATCGCCGCCACGGCGCTGGTTCACGGCTTCACCCTGGTGACCCGCAACGTGGCCGACTTCGCGCCCACCGGAGCCAAGCTCCTCGACCCCTGGGCGTAGGGAACTGCAGTGCGACGCCGGAGCCGAGCCTTCGGCTGCGAATCAGCTTCGCACCCCGAGGTCCGGGGTCCTGACGTATTGATTAGACGCCGGTCTCACGTGGTTGCCCATTCGGCGGACAACAGGGCCGCCTGCTCCAGAACCGTCTGCGTGGCCTTCTCCTGCTTGTCCGGCGGGTAGCCGTGCTTGCGCAGGATACGCTTGACCAAGACGCGGAGCTGGGCACGCACGTTCTCGCGCAGGGTCCAGTCGATCGTGACGTTGTTGCGCACGGTCTCGACCAGCTCGCGAGCGATGCCGCGCAGCGTCTCGTCGCCCAGCACCTTCACTGCGCTGTCATTGGTCTCCAGGGCGTCGTAGAACGCGAGCTCGTCCTCTGAGAGGCCGAGCACCTCGCCGCGTGCGTTGGCTTCGCGCATGTCCTGCGCAAGCTGGATCAGCTCCTCGATTACCTGGGCCGCTTCGATGGCGCGATTCTGGTAGCGGCGGATCGTCTGCTCCAGCATCTCCGCGAAGGACCGTGCCTGCACGACGTTCTTCCGCCGCCGCGTCGATAGCTCGCCCTTGAGGAGCTTCTGTAGCAGTTCCACCGCCAGGTTGCGCTGCGGCATGCCGCGCACCTCGGCCAGGAACTCGTCCGAGAGGATCGAGATGTCGGGCTTCTCGAGACCGGCCGCGGCGAAGATGTCCACGACGCCTTCCGGGGCCACCGCGCGCGACATGATCTGACGCACCGCGTGGTCGAGGTCCTCCTCGGGCCGCGCGTCGCCCGGGGCGCGCTTGGCGAGCACGGCCTGCACGGCCTGGAAGAACGCCACGTCGTCGCGGATGCGCAGCGCCTCCTCGTGAGGCACCGCCAGTGCGAAGGCTTGCGACAGCTCTCGAACGGCACGCACGCAGCGGTCCTTGCCGTTCTCCTGGGCGAGGACGTGCTCCTGGGCCGGCGGCAGCAGGCCGAGCCGCTCCTGTGGGGTCCCCGTCGTCCACTTCGACCGGTCGAAGCCGTGGAAGAGGCCGCAGCAAACCTCGTACTTCTCCACCATCACGGCGACCGCCTCGTCTTGATCGAGGGCCGTGCGCCCCGTGCCGCCACTCTCGGTGTAGGTGGCGAGCGCCCGCTTCAGCTCGTGGGCGAGCCCGAGGTAGTCCACCACAAGCCCGCCGGGTTTGTCCTTGAACACCCGGTTCACGCGCGCGATCGTCTGCATCAGGCCGTGGCCGCGCATCGGCTTGTCGACGTACATGGTGTGCAGGCTCGGCGCGTCGAAGCCGGTGAGCCACATGTCACGCACCAGCACCACGCCCAGCGGGTCGGCGGCGTCGCGGAAGCGGTTGGCCAGTGCCTCGCGCCGCGGCTTGTTGCGGATGTGCGGCTGCCAATCGGCCGGATCGGAGGCCGAGCCGGTCATCACCACCTTGATGGCACCCCGGTCGTCGTCCTCGCTCGCCCAGGCCGGCCGGAGCTTCACGATCTCGCGATACAGCTCGACGCAGATGCGCCGGCTCATACAGACGATCATCGCCTTGCCGTCCATCGCCTCGAGCCGCTGCTCGAAGTGCTCGACGATGTCGTGCGCCACGATCGCGAGCCGCTTGTCGGAGCCCACCACGGCTTCGAGCTGTGCCCACTTGGTCTTGAGCTTCTCCTTCCGCTCGACCTCCTCGCCCTCGGTGGCCTCCTCGAACTCGGGGTCGATCCTCGGCCGCTCGGCCTCGTCGAGCGCCAGCTTGGCCAGGCGGCTCTCGTAGTAGATCGGCACCGTGGCGCCGTCCGCGACGGCGCGCTGGATGTCGTAGACGCTGATGTAGTCGCCGAAGACCGCGCGGGTGTTCGCGTCCTGCAGCTCGATCGGCGTGCCGGTGAAGCCGATGAACGATGCGTGCGGCAGCGCGTCGCGCATGTGGCGCGCGAAGCCGTCGATGAAGTCGTACTGGCTCCGGTGCGCCTCGTCGGCGATCACCACGACGTTGCGCCGCTCGGAGAGCGTCGGGTGCCGGTCGCCCTTCTCTTCCGGGAAGAACTTATGGATGGTGGTGAACACCACGCCGCCCGCGGCGACGGAGAGCAACTCCCGCAGATGCGCGCGGCTCTCGGCCTGCACCGGCGGCTGGCGCAGCAGCTCCGCGCAACGCGAGAAGGTGCCGAAGAGCTGGTCATCGAGGTCGTTGCGGTCGGTCAGGACGACGAGGGTCGGGTTCTCCATCGCCGGCTCGCGGACGATCCGTCCGGCATAGAACGCCATGGTCAGGCTCTTGCCCGAACCCTGGGTGTGCCAGACGACTCCGACGCGCCGATCGCCGGGCTTGCCGCCGGGCTTGCGGCCTGCCTCGTAGCGCCCGGCGGATTCCGCCACATGATCCGCGCGGGCCAGCTCCGCCGCGCGCAGTGTCTCGCCGACCGCGACCTGCACGGCGTGGAACTGGTGGTAGCCGGCCATCTTCTTGACGACGTTCCCGCCGCCGTCGTCCTCGAACACGACGAAGTCCCGCACCAGGTCGAGCAGTCGCCGCGGCGAGAGCAGGCCCTCGATCACCACCTGCAGCTCGGGCATGTAGGTGTCGGCCAGGGCCTCGCCGGAGATCGTGCGCCAGGGCTTGAACCATTCGCGACCCGCGGTGAGCGTGCCCGCGCGCGCCGCCACGCCGTCGGACACGACCAACACGGCGTTGGTCGCGAAGAGCGCCGGGACCTCGGCCTTGTAGGTCTGGAGCTGCCCGAAGGCGCTCCAGATGGTCGCGTCCTCGTTGGCGGCGTTCTTGAGCTCCAGCACCGCGAGCGGCAGACCGTTGACGAACAGCACGACGTCTGGCCGGCGCGCGTGCTTGTTCTCGACGACGCTGAACTGGTTGACCGCCAGCCAGTCGTTGGCCCCAACATCGTCAAAGTCGATCACCCGTGCCTGTTCGCCGCGAATCGCGCCCTCGGCGTCGCGGTACTCGACCGTCACACCGTCCACCAGCAGCCGGTGCAGCGCGCGGTTGCGCTGGACCAGCTCCGCGCCTTCGGGTCGCGTCAGCTTGCGGAAGGCGTCCTCCAGCGCCTCGGCCGGCAGCGCGGGATTGAGCCGCAAAAGCGCGTCGCGCAGCCGCCCTGCCAGCACCACCTCGCCGTAGTCGGCGCGCTCGGCCCCGGGCATGTCCGGCGCGATCTCCGGCCCGTGCGCGACCTGCCAGCCGATGCTCTCCAGCCAGGCGAGGGCGGCTTGCTCGACGACCGATTCGGTGAAGGCGCGGCCGCTCATGGCGACTCGCCTTCGAGCAGGCTGAGCACCAGGCGGATCATCAGGTCCTTCTGCGCGGCTTCGCTCTCGGCGACCAGGAGCGCCAGCGCCACCATCGCGTTGTCGGCGAGCCGGGGCTCTCCGTCCGCGCGCAGGAGCAGCCCGTTGCGCCGCAGGTAGTCGAGGAAGAGCAGCGTGCCGATCCGCTTGTTGCCGTCGCCGAAAGGGTGGTCCTTGATGACGAAGTAGAGCAGGTGCGCCGCCCGTGCCTGGACGCTCGGGTAGAGCGGCTCGCCGCCGAAGGTCTGCTCGATGGCGCCGAGGATCCCCGCCAGGGCGTCGCCGCGCTCCTGGCCGAAGAGCGAGCCGGCCTCGCCGCGGCCGGCGAGGTCGGCGCGCAGGCGCTCGGCGGCGGCCCGCGCGTCTTCGAGCGTCAGAGCCGCGCTCGGCGCCACCGGCCGCGCCGGCCGCTCCGCCAGCCGCTCTTCGTCGTACGCGAGCAAGAGCCGCCAGGTCCGCGTGTAGCGCTGCACCACGTCGAGCACCGCCCGGCCCTCGTCGGTGACCAGCGCGTGGGTGGTGAGGGTGCGAGCCAGGAGCGCGATCGCCTCTTCCGCCTCGCCCAGCCCGCGCTCGGCCAGCCGCCGCTCGTGTAGGGTGAACCCGCGCAGCAGGTGCTCGCGGAGGGTGCGGGTGGCCCAGATCCGGAACTGGGTGCCGCGCTTGGAGTTCACCCGGTAGCCGACGGACAGGATGGCGTCGAGGTTGAAGTACTCGATCTCGCGGGTGACCTCCCGGTCGCCCTCCCGCTGAACCGTTGCATTCCTTGCAACAGTTGCCTCCCGCTCCAGCTCCCCGGTGGCGAAGACGTTCCGCAAGTGACGGGAGATCACGGACTTGTCGCGCCCGAACAGCTCCGCCACCTGCGTCAGGGACAGCCAGAGCGTCTCCCGCTCCAGCCGCACGTCGACCCGGACCTGGCCGTCGGGAGCCTCGTAGACGACGACCTCGCCGCGGGGGATGTCGGCCTCGCGGGGGTCGGTCACTTCCGTGCCTCCTGGAGTTCCGCTATTGCCTGCGCGCCCCGGATCTCGCCCTCGGCGTCGCGGTACTCGACCGTCACATCGTCCACAAGCAGCCGGTGCAGCGCGCGGTTGCGCTGGACCAGGTCCGCGCCCTCGGGCCGCGTGAGTTTACGGAAGGCGTCCTCCAGCGCCTCGGCGGGCAGCGTGGGATTGAGGCGCGAGAGCGCGTCGCGCAGCCGCTGAGCCAGCACGACTTCCCCGTAGTCGGCGCGCTCGGCCGCCGGCATGTCCGGGGCGATGTCGGGGCCGTGCGCAACCTGCCAACCGGTGCTCTCCAGCCAAGCCACGGCGGCTTCTTCGACGACAGACTCCGTGAAGGCCCGGTTCATCACGTCATCGCCTCGCGAAGGCCAGCGCCCGCTCGACGAAGCTCCGGAGCTCCGCGTCGTTGATCGCTTCGGTTTCCCACGCCGGGTTCGTGTCGTGATGGAACCGATTCGCGTACTCGACGAGCTCACCAAGTTCTCGCGTGGCGGCCGCGTCCAAGACCTCGCCGGCTTGCCCCACCCTCCGACGACAGAGTTCGAGGAATGGGCCGAGCAGAGTTCCAGGCGGGAAGTGCTCGGGACGAGCAACCCGAAGGAACGCCTCCATGTGTGGCCGGATGGCTTTCGCGACTTCGCGTGGGTCGCCGTCCCCGCTGGCGACGTACTCCCGCAGACGGGCGTGCCTCCGGTCGTGCTCCGTGACAGAGTCCTGGTCGACATCCCAGGGCCGCAGTGTCGAGCCCGTGCCATCACGCGCAATCTCCAGCGCCACTCGAGCCGTGGGGTCCGCCCCGTTCCAGATCCGGCAGAGGAAACGCTTGTCGTGCGACAACACGATCACCTGACCGGCGCGCTGGGACAACTGCCGCACCTCCTGAACCGTCGTCAGAGAGCGGTGGTCGTCGAGGCTCGAAATCGGATCGTCGATGACGACGACCGCGTTGTCGAGATCCGGGTCCTGACTCAAGGAGGCGAAGAAAAACGCGAGGGCCAGGGTGTTTCGATCGCCCGAGCTCAACATATTCCGGAAGGAGGGTTCACCTTGCGCTGGGGTGCCACCCCCGACGAACACCGGCGTGTCGTTGATGACCACGCTGTAGGTGCAAGCGGGTCCTCCACGGGTGCTTGTGGAGGTGACGCTGTCGAGCCTGAAGCCCGCGTTGAAGCGCCGTAGATAGACGTTGATCGCTGTCTGTGACGCCGGGAACGCGCTGGTTCTGTAATCGTCCAGCGCGGACTTCGCCGTCTCTCGCTCGCCTTCGGTGCGAGCCTTGGCGTCCTTTTCCGCAAGATAGTCGACGCACGCAGCGGCGATCTCCAGCGTGTACCGTGCCTTTGTGGCCTTGAGCCGGGCAAGGTCTCCGGCGATCGTGCTCGGGTTGGCGCCTGCCGCCTGCTCTTGCACCACCCGGATCGCGTCATTGGCAGCGATGAGAGCGTCGCTGAGATCAGCGATCCGTTGCCGCAGCGTGTCGTACGCCGCGATGGCGTCTCGCGCGCGCTGATCGAGCGCCTGCTTCTCCAGGGGAGCACCTCGCTTTTGTGTCAGCGCCGCCCTGACGGCCTCTCGCGCGGCGTTCCAACCGCGCACGACAGCCGCCGTGTCGATCCCAACTTCCGGGACCTGGCAGAACCGAGACCAGAACAGCCGTCGCTCGCCAGCCACGCGTACCGCCCGCTCGAACCCGGCCGGCACGTCACCCGCGTGCGCACGCCACACGCTCTCCAGCGCATCCGTGATCGCTCGCTTGAGGTCTCTGTACGCCGCGCTGAAATAGGCCCGGTAGTGGGCGATCAGCGGCGATCCCGTGAGATCTTGGGCGCAGAATGGACAAGTGCCCTCACCGTCCGCCTGGGGCAGGAGCTGCATCCCATCGCTAACCCACTGCTCCCCGCCGACACGCAGCCTCGCGACATGGGTTCGGACATGGGCTTCCGCGGTTGCGTCGAGATCGGGCAGGTCTCGCTGCAGGATGCGGTCAGTGGCCTCGGCATCGAACGCTGGGAGCCCGAGGGTCTCAAATAGGGGCGCGGTCCTGACGGCATCCTGATCGCGCGACGCCGCCAGTGCGCGCTCGGTGGCCTCGATCTCAGCATCGACACCTGGTAGTTCGGGAAGCGCGCAGAACTCGTCCAACGAGAACCCCTCGCGCAGGGTGTCCGGGATCGCGGCGTCCTTCTCCCGGAGCGCCCTGTTGTGCTGCTCGATGCGGTCGACGAGTTCCTGGAGCTGCCGGCTCAGAGCGACCCCCCGGGCACCGAGGACGAGCTCGTGGAGGTTCTGTCGGTGTCGGGCCTCCACAGCGAGCCCCGAGTGGATGTTCGCGTCCACGAACTCATCGTCGAACAGCGCAAGGTGAGGCAGGGTTCGATTCCAGGCGCCATCCTGGAACATCGCGTCGGGCGGGCCACCCTCACAGTCGAGAACAACGTGCGGTGGATGCGCTGCCGCAAGCCGGCGCCGTTCGGTGATGGGAAGCGGGTCACCGCTCGCCAGCGATCGCAGGACGGCGGCCAGCGTCGTCTTGCCGCGACCGTTCTCGGCGTACATCAGCACGAGTCGGCCGAGCGTGATCGGCGCAGCCGCGTCCACCGAGTCGAACTGACCTATGTTGCGAAGCAATCGGATCCGGCGAATCATGCCTAACCCCCTGCGATGATCCTCTCCGTGTCCTTTACCCGCAGCTCGCCGGAGATGAGCTTGGGCAACAGCGTGTCGCGCAGCGCGGCGAGGGTGTGGGACTCGCGCCGGCACGCGAGAGTCCGTTTCAGTAGCGGCTCGGCTGCTCGCTCGAAGTGCTGCACAAGGAGAACGGGTGGCGTCGCTACGGTCAGTCCAAGGATCGAGCCGACCTGGGCGCGCTGATGGCTCTTTGAAGTTCCGGTGACGAGCCCCTCGATCTCCTGCCTGAACACCGGTGACCGCGTCAGGCAGTAGGCGTATGACCGACCATGCGGTGGACGAGGTTGAAGGACCAAGAACTCCGTGGAGCAAACCGCTCGATCCGCCGGCTGGACATCGACGAGCCACACTCGCTCGATCTCAGGGTTCAACTTGGATAGTAGGACGACACCAGGTAGCACCCGTGACTTCTGGCTTTTGATGCTCTCGCCGAGCTCCTGCTTCGGCCATTGCCCGTCGTCAAAAGCCGGGATACTGAAGTGACGAAAAGTGTCTTCTGGAGACGCCAGCGGATTCTCGTTCTCGCGGAGCTGCTCGACCACATCTCCGAGTGTTCCCACCTCCCACCCCTCCGGAATCTCGCCGCGTTTGGAGTCGACGAGGCGGGCGGGGAAGAGGTCGGCGAGGGGCTGGGGGAGGCCGGGGTCGCGGCCTTCGGCCTTGGCGCGGACGGGGTCGAAGTCCACGAACCACGACTTGAAGAGTGCCCGCGCCATCGCCTCCAGCGTCTCGCTCATCCGCCGGTTCAGCTCGATCTTGTCGTCCAGCGTGCCGAGGATGTGGGCGATGGCGCGTTGTTCGTCGATTGGCGGTAGGGAAATTCTGAGCCGCTTCTGGTCGATGAGGCTGAGGTACGGCGCCATATCGGTGGACGCCTTCATCCCGGCCAGCTGTTCCGAGAACTCCGGCCCCTTGCTCCAGTAGCGGAGAAAGCCACCCTCGATGCGACCGCGGTCCTTGCTACGCCAGTAGCTCAGGTGCGGTGAGTACACGAAGGGAGGCATCGAAGGCTTCACAAACGTTGTTCGCCCCGTACTGTTGCCCTTCGTGGTCACCACGGCGTCTCCGGGCATGGAGAGTTTCGACCGAACTCGTGGCTCAAGTTCGACATGGAAACGCTCGACGCCAGCGAAGTCAATGTGGGAATCGCTCACATGTCCGGCGCGAAGAAAGATCGGCCCGTCGCCACCAAGTTCCTCGTTCTTAGCGCGATAGCCGTCTCCAATCTCCAGTGTGCCCTCGTCGATGAGTTCAGCGAAAGTCGTTCGCTCGAGAATCTCACCCGCCATACCCAATCTCCTTCAAGTTGGCGCCGATCGCGGCATCCAGCTTCGCGGCCTCAGCCTGCTGCTCGCGCAGCGTCGCGGTGAGGCGCTTCATCTTCTCCTCGAACGGCTCGCCGTCGTCCTCCTGCGCCTCGGCGCCGACGTAGCGGCCGGGCGTGAGTATGTGGCCGTGCTTGCGCACCTCCTCCAGCGTCGCGCTCTTGCAGAAGCCGGGCAGGTCGGCGTACTCGCCTGCCTCCTGCTCGCCGCGCCAGGCGTGGTAGGTGTCGGCGATGCGGGCGATGTCCTGGTCGGTCAGCTCGCGGTGGGTGCGGTCCACGAGCGGCCCGAGCTTGCGGGCGTCGATGAAGAGCACGTGGCCGCCGCGGTCGCGGAACTTCCCGTTCTTCCTGTCGCGCGCGAGGAACCACAGGCACGCCGGGATCTGCGTCGAGTAGAAGAGCTGGCCCGGAAGTGCCACCATGCAGTCGACGAGGTCGGCCTCGACCAGGCTCTTGCGGATCTCGCCCTCGCCGGACTGGTTGGAGGACATCGAGCCGTTGGCGAGCACGAAGCCCGCCACGCCCGCGGGTGCCAGGTGGTGGACGATGTGCTGCACCCAGGCGAAGTTGGCGTTGCCCTTGGGCGGCGCGCCGTACTGCCAGCGCTTGTCGCCCGCCAGCCGCTCGCCGCCCCAGTCGGAGATGTTGAAGGGCGGGTTGGCGAGGATGAAGTCGGCCTTGAGGTCGGGGTGGCGGTCGGCGTGGAAGGTGTCGCCGTGGGCTATCTGGCCGTCGATGCCGCGGATGGCGAGGTTCATCTTGGCCAGGCGCCAGGTGGTGTAGTTCGACTCCTGGCCATAGATCGAGATGTCTGGCTTCGCGCCCTTCGCCGACTTGGCGCCGTTGCCGTTGCCGTTCGCGTGGGCGCGGATGAATTTGATGGACTGGACGAACATGCCGCCGGAGCCGCAGCAGGGGTCGTAGACGCGGCCGCGGTACGGCTCGATCATCTCTACCAGCAGGTTGACCACGCTGTGCGGGGTCAGGAACTCGCCACCCTTGCGGCCCTCGGCCAGCGCGAACTTCTCCAGGAAGTACTCGTAGACGCGGCCGAGCACATCCTTGGCGCGGGCTTCCTCGTCGCCGACCCGGATGTTGCTGATCAGGTCGATCAGCCGGCCGAGCACCGATTTGTCGAGCGCGGGGCGGGCGTAGTCCTTGGGCAGTACGCCCTTGAGCGCGGGGTTGTCGCGCTCAATGCCGGCCATGGCGTCATCCACGAGCCGGCCGATGGTGGCCTGCTTCGCCTGGGCCTTCAGGTGCGCCCAGCGCGCCTCTGGCGGCACCCAGAAGATGCTCTGGGCGCGGTACTCGTCGGGATCCT
>Ga0299913_10006285_pt1 | contig 10277 bp, 11 predicted proteins | sample RVTome_9_FD_201360 | JGI IMG/M metagenome (GOLD analysis project Ga0299913, IMG submission 201360) | Soil microbial communities from uranium-contaminated site in the Upper Colorado River Basin, Wyoming, United States - RVT155D38 (version 2) ... | reverse complement strand
ACTCAGCCTCACCGTGGTCATCATGGTGCTCCTGGGGGGCATCGGAACCGTCTGGGGGCCGGTGGTCGGTGGGATTGTGCTGGGACTGATCATGGAGACGCTATGGTTCCGCTTCCCGTTCATCCATGAGCTAATCCTCGGCCTCCTGTTGATCGCGATCGTGCTGTTCATGCCCAGCGGGGTCATCGGCTGGCTAAGGCGCCTTATCCCCATCCACCGCGGCCACATCACATGACGGTTAACAGGGTGGCTGGGCCCGCATCCGGCTCAGACGATGGGGCCGATGTTCCTGTACTGCGCGGGGTAGGCCTGGGCAAACATTTCGACGGCGTCTACGCGGTCCGCGACGTCACTCTCGAGCTGGAGCATGGCGAGGTGCTCGGCCTCATTGGGCCCAACGGCTCCGGCAAGAGCACTCTGCTGGACCTCTTGGCCGGAATCCAGGTCGCCGACCACGGGACTGTCTGGCTTGACGGTCAAAACATGACGTTTCGCAGTGCGGCGGTGCGCGCCGAGTCGGGGATGGCCCGCCTTTTCCAGATGAGCCGCGTCTACTCGTCCTTGACCGTCGAGGAGAACGTGAGGGTGGTGATCGGCCGCTACGGGTCGGCGGACGAGGACACCATTCAGTTCGCGCTCGAGACGGTCGGGTTGGCGGATCGCCGGCGTCACCTCGCAGGAGAGCTGTCGTACGGACAGCAGCGGTTGCTTGACATCGCGCGGGCGCTCGCCATGCGCCCCTCGCTCCTCCTGCTCGATGAGCCCACCGCTGGCGTACATGCTCGCCTCGTCGAAAGCATCGGCGAACTGGTGACGCGACTCGCGCGTCAGGACACATCGCTGGGCATCCTGCTGATCGAGCACAACGTTGGCTTCGTGCGCACGGTGTGCTCGCGTCTGATGGCCCTCGATGATGGCGAGCTGATTGCCGCCGGGTCAGTTGACGAGGTCCTCGCCGATCCCAAGGTGCTGGAGGCCTACTATGGCGGCTAGTGACGCCGCTGCGGCCGTGCGTCTGGCGGTGAACGATGTCCGTGCTGGATACGGCGCCAATCTCATCCTCCAGGGCGTCTCCCTCTCGGTGCGGACCGGCGAGACGGTATGCCTGCTCGGAGCGAACGGGACGGGAAAATCGACCCTGCTCAAGACCGTGCTTGGGTACGTCGACTGTCGAACGGGAACGATTGAGATGGACGGCGAGCGGATTGACCACTGGCCGGTTCATCGGCGGGTTGCGGCCGGCATTCGCTACGTGCCGCAGGGCCATGTCGTCTTCGAGGATATGTCTGTGCGCGAGAACCTCCTGCTCGGCGCACACCTCAACCGCGGCCAAGCAGGCGAGGGAATCGCACGGGCGGTGGAGCTATTTCCCCAGCTGGGCGCCTTTCTCAACCGGCGGGCCGGGGTCTTGAGCGGAGGCGAGCGGCAAATGGTGTCTGTCAGTCGGGCGATGATGGTGTCGCCTGAGATCCTGGTGCTCGACGAACCGTCAGCGGGCCTGTCGCCCAAGTACGTGCACCTGCTGTTCGAAGGGTTGGGGCGGGCGCGCGATGCCGGTATCACGATGTTGCTCACCGAGCAGAACGCGGCCAAAGCGCTCGAGTTTTCGGACCGCGCATATGTCCTCGATCGAGGAACGATGGTCATCGAGGAAGCTGCGCGCGACCTCCGCGAGCGGGAGAGCTTCCGTGCGTCCTACCTGGACGTCGACGCGCTCAGGGCCGAGCAGCGCAAGCCGTAGGAGGGTGCAATGCCACACGTGAGAGCGGGGGAAGTCGAGGTCTACTGGGAGCGACACGGCGAGGGCGAGCCTGTCCTTTTGGTCCAGGGCCTCGGCGCCAACCACCGCTTCTGGGCACCCCTGCTCCCGATCTTCACCAGCCGGGCCCAGGTCATCCTCGCCGACTGGCCCGGCACTGGGCTATCCGGAGACTTCTCGCCGCAGACTGAAGTGTCGACGGCCAACCTGGCCGACGCCCTCGTGGCGGTGCTGGATGCCGCCGGCGCCGAGAGGGCGCATGTGGTTGGCCGCTCCATGGGAGGGTGCATCGCCCAACAGATCGCCATCCGCCACCCGGCCAGGACGCGTTCCTTGGTCTTGGCCTCGACTTGGGCGCGGGCCGATCCGTTCCTTGCCGCCGTCCTCAGTTCCTGGCCAGAGATCCTGGAGGCTGGCGGCGACGCCCTGCTGCTTTCGCAAGCGAGCTTCTGGGCGTTTCCTCGCGAGTTCTACTCGCCCGAGTACCGACGCGAGGAGCGAGAAGTGGCGGACGTGATCGCGCACGCGATCGAGATCCCGCAGCGGCCGAAGGAGTTCAAGCGGCTTGCAGCTGCCGGCGTGGAGCACGATAGCGTCCCGCACCTCCACTCCATAACGGCGCCAACCACCGTGGCGGTCGGCGACGACGACATCCTGACTCCACCCTTCCTCGCCCGACCGCTCTACCAGCTCATCCCCGGGGCTCGCCTAGCGAGGATCGAAGGTGCCGGACACGGCTTCTACGAGCAGCTGCCACGCAAGTTCGCAGATCTCGTGTTCGATACGTGGAGCCGCGCGTCGTTGGGCGTCTAGATGGCTGGGACGGTTGCCGTCCGCGCGAAGTGGGTGCTGCTGCACGAACAAGAGGGCGCGCAGCCGCGGCTCGTCGAAGACCGTTACGTGCTGGTTGAAGGAGGACGGATCAGGGCGATCGAGCCGACCCGTCCGCAGACTGATGTGGTGCTCGAGCCGATGGCGGGACTCGTCATCCCGGGGTTCATCAACCTCCACGCTCACAGCCTGAACGCCCCACTCTTCCGCGGCATCATCGACGATCTCACCCCCCTGCCGCGAGCGGAGAATCTCATCTATCGCCTTCTGATGCCGGTCGGCCAGCTTGCCATGGACGTCCTCGCGCCCGAGCAGTTGGAGGCACTTGTCGAGTGGGGCTTGCGCGAAGAGCTGGTCGGCGGCACGACGACCGTGCTCGACATGTGGCGGCCGGAGCAGGAAGGGTTCTTTGCGGCGGCTCGGCGCGTGGGTATTCGCGCCTATGGTGCTCCCTACATCCGGTCACGTCCGATCCTTGGCATCGATGACGCTGGAGAGCCGCGCTTCGGCGCGGACGAAGGTCGACGGTCACTCGACGCCGCGGTCGAGCTGTTCAGACGGCACGACCAAGGCCCCCGCGGTCGCCTGCGCGTAGCACTGGCCCCGCACGCAACCGACACCTGCTCTGCAGAGTTGCTCGCCGACGTTGCGGCAGCGGCCCACGACCTGGACACCGCGGTCACGGTCCACCTGGGACAGAGTCGATCGGAATGCGCCGCCGTGGAGGGACGGCACGGTATCGGGCCCGCCAGCCTCCTCGCATCCGTTGGGCTGGCGACGCCGCGGACCATTGCGGCGCACTGTTTGTACCTTGATGACGCGCAACTCCAAACGCTGGCGTCCGGCGGAGCCACGGTTGCCCACTGCCCGTTGACGTACGCTCGCGCGGGTATCTCGGTCACTGCCGACCGCTTCTGGCGAAACGGCGTCGCGATGGGTATCGGCACCGATGCGTATGCGATGGACATGCTGGCCGAGATGCGGATGGCAGGGTTCTTCAGCAAGCTGGCGACCGGGCGGTCCGACACGGCGACAGCCTGGAGCCTTCTCGACGCGGCGACCCGCGTCGGCGCTGATGCGCTGGGCCGTCCTGATCTCGGGCGCATCGCGGTCGGGGCTACGGCCGACCTTGCGGTCTTCGATCTGTCGGGGTACCACCTCGAGCCGGTCATCGACCCGGTCAAGTCGCTGGTCTGGTACGCCAACGCCGGTGACCTGCATTCGGTCCTGGTCGACGGGGAAGTGGTGCATTCGCGGGAACAGGATGCAGCGGCCTCCGGGCTTCGCTCGTCAGTGGCCGAGGCGGCCGATGCCGTCCTGGCGGCGGCTCGTTCGCGCGGTATCGCCGTCTAGCTGTCGGGCGACGGCGTCCACTCGCCTTCTTCGAGCGTGCGGCGGGCCTCCTCCACCACCGGGGCATCGACCATCGATCCATCGATGCGGCGGGGCTCCGTGCCGGGCTGTTCGAGAACGCGCCGCGCCCAGGCGACTGCCTCCGGTCCTGGCGCCAGGCAGCGATTCGCGACCGGAACCTGGCTGGGGTGCACGCACAGTTTCGCGCCAAAGCCGAGCCGGCGCGCGCGCCGCGCAACGAGCGCGAAGCGAGCACCGGCGGACAGGTCCGGCTCGGCGCTGTCGAGTGGACGCAATAGGCCCGCCGCGCGCGAGGCGGTGGCGATCCGGGCCCGCGCGTACAGCAGCTCAAGCCAACCCGGTCCGAGCCCAAGGTCAAGTCGAAAGTCAAGGGCCCCGAAAGCCAGGCGCTCGACGCGAGGTCCTCCGGCGATGGGTTCCACCCGTTCCAGGCCAGCTGCCGTCTCGATCAGCGGGATCACGCTCGCCCGCCCGCCAAGACTGGCGGCCACGTGTGCCACGGCGTCTGGATCCTCCGCCTTGGGCAGGAGCGTGCCGAGCAGGGCCTCGCTGTTGAGGATGCGCAGATCGTCTTCGAACCACGGCGTCGCACTTCCGTTGATCCTGACGTAGGCCCGACATCCACTGCCCAGCAGCCGGTGAACCGCGTCCCGCGCGCGTTCCTTGGCGCCGGGAGCGACGGCATCTTCGAGGTCGAGGATGAGTGGTCCACCCCGACGGAGGTCCGGATCGGTGGCCTTCGCGAAGAGTCGGGGAGGAACGAACAAGTAGGCTCGCCAGCCGCGTCGCTCCGGCCAACCGGAGCCGCTCACGCGCCGCCCCGGTCCGCCGGGCTGGGCCGATAGGACGTCTTGGGACCGTGGCCGCGACGGTACACCATCACCCGCCGCCGGAAGGTGATGACAACGGTGCCTTCCTGGTTGTATCCCACGGTCCGCACCGTGACGAGGCCGACCTCGGCACGGGAGGACGACGGACGCGCCTCGAGCACCTCGGACTCGGAGTACAGCGTGTCACCCTCGAAGACGGGGCTGGGCAAGGCCACCTCGTCCCATCCCAGGTTGGCGAAGACGTTCTGTGAGACGTCGGTCACGCTCTGACCGGTGACGATGGCCAAGGTCAGGGCGGAGTTGACGAGCGGGCGCTTGAACTTGGTATGGGCAGCATAGTTGTGGTCGAAGTGGATGGGTGCAGTGTTCAGGGTGAGCAGCGTGAACCACATGTTGTCCTGCGTCGTCACGGTGCGCCCCAGCGGGTGGCGGTAGACATCGCCGACCTGGAAATCCTCGAAGTACCTACCGTCCCAGCTGATCACCGCGCCCTCCGTCAGGTCGTGCGGATCGCCCTCGGTTTGTGACACCCCTCAATCGTCGCGGTAGGCCACCACGTCGATCTCCACGAGCATCTCCGGCAGGGCCAATCCGTTGACGATGAGACCCGTGCTGCAGGGGAAGACACCCGCGAAGTGACGCGCAATCACCGCGTACACCTGCTGGCGATGCGCCCGATCGGTGATGTACACCGTGATGCGGCACACGTCGTTGATGTTCAATCCGGTTTCGGCCAGCAGTTGGCGAATGTTGGCACAGGCTTGCTCCGTCTGTGCTGCAGGATCCCCGGCGCCGTGGAACCCGCCGTCGAGGTCGAAACCGGTCTGGCCCCGGAGGAAGACAAAGCCTCCTGCCTTGGCGGCCATGGCGAATCCGGCGGGCGTCTCGACATCGGGATAGAACGCCCTCCAGTCGAATGTTCGGTAGCGCTCAATGGGCATCGGTCACCTCCGTCGGGTTCTTGGCCCAGCGTTCGAAGGTGCGCGCCTCAGGTGTGAAGCGGCCGAGCAGCGAACGCAGGGCAGACACCGGATCCTGCTCATCCCAGTCGATCCGCAGATCAGCCGCGGGGAACGAATCGCGGTCGAACACGAGAACTGCGGCCGCGCGCTCGGCGTGCCCCACCTCCCCGCCTGCGGCGTACCCTGCGGCCAGGGCGTTCACGAGGCGGTCCGCCAGGGCATCGCCTGGGTGCGCCGTGAACGAATCGAGCATCGACTGGACAACCTCGGGTCCGGCCAGCAGGTTCCCCGCGACGGCAACGTCCGACGCGGTCAGCTCCGCGTACACGGGCAGCGCCCTGCTGCCGCTGTGGGCCGCACTGCCACCATCGAAGTCCACGCAGGCGATCTGTCGGTGCTCGGGAAAGCGACCCGCTTGCACCAGCTGGTCGAGGGTCGCTTGCGCGCTGTACCCGCGCCGCAGCAGGTCGAGGCCCAGTCGCCCCAGGCGCGGATCAGTGTAGTTCTGGGTCGCCACCGCACCGACGCCGGGGGCCGCGAAGATGCACCGGCTGCCGACCGCGATCGAGGAACTGGTAATCGCGGCGCCAACCATCCCCGTCCGGGCACAGCGCGCCACGATGGAGTACGTGTGGCCAGCCGCGCCCGCGCCTAGCATCCGCTGCGCGGGCCTGTGGGTGCTGGCGCGCGGCTGAGCCAGCGAATGGCGCACCGCAGGACCCCTGGCGCTACTCGTCTTATCATGTATGCAGACAAGTCTAGGGGATCATGTCCATGGCCTCGACGGGCGGCCCGCTGCACGATGTTCGCATCATCTCGGTCGAGCAGTTTGGCGCCGGGCCGTTGGCGACGCTCTATCTGGCGGATATGGGCGCGGATGTCATCAAGATCGAGGACGCCTCCACCGGCGGAGACGTGGGCCGCTATGTGCCGCCCGGGATCGACCGGGGCACGAGCCTCTATTTCGAGGCATTCAACCGGGGCAAGCGCAGCATCGCACTCGACCTCCATTCGGACGCGGGCCGCGAGGTCTTCCACCGCCTGGTAGCCGAGTGCGACGTCGTGTTCAGCAACCTGCGCGGCGACCTGCCGGGGCGCCTGGGACTCACCTACGACCAGCTGAAGGAGCGCAACCCCGCTGTGGTGTGCGTTGCGCTCACCGGGTACGGGCGATCCGGTCCGCGGGCGATGCTGCCCGCGTACGACGCGCTCGTGCAGGCCGAGGCGGGGTGGGCCGCGCTCACCGGCGACCCGGATGGGCCGCCGACCAAGAGCGGGCTGTCGCTGGCCGACTACGTGGTGGGACTCTCCGCGGCGCTGGCAACCATGGTCGCGCTGCACGACGCTCGCCGTACGGGGATGGGGCGGGACGTGGACGTGACCCTGCTCGACGCGGCGCTGGCCATGCTGACCTACCCGGCAACGTGGTATCTCTCGGCTGGGCACCGCACCGAGCGCCATCCGATGTCGAGCCATCCCAGCATCGTCCCGTTCCAGTTTTTCCGGACGGCTGACGGTCACGTCGCGGTGGCCTGCCCGAAGGAGAAGTTCTTCACCCGCCTGGCCGAGCAGCTGGGTAGGCCGGAGTGGACGGCCGACGACCGCTTCGCAGACTTCGAGAGCCGGCGACAGCACCGGACCGAGTTGACCGATCTGCTGGACGCCGAGTTCGCGAAGCGCACCACCGCTGAATGGCTCGAGTTGCTGACCGGGGAGGTCCCGATTGCCCCGGTCCAGTCGCTTGACGAGGCCCTCGAGCGGGACTTCCTGCGCGAGCGGTCGATGCTGGTCGAGTACGAGCATCCCACGCTGGGTGCGGTAGCCAGCGTCGGCATCCCAATACGCCTGGACGGGTTCGAGCCGATGCCGCGTCCGGGTCCGCTGCTCGGTCAGGATCGAGACCAGATCCTGCGTGATCTGGGGGCCGACGAGCGCGAGATCGCATCGCTCGCGGAGCGGGGCGCTTTCGGGTCGGCCAGCCTGGATGGCCCGTCCCGGTGACCCGGGTCGGCATCGGCCTGCCTCAGGAGTTGGACGGGGGCGACGCGCAGCGCTTGGCGGCGTACGCGCATCGCGCCGAAGAGGTCGGGTTTGATGCGGTCTGGGTCCAGGACCAGGTGTTCGGGCGCCGGCCCAGATCCGAACCACTGGTCACGCTGAGCAGCGTCGCGGCCCACGCGCCCCACTGTCAACTGGGGGCAGCGGTCGCGGTCGTCCCGGGGCGCCATCCGGTGGAGCTGGCTCGGCTGGCCGCGACGCTGCAGGTGCTGAGTGGCGGGCGACTCGTCCTCGGGCTGGCCGGCGGCTCTGCTTGGACCGCGGCTCGCCTCGGAATCGATCCCGACCAGCGGCTGCCCATGCTGCGCGAAGCGGTTCACCTGCTGCGCGAGCTGTGGTCCGGCGCGCCGGTCACCGTTAGCGGCGAACACTGGAGCGTGGACCGCGCGATCCTCAGGGCCGGCAACGGTCCTATCAACGCGCCCAGGCTGATGATCGGCGGAGGATCGCCCGCAGCATTGCGGTTCGCGGCTCACAGCGGCGACGGCTGGATCGGCGCCGGCAGCTCGACGACGCCGGCGTTCGAACGGCAGTTGGCGCGACTCCGAGGCGAGCTGGCAGACCGGCGCGCCGATGCCGACGAGTTCGTGGTCGCCAAGCGTCTGTACTTCCATGTCGGCCGGTCCGATGGTGACCGCAGACGTGTGCGCGAGTGGTTCACGAGCTACTACGGGGACGCCTCCCCGGCCGAGGCCGCGGTCATCGGCTCCATCGACGACTGCGCGGCCGCCGCCCGGCGCATCCTCGAACTGGGCGTCGACGAGCTGATCCTGTCGCCGGTGATCGACGAGGAGGCGCAGCTCGAGTTCGCCGCGGAGCTGCTGCCACTCATCCGCGGACCGCAGCCCATCGACTGAGCGGCCGACCGAGCTGTGCCCGGCGCGCGCCGCCGCCCTGCCGCCGCCGCCGCGTCCGTCACGCCACGCTGCGCAGGCGCTGCGCGGTCCGCTGTCGGCTGGCGTCGATGATCGGGTCGACCTCGCGACGCAGGACCTCGGCCGAAGGATGCAGGTAGCGCTCGCTGGTCTTGGTCTGCCTGTGCCCCAGCTTCGCCGCGATGAGATGCTGGCTCAGGTTGGCCTCGCCCATCACGGTACTCATCCCGTGCCGCATGGCATGGGGCGCCACCGTCGGAATCCCCGCGCGCCGCGAGTAGCGGCAAAGCATCTGGTAGATGCCCGTGCCGGTCAGCCGGCCGTCGGGGTTGTTGCGCTTGCCATGGTGGTCGGAGATGAACAGCCAACCCGGATCGTCTGCGCCGCGCCGCGTCCCGGCGGCGACGAGGGTCGGGCGCCCGGCGGCCAGGTAGGCGAGCAGGGCATCGAGCGCCGCGGCCGAGATCGAGCAATGGCGCTCCTCGTGGTCCTTGTGCTCCCACACGTCGCGCAGCACACCGCGCTCGGGGTCGAGCTGGTCGAGGCGCAGGGCCGCGACGTCGCGGCGGCGCAGGCCGGCCGACCACAGCACCTCGACCAGCGCCCGGTCGCGCAGCGCCGACGGGGCATCGCCCTCGATGACCGCCAGCAGGGCGTCGACCCGCTCCGGACCCGCCACCCGCTGCGGTGGCGGGGATGTGCGTGGCTGCTTGCGGATGAGCCGCTCGGGTCGGGTGATCTTGAACGGGTTGCTCACCAGCCAGCGCGCCTCGACGAGGAAGCTGCACAAGGTGCGCAGGTCGCGCAGGTAGCCGTCGCGGGTCTCCGGACTCATGCCGCGCTGTGGACGATCGTATCCGCGGGTGCCGCCGCGCGCGGGCCGGGTGGCCAGGTAGCGGCCGTACTCGCGCAGCACGACGTAGCAGACGGCGGACATGGTCAGGGAGCGGCCGGTGGCGGCCAGCCACTCGGTGAAGTAGGCGAAGTGGCGCCGGTAGCGCTTCTGGGTCTCGACCGATGGTGTCTGGCCGAGGCGCTCGGCCATGAAGCGCTCGAACTCGGGCATGAGCGGTTCGTCAGAAAAGCCGGGATCGGCGAGGGGTGAGCGTTCCCAGGGGGCGGGCTCGGGGCGGGACATCGATCGGTGCTCCGGCCCGGCGGGCTGGCCGCAGCCTGGGTGGCTGTCGGCGGTGGGGTCAGCCGCGCCGGCGAGCACTTTCCAGGGGTGGAGAAGTGCTCCCAGAGCCAGTGGCAGACGCCGAATGCGTCAAGGGGTACCGCACCGGCCCGTTCTGCACCCGACCGCCCAATCCTACGGGCTGACAGGCCAGAGACAGAGCTTGGAAGGCTGACGCTCTGCCAACTGAGCTACTCCCGCCTAGCCTGCGGCGATTTTACGCTCAAATACAGCACATAACCGCCATTCTGTCGCCAGCCGTTGTTAGTACAGTGCTCCGACACCAAATTGAGCCTGAGCGCACTACTTGCTGAGCGTGCGACAGAGCCTAGCGGGGCGCTGTTGCGGCGCCTTGCCGGTAACGACAGTGGTGCGCCCACAAACCTCTTGCACAACGCCATCGTCCACAAC
>Ga0299913_10006284_pt1 | contig 10278 bp, 10 predicted proteins | sample RVTome_9_FD_201360 | JGI IMG/M metagenome (GOLD analysis project Ga0299913, IMG submission 201360) | Soil microbial communities from uranium-contaminated site in the Upper Colorado River Basin, Wyoming, United States - RVT155D38 (version 2) ... | reverse complement strand
CGGCCGATCGCGGCCAGGGTCAGCCCCCGCCCCTGCAGGTCCCGGATGCGGCGGATCCGCTCGGCGTGCTCGGCGCCGTACCACGCCACCCTCCCCTCGCGACCGGGCTGGGGCAGCAGGCCGCGGGACTGGTAATAGCGCACGGTGTCGACGGAGACGTCGCACGCGGCCGCCAGCTGTTCCACCCGGAACCTCACGACCGGTCACTCTACGAGTGCCCGCTCGAAGGGTCCATCGCCCGGTTTCACGACGCACCTCGCGACTACGATTCGCCGCGTGAAGCATGCGGCGCGTCCGCTGGCCCTGGGGATGGTCCTCACGTCCGTGGTGGTGGTGATGGGGCTCGGCGCCGCGCAGAAATCCCCGTGCGCAGATGCCGAATGGCAGGACCTCCGCCAGTACCGGCTCCTGTGCTACTCGGACATCGTGCCACTGCTGGCCACCGAACAGCTCGCGGCCGGGCGCCTCCCGTTCCTCGAGCCATGTGTCCCGATCGAGGGGCAGAACTGTGACGAGTACCCCGTCCTCACGATGTATTTCATGCGCGTCGCCGACTGGATCGCCGGCGACCGCTTCGGCCCGTGGTACTGGGTCAACGCAGCCCTGCTCCTCGCCTGCGCGATCGCCACGGTGGTGGCGACCTACCTCGTGGCCGGGACCCGGGCCCTCTACGTGGCGCTCGCTCCGTCTCTCCTGCTCTACGGAACCGTGAACTGGGACCTCTTTGCGGTCGCGTTGGCGGCGGCGGGTGTCGCTGCGTTCGCCGCCAAGCGGGACGGCCTCGCTGGAGCCCTGCTCGGGCTCGGCGCAGCCTCGAAGCTCTACCCCCTGCTGTTGGCGCTGCCGCTCGCGGCGGAGCGCGTACGCCAGCGCCTCCCGGACCGGGCGGTATCGCTTGCGTGGTGGACGGTGGGGGGATGGGCCGCAGTCAATCTCCCGTTCATCGTGGCGGCTCCCGAGGGCTGGTCGCGGTTCTTCCGGTTCAACGCGACGAGGTGCCCGGACTTCGACAGCGTCTGGACGATCGGCTTGCGGCTGGTGGGGTCCGACGCGTGTGCGCACGCCGGGACGGTCGGGGCGCTGTCGGCCGCAGCCTTCGTGGGCGGGATCACCATCGTGTGGACCGCGAAGGAGCACACCCAGCCCGGCTTCCCTCGGTGGGCATTCGGGTTCCCGCTCCTGGTGACCTTCCTCCTCACGAACAAGGTGTACTCGCCGCAGTACGGCCTCTGGCTTCTCCCCTGGTTCGCGCTGACCCTGCCCGACATCCGAGCGTTCGCGGCGTTCCAGATCTTCGACGTCGTGGTGTTCTTCACCCGATTCCGATGGTTCCTCGAGCTCGCCGAACCCAGCGCGGGCCTGCCTCGATGGCTGTTCGAGGCCGCCGTCGCGGTGCGGGCTGCGATCCTCGTGTGGTGCATCGTGCTCTGGGTGCGGCGAACCCACGAGTCGATCGACGCCATGGCCATCCGCGAACCTCCCGCCGAGGTCGTGGCCGCATGACGGACGTGCGGCTTCGCGACGGGCTGCGGACCTGCCTGCTCGTGTTCGTCGCGGTGCGCGCGGGGCTGTTCGTCCTCTCGGTCGCCGGAGTCGGGATCGTGCCGCTCCCGCCGGGGCAGCCGACGAGCGTCCCCGGATGGCCCGCAAACCCGATCGAGACGGGCTTCGGCAACCTCTTCACCGCGACCGAACGACAGGACGCCTTGTGGTTCCTGCGCATAGCGGCCGAGGGCTACCGAGCCGATGACCTCTCGGCAGCGTTTTTTCCGCTCTACCCGATGGCCGTGCGGATATTCGCGTGGCTCCCCGGTGTCGGCACGCTCGGGGCGGCCCTTCTCGTGTCCAACGCTGCGTTCCTCGGGTCCCTCGTGCTTCTGCACGGGCTCGCCCGCCTCGAGTTCGGCCGGGACCGGGACGTTGCCGATCGCGCGGTTCGCTTCGCGGCGCTGTTCCCTACGGCGTTCTTCCTGATGGCCCCCTACAGCGAGTCGCTCTTCCTGTGCACGACGCTCGGCGCGTTCTGGTTCGCGCGGCGGGACCGATGGGGACTCGCGGCGATCGCGGGCGTCGGCGCCGGCCTCACGAGAGGCGTGGGGTTGGTGCTGCCGCTGGCGCTCGCGTTCGAGGCCTCACGCGCCCCCGACGTCAGGCGCTTCGCGATGCGGCTGGCTGCAGCCGCCGCACCTGCCCTCGGCGCTGGGATCTACCTCGGCGCGTGGTGGCGCTGGGCGGATGCTCCGCTCATGCCGCTCGAGGTCCAGTCCTCCTGGCGTCCGGAGGAGACGGCCCCGTGGTCGTCGTTCGTCAAGGGCGTCGAGTTCGCCGTCCGCTACGGGGGATGGTCGCTCGTGGACGCGCTCTTCGTGATCGGCGTGCTGGTGGTCCTGATAGCGGGAGCTCGACTCCTGCGGCCTTCGTACACCGCGTACGGCCTGGCCAGCCTTGCCCTGCCACTGTTCGCGACGTTCCCGGGTCGGCCGTTCCTGTCGATGCCGCGATTCTGCGCCGTGCTGTTCCCGGTGGCCCTGGTTCTGGCTCGGCAGCGGCTCATCCCCGAACCGGCCGTCACCGCCACCCTCGCCGCCGGGTGGGCCATCCTGGCGGTGCTGTTCATGAATTGGCAGTACATCTTCTGAAGCAGGGCTGCAGTCGGAAGCCCTCGGCCGCCGATATAGCCATATAGGATGGTCCAGACCGCGCGCGACGGAGGACGAGTGACGATAAGGGTTGCCATCGCCGACGACCATTCGCTGGTGCGGCAAGGGCTTCGAAGGTACCTGGACATGGCCGACGGCATCGACGTCGTCGGTGAGGCGGCGAACGGCAAGGAGCTCTTGGACCTGATCGCAGCGGAGAAGCCGGACATCGCACTGGTCGACATCCGGATGCCGGAGATGGACGGACTGGAGGCCGCCCGGGAGATCCGGGAGCACCACGAGGGCGTGGGTGTGATCATGCTGACCGCCTACGACGATCGCCAGTTCGTCGTGGAAGCGGTGAGATCGGGTGCCCGCGGCTACGTGCTGAAGGCCCGCGACGCGGACCACCTGATCCAGACGGTCCGGTTGGTCGCCGGGGGAAACATGGTGATCGACCCGCAACTCGTCGTGGCCCTCGCCGAGGAGCTGTCGTCGGCGAAGGAGCGCGACCGCAAGGCCGAGACGCTCACAGCCCGAGAGATCGAGGTGCTGCAACTGCTCGCGTTCGGGCACACGAACCGCGACATCGCCGAGCGCCTGTATATCTCGCCCGACACGGTGAAGACGCACTTGGAGCACATCTTCGAGAAGCTCGGCGCGTCGGACCGCACGGCGGCCGTGGCCGAAGCCCTCCGCCGGCGACTGATCGAGTAACCCCGAACGGCCCGCCGGCTGTCAGCCGACCTTCGGACGGCCGGACACTCGCTGGGGGCTAGTCCCTTCGACCATCCGGTTCGCACGTTCGGGTGATGGAGGAGGGGCCGGGGCCGGGCGATGATGTCGACCATGGACGGACGTGCCGCGCTGATCGCCGCCGGGCTCTCGGCTGTGACCCTCGTAGCCGCAGCCGTTCTCCGCCGTTCGGCTCGCGACGAGGTCACCTGGCCCGGAGCCCGATACCTGGCACTGGCGTTGCTGCTGCTGGCCGTGGGAGAGGCGGCGATCCTGGTCGCCGAGCTGATTGGCGCCACACCCTTGGGCCCGGGGGCGCTCGACGTCTTGTTCCTGCTGCCGTTGGTCCCGTTCGCACGTGCGGCCCGCGACGCATACCGGGCGCATCTTCCGGGTCGGGAGCTCGCCGAGGTGGAAGCCGACGTCGTGCTGATCATGGTCGCCCTCGCGTCCATCTTGTACCTCGTGATCCGCCCGATCGGAGCCGATCCCGGGGTCTCGGGCTCGGCGATGGTGTTCGCCATCGACGCGGCCGTGCTCACGTCGCTCTTCAGCGGCCTTGCGCTCCGGGCGCCTTCACGGCCACACGTGCTCCTGTTCCTGGTGCTCACCGGCATGGCTGTCGGCTTCGCGGCGCTCGGCTGGGAATGGACCCGTGAGTCCTTCGACGGCTTCTCGACGCTCGTCGTCGTTCCGCTCGCCGCGTGTCCACTGCTGCTCGCCGCCATCGTCACGTTCACGCGGTCTCCCGAGGCTCGAGCGCCGGCCGGCCGCGCCGGCCGCTTCGCCCGACCCATCCTCGTCATCGTCTCGGTGGTCGGAGCGTGCGTGGCACTTGCGGTGGTGGCCACCGCGGACGAGGCCCGAGGCATCCAGGGACAGCAGTCCACCGTCATCATCGCCGTCCTATGCGCGGCGATCGTGGCCAGGATCATCGCGAACCAGGTCGCGAACACCAGCGCGCACGGCGAGGTGAGCAGGGCGCTCGACGAGAAGGCCGCAGCGCTTCACGCGACCGACGTCGCGCTTGGCAGGGTCCGAGAGGCGGCCCAGACGCTCCGGAGCTCCGAGGAGCATCTGCGCTTGGTGTTCGACACGGCGGTGGACGGGATCGTCGAGCTATCGCTTGACGGGCGGATCCTGCGCGCGAACGGCGCGTTCTGCCAGCTGGTCGGGCTGGGACCCGATGTCGTCGAGGGACAAGCCTGGTCGGCGGTGGCGGCGACGGTCGACGGTCCCGACGCGTCGTTCGCCGGGCTCCCCGAGACGGGCCAGGCGGAGATCCGGGGACGTGAGGGCCAGGCCATCCACCTCGAGTCCCGCGTCTCTGAGGTGCCCACGTCTCCGCCTCGCCGGCTGCTGCTCGTGCGAGACGTCTCGGCGGCCAAGGTCGCCGAGCAGACGATCCGCTCGCTGTTCCAGTTCCTCCAGGACCGCGACGAGGACCGGACCCGGCTGCTTCGCCGCACGAACGCCGCGATCGAGGGCGAGCGGAACAGGATCGCGCGGGACCTGCACGACGGGCCCGTTCAGGGTGTCTCGGCCGCGTCGCTGTCTCTGGAGGCGGCGCTGCTGATGTTCCGCGCCGGCGAGGAGGAGGGCGGCCTCGAGATCCTCTCGAAGATCCGGGAGGAGCTCGCCGACGAGGCCGACGCCCTGCGGCGGCTGATGTCGGGCCTGCGACCTCCGGTCCTTGAGGAGCGCGGCCTGCTGCCGGCCATCCGGGACACGATCGGGAGGTTCGACGACGAGCAAGGGCTCAGGGCACAGCTCGAGGGCACGATCGAGCACCCCCTGCCGCACGAGCTGGAGACGCTCGCCTACCGGGTCGTGCAGGAGGCCCTGACCAACGCGGCGAAGCACGCCGAGGCCAAAGAGGTCGTGGTCCGCGTTCGTTCTGACCCGACCCAGGTACAGGTCGAAGTGGCGGACGACGGCGTCGGGTTCGATCCCACCAGGGCCCGGGACTTCCTTCGTGCGGGCAGGGTGGGGCTGGCGTCGATGCGCGAGCGGGTCGAGCTCGCAGGAGGCACGTTCACCGTTCGTTCCACGGCCGACCATGGCACGACGGTCCTGGCTTCGCTGCCGGTCGTTCCCTCGATCGTGGGGGAGCCGGCGAGTCGCGAGCCCTAGCCCACGGGAGGCGGGCGCCCGGGCGACGGCCGAGCACGAGACCACGTGAGCCTCGATGGGGGAACCACGGCGGGCTGCTCTCCGGGACTCGGCGGTGGGGGCGGACTGGGCTCCGGGCGTGGCGTCGGCGACGGCTTCTCGCTTGGAGACGGCTCCGGGCTCGGGGGCGGAGGCGGCACGTAGACGGGTTCCTCGGGGCCTTCCTCATAGCCCTCGAACGACGGCGTGCGGAAGTCGATGAACGGCTCACCCTCGAGCGCCACCGTCATGTAGTCCTGCCAGATCGCCGCCGGGATCGTGCCGCCGTAGACGGTGGAGACGCCGTTCACGTCCACCAGCGGGATCTCAGCCCTCTGGTAACCGACCCACACGCACGTGGCCAGCTGTGGTGTGTAGCCGCAGAACCAGGCATCGACATTGTCCTGGGAGCTGCCGGTCTTGCCCGCCACCGGACGTGAGCCGAGGCTTGCCGCGGTCCCGGTGCCGCTGCGCACGACCTCTTGGAGGGCGTAGGTGACGAGGTCGGCGTCGTTCTGCTCCATGACGATCTTGGTCTGGGTCTCCGCGACCGCCTTCAGATCGTCGAAGCGACGGCCGCTGTGGGTCTTGATCCGCCGGAGCGGAGTGGCCCGGTGGCGCACGCCGCGAGCGGCAAGGGTCGCGTACGCGTTCGTCATCTCGAGCGGGTTGATGGCCACGGAGCCAAGGGTGATCGAGCAATTGGGTGGCAGCTTCGAGCGGATGCCGAGCTCGTGGGCTTCGTCCGCAACCTTGTCCGGACCGAGCTGAACCACGAGCTGCGCGAAGATCGTGTTCACCGAATGCGCGGTGGCGAGCTTCAGCGGGTAGGTGCCGCTCCCCTCCGCGTTCGTGGGCGTCCAGGGCTCGCCGAACTCGTCCTGGCAGATCGGGTCGTCGATCGTGAGCGTGTACGGGCCGGACCACAGTGCGTCCAGGTCGTAGTCCTGTTCCATCGCCTCGGCGAGGGTGAACGGCTTGAACGCGGAGCCGGCCTGTCGCCCGCAGCCGTCGCACGGGAGCGTGGCGAGGTTCACCTTGTTCCTCGACCAGTTCCGGCCGCCCACCATCGCGAGGATCTCGCCGTTGCGGGGATCGAGCGACACGAGCGCCGCGTTCGGATCGTCCGGATCGGGGAGGTAGCTGTCCACGGCGTCTTCCGCCGCTCGCTGCAGGTCAAGGTCGAGCGTGGTGGTGATCCGCAATCCCCCGCCGTACACCGCGGCGCTGCCGTACCGTCTGAAGAGCTCACGTCGCGTGTGCTCGACGAAGTACTCGGAGTCGTCGGGCGACACGATGCGCTCGTTCGAACCCTTCAAGATGTCTTTCGGGATGCTGCAGCATTCGCGGTCCACCAGCTCCGCGGCTCTCTCCGGGTCGAGATAGCCGTACCGAGCCATCTGCTCCAGGGCGTAGTCGCGGCGGAACTCGTTGTTGAACTCCTCGTCGATCGGGTCGTAGTCCTCCGGCTGGCTGATGACGCCGGCGAGCGTGGCCGACTGCAGCACCGTGAGCTCGCTCGCGTTCCTGCCGAAGTAGGTGAGGGCGGCGGCCTCGATGCCGTAGGCGCCGTGCCCGAAGTACACGGTGTTGAGGTACTTCGCCAGGATCTGGTCCTTGGAGAGCTCCTGCTCGAGCTTGATCGCGAGCAGGACCTCACGGATCTTCTCCTTGACCGTGCGCGGCGGCACCACGTAGTCGGCGAGGCCGGTCTTCGGGTCCTCCTTGTACTCGCCCGCGTACACGTTCTTCACGAGCTGCTGGGTGATCGTCGAGGCGCCCTGCACGGTGTCGTTGCGGATCAGGTCCGTGTAAGCCGCGCGCACGATGCCGAGGGGATCGAACCCGCGGTGCTCGTAGAAGTCGTGGTCCTCCACGGCGAGCACCGCGTCGCGCATGTGCGGCGAGATCTCGTCGAGCCGGATGATCGTGCGATCGACCGTGCCGTGCAGCGTGGTGAGGAGCTTCCCGTTCCGGTCGTACAGGTAGCTTGTCTCGATCGGCGGCAGGGTCTTGGGCAGCTCGATCCGCGCGTAGGCGATCGTCAGGGTGCCGATCCCGAGCAGACCCAGGATGACGGGCGACAGGAGCGCCCAGAACCACCATCGTTTGAACAGAGGCTTCTTGCCGCCGGTCTTCGCGGTCTTCTTCGGACTTCGCGAACGCGGCAGATGCCTCGGCTTGTATCCCTTGGAGGGAGTCTTCGTCGTGGCCACGACGAGGTCGATTGTATCCGGGTGCCCGGATGCCAAACGTTGGTGACGGTATCGAGACTGTGGAGAAACGGTGGCCAGGCGGCTCAGCCGGCCGCGCTGCGGCGCTGGCGAGCCGTGTAGGACTCGCGCAGGTGGTTCCACTGGCAGGATCGACACACCTCGACGACGTAGCAGCAGGAGCCGGGGTGGGCCACAGCCATGCGCCTGCCGGTGGCGATCGACCAGACGCGGCCGTTCTCCTGCTTCAGGTCGTCGCCGTACACATAGGCGAGCAGAACGAGCTTGTCCTTGCCGCAGACGGGACAGTCGTTGTCGGTGCGCTCGCCCACATACTTGGCGGCGCGCATCAGCTCCGGGTGAGCGTCGCACAGGTCGGTGAGCGCGAGCGAGCCGCTGCGGACGTCGCGAAGCAGCACGCGCTTGGCCAGCGTGTAGTCGATCACGCCGAGCTGCTCGGCGTGGCGCCGGAACGGTGACGCTTCCCGTGGGCGACCCATGGTCCGCCGATGGTACACCCCTGTCCAGACATCGGGGAGCCGCCTGACGGCCTGGGCCGATGGGTCCGCGCATCGGGTCCGTTCGGCGGTTGCGGAACAGCAGGGCGGGTAGCGTGAGCACCGGTGAACCCGTACGGATCGCTCGAGCCGACGCCGCGTGAGAAGTCGGGAACGCCGCTGTACCCGGAGGTCGGCGGGTTGTCCGTGCTGTTCCGCGGCGCGCGCAAGCGGTGCCCGCGTTGCGGTGAACAACGGATCTTCCCCTCCTGGTTCCGGCTCGCCCGTGCGTGCCCTCGATGCGGTCTGCTGTTCGAGAAGGAGACCGGGGGATTCCTGGGCGCCATGACGCTGAACTACGTGGCCTCGGTCGGCGTGTGGTTGGTGGTGCTGGGGATCTGGCTGGCGATCACCGCCCCCGATGTGCCCGTGACCGCCATGCTCGTCGCGAGCGCCGTGCTGCTGGTGGTCGTGCCGCTGTGGTTCTACCCCCGATCGAAGGGGATCTGGGCCGCCGTCGAGTTCCTGGTTCTCCGAGGTGATCCGGACTACCGCGCACCGGTCCGACGCGATCCACGGACACACGACCTCGAGTGACGATCACGGCGTTGGCGTCGGCGTCGGCGTCGGTGGCGCTGGCGAGGGCAGGTCGACCACCGCACGCGCTCGCGCGGGCACCGCGACGGGCCCCGGCAGAAGGAACAGGTCCGCAACACTGACGCTGACCATCACGGCAGCCTCAAAGGTACCCATCGCGCACGCGCACGACGTCAGCTCCGCGCCGTTGCGGGCGGCGTACTCCGCAGCGAGAACCGCGGGCTCCATGCCCGTAGCCAGCGCCAGCTCCTGAGCGGCGGCAAGTGCGGCGGCGTCGGCCGCTGCTCGCGCCCTCGAGCGCGCGAGCAGCACCTCGCCCAGATCCGCCAGACCGAGAGCCAGCACCAATGTCAACACAACCAGACTCGCGACCGTGATCGACACCGAACCTCTTTCGCCGCTCACCCGAACTCCTGGCGGGCCGCGACCGAGGCGACCATGGTGACGGCTTCCGGAAAGAGCCAGGCGACGAGGGGAACTCGCTCCGTCGATGCATACCGGATCGAGACGGTCACGGGTTCGCCCCGTGCACCCGTGCGCACCACGTCAACGGTCACGGACCCAGGGTCCAACCCGGGTCCAGCCGCAAGGGAGGCCTCGCGGACGGCGACGGAATCGTCGAGCACCGCGGCCGCGCGCGCTCCCGCGCGCGCGGCCGCCTGCACCATAAGGCTGTCCCTGACGAGCAGGCCAAGTTGCAGCAAGGCGAGAGCCACGACGAGGAGCAGTGGCAACACGAGCGCGAACTCAACGGCCGCGCTCCCGCGCTCCCGGCGCGATGGGATCTTACGCCGCATTCGCATCGCCGATCACGTCATCGATGACCTGATCGAAGAACGCCGGCAGCTTGCCGGATGAACGAGCCCACGCGATCAACACCACCGCGATCGCCGCGGCGGCGAGGATCACGAGAGCGTACTCCGCGGTCGTTTGTCCTTCCTCCCGGCGGAGTGCGAGGGACCCGCGCACCCACAGCAGAGTGAGTACCTGCATGCCGTTCACCTCCTCTCAACGGATGGATCGCACGGTGGTGAGCAGGACGGGAACCACCGTGAGGAGGAGGAATGCGGGGAGGACGAGGAACACAAGCGGAAAGAGCATCTTGACCGGTGCCGTACGCGCGCGTTCCGTCGTTCGGGCTCGCCGAGTCTCACGAACCTCCGACGCCATATCCGCGCATGCGGCGGCGAGCGGCGATCCGAGGGTCTCGGTTCGTGCGAGCGCGGCGACGGTTCGACTGAGGTCGGGCAGGTCGAGGCGCTCGGCCAGGCTCGCGAGCTCGTCGCGCCACCGCTCCCCCAGCTCTATCCTGCCGACGGCTATCCGCAGTTCGGCACCGAGTGGCCCGCTGAGGGCCTGGACCGACCGCTGTAAGGCAAGGGGGGCGGCCAGTCCAGAGGAAGACGCCGCCGCAAGCAGGTCCAATAGCTGGGGGACCTCGGCATC
>Ga0299913_10006283_pt1 | contig 10279 bp, 6 predicted proteins | sample RVTome_9_FD_201360 | JGI IMG/M metagenome (GOLD analysis project Ga0299913, IMG submission 201360) | Soil microbial communities from uranium-contaminated site in the Upper Colorado River Basin, Wyoming, United States - RVT155D38 (version 2) ... | reverse complement strand
CGGACCTCGGGGTGGGTCGAGGCCACGAAATCCGAGGGGGACGCGATCTCGGCCAGGCCGCCGGCCGTCAGGAGCCCGACCCGGCCACCGAGCACGAGCGCCTCGCGCACGTCGTGGGTGACGAACAGGGCCGCTTTCCCGAGCCTCCTCATGAGCTCGCGGAACTCGCGCTGAAGATCGAAGCGCGTCATCGGGTCGAGAGCGCCGAACGGCTCGTCGAGAAGGAGGAGCGGCGGGTCGGCCGCGAGCGCACGGGCCACACCCACCCGCTGCCGCTGGCCCCCCGACAGCTCGTGCGGATAGCGCCGGCCGAACTCCTCGACCGGCAGGCCGACCAGAGCCAGGAGCTCCGCGGTCCGATCGACGACCCGGCACCGCGCCCATCCCAGCAGGTCCGGCACGAGCCCGACGTTCGCCGCCACGGTGAGGTGCGGAAAAAGCCCCACCTCCTGGATCACGTATCCGGTTCTGCGGCGGAGCGCCACCGGATCCCAGTCGGTGGTCCGAATTCCCGCCACCCGGACCTCGCCCCCGACGGGCTCGAGGAGCCGGTTGACGAGCTTGAGAACCGTCGTCTTGCCGACCCCTGAACGACCCACGAGCACGACCGTCTCGTCGGGACGGACGGAAAGCGAGAGACCGTCGAAGAGGGTACGGCCGTCCGGGAGCGCATACACGATCCGGTCGAGCTCGACGGCCGCCGCGTGGGCCGCGGAATCCGCCGGCCGTGGAGCGTGTCGCCGGTTCACGAAGGACGATGGGCCATTCTGAACGATCCGCTAATATAGGAAGCCATGGCGGGTACCACCCGACCGGTCGCCGTGAACCTGGCCGACCCCCAGGCACGCTCTTTCGTCGAGCGTGCGGGTGACGGCTGGGTGGTGTTCGTCGACACGACTCCCACCACCACCGAAGCGTTCGCCCACTCCGTTGCGCGCGGGCTCTCGGACCACCCGCGGTGGCTCCACTGCCGGTATCTCTACGACGAGACCGGGAGTGGCCTGTTCGCCGAGATCACCCAGCAGCCCGAGTACTACCTGACACGCGCCGAGACGGAGATCCTCACGCATCAGGCCGGCGCGATCCGCGAGGCGGCGGGGCCGGTCCCCCTCGTCGAGCTGGGAGCCGGCATGGCCACCAAGACCCGTCATCTTTTGTCGGCTTGGGCGCGGGCCGGCGGGCAGGTCGAGTACATCCCCGTCGACATCGACGCTTCGGTCCTTATCGCCGCCGCCGGGCGCCTCGCGGAGGAATTTCCCGGGATCACGATCACTGGCCTCGCGACTTCGTACGAGCGCGGGCTCGACCTCATCGAAGGACAGTCTCCGCTATGCCTCGTCTTCCTGGGGTCGACGATCGGGAACTTCAACCCCCCGGAGACGGATGCCTTCCTGACCCGACTCCGAGGCGCCCTTTCCCCCGAGGACCAGCTCCTCCTCGGAGTCGATCTGATCAAGCCGGTCGAGCAGCTGGAAGCCGCTTACAACGACGCTGCCGGGGTGAGCAGGGAATTCACCCGCAACCTCTTCCGTCGCATGAACCGGGAGCTCGGAACGGCGATCGCCGTGGAATCCATCGATCACATCGCGTACTGGAACGACCGCCTCGAGCGGATCGAGATCTACGCCCAGTTCCGCCGCGCCGTGTGCCTCGAGCTGGCTTCGATCCAGCGCCGCTTCCGTGTCGCCGCCGGCGAGATGATCCTCACCGAGATCAGTAGAAAGTACCGCCTCGACGGCGTCGAGTCGGACTTCGCGCGCTTCGGCTTCAAGCTCGAGCGCTCGTTCACCGACTCCGAGCGCCGATTCGGGCTGCTCCTCTTTCGAATGATCGATCCTGGCGCGCGACCCGACCGGACGACCCGACTGGCCGCGGAACTCCAGCGGGTGCGCCGCCGGACGCTCGACCTGGTCGACGCGCTCGACGATGACCGGCTCCGTTGCCAGGTGCTCCCGATCTTGAGCCCGATCGCGTGGGACCTGGCCCACATCGCCGAGTTCGAGGACCTCTGGTTGGTCCGCACGGTGGACGCGCTCGTGAGCGGCCGCGATCCGTCCGCTGCCCCCCCCGAGTACGACGCGATCCGGACGCCGCGGAGCGAGCGGGGTCGACTCTCGCTTCCCTCGCGGGGGCAGATTCTGGAACGGCTCGATCGTGTCCGAAAGGAGACCCTGCGTCGCCTGCAAACGATCGAGCTCGGAGGCCATCCGCTTCTCGAGAACGGGTTCGTCTATCACCTGCTGGCCCAGCACGAGGCGCAGCACCAGGAGACGTTTCTGCAGGCGATCGGGCGGATGGACGACCTCGCCTACGAACCCGCCTTCCGTGAAGCCACCCCGAGACCTTCCCTCCCTCCGGACACGGAGATGGTCCTGGTCGGCGGCGGAGCGTTCCCTCTGGGAGCCCAGCGTATCCCGGAGGCTTACGACAACGAGCGGCCCGTCACTTGGGTCGACGTGGACGGCTTCTGGATCGATGCCGCGCCTGTCACCAACGGCGCCTACCTCGCGTTCATGGAAGCCGGCGGCTACCGGCGGGCCGAATGGTGGAGCGACGAGGGATGGGCATGGCGGGCGGAGCACGACGTGCGGCATCCGCTCGGCTGGCGGATGGACGAAGGTGGCTGGGTGGACGTGCAGTTCGGCCACGTCGAGCCGCTCGTGCCCTCGAGGCCGGTCCAGCACGTCTCGTGGTACGAGGCCGACGCGTGCGCCCGCTCGGCCGGCAAGCGACTTCCCACCGAAGTCGAGTGGGAGAAGGCGGCCGCCTGGGATCCGGAAGTGCGGATCGCCCGACGGTATCCATGGGGCGACCGGCCGCCGGACACGCGCCGCGCCAACCTGGACGCCCGCACCTTCGCGCCCGCCCCGATCGGGGCGTATCCCGGCGGACGGTCCTTCTACGGCTGTCATCAGATGATGGGCGACGTCTGGGAGTGGACCGCGAGCGAGTTCCATGCCTATCCCGGGTTCGAGGCGTTCCCGTATTCCGAATATTCCGAGGTCCACTTCGGAAAGGGGTACCGCGTGCTGCGTGGCGGTTCCTGGGCGACCGCCACGATCGTGGCGCGGAACTCCTTCCGCAACTGGGATCTCCCCCAGCGGCGTCAGATCTTCGCCGGGTTCCGCTGCGCCCGGGACGCGTGAGGTGAGCGGGCCGACCGGGCCCGGCGACCTCGCCCGACGGCTGGCGGTGCTTCCCGTCGTCATCGACGCCTGTTCGGTCGAGCTCGGGGCCGTCCCGGTCGCCGGCTACTACGACGGCGCCGACCGCCCTACCGGGGTCGTCGAGCTGACCGACGGGCTCCAGGTCGGTCACGGGGAGAACGTCGACTGGACCCCGGCCGGACAGGAGAGGTTCATCGACGTCTGCCGGCACCTGGTCTCGAGCGCCCTCCCGAAGGCGCCGACCACGCTGGCGGCAGTCGTCGAGGCGCTGGCCCGGTCCGGCGCCCATCCGCACCACCGCGCCGCCGTCGAGGCGGCCGCCCTCGACCTGGCGCTTCGCCGGGCCGGGGTCGACTTGTTCGATCTGACCGGTCGTCCGCCCCGTCCGATCCGCACCTGCCAGTCGATCGGTCGCCAGGAGCTTGGCCGGGCCGGGCCGTTGGCCACGGTCGAGGCGCTCCTCGAGCGCGATCCGGACGCCAGGATAAAGATCGACTGTCCGCCGGCCGGATGGGATGAGGACGTCTGGAGACGTCTCGCCGGAACCGGTGGCGTCGTCGTCGTCGACTTCAAGCGGGAGGGCACCAACGATCAGGTCGAGCTCGCCCACCGCTTCCTCCCCGACGCTTGGATCGAGGACCCCCCCGCCGATCTCGCCGGCCGGCCCCGGCCCTGGCTGTCCCGGGTGGCGCTGGACGCCTACGTGACCGGGCCCTCCGACCTCGAGGACCCCCCGTTTCCACCGGCGGCCGTCAACGTGAAGGCGCCAAGGGTAGGCGGGCCGTTCGAGGCGCTCGCCATCCTCGAGATCTGCCGGCGCTCCGGGTGGGGCGCCTACTTCGGCGGGATGTTCGAGGTGGGCGTTGGACGCCGCCAGGCGCGCGTTCTGGCGTCGCTGTTCACGCCTGAGGGCTGGAACGACCTGGATCCGCTGACCGCACCCGCTGGCGGGAACGGAACCGTACCGGGAACGGGACCCGGGTTCGGCTGAGGGGGCCGGGAATCAGGCGCTCGCCAAGCCCGGCGACGGTCGCTTCAGCGCCTCTCCCCCATCCACCGCAGGTACTCGCGGTCCCACGCCGCGGGCACGCTCTCGCGAGGCGAGTATGGCCCGGGGGCGTATTTCGAGGACGAGACCCCCGCCTGTGCGAGCTCGCAGATGTGCCAGTCCTCGCGGTTGGTCGCATCCCAGAACTCGATCGCGTCCTCGGGATCGAATCCCTGCCGATCGGAGGCGACGGGATGGAAGAGCCACTCGCAAACGACCCGCGTCCGACCGGTGGCAAGGGGCCACAGCCTGTGCGCCATCACGTAATCGGGGTGGAGGCTCAGGAAAAGGTTGGGCAGGACGGAATAGAAGTAGACCCGCTGGAAGTCCTCTTCCGGCAGGTCCGCCACCGGCAGGGCACACGACCGGCCGCTCATCGTCATGCTGCCCCCCTTCTCCGTCAGGACCATGAAGCCGCCCAGGAACGGCCCCTCGACGAGGTCGTTCTGGCCCGATCGGTAGGGCGTCAACTTCGACAGGCGCGGGTGGATGACCGGGCAGTGGAGGCACTCCGAGTAGTTCTGGAAGAGGAGCTTCCAGTTTGCCTCGACCACGTACTCGATCCGGCGCCAGGCTCGGAGCCCGGCCAGGTTGAACCGCGCGAACCGGTCGAGGACCGGGGCGAACGTCTCGGCAAAGGGCTCGGGCTCCTCGGCCAGGTTCACGAACAAGAAGCCGCTCCACGACGCCAGCGCCGCCCGGTGGAGCGGGTAGTCGGCCGGGTCGAACCCCTCGACCCCGTCCATTTCGGGTGCCCCGAGGAGCCGGCCGTCGAGCGCGTAGGTCCAGGCGTGATAAGGGCACTGGATCGAGCGCGGGAGCTTCCCCCGCTCCTCTTCGCGGAGTCGCGTCCCGCGATGGCGACAGACGTTGTAGAGGGCGTGGCAGCTCCCCCCCTCGTCGCGCACGACGATCAGGCTCTCGCCCGCGACCGGGAAGAGGAAGTAATCGCCCGGACCGGCGATCTCCTCCTCGCGGCCCGCGCAGAGCCAGGACCGCCGGAAGATCCGCTCGCACTCCGCGGCGAAGATCTCCGGCGCCGTGTAGTAGCGCCCGGGGAGCGTCCTCGCCCCCTGCCGGTAGCTCCCCCTCGTCTCCACGAAGGCCATCCTGTCGCGCGTGGTCATCGGGTTCGCTCCAGATCGTCGTGGATCGCGTTCGAGGCATGGCGGCCGGAAGCGCCGGTGATCGCGCCCGCCGGGTGGGTCCCGGGGCCGCAAACGTACAGCCCTTGGATCGGGGTCCGGTAGCGCGCCCATCCCGGGACCGGACGCATGAACAGAAGCTGGTCCAGCGCGAGCTCGCCCTGGAACGGATCTCCACCCGTCAGGTCGTAGCGCGCCGTGAGATCCGTAGGCGTCAGGACACGCCGTCCCAGAATCGCCCCCGGCAGGTTCGGGGCGTGATCGGCGAGGAGAGCGACCACCCGATCGCCAAGCGCTTCGGCGGAGGCGCCGTTTCCCGTCCGGTGCGCGCCTCCCAGCGGCACGAACCGCACGTCGACCGACATCACGTGCCGACCGGAAGGGGCGAGGGAGGGGTCGGCGAGGGACGGCACTCGCGCAACGAGCACCGGGCAGGCGGAGACACTGCCGTGCTTGGCGTCGTCGTAGGCGCGCTCCACGGCGTCCGGCCCGGGAGCGAACACCAGGGAACCCTCCGGCGCATCGGCCAGACCTTCGAACCGTGGGGCCTCGGACAGGGCCATGTGGACCCGCGCGTATCCGCCACGGAAGCGGATCTGCCGGACCGCGTGGACAAAATCAGGATCCAGGTGCTGCGCGCCCGCGAGGCCGAGAAACGTGCGCGCAGGATCGGATCCGGACAAGACGGCCCGCGCGGCGACCTCCTCACCCCCCTCGAGCGACACCCCGACCGCTCGCCCCTTTTCGATCATGATCCGGGCGACCTCCGCCCCGCAGCGGATCTTCACCCCGCGTTCGGCAACGATCGAGGCGAGCGCCGCGACGAGAGCGTCCACGCCTCCCCTCACGATCGCGCGCGGACCGAAGACACCGATCGGGCTTCCGACCTGATGGTGGAGCAGGACGAGCGAGGTGCAGGGAGAGCGCGGACCCTGGAAGACCCCGCGGACGGCCAGCGCCCCCAGCGTGCCCTTCAGGAGCTCGTCGTCGAAAGCATCGTCGAGGAGGTCGTACGCGGGCATCGGCAGCATGCGGAAAAGCTCGGCCATCCGGGCCCCGCCCAGCGACCGGACCTGGCGTCCGACGCCGAGGTAAGGAGCCAGCTCGCGCAACGGCCCCGCCGGCCGGATGGGCGGCCGGGAGCCGAGGGCCTCGAGGATTTCGGCGAACGACGCGATCCGCTCCACGAACCCCGACCACCGATCGGCGTCGGCGGTCGAGCGTCTGGCGATCGAGATCCGACTCTTCTCCGGATCCTGCCAAAGGACGAGAGCCCCCCCTGCGCCGGCTGGCGCGGCGAGCACCGGGTCGGGGCGCAGGAACTCGACCCCGTGCTCTTCGAGCCCGAGGTCGCGCACTGTTCCGGGCGGGAGATAGCCGGCGTCCGAGAAGACCGGATCGACGCGGAACCCGGGGAGGATCTCCTCGCCGGCGGCCGGCCCGCCCGGCGTCTCGCCCCGCTCCAGCATCGTCACCCGGAACCCCGCGCGCGCCAGGTCTGCCGCGGCCACCAGCTCCTCGATACCCGAGCCGATCACGATGACGCCTCGATCGTCCAGCCTCACGAACCCCCGTCCGCGAGAACCGCTCGCGCCGCCAGCCGTCCGCTCGCCCCCATGACCCCACCCCCCGGATGCGTCCCCGACCCGCACTGGTAGTACCCGCGGACCGGGGTCCGGTGATCGGCCCACGCGGGCGCCGGCCTCAAGAAGAACATCTGGCTGAGCGCGAGCTCGCCCTGAAAGATGTTGCCTTCCGAAAGCCCGGTGACAGCTTCGATGTCGGCGGGCGTGATGATCTGTCGATGGAGGATCGCCGAACGGATGTTGGGCGCGTACTCGGCCAGCGTGTCGATCACGGCGTCGCCGAACGCCTCGCGGCTCTGGTCGTTCCAACCGCCTGTTCTGTGGTAGGGGGCGTACTGAACGAAGATCGACATCACGTGCTTCCCGTGGGGTGCCATGCCCGGATCAATCATCGACGGGATAACGATGTCGAGGAAGGGGCGACGCGAGAACTCACCGTATTTGGCGTCGTCGTACGCGCGCTCCAGGTAGTCCACGCTCGGGGCTATGGCGATCGCGCCCCGCAGGTGTGGTCCGTCGCCGGGGAGGGCCGTGAAGTTCGGCGGTTCGGAGAGGGCGAGGTTCACCTTGCCCGAGGAGCCACGGAAGCGAAAGCGCCCGACCGCTTCCACGAGGTCCTCCGGTAGATCGGCCGGCTCCACCATCTCGAGGAACGTGCGGCGGGGATCGAGGCTCGAGACCACGGTCCGGGCGTGAATCTCCTCGCCGCCGTCCAGGACCACTCCCCTCGCCCGACCCTTCTTCACGAGCACCCTGCGGACCGGGGCATCGGTGCGGATCTCGGCCCCGAAGCGGCGGGCGGCGGAGGCGATCGATTCGCTGACCGCGCCGGTTCCTCCACGCGCGAATCCCCACGCCCGGAAGACGCCATCGATCTCGCCCATGTAATGATGGAGCAGCACGTACGCCGTTCCAGGCGAGCGCGGGCCGAGAAACGTCCCGATGATCCCGCTCGCCGACTTGGCTGCCTTGAGGGCTTCGCTCTCGAACCATTCCCCGAGGTAGTCCGCCGAGCTCATCGTCATGAGCTTGACGAGGGCGTGGAAATCCTTCTCGCCGAGATCCCGGAAATGTTTCGCCAGTCGGCCCATGGCCAGCAGATCCTTGGGCCGCCACGAGGCGGGGTCGGGCGGCGAGATGTCCAGCAGCGGCTTGACCGCCATCGCCATCCTCTGCATGAGACGGCCGAACTGCTGATAGGCATCGGCGTCACGCGGCGAGTGACGATAGAGCTCGCTCCGAGTCTCCTCGGCGTCGGCCCACGTCGCCAGATAGTCGCCGTTCGGGAGCGGGTTGAACGTGCTCTCGAGCGGGACGATGTGGAGCCCATGGCTGGGGAGATCGAGGTCGCGGATGATTTCCGGCCTGAGCAGGCTCACGACGTACGAGAAGACCGAGAATTGAAAACCGGGAAAGACCTCTTCGGTGACAGCCGCTCCACCCAGAACGGGCCGGCGTTCCAGAACGAGGACCTTCCGACCCGCCCGGGCGAGATACGCTCCGCACACCAGGCCGTTGTGTCCGCCCCCGATGACGAGGGCGTCGCACGAGTTCGAGCTCGCGGAGGTCAAGCTCGTTTCCGCTCGGGGTCGAAGAAAGGCGTCTTCACGACCGTCGCCCGGGCCTGCTTCCGGCGATGCTCGATCGTCATCTCCAGCGCCACTTCCGTCCCGAGCTCCGCGTGCGAGCTCTCGATATGGGCGAGCGCGATATACTTCTTGAGCAGCGGCGACCAGCACCCGCTGGTCGCGTACCCTACCTGTTTGCCGTCGGCGTACACGGGCGTGCTCGTCCGCCACGCAGTGGTCGGAAGTTGCGGCGGGAGCCCGACCTCCGTGAACAGGGCTTCCAGCGAGTCCCAGTCGACCACGAGACCGCGGAACGCCCAGGCTGAACCGTGCTCGCGTTCATCCTCGAGCGCCCGCTGGCCCACGAACGGCGCCTTCTCACGGGCCACCGTCCAGCCCAGATTGAGCTCGAAGGGCGACGATTTCTGGGGTTCGATCATCGCCTGCCTCGCGGAGATGTAGTCCACGTCGATCAGCAGGAGTCCGGCCTCGATCCGCGCCACGTCCATCGCCAGCAGTCCCGTCGGCATCAGGCCGAAGGGCGCCCCGGTCGCGACGAGGAGGTCCCACAGCGACTCGGCCCGTTCGTTCTGGACCCAGATCTCGTACCCCAGGTCGCCTGTGTACCCGGTTCGTGTCACCACGACCGGTATGCCATCCAGGTTCGCGGGGGCGGCGCGGAAGAACCGCAGCCCCGTAACATCCTGGTCCGCGAGTCGGACGAGGATCTCGCGTGCCGCAGGCCCCTGGAGGGACAAGGTGGCGGTCTCGGACGTCTCGTCCTCGATCTCCACTTGCAACCCGAGGGCGTTCTGATGGAGCCATCGCAGGTTCGGGTGAGCGGAGGTCAGCCGGAAGTGGTGGTCCGCGAGCCGCGTCACCGTCCCGTCGTCCATCACCTTTCCTTCCGGGTCACACCACGGCGTGTACATGACCTGCCCCAGCGCGCAGCGCGTCACGTCCCGGGTCACGATCCGGTCGAGAAGGGCCGCCGAGTCAGGGCCGCGCACCCGGTACTTGAAAAGCGGGGTAACGTCGATCAGGGCCGCGGTTCCACGAATGGCCGCGTATTCCAGATCATGGACCAGGTCGTACGAGGACGCCACGACGTAGCCCGCCCAGCGTCGCCAGGTCTGGCCTCGAACGAGCGCCGCGGTCCGGGAATGGAAGGGGGTCGTCCTGAGCCCGCTCGTGGTCACGCTTCGCCCCGCGGTCGCAACAGATCAACCCGGCGGCGGCGGCGATGCCTCCTGGACCAACCGGTCCACGAGGTGGTCCAGGTCCATCGTCCCGAGCTCTCCCTCGGCGTGGGAGCGGACGCTCACCTTGCCGGTCCCCACCTCCCGCTCGCCGACCACGAGCATGTACGGGATCTTGTGAACCTCGGCGTCCCGGATCTTGTAACCGACTCCCTCTCGTCGCGCATCGACGTGTGCACGAAGTGCTTTCTGCCGGAGGTGCTCGGCTACGCTCTCGGCGTACTCGATGAACACGTCGCTCACCGGGACGATCCTGACCTGCTCGGGGGCGAGCCACGTCGGGAAGGCTCCTGCGTAGTGCTCGATCAGGATCCCCAGGAAGCGCTCGATCGACCCCAGGATGGCCCGGTGGATCACCACGGGTCGGGCCTCCGTCCCGTCGGGGGTCGTGTACCAGAGGTCGAACCGTTCGGGTAGGTTGAAGTCGCACTGGATCGTGGGGAGCTGCCACTTCCGGCCCAGCACGTCGGCCACCTGGAAGTCGATCTTGGGCCCGTAGAAGGCGC
>Ga0299913_10006282_pt1 | contig 10280 bp, 10 predicted proteins | sample RVTome_9_FD_201360 | JGI IMG/M metagenome (GOLD analysis project Ga0299913, IMG submission 201360) | Soil microbial communities from uranium-contaminated site in the Upper Colorado River Basin, Wyoming, United States - RVT155D38 (version 2) ... | reverse complement strand
GTTCTGGATCTCGCCCGCGGCCTTGACCAGCGTTTCGCTGACCTCGATCACCTTGTCGGTGAACTCGAGCAGCCCCTCGCGCAGCACCGCAGGCACGCGCGTCCTGCGGACGGTCAGCAACACGGCGATGTCCTCCGCGGTGTCGGCGATCGCATCCTGTTCCTTGAGGAATTTGAGCATGTCGCCCCGATCCACGGGCAGGAACAGCGACTTGGGGAGATGGTTCCGGATCTCGCGCTTGATCACGTCGGCCTTGTGCTCGAGCTTCGAGATGCGCTCGTAGATCCTTTCCACGTCTTCGTGGCGCTCGTCGAGGAACGCCTCGACGAGGGGGCGCACCTCGAGCACGCACTCGTGCACCTTGTTCGTGTGCTCGACGAGCGGCCCGAAGGGGCTCTTCCCGAACAGCTCGGCGATCGCGCGCATGGCGGTCATGTCCCCCGTCTTCTGTCAAAGTCGTGTCACCAAATCGCAAAACAACCGCAACATTCTAGGGATTGGCTCCCGCCTGCACAAGCGCTTCCTTGGCGGCGGCTTCGCGCGCCTCCTCGACTCCCACGGCGGCCCGGACGAGGGCCAGGATCGAGAGGTTGAAGACGAGCTCGATCAGCGCGGCGAACTGCTCGCTGTAGAAGCTGAAGGCCTGGACGAGCAGGATCGAGGTCACGATCGCGCGCTCGAACATGCGGAACGCGGCCACCCGGGATTCGCGGATCCGCACGATGCCCATCAGGACGAACCATCCCGCCAGGCCCGACGCCGCCAGCTGCGCGACCTCGAGGCCCGAGAGCTCGACCATCCGCTCCGCGACCCGACCGACGAACCGCACGTCGAGGACCTCGCGCCATCCGAACCCGACCACGAAGATCAGCATCGCGCCGTAGGCCAGCTTGAGAACCAGCTGGCCGACGAAGAACGCGATGACGGCCGCATCGAACCCCGGCGCGGTCGCAAGCCGGCGGTACGCTTCCCGCAGCCGACTGCGGGCCCGGTGCCAGCGCGGGGGTCCACCCCATGGGATGGGCTGCACGCGCACCAGCGCCGCGCGCAGCGGCTCCACCAGCGGATGCGACTGCGGGCTGCGGGTCAGATACTCGAGCGCCCGCTCGCGCTCGCGCGCGTCCAGGTCGCTGCGCGCCAGCTCCTGAACCTCGCGCAACGCATTCAGCAGGTACTCCTCGGGCGAGGTCGCGCGCCGGCGGTGGATCGTGTGCACCAGGAGGAACAGGCCCACGAAGACGACATAGATGATCGCCACCGCCGGCTGATAGAAATAGTCGTTCGAGCGCGTGACGAACTTCCCGATCTCGTCCACGAACAGCCCGAACCCGATCCCCCCACCGATCGCCGCCAGGCGCAGCGCCGGACGATCCAAAAACGACAGCGCGACGATGAGCGCGGCGAGCATCAGCAGGCCGCCCCACAGCACGTGGGCCAGGTGCAGGACCTCGCCCCCTACCGAGGGATATCCCGTCAGGTGCAGGCCCAGACGGACGAGCAGAACGGTGGAAACGGAGGCGACCAGGAACAGCTCGAGGAGGTCCGGAGCCTCGAATGCCCGCACGAAGACGCGGCGCTCCCCCTTCACGTCAGTCGAGACGGTAGAACCGGCGCGCGTTCTCCCGGGTGGCCGCGGCGAGCCCAGTCGGGCTCACGGAACGGTGCCGCGCCAGCGCGGCGACCGTGGCCGCGAGGAACGCGGGCTCGTTCCGCCGCCCGCGGTGGGGGACCGGCGCCAGGTATGGCGCGTCGGTCTCGGCCAGGATCCGGTCGGAGGAGACGCTCGGGACGAGTGTCGTCGAGTCGAACGAGCCGAACGTGGCGATCCCCGAGAAGGACACGTAATAGCCGCGCCGGACGGCCTCCTCCAGCATGGCTGGGGAACCCGTGAAGCAGTGCAGCACGACTCGCTCCGCGGCCACGCCGGATCGCTCCAGCGCCGACAGAGTCTCGTCCTCGGCATCCCGGGAATGGACCACGATCGGCAGCTCGCGCTCCCGCGCGATCGCGAGCTGCGCCTCGAACGCCTCGCGCTGGAGGTCGCGCGGGCTGTTGGCGTAATGGAAGTCGAGCCCGATCTCTCCCACCGCGACCGCCCCGCGTTCGAGCTCCGCCTCCACGCCGCGTCGGATCGCGGGATCCCAACGCGAGGCGTCGTGTGGATGGAGGCCGGCGGTGAACCACAGATGCGGCCACTCCTCCCGGCCGGCTGACTCGACGGCGAGAACCCGGGCGGCCGCCGCGCTCTCGGGATCGGACCCGATCACGACGATCTCTCGCACGCCGGCCTCGGCCGCACGCACCAGCACGGAGGAGCGATCGATATCGAAGCGGTCGTCCTGCAGGTGGCAGTGCGAATCGAAGTAGCGGACGTCGGAGGACATGCGCGTGGGAGCCCTCTCCGACTCGGGGAGACCTAGCGCGCGCGCGCCTTCTTCTTCCCCGGGCCGGACGCGGGGGCTCGACCCTCCTCGAAGCGGCGATGCCAATCCACGACCAGCGGCGCAGCGATGAAGATGGATGAGTACGTGCCGATGACGATCCCGATGATCAGCGCGAACGCGAAGTCATGGATCACCGACCCGCCCAGGAAGTAGAGGAACAGGACCACGAGCAGAGTGGTCCCCGACGTGATGAACGTGCGGGAAAGCGTCTGGTTCACGGCCGTGTTGACGATCGTGGCATACGGCTCCCGGCGCATGCCCCGCAGATCCTCGCGGATCCGGTCGAAGACGACGATCGTGTCGTTGAGGCTGTAGCCGACGATGGTCAGGAACGCGGCCACCACCGCCAGCGAGATCTCCTTGTTGGCCAGCGAGAAGATGCCGATCGACATGACCACGTCGTGCACCGTGGCGGCGATGGCGGCGACGCCGAACTTGAGGTCGAAGCGGATCGCGACGTAGATCAGGATCAGCACCAGCGCGTAGACGATCGCCAGCACGGCCTGCGTCTTCAGCTCGTCCCCGATCTTGGGGCCCACCGCCTCCGTGCGGACGACCTCGAACTCCCGTCCTTCCAGCTGGGGCGCCGCGCGGAGGTGGCTTTCGATGCGATCACCGAAGACGTCCTCCTCCCCCTCCGGGACCTGGGCCCGGATCACGACGTCGGTGGGATCGCCGAAGCGCTGCACCTCGCTCGAGCTGAGGCCTTCCATCGACGACAGGGCCTCGCGCAGCTGTTGGCTCTCGACCGGCTGATCGAATTTGAGCTGGACCAACGTGCCGCCGGTGAAGTCGATCGAGTAGCGCAACCCGCCGCGGGCCACGATCACCCCCACGGCCAGCAAGGTCAACCCCAGCGAGATCGCGTACCCCCACTTCTTGTATTTGAGGAACGGGTAGTTGGCGTTCTGGAACAGCCAGATCATATGCTCAGCCTCGTCGCGGAGGAGCGCCGCGTCCAGGTGTCGAAGATCGTGCGCGTCACGAACACGGCCGTGAAGATCGAGCATACGATGCCGATCGTCAGGACCACGGCGAACCCCTTGATCGGCCCGGTCCCGAACTGGAACAGGACCGCCGCCGCGATGAGCGTGGTGATCTGCGCATCGAGGATCGTGACGAACGCGCGATCGTAGCCGGCGTCCACCGCGGCGCGCACAGTCTTCCCCAGCGCGAGCTCTTCGCGCACGCGCTCGAAGACCAGCACGTTCGCGTCCACCGCCATGCCGACCGTCAGGATTAGGCCGGCGATGCCGGGCAGCGTGAGGGTGGCGCCGAAGGCGGCCAGGGCGGCCAGCACCAGGACGATGTTGAGAATCAGCCCGATGTCGGCGATCAGGCCCGCGCCCCGGTAGTAGAACGCCATGAACCCCATCACCATCAGCAGGCCTACGGTCCCCGCCACCTTGCCGGCGTTGATCGAGTCGGCGCCGAGCGACGGTCCTACCGTGCGCTCCTCGATCACCTCGAGCGGAGCCGGCAGGGCCCCGGCGCGCAGCACGATCGCGATGTCGCGTGCCTCCTGCACCGAGTCGAAGCCTTCGATCTGCGCGCTCCCCGTCATGATCGGCTGCCGGATGTTGGGCGCCATGCGGACCACCTGGTCGAGCACGATCGCGAGCCGCTGGTTCACGTGCGCCCGCGTGACGTCACCGAACTGCGTGGCGCCTTCGCTCGTCAGGTCCAGCGTCACGATCGGCTGACTCGCCGCCTGAGGATCAAAGCCGGCGCTGGCCGTGGCCACCGCCTCGCCGGTCATCAGCGCCTCCGAGTTCACGAGATACAACGCCTTGTACGAGCGACCGTCGGTGAAGGTCTGCGGCTCCCCACCCCAGGCCCACTCGTACCCCGGCTGGAGCGCCGACCGGGCGGCCGTGTCCGCGAGCATGGCCATGACCTCGGGAACTTCGTTCTCCGGCACCAAGAAGTCGTTTTGGTCATTCCCGCGGGGCAGGGTCTGGAGACGGGACGAGAGCGGCCGGTCTCCGGCCGCGAACCCCGCGCCTCCCGTCGTGTCCGCGACCGCGGTATCGCTCACGCCGGTCAGCTCCTCCAGCGTGCGGCCCGCCGTCGTGTCCGGAGCGACCGTATCCGCCGCGGCCCGGGGGTCCGCGGCGTCCGCGTCGGTGGGCGGGGCGAGCGAATCGGATGACGCGGCGACCGTGTCCGCTCCGGCAGTCTGGATCTCGCGCCCCGCGAGCGCCGCGTCGACCGCCTGGATCTGGTCGATCGCGCTCTGTCCGTCCACGACGAGCTGAAACTCCAGATAGGCGGCTTGCTGCACCAGGTTCTTCGCCCGCTCCTCGTCCTGGATGCCGGGCAGCTCCACGATGATCCGCTCGTCGCCGACCTTCTGGATCAACGGCTCCGAAACGCCGAACTGGTCCACGCGGTTGCGGATGATCTCCAGCGCGCGATCGATGGCGTCGCTCTGCTCGTCCCCCGTGAACGAACGCTCGGTCTCGTCGAGCTCGAGGACGAGGTGCATGCCGCCCTGGAGATCGAGGCCCAGCTGGATCGCGCCCTGCTTGAGCCGGTCCCACGCGGACGGGTCGTCCCGTCGCAGCTCGTCGCGCGCCGCCGCGGGCATGGAATAGAAGCGGAGCGTCGGCCACAGGTACCACACCGCTGCGAGCAGGCTGAGGCCCACGACGAGCCAACGGATCTGGAGTTTGCGTCGCATCACGCCTCGGCGAAGCGCCCCGGAGCGGGGCCTTGGAGTGGAGCGTCGGTGTGGAGCCGGTGAAGTGTCGTACGAGGCGGCGAAAGGTAGACGCCCCCTCCGACCGTGTCAATCAGTTGTCGGGTCGATCTCTGCGCCATTGCTCGAAGGCGCGGAACCCGACGCCGAACCGCAGGAACGACTCCTCGAGGCCGTGATCGGCCAGCGAGCCACGACGACCGTATTCCAGCAGCACATCCACGCCGCTGCGGGCCGTGGCCCCCATCGCGCGACCATATCCCACCGACGCCGTCCATTCCGTCACCGCCTCGTCGCGGATCTCGAGCGGCAGGCGACGCCACCGGTAGCCGAGTCGGATCGGGGCCTGCGGACCGAAGACGATGGCGCGCCTCTCGGCCGGGGCGTACTCGATGCCCGCTCCGATGTCGAGCGCATCGCCGTACGACACGTTCTGCAGCCCCTCGGGCTCGAACGACGACCAGGAGGACCGCCGCAGACCGGCCGTCGCGACCAGCCCGCGGCCTGCCTGCCAGGCGGCGCCCACCATCACCTCCCCGGGCAGGTCGAAATCCGAGCCGAAGCCCTCCAGGTTCTCGTCCTGCGCCTGAATGATCTCGCTCTCGATCGTCGGGCGGAACCGGTATGCCGCGCTGAGCCGGAAGCGCGGGCCGATCGCGCGCTCGACCCCGATCGTCAGACCGGCCCCGCTGAAGTCGCGGGTCAGGCTGTCGCTCGCGGTCAGCGCCCCCGGGGAGAGCTCTCCGAGATCGACGACGCGCACGATCTCGCGCGAGCCGACGTAGAAGTCGAACGAGACCCCGACCTGCGTGGCGGGATCGATCGTGTACGCGAACGCCGGCGCCAGGACCGAGATCCCCCCGGTGGACTGGAGCCGCACGGGGATCGAGTCGCCCTCGAACTCGACCGTCGACTCCAGCTCCGTGTCGAAGTCCACGAACTGGTAGTAGCCGAGCCCGAGCACGCTTCCGCGCCACGCCGGCACTACGATCTGAGCCAGCGGGAACATCACGTCGTTGAAATCTCCACTCGCGCTCTCGCCGTCCACGGTCGTATCCTGCGTGAGGAGCGACAGGTAGAGGCCGGCGCGGCGGAACCGTCCGAGCGGCGCCGGATTCGCCAGCGAGAACACGTCGCCGGCGACGCCGCTCCCGGCGCCTCCCAGCGCTCGCATGCGGATGGTGGATCCCTCCTCGGGAACCGAGAAGGCAGGCAGGTTGAACACGCTCTCCTGCGCGCCTGCCAGGGCGGGAGCCGCCAGCGCGAGGCCCGAGAAGAGGAGGACGCGCCTCACGGATCCGGGTTCCCGAGCCCTGGATCCGACGGCGGGATGTAGAGCACGCGGATCCGCGGACGCACGTCCGCCGCCGCTCCGGGTCCGAAGAATCGCACCCCGCCGAACGCGCTCCGCTCGTCGACGAGCGTGAGCGCGAGCCCCAGGCGGGAGTCCGGATCCATCACCCAATCCCGCAGCAGCCGGGTCAGCGCCGGCGACTCGAACGACAGCGTGTCGCCGGGAGCCGCGTCGGGAGGGATCACGGCGGCGCCGAGGACCGCCGCCGGCGTCACGGAACCGAGGAGGGTCTTCTCGCCGACGAACTCGGACAGCGCGGGTCGGGCCACCACGGTGAGCGTGTCGCCGGGCACCCGGGCCTCCTCGATCGTCAGGACCAGCCGAGCCGCCGCGATCGTCACTCCGTCGGGGATCTCCTCGACCGCCGGATCGAGGAATACGCGCCGGACCGGCTCCGCCCCGCTCAGGACGAGGCCGCCGTCCGATTCCAGCGCCGCTTCGTCGACGACGATGAACACGTCCTCGATGGCCAGGATCGTCGCCGCGCTCGTCGGACCGACAAGCGCCAGCTCGACGTCCAGCAGCGGGCCGTTCCGATTCGTCCCCCCCAGACCGCGCGAGGCGAACTCGACCGCGACACCGGGAGTCTGCTGGACCAGGATCACGCCGTGGTTTGCGATCGCGCCGGACCGCCAGTCCTCGATCAGCTCCAGGGGGAAGTCGACGCGCACCGAATCGGCCTGGTCGGGCCCGAACGTGAGCTCGATCAGCGGCTGCGGATCGAAGTCGCCCCCCGGCGCCGCCCATCCCGCCCCCAGCAGCCGTCGCTCCCAGGTGGCGGCTTCCTCGCTCCATTCGCTGGTCACTCGGTGGAGCGTGAACGTCACCGGCTCGGCCGGAGTCGGACTGTAGGCGAGGCGGAGCTGAGCCTCGACCACGGCCACCTCCACCGCCAGCGAATCGAACGCCTCGAAGCTGAATCGGAACAGCGCACGGCTCTCGAACCCCGGGTCCGCGGGCCAGGCGTGCGCCGTGACCAGCCGGTCGGCCTCGGCTCGATCGGAGGGGAAGATCGCATAGTCGAGAGCGCGGGAGAATTCGTCCAGCGCGAGCGACTGGATACCTCCCGCGAGGATCCCGCCGGGGAGCAGCTCCACCCCCACCGGGCTGGCCCCCTCCTCGGCGCACGCCCCGGCGACGAGCGCGAACCCGAGGATCAGCGCCGCGGGGATCCGGGCCTGGAGCCGCCTCACGTCGCGCGCGTCACCGCGCCGCCGACGTCGTACTCGTCGACGATCGCCATGATGACGGCGTCCACCGGTCGGCCGTCCGTTCGGCTGGTCTGGCGGGCCGACGAGCCGGTCGCGTAGAGCACGACCTCGCCCGCACCCGCCCCGACCGCGTCGGCGGCCACCACGTAGCCGCGCTCGTTTCCCAGCTCCAGGTCCAGGTTCTGGACGACCAGCAGCTTGAGACCCTGGAGCTTCTCGTCCTTGCGGCTCGCGACGACGGCGCCCAGGACGCGTCCCATCTTCATGGCGCCGCGTCCGGTTCGAAGCGGAAGGGATAGGGCAGCAGCTGGTCGAGCGACGACTCGTGCGCCTCGCCCTCGTCGGTCACCACCACGACCTCCAGCCGCGGCGCGAACTCGGCCAGCGCCTGACGGCAGGAGCCGCACGGATGCGGCGCGCTGCCCGCGGCGGTCACCACGATCCGGCGAAAGCTCCGATGGCCGGCGGAAACGGCCGCGAACAGGGCGCTGCGCTCCGCGCAGCAGGTGATGGAGTACGATGCGTTCTCGACATTGCATCCCGTGAACACACTGCCGTCTTCGGTCTCGAGGGCGGCGCCGACGGAGTATCCCGAGTACGGAGCGTAGGCGCGCCCGCGGACCTCGGCGGCCAGCGCCTGCAGGCGTTCCGTCCCGACGGACGCGCGCCCGCTCACGGAGTCGCCTTGAGATAGAGCATCCGCAGCTGGTCGAGCGCCTGATCGAGCGCCTGGCGCTCGTCCGGGGGCAGGTTGCCCCGCGTCCTCTCTTCCAGGATTCCGAGCAGGTCGATCTCGCGTTTGGCCCACAGCGGGAGAACCCGTCGCTCCCCCTCGGGCGTCAACGGCAGCTGGCCTAGGAACCGCAGCGCCATCTCGATGTGCGGCTCTACCAGCTCGAGGAAGGTGGCCGGCGGGACGTCCATCCCGGCGAGCTGGTCGAGGTCCGCCCCTGGAAGCCCGCCCTCCTCGACTTCGGCGGGTGCGACCTCGGGCTCGGGCTCCGGCTCCGGCGGCCGCTCCGGCTCGAGCTTCGGCGGTCGCGCCTCGGGCGCCGGTGACGGGCTCACCGTCTCCGTCTCGTCGCGGTGCGCCGATCGCCGCTCGCGGAACTTGCTCTCGGTCACTCCTCCACCTCCATGGTTCTGCGCCGTACGCGCGGGCCGATCCGGGTCAGGATCGAGTACGCGATCTCGCCCGCTTCCTCGGCCACGTCCTCCGCGGTCCTGCGCTCCGCCCCCTGTCTTCCGATCAGTGTCGCCACCTCGCCGATCCGCATGTCCGGGTACGGCGTGGCGTCGACGATCGTCAGGTCCATGCAGACGGCGCCGCGGATCGGCGCCCGCGCTCCGCGCAGGAGGACATGGCCGCGGTTCGACAGGCTGAGCGGCCATCCGTCGGCGTACCCCACACCCAGCACGGCGATCCGCTCCCGACCCCGGGCGACATACGTGCCGTGGTAGCTCACCCGATCCCCGGGCACGAGATCCTTCACCGCGAGCACGCGGGCGTGCCATGACAGCGCGGGCTCGAACGGTCCGGCCCCGGTCTCCGTCCGCCAAGCACCGGCGTCGGCATCGAGGGCGATCTCACCCGCCGCGCCGTACAGGACGATCCCTGGCCGCACGAGCACCCGGACGCCATCGTTCGTCCCCGCGAATCGCGCGGCCCGAGCGAACCGGAGCGCGGCCGCGCTGTTCGCGGCATGCACGCAATCCACGCGTACCCCGCGCGTGGCCAGCTCGGCGAGCACGGTTTCGAAGCGATCGAGCTGCCGCTCGGTGGGTTCGCGCTCGGGCTCGTCGGCGCTCGAGAAGTGGGTGAAGATACCGGCCACCCTGAGGCCCGGCAATTTGGCCATTCGCTCGGCGAGCTCGATCGCGTCACGGTCCCAGACGCCCGTCCGCCCCAGGCCCGTGTCGACCTCTAGGTGCACGTCGAAGCGACCGCCGGCCGCCAGCGCGGCGGCGGAGAATCCCTCGGCCTGATCCAGGGAGGTCATGGACGGCATCACGCGCAGCTCGAAGGCGCGCGGAGCCTCGGCGGGAAGCATCGGCATCGCGCACACGACGGGGCTCTCGATCCCCGCCGCCCGCAGCCGCGCCGCCTCGTCGAGCGCGGCGACGCCGAAGCCCCACACGCCCGCGGCGCGGGCCGTGCGGGCGACCGCCTCGAGGCCGTGTCCGTACGCGTCGGCCTTGACGACCATCAGCGTGCCGCAGCCCTCCGGAAGGCGATCTTCCAGCGAGCGCAGGTTGCGGGCGATCGCGCCCAGATCGACGTCCACCCAGGTGCGCGCGGTCGATTCCTCGATGCGAAGGGGTTCCATGGGGGGTGGTAGGATAGGGAGCAGGCGGGGGCGCGACAACTCGACCGGTCCGGGCGCGATCCTTACCTTCGCGCGCGATGGAAGAGCCCGCCCGCGTTCCGGATCCCGCCGCCTTCGAGGCGCGCTTCGAGGGGGTGCTCGAGCTCCTGCGGCGGCTGCGTGCGCCCGACGGCTGTCCCTGGGACCGCGAGCAGACGCCGCGCTCGCTCCTCCCCTATCTGATCGAGGAGGCACACGAGGCCG
>Ga0299913_10006281_pt1 | contig 10280 bp, 10 predicted proteins | sample RVTome_9_FD_201360 | JGI IMG/M metagenome (GOLD analysis project Ga0299913, IMG submission 201360) | Soil microbial communities from uranium-contaminated site in the Upper Colorado River Basin, Wyoming, United States - RVT155D38 (version 2) ... | reverse complement strand
GGGCCGCTGCACGGCCCTCCAGCCGTGCCGTCCGCTTCACGCCGCAGAGCGAACAGAACCCGCCCCGAGACGGAGCGAATCTCGTGGCATCAACCATCCAGTCGGCTCAGCGTGCGAGCGCGTCGGCGGCGAGCTCCCGCCCGGCCTGGGTCAGCTCGAGTACCTGCCCGGACGCCCGCACGAGGCCGCGCCGCTCCGCGAGCCGGACGATGCGCTGCGCGAAGTCCGGCGCCCAGCGCAAGTGCCGGTCGAGGTGGTCGATCCTGCTCTCCTCGGCGGCCTCGGGCTTGCCCTCGTGGTTGGCGAGGTGGATCGTCAGCATCGTCTGGGCGAACTCCAGCTTCTGGCGGGCCCGCCGCCGCGCGGCTGCGAGGAGGCCCCGGCCGGGCGCGAACAGCCAGGCGAGCCCGAACGCGACGCCGGTCATCGTCGCCATCGCGCCGGCGATCGAGGCGTCGAGCGCGAAGGCGAGCCAGTAGCCCGCCAGCGCCGAGCCGGCGCCGATCCCGGCCGCGAGCAGCAGCAGCCGCACGAGGTTGTCGGTGAGCAGGTACGCGGCGGCGGGCGGCGCGATCATCAAGGCGACGACGAGGATCGAGCCGACCGCGTCGAAGGCGCCGACCGCGGTCAGCGAGACGAGGCTCATCAGCGCGTACTGCACCGCCGCCGGCGCGAAGCCGAGCGCGATCGCGAGCGCTGGATCGAACGTCGACAGCTTCAGCTCCTTCCAGAAGAGCGCGATCGCGGCGACGTTCAGCCCGAGGATCACGCTCATCACCACGAGCGCGTTCGGCCCCCAGTCCCACCCCAGGAGCTCGAGCCGGTCGAACGGCGCGAACGCGAGCTCGCCGAGCAGCACCGCGTCGATGTCGAGGTGGACGCCGTCCGCGTAGCGGGCGATCAGGATCACGCCGATCGAGAAGAGCGCGGGAAAGACGAGCCCGATCGCCGCGTCCTCCCGCACGAGCCCCGTGCGCTGGAGCAGCTGGACGAGGACGACGGTGGCGAGGCCGACGAGGGCGGCGCCGACCAGCAGGAGCGGCGAGTTCACGTTCCCGACGACGAAGAAGCCGAGCACGATCCCGAGCAGGATCGAGTGGCTGATCGCGTCGCTCACGAGCGCGAGCCGGCGCAGGACGAGGAACGTCCCGGGCAGCGCGCACGCCACGGCGACGACGACCGCGATCAGCTGGATCTCGATCTGGCCCGAGGTCACCGCTCCGCCTCCGTCCGGCCCGTGTCCGTGAGCACCCACTCGTCCTCGCCGAGCCGCCGCACGTAGCCCCGGCGCTCGAGCACCTGCAATGAGGGGAGCGCGCCGCCGGACATCACGGAGAGCACGGCCGCCGAGTGGCCACGGTGCGCGTCCGGGTGCTGCTGCTCGAGCGCGAGCAGGTCGGCGAGCACGGCCGCGACCCGCAGCCGGCGCCGGTCGCGGCGGCCCCGCAGCTCGCGCCAGAGCAGACCGCGCCGGCCGGCGGCGAGCAGCGAGACGATCACGATCGCCGTCGCGCAGAGCACGATCGTCGGCCCGGTCGGAAGCCGCTCCGCCTCCGACGAGAGCACCGAGCCGGAGACGCCGGCCAGCGCGCCGAACGCGGCCGCGAGCGCCACGGCGAGGCCGAGCCGGTCGGTCCACTGGCGCGCGGCGGCCGCGGGCGCGATCACCATCGCCGCCATCAGCACGACGCCGACGGTCTGGAGGCCGATCACGATCGCGACGACGAGCAGCGAGGTCAGGAGCACGTCGAGCGCCCGCATCGGAAAGCCGAGGCTCGCGCCGTAGTCGGGGTCGAAGGCGAGCAGCTTCAGCTCCTTCCAGACGAGCAGCATCGCCGCGAGAGCGATCCCACCCAGGACCGCCATCGTGACGAGGTCGCGCTGGAGCAGCCCGGCCGCCTGGCCGAAGAGGAACCGGTCGAGCCCCGCCTGGCTCGCGTCGGGGCGCCGCTGGATGAACGTGAGCAGCACCAGCCCGAAGCCGAAGAAGACGGAGAGGACGATCCCGAGCGCGCTGTCGTACTTGATCCGGGTCGTGCGCGTCACCCCCATCACGAGCAGCGTGCCGGCGAAGCCCGCGAGCGCCGCACCCGCGACGAGCACGAGCGGGGCCTTGCTCCCCGTGAGCAGGAACGCGAGCGCGACGCCCGGCAGCGCGGCGTGCGAGATCGCGTCGCCGAGCAGGCTCTGACGCCGCAGGACGGCGAACGTGCCGAGCGCCCCGCTCGTGATCCCGAGCGCGGCCGAGCCGAGCGCGACCGTGCGCAGCGTGTAGTCGTCGAAGAGGTCAAGCACCGTTGTGCCCGAACACCGCCGTGCGGCCCCCGTAGGTGCGCCGCAGGTTCTCCTCGGTGAACACCTCGCCGACCGGGCCGCTCGCGATCCGGCGGACGTTGAGCAGCGTCACCCGGTCGAAGTACTCCTCGACGGTCTGGAGATCGTGGTGGACGGCCACGACCGTCTTGCCGCGCGTTCGCAGCTCGCGCAGGAGCTCGACGATCGCACGCTCGGTGGTCGCGTCCACGCCCTGGAACGGCTCGTCCATGAAGTACACGTCCGCGTGCTGGACGAGCGCGCGGGCGAGGAAGACGCGCTGCTGCTGGCCGCCGGAGAGCTGGCTGATCTGGCGGCCCGCGAGCTCCGACATGCCGACCTGCTCGAGCGCCTCGTGCGCGGCGGCCCGGTCCTCGGCGCCCGGCCGGCGCACCCAGCCGAGCCGGCCGTAGCGGCCCATCAGGACGACGTCGAGGACGCTCGTCGGGAAGTCCCAGTCGACGCTGCCGCGCTGCGGCACGTAGGCGACGCGGCGCCGTTGCTCCTCGTACGGCTTGCCGTAGACGAGGGCCTGGCCGGCGGCGGGCTTGACCATCCCGAGGACGGCCCGGATCAGGGTCGTCTTGCCGGCGCCGTTCGGGCCGACGATCGCCATCAGCGTGCCCTGCGGCACCTCGAGGTCGACGTCCCAGAGGACGGGCTTCTCGCCGTAGGCGACGGTGAGGTCCGTGACCTCGATTGCGGGTGCGGTCATCCGAGCAGTCCCTCCACGATCGTGTCGATGTTGTGCCGGACCATCCCGACGTAGGTGCCCTCGGGCGTGCCTGGGTCGCCCATCGCGTCGGAGAAGAGCGAGCCGCCGATCTCGACGTCGAAGCCGCGCGCGCGCACTGCCTCGCGCACCGCCTCGATCGTCCGGGGCGAGACGGACGACTCGACGAAGATCGCCGGGATCCGCCGCTCGGCGATGAAGCGCGCCAGCCCCTGGACGTCGCCCGCTCCCGCCTCGGACGCGGTCGAGATCCCTTGCAGGCCGCGCACCTCGAATCCGTACGCCCGGCCCAGGTAGGCGAACGCGTCGTGGGCGGTGATGATCACCCGCCGCCGCTCCGGGATCCGGCTCGCCTCCTCCCGGACGTAGGCGTCGAGCTGCTCCAGCTCGGTGAGGTAGGCGGCGGCGTTGCGGCGGTAGAGGGCCGCGCTGCCGGGGTCGAGCTCCGCGAGCGTGTCGCGGACCTGCTCGACCGCGAGCATCCAGAGGCGGACGTCGAACCAGACGTGCGGGTCGTACTGGCCCGAGAAGTCCACCGGGGTCAGCAGCCTTCTCCGCGGGATCGCGTCCGTGACGGCACGCGTCGCGCGCCGCTCGCCGATCCGCTCGAGGACGTCGGCCATCTTCGCCTCGAGGTGGAGGCCGCCGTAGAAGATCACGTCTGCGCGCTCGAGCCGGCGCAGGTCGCCCTCGCTCGCCTTGTAGAGGTGCGGGTCGATCCCCGGCCCCATCAGCCCCTCGACCTCGACCCGCCCGCCGCCCACCCGCTCGACCGCGTCGGTGATCATCCCGATCGTCGCGACCACCTCGATCACCTCGCCGTCCAGGACGCGCGCGCTCGGGGGCTTAACCGGCCCGCAACCGGCGAGCGCGAGCAGGGCGAGCACGAGGGCAGGCAGGACCTTGGGCATGTCGGATCGGATCAGCCGGCGAGCAGGCCGGTCGCGTACATGATCGCGATTCCGGAGAGGAACCCGCCGACGGCATACGCCGAGCGGAGCCCGGCGGGGTCGCGGCGTCCGACGTAGCGGACGACCTCGGCCACGACCTCGAAGGCGGCGCCCGCAGCTGCACCGAAGAAGAGCGCGGCGAGGACGTCGTTCGCGACGAATCCCCCCAGCCACGCGCCGAGGATCGTCGGCACGCCTGCGATCGCGACCAGCGCCGCCAGCCGGGCCTTCGAGAGCGAGACGCCCCCGTCCGCGGCGGGCGCGGCGATTCCGAGCCCCTCGGTGACGTTGTGGACCATGAAGCCGACGATCAGGAACGAGCCGAGGGTCAGCTGCCCGAACGCGAACGATGTGCCGATCGCGAGCCCCTCGCCGAAGTTGTGCAGGCCGATCCCGATCGCGACGAGCAGCGCGAGGGCAGCCCCTCCGATGACGCCGCCGGACGAGCCGGAGAACCGCCCCGAGACGAACGTCATCGTCAGGAAGCTCGCGGCGAGGCCGAGCAGCACGAGACCGGGCCCGCCGAACGCGCCCGGCACCACGGCCTGGAACTCGAAGGCCTCGAACAGCGCCTCGACGCCGAGGAACGCGAGCAGGCCGGCGGTCAGGGCCATGAAGGCCGTCAGCCAGCGCTGCTCGACGCGGCGCAGCGACGGCAGCCAGAGCAGCCCGAGGGCGACCGGGAGCACGCCGACGAGGAAGCCGATGATCCCGTAGCCGAGGAACGCGCCGGCGGTGACGCCCGGCGTCTCGACCGCGGCCGGGATCTCCTCGACGGTCTCGATGCCCGTCGAGCTCGTCACGCCCACGGCGATCGGATCGTCCGCCACCCAGTCGAAGGGGACGACGACCGTGCTCGAGCGGAGACGGCCCAGCGTGCCGGGACCGTCGAGCAGGAACGGGACGATCGCGTCGTCGACCGTCACCGAGGCGATCGTGAGGTCGTCCTGCTGCGGGTTCGTGACCCGGATGCGGATCTCTCCCGGCTTGAACTCGACGCGGCGGATGTCGAACTCGTCCGCCTGCGGCGGGTTGGTGCCGATCAGCCCGGCGAGCGACGCCCCCGAGGCGACGTAGCCGCCGACGGCGAGCGCGAGCAGCACAACGGGGACGAGCGCCCAGAGACGCCACGAGAGCTCGCCCCGGCGTGCGACGTTGGCCTCCATCAGTCGACCACGTCGAAGAAGCCCATCCAACCCAGCTCGGCGAACTCGGACTGGTGTGCGTGGAACATGAACAGGCCCGTGTTGGCGAAGTCGATCTCGATCACGCCGCGCTGGCCCTGGCACTGCATCACCGTGTCCGTGTACTCCCAGTGGTCGCCGGTGCCGGTCGGCTGGTGGCGGAAGAAGTCGCCGTGCAGGTGGAGCGAGTTGACGAGGTCGAACTCGGTCAGGTTCGCGAGGTAGAGGCGCACCTTCTCGCTGCGACGGACCCTGATCGGGTAGCGCGCGTAGTAGAAGCTGCGGCCGTTGACGGTGTAGAAGTTGTTGCCCCCGTCCCCGTCGGTGTCGAAGCCGTTCATCACCATCACGAGCTCCTGCGCCGGCGCCCGGGGCACCTTGGGATCGATGATGAAGGCGCCGTAGAGCCCCTTGTGGATGTGCTTCTTCAGCGGCGTCGCGTGGCAGTGGTAGAGGTGCATCCCCGCCGGCTTCGCCGGGAACTCGTACGTGAGCTCGCCGCCCGGCTCGACGACCTCGAAGACCCCGTCCATGTTCGCGGGATGGATCCCGTGGAAGTGGATCGTGTGCGGGTGGGAGCCGGCGTTGACGAAGTGGACGCGCAACAGGTCGTCCTCGGTGGCGCGGATCACCGGGCCGGGGACGGTGCCGTTGTACGTCCACGCCGGGAAGAACACGCCCGGCGCGATCTCGATCTCCTGGTCGGTCGCGCGCAGCGTGTACTCGCGCACGCGTCCCGGTTCGTAGGGGAGCGCCGGCGGCGGGTAGAGCAGCGCGTCGAGGTCGTTCGGGCCGCCGACCGCGGGCGCGGAGTCGCCGATCATCGCCGCGTGGCCGTGCGCCGCATGGTCGTTCGCGTGGGTCTGGAGCGTTCGAGACGCGGCGTCGGCGTTCCCGTCGAAGGCGAGCTTGCCCAGCACAGGCACCGCGACGAGCGGGGCCGCGCCTGCCAGCAACCGGCGTCGCGTGAATTTAGGCATGCCTAAAACCTACCAAAGATTAGCCGTGCCTAAAAGACATGCAGGGGGGCGACGGCTTATGGTCCAGGCATGAAGCCGTCGCTCTTGCCGGCCCGCTCGCTTGGCGCGAGGGAGGTGCGGGCGCTCGCGCACCCCCTCCGCCTGCGCATGCTCGAGTCGCTCCTCGACGGGCCGGCGACCGCCTCGATGCTCGCGCGCGAGCTGGGCGAGTCGAGCGGGGCGACGAGCTACCACCTGCGCGCGCTGGCGGCCGCAGGGCTGATCGAGGAGGACCTCGACCGGCGCAAGGGCAGGGAGCGGTGGTGGAGGCGCGACCCGAGCCGCGTCGGGCTGATCTCGTCCGCGCCCGCCGAGGACCCGGAGTACGACGCCGCGGTCGCCCTGCTCGAGAGCACGATGATCGGCCGCGACGAGGAGGCGCTCCGCCGCTACATCGCGTGCCGCGAGGACGGCGAGCACAGCGACGAGTGGCGCGAGACGGCGTTCATCGGCGGCTGGATGGTCTACGCGACGCGCGACGAGGTCGAGGAGCTCTCCGAGTACGTCGTCCGCTGGCTGCGCGCGCGGCGCAAGCCCGAGGAGGACCGGGAGCCCGGCACGCCGCTCGTGTACGTCACCTACCGCGCGCTTCCGCAGACGCCGACGGCCGACAACAACTAGGCGACGATCCGGTAGACCTGGAAGCACTCCGCGTACTCGCGGTTGACGTTGATCCCGTGCACGCGGGCGAGGTTCCAGATGTACTCCGGGTTCGCGTAGCGGCGGTGCTGCTGCGAGGCGTACCGCGCGAGCGCGGCGACCTTCTTCTCGAGGTGGCGCTGCTCGAGCGCGACGTATGCGCCGTAGGCGAAGTCGAAGTTGTTCCACGGGATCTCGTAGCCGAGCACCGTCGTGCGCTTGAAGGCGCGCAGGCCCTCCTGTGCGATCGTCTGGTGGTCCTGGTGCACGTCGTGGTGGGAGGGCTGGAAGACGGCGTCGGGGCGCAGCTCCTCCCAGAGGCCGACGAGCAGCTCGAGGATGTCCTGGCGCCGCTCCGGGAAGGTGCGCACGTCGAAGTCGTGGACGACGAGGTGCGCTTCGGGGATCCCCAGCTCGCCGGTCGCCTCCCGCACCTCGCGCGCGAGCGTGTCGGGCGCGAAGCCCTCGGGCAGCGAGCGCGTGGCGATCGAGAAGGCGTGGTAGTGGACCTCGACGCCCGCCTCGACGAGGCGCGCCATCGTGCCGCCGCAGCCGAACTCACCGTCGTCTGTGTGTGGCGCCAGCACGAGCACGCGCTTCCACGCCTCGATCACGCAGGCCGCTCCCGCGAGACGACGGCGACGAGGCCGAGGAGGGCCCACGTCGTCGGATCCTCGAACAGGGCGTTGTAGAAGAGGCTGTGCACGGCGATCGCGCCAAGCGTAAGCCCCACGGCGAGCGCGGTGCGGCCGGAGACGGTGCCGCCGCGGGCGCGGAAGGCGGCGAGGAGGGCGGCGACGCCGAGCCAGGCCAGCAGGAGGAGGCCTGGAACGCCTTGCTCGGCCGCGACCGTGACCGGAGTCGAGTGCGAGGCCGCCCTCTTCGGGTCCCGGCCGGGAAGGCCCGTCCGGTCCGCGTACGCGTCCTTGAACCCCCCGGTGCCGACGCCGACGACCGGGTTGTCGGCCGCGATCCGGAGCCCGTTCGCGACGAGCCCGGCGCGGTCCGAGGTGACCGCGTTCAGCCCTGCGCGCGACTCCTCGAGCAGCTGCGTGCGCACCTGCGGCGTGGCGAAGCCGACAGAGACGAGGACGACCGAGAGGGCCGCCAGGGCCGCGGCCGCCTTCCAGCGCCAGACGAAGCCGGCGGCCGCCAGCGTGCCGGCGATCAGCGCCGCGAAGCTCGACTGCGAGAAGGAGAAGAGGAGCCCCGCCCAGAGCGCGGCGATCGCGACCACCGCCCCCACCACGAGCCGGTCGCGCAGCCCGAGCAGGACGACGGCGAGCGTCGCGAGGATCGCGACGACGAGGTAGCGGCCGTAGATGGACGGGTCCCAGAAGACCGAGTTGACGCGGAAGAAGGGTGCGTACGCGTTGTCGACGATCAGCTTCGGGTTCCAGAACACCTCACGCGTGACCCACTGGTACAGGCCGACACCCGAGTAGGCGAGCGCGGTCGCGAGCAAGGCGCCGAAGAGGACGAGCGCGGTGCGGCGGCTCCAGGGAAGGCGCGCGAAACCCACGGCCAGCAGGCCGAAGGGCAGCACGAAGGCCGCGAGGAAGATCGACCCCTCGCGAAGGTCGTTCGTCCAGAGGAGCGCGAGCCCGAGCCAGCCGACGATGGCGGCGAGCGGCACGGCCACCGGCCCGAGCTCCCGCGAGCGCTCGTCGCCGCGCAGGAGCTGCCAGCCGAGCGCGAGGGCGTAGGCGCCGACGACGAGGTAGAGCGGCAACAGCAGGTTCGCGTCCTCCTCCCCGACGTCGACCGGGATGCGGACGGGAATGCACACCAGCGTGGCGAGGGCGAGGGCCCAGGGGACGCGCAGGAGCCCATAGGCCGCCGCGGCGGCGACGAGCGCGCCGACGCCCGCGGCGGCCGCGAGCTCGGTCTCCCGGCCCTCGGGGGCGAGGTAGAGCCCGAGCCCCGCGAGCCCCGCGCCCCACGCCGCGAGCCCCGCCAGCCGGAGGTCGCGGCGCGTCGCCAGGAAGAGGAGCGCCAGCCCGGCGCAGCCGATCGGGCCGGCGAGGCGGGCGAGCTCGCTCAGGGCGCCGGCTCCCGGACGAAGACGGCCGCGCGGACCGCGTGCCCGCCCGTGGAGACGGTCAGCGTGAACTGTCCCTTCTGGAGGGGCGCCCGCAGCCGGAGGGTCCCGGGCCGCGCGAGGCCGCCGCGGCCGCCGAGCCTCCAGCGGACCCGCTCAGCGTCGGCGGAGACGCGCACCGCGAACCGCTCGCCTGCGCCGACGACGATCCGGTCGCGCCCGAGCGACACGTAGCGGAGCACGAGCGGCACAGGCGCAGAACTCTCGCTCACGTTGCCCGCCGGATCCTCGGCGGCCACCCGCGCGACGTACGTGCCCGCCGGGAACGCACGCCCCTCGAGCCGGCCGCTCCAGACGAGCCTGTCCTCCGTCCGCGCGAAGCGGTTCCGCACGCGGCGCGTTCCGTCGACGAAGAGGAGCCCCTTGGCCGGCTCGTCGGTGCGGTAGCGGACGACGACTCGGTCCGCGTGACCGTCGCCGTCCGGCGAGAAGATCTTCGGCTCGACCGAGACGACCTCGACCTGCGGCGGCGTCACGTCGATCCGGATCGGGTTCGGCAGCGTCGTCGTGAAGCGCGCGTCGTCGAGGTGCACGCGCGGCTCGTACTCGCCCTCCGGCAGCACGCGGCCGGCGTCGTCGCGGCCGTCCCACTCCTCCGAGACGCGGCCCGCCGGATAGGGGGCGTCGCGGACGACGGTCCGGACGACGCTGCCGGAGCCGTCGACGATCGCGAGGTCGACGCGGTCGCGCTCGCGCAGGACGAAGGAGATCCTCGCCGTCGCGCTGTCGCAGGCGCAGACGGGGGAGAAGACGATGTCGACGACGGTGCCGCGAATCGGCGCCGGCTGCAGCTTCAGGCCCTGGGTGAGCGCGAACGCCGCGGCCGTGGCCGCGAGCAGCGCGACCACCAGCACGGTCGAGGCGATTCGAGCCACAGCAGGGCAAGTCTAGATGCGCTCCTCGCCGATTCAGGGCAGGGCTCGCCACCGGCGCACAGCCCCCGGCCGCTCGGCTACCGTCGCGGGATGGAGCGTGCGGCCGATCCCTATCGCGACACGGCGGTGATCGACTCGCGCGCGCCGCGCTTCAACCAGGGGGTCGTGGGGATCGGCTCGGTGCTCGCCGTGACGACCGGGCCGTGGTGGCTGCTGGCGCTGCTCGGCGCGCAGCTCGCGATCGGGCTCACCTTCGGCCGCCGCTACTGCCTCCCGTGCCTCGCCTACTTCGAGCTCGTACAGCTGCGCTTCGGCGAGGGACCGCTCGAGGACGCGCGCCCGCCGCGCTTCGCGAACCTCGTCGGCGTCGTCTTCCTCGGCGCGGCGAGCATCGCCTTCGCCGGCGGCTCGGAGGCCGTGGGCACGGTGCTCGGCGCGGTCGTCGCCGCGCTCGCGCTGCTCGCAT
>Ga0299913_10006280_pt1 | contig 10280 bp, 9 predicted proteins | sample RVTome_9_FD_201360 | JGI IMG/M metagenome (GOLD analysis project Ga0299913, IMG submission 201360) | Soil microbial communities from uranium-contaminated site in the Upper Colorado River Basin, Wyoming, United States - RVT155D38 (version 2) ... | reverse complement strand
GTGGTCCAAGAACCCGCGCCTCAGGTAGAGCCGCCTGCCGTCGGGATTGTCATGATCCACCTCGAGATGGAGGGCGGTGATTCCCTGACGGCGGCAGGAGGACTCCATCGCGTCGAGGAGGAGCGCGCCGATCCCCCGGTCGCGCCAGGCCGGGCGCACGAACAGCTCGTCGACGAATGCGTCGCGCCCACCGTACTCGAGGCTGAAGCCGCAGCACAGCACGCCGTAGCCTACCGGCTCGCCTCCGGCTCGCGCAATCCACGCGCCGCCGTGGAGCGGCTCTGACCAGAGCTCGTCCAGCGCGCGCCGCAGAACGCCCGCGTCGAACCCGAGCTTCTCGCCAGCGTAGAAGGCTCGCATGAGCGGCAGCAGCTCCTCGATATCGCGGGGTCGAGCGGGCTCGACGCCGGCGGCGGGTTGGAAATCGGTCACGGCATCACTGCTTGCTCGGGTAGAAACCGCAATCTATGTTCGCTCGAGCCATGCCGCTCGACCTCCACGACCCGTCCCGCCGCGTCTATCACGACGTCCTCGAGGGTATCGGCAACACACCCCTCATTCGCCTGAACCGGATCGCGCGCGGAATCCGCACCCCCGTCTACGGGAAGGCCGAGTACCTGAGCCCGGGCGGAAGCGTGAAGGACCGGATCGGGATTCCGATCATCGACGCGGCGGAGAAGTCCGGTCGATTGAAGCCCGGCGGAACGATCGTCGAGGCCACCGCGGGCAACACGGGGCTGTCCCTCGCGATGGCTGCCGCCATCCACGGCTACCGCTGCGTCTTCGTGATGCCGGACAAGATGAGCCTCGAAAAGCAGCGCCTTCTCAAGGCGTTCGGGGCGCGCATCGTGGTCACGCCCACCGCCGTCCCTCCCGACCATCCGGACTACTACCTGAACACGGCGCGCAAGATCGCGGAGGAGACCCCCAACGCGATCTTCGCCGATCAGTTCTACAACCGGGCGAACACGGAAGGGCACTACGCGACCACGGGCCCCGAGATCTGGGAGCAGACCGATGGGCGCATCGCCGCCTTCGTGGCCGGGATGGGCACGGGGGGCACGATCAGCGGAGTGGGCCGCTACCTGAAGGAGCAGAATCCGGAGATCCGCGTGGTGGGGGCGGATCCGGTGGGCTCGATCCTCACGCAGTACAAGGAGACGGGCGAGATCGGCGAGGGGAAGACGTACATGGTCGAGGGGATCGGCATGGACAAGATCCCCGGCACCCTGGACATCGAGTTCGTCGACGAGATCCGGAACGTCAGCGACAAGGACTCGTTCCAGATGGCGCGCCGACTGACGCGCGAGGAAGGGCTGTTCGTCGGCGGATCGTCGGGCACGATCACGCACGTGGCGCTCCAGCTGGCGCGGGAGCTAGACGATCCCGACCGCTGCGTCGTGACGATGCTGTGCGACCTCGGCGAGCGGTATCTCTCGAAATTCCATTCCGACGAGTGGATGCGCGAGAACCGGATGCTCGAGGACGAGCGCGTGGAGGTCGCCTACCTGCTCGAGCGCAAGGCACGCGCGGAGGCGCCACCGCTCATCGCCATCGAGGGCGACGCCACCGTGCGCGAGGCGTTGCGGCTGATGGAGAAGTACAACGTCAGCCAGATCCCGGTGATCGAGGACAGCCAGCAGCTGGGCAGTCTCTCCGAAGGCGCGCTCCTGAACCGCGTACTCGCGGAGCCCGAGGCGATCGACAAGCCGCTCACCGGATACCTGGAGGCGCCGTTCCCCACCGTGGAGGAGTCCACCACCATGAAATCGGTGATCGGGCACCTCACCGGAGGGGAGAGCGCGCTGCTGGTGTGCAGGGGCCGTCAATTCGTCGGCATCCTGACGAAGTTCGACGTCCTGCATTACGTGACGAATGGAGGAGGACAATGAAGCGTGGTCTGGCGGTCTGGATGACGATCGTCCTCGTGGGGGGGGCAGCCTGCGACGAGGAGGGTACGACGGCTCCCGCGGAGAAGGCGCTGGAGTTCACCCTCGCCGCTCCGAGCTCTGTGCCCACCAAGCAGGTCATCGAGATCGAGGCGCGAGTGACGCAGGCCGTTCTCGTCAACTACCCCCTGACTGTCACCTTCGAGGAAGCGAACGCGGACGATGAATTCGCGGCCGTCGCCACCTTGCTGCTGCAGAAGCCGGAGGACACCGTCGCGCGGATCAACGAGGAGGCGGCACGCGATCCGCGCTACCGCGTCACGATCTCCGAGGCCGGGCAGGCCGCTCCGCTCAGCGCTTCGAAGACGGTGCAGGTCGACGTCCTCGACTTTCCCTGACCCGCTCGTGAGCGCTTGAGCGTCGATCGCTCGCGACTTCCCACCGAGGGGATCAACCCCCGCACGGCGGACATCGACACGCTCGAGCCGCGCGCGATCCTGGACCGCATTCACGTGGAGGACCGACGCGCCGTCGAGGCCGTGGGGGAGATCCTCGACGAGGTCGCCGCGGCGGTCGACAGAGTGGTTCGGGCGTTCGAGTCCGGCCGCCGGCTGATCTACGTGGGCGCGGGCACGAGCGGCCGGCTGGGTGTGCTCGATGCCGCCGAGTGCCCGCCGACGTTCGGCACCGATCCCGCGCAGGTCCAGGCGGTTCTGGCGGGCGGGGAGCAGGCGATGTGGCGGGCCCGCGAGGGGGCCGAGGACTCGGTGGAAAGCGGGGCGGCCGCGATCGCCGAGCGCGCGGTCGAGAGCGGCGACGTCGTGCTGGGGATCGCGGCCGGCTCGACGACGCCGTTCGTGATCGGCGCGCTGCGCGAGGCGATCCGCCGCGGCGCGGAAACCGTGTTCCTGACGTGCGTCCCGCCGAGCGAGGTGCCGATCGCGAGCGAAGTCGACGTCGTCGTCGCCCCGCTGACCGGGGCCGAGGTGATCGCGGGCTCGACCCGGATGAAGGCCGGCACGGCGACCAAGCTGGTGCTCAACATGATCACGACGACCGCGATGATCCGGATGGGAAAGACCTACGGGAACCGGATGGTCGACCTCAAGGTGACGGCGGCCAAGCTCCAGGACCGGGGGCACCGCATCCTGCGCGACCTGCTGGAGATCTCGTACGCCGAGGCGGAGGAGCTGCTGGCGGCCGCGGGCGGGAACGTCAAGACCGCGCTGGTGATGCATCGCCGAGGAGTGGATCGGGAGGAAGCCGACCGGCTGCTGGAACGCGCCGGCGGGTTTCTCCGCAAGGCATGGGAGGAGCAGTGAGGCGCCCGCGGCGGAGCGGGCGCCTCGCGGGGTCGCGCTCGCTCAGCGGTTCGTCGCCACCTCGAACGTGATCTTGGCATTGACCCGATAGCCGACGATCTGCCCGTTCTCCACGACGCCCTGCATCTCCTTGATGTAGACTGACTTGATGCCCTTTACGGTCTCGCTCGCCTCGGCCACCGCCTTGCGGGCGGCGTCCTCCCATCCCTCGGTGGACTGGGCCAGGACCTCGATCACCTTGTGCACGCTCATCCACACCTCCCGTAGGAGTCCATATCCGTCCAGGTCATGATGCGTCGGAGATACCACGGGAGGGGGAAAAGCGAAAGCCCCCTTCCGGAGAAGGGGGCTTTCTGACGCTACCACCGCGGGGCCGCGGTTGCTATTCGACGGCGGCAGCGTTTCCTGAGCTTGATACGCGCGGGAGGACCGCGTGTTCCACCCCCGCCGAAAATTTCCGATTCGCTTCACCACGAATCGAGTTGGCCGTGGGGAAGCGCCGCCCTACGTTGGTCCGATGCCCGAAAGCCAACGCATGAGGGCGACGCCGATGGAGCGCCTGCTCGCCGCGCTCCGAGCCGGGGACGGAGCCCTGGTCGTGGGGCTGATGTCTGGCACCAGTGCCGATGGAGTGGATGGCGCCTGCTGTCGACTGTCCGGGTCAGGCCGGGGGCTGAGGTGCGAGGTGCTCGGCGTGGCCGGCGCGCCGTACCCCCCGGAGCTCGCCCGGGCTCTCCGGCTTCCGGAGGAGCTCGACGCGCCGGCGGTGGCGCGACTGTCCGTCGAGGTGGGGGCGGCCTTCGCGGAGGTCGCCTGCGCCGCGGCGGCGGCCGCGGCCGTCGAGCTCGATCGAGTGGCCCTGATCGGAAGCCATGGGCAGACGCTCTGGCACGACCCCCGCGGGGAGATGGGAGGAGTCCGCTGCACGCTCCAGATCGGCGAGGCGGCCGAGATCGCCGAGCGGACCGGCGTTGCCGTATGGCACGACTTCCGCACGGCGGACGTCGCCGCGGGCGGGGAAGGCGCCCCGCTCGTCCCCTATGTGGACTGGGTGTTGTTCACGCTCGCCGACCGCTGGACCGTGTGCCTCAACCTGGGCGGCATCGCGAACGCGACGATCCTTCCCCCCGCCGCGGAGATCGAGCACGTGGTGGCCTTCGACACCGGGCCCGGAAACATGGCCCTCGACGCGCTGGCCGAGCGACTGCTCGGCCGCCCGCACGACCCCGACGGTGCGGGCGCCCTCGCGGGCGTGGTCGAGGAGGCGCGGCTGGCGGCTGCGCTGGCGGACCCCTACTTCGCGCAGCCGGCTCCCAAGTCGACCGGCCGGGAGCGGTTCGGACCGGCCTGGACGGAGCGCCACTTCGGGCCGCTGGCGGACCTCGGCGAGGAGCAGGCGAGCAGCCGGCTGGCGACGGCCGCGGCCGTGACGGTCGAGTCGATCGCGCGGGCCCTGGAGGGTCAGGCCGCCACGAAGCCCGTGCCGCAGGACGCGCGCGTGCTCGTCTCCGGCGGCGGCCGCAGGAACCGGGCGCTCATGGACGGGCTCGCGCGGCGCCTGGCTCCACGCGAGGTGATGGCCGTGGACGCCGCCGGAGTCGACGGCGATCACAAGGAGGCGATCGCGTTCGCGATCCTGGCCTACGAGAGCGCGCTCGGCCGCGCGGTGGCGCTCCCGGGCGCGACCGGGGCGCGACATCCGGCGCGGCTCGGCAAGCTCGCCCTGCCTCCGCCCGGTCGCGGCGCGTGACGCTGGGATACCCGTCGCCAGCCGCGCTCTCTCCCGCGGAGATGGCCGGGCAGCTCGTCTGCGTGGCGCTCCGCGACTACCGCGGCGATCCCGCCGCGCGCGGCGCCTTCCTCGAGTCGCTCGACCGCCAAGGCTGGGGCGGCGTCATCGTGTTCGGCGGCGATCTCTCCCCGACCGTCGACCTGCTCGCCGAGGCGCGGGAGCGTTCGCCGATCCCGCTGCTCGTGACCGGCGACTTCGAGCGCGGGCTCGGCCAGCAGTTCCCCGACGCGGGCACGCGCTTCCCCTCGTTCATGGCGTTCGGGGCGGCGGGGGACCCGGCGCTCGCGCGCGCGGCCTGGACCGAGATCGGCCGCGAGCTGGCGGGCAGCGGTTTCCACGTCGACTTCGCCCCGGTCGCCGACCTCGCCCTCGAGGCCTCCAACCCGATCGTCGCCGACCGAGCGGCTTCCGACGACCCCGCGCTGGCGGCGGCGATCGTCTCCGCCGCGGTCGAGGGGCTGCAGTCGGCTGGCGTGGGGGCCACGGTCAAACACTTCCCCGGACACGGCAGGACGACGGTCGACAGCCACGAGGCGCTCCCGGTGGTGGAGGCGTCACGGGAGATGCTGGAGGCCGCCGACTGGGTTCCCTTCCAGGCCGGCATCGCGGCCGGCGCGCGGCTCGCGATGAGCGCCCACGTCGCGTTCCCGGCGCTCGAGCCCGACGGCGCCCGCGATCGCCCGGCCACGTTCTCTCACGCCCTGGCGACCGGGATCCTGCGCCGGGAGTGGGGCTTCGAGGGGCTCTTGTGCAGCGACGCGCTGATGATGGGAGCGGTCAGCGGGGCGAGCCCGGCCGCGGCGGCCCGGCGCGCACTCGAGGCCGGCGTCGACTGGCTGCTCTACCCCCCGGACCCAGAGCGCGTCCACGCCGAGCTCGCCGCGGCGCTCGGCGCCGACGCCGCGCTGCGGGCGATCGCCGAGCGGGCGACGTCGCGCCTGCTCGAGCTCAAGCGCTGGGCGGTGCGCGAGCCGGCGTCCTCCGCGGCGTCCGCCTGCTCCGCCGCGCCACTGGCCGAGGCGGTGGCTGGCGCCGCCATCGTGGCCCATCCGCCCCAGCCGCCCTCCGGCTCGGCGTGGCCCGACAGGGCGCAATGGGTGGTGATCCTCGACGGGGGGATCGGACGCGACGAGATCGTCCTCGGCGAGGAGCTGGCGCCCGCGGCGGCGAAGGAGCTGGTGCTGGTCGACACCGGCGCCGGCTCGGATGCTGTGCTGGAGGCGCTCGCCGTGGTGCGGCAGCGATGCGCGCGGGCATGGGTGGCGTGCGCGGTCTTCAGCCCGGTGCGGGCATGGAAGGGACGCTCCGGCCTCTCGGCCGCCGCGCGGGAAGCGGTCCGCGTCGCGACCGCCGATGCGAGCGAAGCCGTCTTGATCGTATTCTCGAACCCGCGTATCGTAGGTGAGCTCGAGGCCCCGTCCCGCATCGTCTGGACGCACGGAGAGGCGCCGGCGAGCCAGCGCGCCGCGCTCGACTTCCTGCGAGGCTCGCTTCCCTCCTTCGGAAGCCTCCCTGTGCGGCTGTGATGCGAGCGTTGAACCTTCTTCCCCCCGCGAGAGTATGAAGCAGATGCCGATTCGGAACCGAAATCTCTCCTCGACCCTGGCCGGCATTTTGGCCGTTCTGGTCGTCGCCTCCACCGCCCACGCGCCCCGGCAGGTCCGCGCCCAGTCGCTCCCGGACGACCCGTTCGCCGTGCCGGTGGGGCTCGAGCGCGCGGTCGAGTTCTGGAAGCAGGTCTACGGCGAGTGGAGCCAGCACGAGATCACGTTCCACGATCGCGACGATCTGGGCATCGTGTACCGCACGATGGACCAGAAGAAGTCCGAGACACCGTCCGAGTACGCCGCCAACGAGGCCGCCCAGCAGGCGCTGGTGAACCACTACCGCCACATCCTGCTGGACCTCGCCGCGCGCAACCCCGACCCGCGCACGCTGAGCGGCGATTACCGGGAGGTGTACGACCGCTTCGGCGACCTCGGGAGTCCGGCACGCTGGCGCCAGGCGGCCGACCGGATTCGCGTCCAGCGGGGACTCCGCGAGAAGTTCCACCGGGGCTTGATCCACGCCGGGCAGTTCCGCGACCACATCCTGGCGATCTTCCGTGAGGAGGGCGTGCCCGAAGAGATCGCGTGGCTGCCGATGGTGGAGTCGACGTTCAACATCGAGGCCCGCTCGAAGGTCGGGGCGGCGGGAGTGTGGCAGTTCATGCCGGGGACGGGCCGGCTCTATATGCGCGTGGACGCCACCATCGACGAGCGGCTCGACCCGATCATCGCCGCCCGCGGCGCGGCGCGGCTCCTGAAGCACAACTACCAGGGGCTCGGCTCGTGGCCGCTGGCGCTGACCGCCTACAACCATGGGTACTACGGCATGCGGCGCGCGGTCCAGCAGGTCGGTACCAACGACTACATGACGATCCGCCGACTGTACGACGGGCCGGCGTTCGGCTTCGCCAGCAAGAACTTCTACGCCGAGTTCCTGGCCGCGCTCTACGTGGCCGAGAACGCCGAGCAGTACTTCGGAATGCACGAGCCGTTCCAGAGGCTGGAGTTCGACGTCGTCTCGACGCCGGTCGGAATGCGGCTGGCGGACATCGCCAGCGCGGTCCAGGTGGATTCCGATCGGCTGTGGAAGCTGAATCCGTCCCTGACCGACGATGTCTGGGCCGGACGGCGCTCGGTCCCGGCGGGGTTCCAGCTGCGCGTGCCGCCCGGCTATGGCCGCGAGGCCCCGCTCCAGCTGGCCTCCTCGGCGGCCAGCCGTGACACCCGCACGGTCCGGTCCTCCTCTCCGGCCGACGATCCCCCGCGGGTCTACACCGTGCGCAGCGGCGACACGCTGAGCTCGATCGCCACCCGGTACGGCCTGTCGGTGGGCGAGCTGATCGCGCTCAACGATCTGCGTGACCGGGACGTGATCCGGGTCGGGCAGAGGCTGGTGCTGTCGAAGTAGTCGCCGGGGATCGGCGCGGCAGGCCGGCGCTCAGAGCTTCTCGGGCTCCGGCTCGGTGAACTCCACTTCCGCCACCGCCTTTCCGGTGAGGTACGCGCGCTCGAGGTTGAGTGCCCGGTTGAGCGGATCGGTGGGAAAGATGAAGAACCCCGGCTCGTCGGGCCGGTAGTCGTACGTGCGTCCCACCAGCGTCTCGCCCCACGTGGTCCTCACCCGCACCACCCTTCCGCCCACCGACGGCGGCCGAGCCATCGGCGTGAGATCGTCCTCCGGCTCGTACCGCCTGTCGCGGTCGAACGCGAAGTCGTGCACGAAGAACACGGCCTGCGTGTCGGTGAACTGCAGCTCGACCCGCTCCTCGGTCTCGCCTTCGGGACCGGCGAGCTGGATGTGGAACGTGACTTCGATGGGATTGAAGACGCGCGAGAAGCCTTTCAGGCGTGTCCCGTCCGCCAGCAGAACGACGACCCGGTTTTCCATGGCCTCCACACTAGCCGACGGAGTTCCGCGGATCAACCTGCCCCTGCGCGTCGGGCGTCCGATCGCCGGACGGCAGCAGGTCCACACTAGCCACGGCCTGCCGCGTGAGGTACGCCCGCTCCAGGTTGAGTGCCCGCTCCAGCGGCTCGGTGGGGAACAGGAAGAACCCCGGGCGCTGCGGCTGGTAGCCGTATGTCAGACCCAACAGCACCTCGCCCCACACCGTCGTGACCTCGATGGCTCGTGCGCCCGCCGAGGGCGGAGCGGTCATCGCACTCAGATCCCCCTCCGGGTCGTGCCGCATCTCCCGGTCGAAGGCGAAGTCGCGCACGAAGAACACCGCATGGACGTCCGCCATGGCGAGCGCGCGCCGCTCCCCGGTCTCTCCCGCCGGACCCGCCACCCGCAGGTGGAACTCCGACCGCGACGGGTTGAAATCGCGCGAGAACCCCTTGAGGCGGGTCCCATCCGCGAGCAGCACGATGATGCGTGTCTGGATCGTCGACATCCTGGCCGGCGACGCTAGTCAACTCGCGGGAGTGGAACAACCCCGCTAGGTTCCCGCCCCGGATGGCGACCCTCTCGTCCTTCTTCTCCCAGCTCCACTGGCTCGACTGGGCGGTGCTCGCGGCATACTTCGCGTTCTCGCTCGGCGTCGGCCTGTGGTTCGTGCGCCGGGCCGGCTCTTCGACTGCGGAGTTCTTCGTATCGGGACGCGATCTCCCGTGGTGGCTGGCGGGGACTTCCATGGTGGCGACCTCCTTCTCGGTCGACACGCCCCTGCTCATCACCGGGTTCGTGCGCACGCAAGGCATCCAGGGCAATTGGCTGTGGTGGTGCTTCGCCATCGGCGGCGTGTTCTCGGCGTTCGTGTTCGCGCAGCTGTGGCGGCGCACGGAGGTGATGACCGACGTTGAGCTCACGCAGCTGCGCTATTCCGGTCGGCCCGCGGCCGTCCTGCGCGGCTTCCGCGCGCTGTACATGACGCTCTACGCCAACTGCCTGACGATGGCGTGGGTGATCCTCGCCATGGTCAAGGTGTTCGGGACCGTGTTCGACATCGGGACGCTGGAGGCGACCCTGTTCGCGGCCGCGATCACGCTCGCCTACTCGATGCTATCGGGCCTGTGGGGCGTCGTGGTGACAGACCTCCTGCAGTTCGCCCTCGCGATGGTGGGGGCGATCGTCCTGGCCCTGTTCGCGCTGGACGCGGTCGGCGGGATCGGCGCGATGATCGATGGCGTGCGCGCGACGGCGGGGGGCGAAGTCCTCGAGTTCCTGCCGCGCCTGGAAGGGGATGCGGCCGCTTCGACTGGCACGTGGGGCGGCGACCTGCTCGCCTGGGCCGCCACGCCGGTCGCCGCCTTCCTGGTCCTGATCACGCTCCAGTGGTGGGCGAACAAGAACGCCGACGGTGGCGCGGTCGTCATCCAGCGCATGGCGGCCTCGCGCGACGAGCGCGAATCCGTGCTGGCGACGTTGTGGTTCCAGGTGGCGAACTATGCGCTGCGCCCCTGGCCCTGGATCATCGTCGCGCTCGCCAGCCTGATCCTCTACCCGACGCTCGACGACCCGGAGCTCGCCTACCCGCACGCGATGGTCGACCTGCTGCCGGTCGGGCTCCTGGGACTCATGCTGGCCGCCTTCCTGGCGGCCTTCATGTCCACGCTGACGTCGTTCATCAACCTGTCGGCGGCCTATCTCGTCAACGATCTCTATCGACCGTTCATCGCGCCCGGGCGGGAGGACCGGCACTACGTCCAGGCTGGCCGCGTGGCCTCGCTGATCGCGCTGACGATCGGCGTCGTGATCAGCTTCTACGCGACGTCGATCTCGGGACTG
>Ga0299913_10006279_pt1 | contig 10280 bp, 9 predicted proteins | sample RVTome_9_FD_201360 | JGI IMG/M metagenome (GOLD analysis project Ga0299913, IMG submission 201360) | Soil microbial communities from uranium-contaminated site in the Upper Colorado River Basin, Wyoming, United States - RVT155D38 (version 2) ... | reverse complement strand
GGTCCTCACCGAGCGCTTCGCCGCGATCGATGGGATTCGCTCGACCGAGACGCTCGTCGAGCTGCGGTTCGTCAAGGAGAGCTACCAGTGGGGCGCACGCTAGGAGGTCGACCGTGACGGTCACCGGACGCCAGGTCAGCCGAGAGCGCATCGCGGAGATCGGTGCGCGCGAGGAGGAGTCGTACCGGCAGCGCACGCGGCGCAGCGCGGAGCTGTTCGAGCGCGCCCGGCAGTCCCTCCCGCTCGGCGTCGCGAGCTCGTTCCAGGCGTACGACCCGTACCCGCTGTTCATGACCGATGCCCGCGGCTCGCGCATCTGGGACGCCGATGGCAACGAGTACATCGACTTCGACATGGCGTTCGGCGTCCTTGCGGCCGGCCACTCGCACCCGATCCTGGCGGAGGCGCTCCAGTACCGGGTGGCGAACGGCACGTGCTACACGTTCCCGGTCGAGGACGGCATCGCCCTGGCCGAGGAGATCAAGGACCGCTTCGGCGCCGACTTCGTCCGCTTCAGCAACTCGGGCACCGAGGCCACCATGGATGCGATCCGGGTGGCGCGCGGCTACACGGGGCGGGAGAAGGTCGTCAAGTTCGAGGGTGGCTACCACGGCCACCATGACGACGTCCTCGTCAGCATCCAGCCGCCGCATGACGCGATGGGCCCGGTCGAGTCGCCGAACACTGTCCCGGCTAGCGCCGGCATCCCGCGCAGCCGAATCGCGGAGACGATCATCGCGCCGTTCAACGAGCCCGAGATGCTCGCCGGCATCCTGGACGCGCACGCCGGCGAGATCGCCGCGATCATCGTCGAGCCGGTGCAGTTCAACATCGGGGTGGTGCCGCCGAAGGAGGGCTACCTCCAGCGCCTGCGCGAGCTCGCGGACGAGCACGGCATCGTGCTGATCTTCGACGAGGTGAAGACCGGCGTCGTCCTGGCCTGGGGCGGAGCGTACGAGCACTACGGCGTGCAGCCCGACCTGTTCTGCCTGGCGAAGAGCATCGGCGGCGGGATCCCGATCGGCGCCTTCGGCGGCAAGCGGGCGGTCATGGCGGTCATCGAGACCCTCGAGGGCAGCCAGCATTTCGCCGGCATGGGCGGCGCCATCGGCGGCGAGCCGGGGACCGGGATCGAGCACTCCACCATCCCCGGTGGGGCGACCCGGGTGGCACACCTGGGAACGTTCAACGGGAACCCGCTGTCGATGACCGCCGGCCTCGTGACGCTGAAGCAGATTCTCACGAAGGACGCGTATCCGCGCCTGCATGCGCTCGCGGACCGGCTCACCGCCGGCAGCCAGGCGGTGCTCGACGAGTTCGGCCTCCCTGGCTACGCGATCAACGTCGGCCCGAAGGGATGCGTGATGTTCACGCCGGAGCGCGTCACCAACTACCGCGACTTCATCGGCCTCGACGCCGAACTGTGGGCCGCCAGCTTCTTCTACCTGGCCAACCGCGGCATCCTCCTGCCGCCCGGTCCGGATGACCAGTGGACGCTCTCCGTGCAGCACGAGGATGCCGACGTCGATCGCTACGTCGAGGTCTTCCGCGAGTTCGCCGCTCAGCTGACGGCCTGATCTGGCCCGCCTTCTGCTGCTCCGGCAACGCGGGGCGTATGGTGAGGGCAGGAGGTAGGAGATGATCGAACGGATGGCGCGGCCGCTGCGCGGCCTGTCGAACGGCATCGCGACGGTGGTCGAGGGCTTTTATCGGGTGCTGGGACGTCCGGGCAAGCTCCTGCAGGACTTCCTCAACGGCTCCTGGCTGGGCCACACCGTCCACGCCGTGCTGGTCGACGTCGTCATCGGCGCGGCGACCGCGGCGCTGCTCCTCGACGTGCTGCGGGTCCTCTTCGCCGTCGATGGACTGGAGGTGGCCGCGACCTGGACCATCGGCCTGACCTCCCTCGCGGCGGTGGGCTCCATCCTCACCGGGCTCACCGACTACAAGGACACCGCGCCGAACAGCAGCGAGCGCGACATCACCGGCCTCCACGGGCTGACGAACATCGTCGCGACCGGCTTCTTCGCCGCCTCGTTCTTCATGCGCCTTGGCGACGGCCATGACGCGGCGTTCTGGGTGCTGCTCATCGGCTACCTGATCGTCAGCGTCGGCGGCTACATCGGCGGCCACGTCGTCTTCAAGTACGGCTACATGGTCAACCACAACGCCTTCAGCCGCGCCAAGCGTGCGAAGGAGTTCACGCCGATAGCGCCCGTCGCGGATGTCCCGGACGGTGCGCCGACCAAGGTCATGTTCGGATCCACCGCGCTCGTCGTCGTCCGGCGTGGCGACGTGGTCCACGCGCTGCGCGAGACCTGCTCGCATGCCGGCGGGCCACTGTCCGAGGGCGAGCTGAAGGGCGACACGATCGTCTGCCCGTGGCACTTCTCGACGTTCCGGCTCAGTGACGGCAGCGTGGTCCACGGACCGGCGGGGACGCGCCAGCCCGCCTATCGGGCGCGGGTCAACGGCGACCAGGTGGAGATCCAGGGCCCGCACGCCTGACGGAGCGCGCCGGCCGAGTTACCCGGTTCGTCCGCTCGTGGGGGGAGTCAACGGACACTGGAGCGCGGTAAACCGGACGGCTCCGGCGACGAATGACCCGTGCGTACGGGCGGATTGCGCCGGAACGGCCGCTCCGACGATCGTTGCCCCGCCCCGCGAGTCGCCTCAGCTCGGGGTGCCGTTTCGGCTAGACTTCGAGGTCCCGAGCCCCTGAGAGTGCACCGGAGCACGCCGTGTCCGAGGAGCCCGCGTGACCTACCTGCCGACCGCCGATCACGACGAGCTGCGCGCCGTGGTGCGCGAGCTCGCGGACGAGCGGATCGCGCCGCGCGCCGCCGAGATCGACAGCTCGGGCGAGTTCCCGTGGGACCTCAAGGAGCTCTTGGCCAAGCAGGACCTCCTGGGAACCTGCTTCGCGGAGAAGCATGGGGGCACGGCGCTCGACACCATCGCCCAGAGCATCCTCGTCGAGGAGATCGCCCGCGCCGACGCCACGACCAGCCTGATCCCCATCGTCCAGAAGCTCGGCGCCCTGCCGATCCTGCTGGCCGGCAGCGAGGAGCAGCAGGACCGATACCTGCCGCGCCTCGCAAGCGGTGAGTGGCTGGCGGCCTTCGCCCTGACCGAGGCCGCCGCCGGCAGCGACGTCGCATCCAACCGCATGCGCGCGACCCGGGACGGCGACGACTACGTCCTCAACGGCAGCAAGCGATTCATCACCCACGGCAGCGTCGCGCAGCTGCTGACCGTCTTCGCCCTCACCGACCCGGAGCAGGGCGGCCGCAAGGGGATGAGCGCGTTCATCGTCGAGACCGACACGCCCGGCTTCGCCGCCCCACGCGTCGAGCACAAGATGGGCATCCGCGGATCGCCGACCGCGGAGCTGACCTTCGACGACGTCCGCGTCCCATCGGCCAACCGCCTCGGCGAGGAGGGGGAGGGTTTCAAGATCGCCATGGCCACCCTGGATCGCAGCCGGCTGGGAATCGCCGCCCAGGCCGTGGGGATCGCGCAGGGAGCGCTGGACGCATCGGTCGCCTACGCGGCCGATCGGCAGCAGTTCGGCCAGCGCGTCAGCGACTTCCAGGGCATTCAATGGATGTTGGCCGACATGGCCAGCCAGACCGAGGCCGCCCGGCAGCTGACGTACGCCGCCGCCGCGCGCGTCGACGCCAATGCCTCCGACCTCCCGTACTGGACCTCATCGGCCAAGCTGGTGGCCGGCGACACCGCCATGCGAGTCACCACCGATGCCGTCCAGGTGCTGGGCGGATACGGCTATATCACCGAGTACCCCGTGGAGCGCATGATGCGAGACGCGAAGATCACGCAGCTCTATGAGGGGACCCAGCAGATCCAGCGCCTCATCGTCGCCCGCCAGCTCCTCCAGCGAGCCGGCGTGGCGGCGCGGGGCTGAACCACCGCACAGGAGCTGAGCTTCATCCATCGTGAAGATCGTCGTCTGCATCAAGCAGGTCCCGGCCACCGGCGCCGACAAGCGCTACACCGATGACCTGCGCCTCGACCGCGCGGCGGCCGAGGCCATCATCAATCCCCTCGACGAGTACGCCATCGAGCAGGCGCTGCGCCTGGCCGATGCCGGAGCCGCCGAATCGGTCACGTACCTGTCGATGGGTCCGGACCAGGCTGCCGAGGCATTGCGCCGCGCCCTCGCCATGGGCGGCGACGACGCCGTGCTCGTCAGCGATCCGGCGCTGGCCGGCGCCGACGAGTGGGGCACCGCCAAGGTCCTGGCCGCGGCGCTCGACAAGCTCGCGCCCGACGTGGCGCTGATGGGCATGGCGTCCGACGACGCCCGCGGCTCGCTCGTCCCGGGTGCGGTGGCCGCCATGCGCGACGTCCCGCTGCTGTCGTACGGCGCCGAGCTGGCCGTCTCGGACGGCGAGGCGCGGGTGCGACGGCTGTCAGCGACCGGTTATGACTGGGTCGGCGCGCCGATGCCGGTGGTGGCCAGCGTCACCGACCAGGTCGGGGAGCCGCGCTACGCCAGCCTGAAGGGCATCATGGCCGCCAAGCGCAAGCCGATGGAGACCTGGTCGCTCGAAGACCTCGGGCTCTCGGCGGATGACCTCCGCGGAGCCGCGCTCACGCAGGTCACCGACGCCCGTGCGCCAGAGGCGAAGGCGCCGACCGAGCGCCTCGAGAACCTCCCCGCCGCCGAGGCCGCCGCGAAGATCGCGGACTGGCTCGCGGCACGAAAGCTGATCTGAGAGACCGATGAGCAACGACATCCTCTTCCTGGCCGAGTTCAGCGGCGGCTCGCCGGCCCGCTCGGGCCTCGAGCTGGCCACCGGCGCGGCCGAGCTTGCATCGCAGTCCGGCGGCAGCGCGGTGGCGCTCGCCTACGGTGCCGGTGCGGCCTCCGGTGCGGCGGCGCTCGGAGCCCATGGCGCGACCCGGGCGATCGTCCTCGGCGACGAGGACCGCCCGCCCATCACCTACGCCCCGGCCGCCGTGGCCGCCGCCCGCGACGCGGGCCTGGCGCTGCTGGCACCGGCGACCCCGAACGGCCGCGACCTGGCTGCGGCACTCGTGGGTCTGCTCGACCTGCCGGCCTTCGGCCCGGTGCGGGCCGTCCGCGTCGTCGACGGCTTGGTCGAGACCGAGCAGGCGACGCTCCAAGGGTCGGTCATCACGACCGCGCGCCCCGCCGACGGGGCACCGACGCCGGCCGTCGTGCTCGTGCTGGCCAACACGTTCACGCCCGCGGAGGGCGGATCCGGCACCGCCGAGGTGACCGAGGCGTCCGCGGCGGACGAGTCCGCGCTCACCCGGGCGACGGTGGCCGAGAGCCACGAGGCAGAGGCCAAGGTCGTCAACCTCGAGGAGGCGACGATCATCGTGGCCGGCGGGCGGGGCGTCGGGGGCGAGGAGGGCTTCGGCCCGCTGCGCGAGCTGGCATCGGCCCTCGGCGGCGCGGTCGGCGCGTCACGAGCGGCGGCCGACGCCGGCTGGATCCCGTACCAGCTGCAGATCGGCCAGACGGGCAAGGTCGTGAAGCCGGCGCTGTACATCGGTGCCGGGATCTCGGGGGCGATCCAGCACCGAGTCGGGATGCAGACCGCGGAGCACGTCATCGCCATCAACAAGGATCCCGATGCGCCCATCGGCGAGTTCGCCGACCTGTTCGTGGTCGGCGACCTGTTCCAGATCATCCCGGCGCTGACGGAGGAGATCCGCCGGCGCAAGGGCGCGTAGGAGTACGCTAGCGATGATGCGTTCACTCTTCGGCGGCCGTCGGCGGAGCGTCTTCGGTCCCGGGCGAGAGCTCGGGGTCTATCGCAACGAGCTGTTCGAACGCACCGCGCGGATCGACGCGCGGCTCGGCGACGTCGCCGACGACATCGACGCGCTGCGCCGGCGCGACCTGGAGCCGGACGAGACGGTCGAGAGGCTCAGCGTGCACGAAGAGGCCCTGGATGCCGAGTCCGAGGGCCTGCAGGGCATGATGGCTCCCGAGGACCTGCACGGGCTGCACATGGAGTACGAGGCGAACCTCGAGCGCGCGCTGCGCGGGATCGTGACCGTCGAGCGCGGATGCGGCATCACGCGGCTCCCGCATCGGCCCCCGGAGGACGAGGAGCCGTTCATCTACTACAAGCGCGGCTACCAGAACGTCACCCACGCCCGAATGCGGATGGCCGAGATCGTCGAGGTGCTCCTGCACTGGGAGCCCGGCAAGCCCGCGGAGGCCACCGTCACCGCCCGGCTCGAGCAGCGGCGCGAGCGCGGCTGACCGGCTGCCTCAGCGGGTGAGGGTGACCTTCCCGAGGCCGGGAGGCGCATCCGGATCCACGCCTCGCCGGCGCGCGACGGCCTCCACGAGAAGCTGACCGGCGACCGCGAAGGGGAGCGGCGTGAGCATCTCGGGGACGTCCAGCTCCAGCGACAGGGCGTCGGTCGCGGCCAGCGGATCGGAGCCGGCAACCACGATGGGGTGACCGCCTCGCTGCTCGATGGCCTCGATCGCCTGGTCGACCTCGGCGCCGATCGGGCCGTCCGGACGAATCGCCAGGGCGGGGACGCCCGGCCCGGCGAGGATGACGGGGCCGTGCGCGAGGTCGGCGCTGGAGTACGGCTCGGCGAACAGCCCGCTCGTCTCCTTCAGCTTGAGCGCCAACTCGAGGGCCGTGGCGAGGTTGTAGCCCCGCGACACCACCAGCGCCCGGTCCGCTCCGGCCATCCGGTCCAGGTGCTGCTCGCCGGCTCCGCCGAGCCATTGCTCGGCGGTGTTCTCCGCGGTGCGCAGGAGATCGGGCAAGAGCGCGAGGTTCCCGAGCAGGCCGCTCGCCGGCCGGAGCGCGCCGACGAGCGCAGCGACCACCGCGAGCTGCGCGACGTACGTCTTCGTGGCGGGCACCGCCAGCTCACGGCCCGCCCTGCAGCGCAATGCCCACTCCGCGGTCGCCGCCAGCGGCGAGTCGTCGTCATTGGTGATCGCGATCGTGAGCGCGCCGCCCTCGCGGGCGGCCTCGGTCACGGCCACGATGTCCGGGCTGCGTCCGGACTGCGAGATCGCCAGCAGGAGGCCGCCCTGCCATTCGAGCCGCGCCCCATACAGCGTGGTGATCGACGGCTTGGCGAGGCCCGTGGGGATGCCGAGCTGGGTCTCGATCAGGTACTGGGCGTAGACCGCGGCGTGGTCCGAAGTCCCGCGCGCGGCGATCGTGATCCAGCGCGGAGCGTGCCGGCCGACGGCGGCCGCGGCGGCCTCGATCTCGCCGGCACCCTCGAGGATCCGTTCGAGCGTCGCGGGGATCTCGCCGATCTCGCGGCGCATGCGCGTGGGCCCGGCCGGCATCACTCGGCGCGTCCGCCGACCGCCAGGTACGGGCCATTCGCCGCCACGAGCGCCTCGAGCAGCGGCTCCACGTCGCCGATGCGACCGCCGACCAGGGGATGCGCCTCGAGCGCGCGGCGGATGTCGTCGCGCGCCCCGCTCCGCGCGGCCACGATCGCCAGTCGCTCGAACGCCTTCACCGTCATCACGAGGTCGCGCATCGGCCCGGGCATCGGCGGCTGGGGGAGGGGATGCGCCCCGTCGCGATCGATGCGCGCCGGCACCTCCACCACGTCGTCGTCGGCGAGGTCGGGCATCGCGCCGCCGTTGCGCACGTCCACCACCTGGACGTCGCCGGTCCCATCGTTCAGCGAGGCGAGCAGCTGTGCGGCGGCCTCGGAGTACCAGGCACCTCCGCGGTCGCCGAGCAGCGCCGGCTTCGTGTCGAGGGTCGGATCGGCGTACATCGTGAGCAGTCGTCGCTCCAGGTCCATCACCTCATCGGCGCGGAAGTGACCGTCGCGCTGCTCGGCCATGACCTCGTCGAAGGCGTAGTAGTAGCGAAGATAGTAGGACGGTACGGCGCCGAGATCGCGCAGCAGGCTGGGAGGAAGCTTCAGCTCGCGCCCGATCTCCTCGGCGTGCTCCTCGAGGATCTGCGGCAGGATGTCGTGCCCGTCGCGGATGACGCCGGTGATCCAGCTGAGATGGTTGAGCCCCACGTGGCGGAGCTCCAGGGACGCAGGGTCGGTACCGCTGAGGCGGGCGAGGCTCCGCTGCAGGGTGATCGCCACATTGCACAGGCCGATGGCCCGATGCCCGGCATCGACCAGCGCCTGGGTCACGATGCCGACCGGGTTCGTGAAGTCCACGATCCAGGCGTCCTCGGTCGCGAGCCGGCGGGCGAGCTCCGCGATCTCGAGGACGAGCGGCACGGTGCGCAGCGCCTTGGCCAGCCCGCCCGCGCCGGTCGTCTCCTGGCCGATGGTGCCGAAGCGGAGGGGGAGCGTCTCGTCCACGAGCCGCGCCTGCTGCCCGCCGACCCGGAGCTGGATGAGCACGAAGCTCGCGCCGTCGACCGCCGCCGCGGTGTCGGTGGTGAGATTCAGCCGGCCGTCCCACTCCATGCGGTGGAGCATCCGCTTCGCGAGCCCGCCGACCACGGCGAGGCGGTCCGGGTCGATGTCGTGGAGGACGAGCTCGGTGATGGGAAGACGACCGCGGCGGGTGGCCAGGCCCTCGATGAGCTCGGGCGTGTAGGTGCTTCCGCCGCCGATGACCGCGACCTTCATGCCCGAATGTCTCGCACAAGCTCTTGACAGATTGCTTATAACGTTATAACTAGATCCGGTCAAGACCGGACCCGAGCGCGAGGGCACCCATGGCGCGGTTCCAACTCGAGCGTGGACCGATTCCATTGCACCACCAGGTCTTCCGGGACCTGAAGGCGGCTCTCGACGCGCAGGAATGGGCGCCCGGCGAGCGGATGCCGACCGAGCGGGAGCTGGCCGCGCGCTACGGATGCAGCCTGATCACGATCCGCCACGCGCTCGGTGAGCTCGTGCGTGAAGGGCGGATCGAGCGAACCCGTGGCCGGGGGACGTACGTGCTGCCGCCGCGCATCGACCGCGACATCGGCGGCAAGATGAGCTTCGCCGAGGAGATGCGACGCCGCGGCCTGGACCCCGCCACGCGCGTCATCACCGCGCAGATCGAGCCGGCCGGTGAGGCGATCGCCGAACGGCTCGGCATCTCCCGGGACGACCCGGTCGTCTACCTCGAGCGCGTCCGCCTCGGCGGCGGCGAGCCGTTGCTGCTCGAGCAGGCGCGGCTGCCGGCCGAGCGATTTCCCGGATTGCTGGCCTTCGACTTCGAACGCCGCTCCCTGTACGACATCCTGGCCGACCGCTACGACACGCCGATCCTGCGCGCCCGCGAGTCGGTCGAGCCGGTCCAGATGGGCCGGCGCGATGCGCAGCTGCTCGGCGTCCCGGCGCGGTCGCTCGCGCTGCAGATCGACGGCATCGCGTACGCGGCCAACGGGGACGCCGTCGAGACGGCGCGCAGCTTCGTGCGCGGAGACCGGACCCGCTACTACCTCGAGCGCGACGTCGTTCGCGCGCATTGGCTCTCGGACACCGAGCGCGTTCCGGCGGCCGTCGCCGGGGTCGGACGGAGGGAGCCGGGCAGCCCGCCTCGGGCGGAGGAGGGGAGCGGCTGAACGATCGACCCATGCGACTGGAGGCCATCGGGTTTGGAGGTTTGATTCAATGCGAAGCACAGTCCCACGTATCGGCATTCTGCTCACCATCCTGGCGTTGATCCTCGTTGCGTGCGGCGGCGACGGAGGAGCGTCCCAGGAGCCCGACGAGAGCACCGCCGCCGCATCGGAGGAGCCCGCCGCCAGCGAAGACGCCAGCGGCGAGGTCGTCGAGATCCGATGGTTCTGCTGCCTCGGCGCCGGCGATGACGCCGAGACCCAGGTTCCGACCGAGGAGCGCATCGTCGAGGAGTTCAACGCCAGCCACGACGACATCGAGCTGGTCCTCGAGGTCGTGGACTACGACTCGGCCTACGACGCGCTCGCCACCCAGATCGCGGGCGGCAACGCCCCCGACATTCTCGGCCCGGTCGGCGGCACGGGAGCCGCGGCCTTCGAGGGCCAATGGCTCGACCTGACCGACCTCATCGAGTCGACCGGCCACGATCTGGCCCAGTACTCGGAAGGATCGGTCGAGTTCTACCAGGTCGAGGGCCAGGGCCAGGTCGGCCTGCCATTCGCGATCTTCCCGTCGATGCTGTTCTACCAGCGCTCGATGTTCGACGAGGCCGATCTCGAGTACCCGCCGCAGGAGTACGGTGAGCCGTATGTCCTCGATGGCGAAGAGGTCGAGTGGAACTTCGACACGCTGCGCGAGGTCGCGAAGCGCCTGACCGTGGACGTCAACGGCAACGACGCGACCAGCGCCGA
>Ga0299913_10006278_pt1 | contig 10281 bp, 11 predicted proteins | sample RVTome_9_FD_201360 | JGI IMG/M metagenome (GOLD analysis project Ga0299913, IMG submission 201360) | Soil microbial communities from uranium-contaminated site in the Upper Colorado River Basin, Wyoming, United States - RVT155D38 (version 2) ... | reverse complement strand
GGTTCGATTCCCGTCTCCGCCTCGCGCGATTAGCTCAGTGGGAGAGCGCTACCTTGACACGGTAGAGGTCGCTGGTTCAATCCCAGCATCGCGCACCAGACGTCTGCGCAGGTCAGCCCCCATCCGGTACCGTCCGGATGGGGGCTGATTTGTGCGGTGAGTACCTAACTGAGTATCTACGTGTCTCTATCAGTGGGGAACAGGTCGTCCATCGCCGTAATCAGCTCGGTGACTCCGGTTCCGTTGTGGCCGACAAGGCGAGAGATTTGCCCGAGCGGCACGCCACTGTCCGACAACAGGGACACGAAGCTATGGCGTAGTTCGCGTGGGATCCATTCCTTCTCGAAGGCCTGTTCTATGGCCGCCACTCGTTGGCTCTGATCCGCTGCGGCTGTCGTGACGCTCATGCCTGCCTCCAGCGTCTCTTCACACCGCACAACGACTCTGGCCACGGGACTAGCAGTTCGCTGTGGCCCCCGTTGCGTGGCGCGCTCAGTCCGCGCGCGGCTCGCGCAGGAAGGCCAGAACGGCGCTGACCCGGCGGTGCACGGGTTCCTCGCCGAGCCCGAGCTTGGCGAAGATCGAGTTCACGTGCTTCTCGATGGTCGACGCGGACAGGTGCACCGCCTGTTCGATGCCCGCGTTGGTCTTTCCCTGGGCCATTTCGCGCAACACGTCCAGCTCCCGTGGGGTGAGGGTTGCCAGCGGGGAGCTGGCGGTCCGGGTGCGGCTGGCGACCAGGGCTTCGACGACCAGCGGGTCGATCACCGAGCCGCCGCGGGCCACCTCGCGCAGCGCGCGGATCAGGTCCTCGACGTCGCCGAGCCGGTCCTTGAGCAGGTACGCCAGCCCGGCCGTGCCGTCGCCGAGCAGCGCCAGGGCGTAGCTGGCGTCGGTGTGCTGGGACAGCACGGCGACGCCGATCCGCGGGTGTGCGGCACGGATCGCGTGGGCGGCTTCGATGCCCTCCATGTGGTGTCCCGGCGGCATGCGGATGTCGGTCAGCACGGCGTCCGGGTGGAGCCGCCGCACCGCGTCGGTGAGTTCGGTGGCATCGCCGACCGCGGCCAGTACCTGGACCTCGCCGGAGTCTTCCAGCAGCCGCCGGGTGCCTTCCCGTACCAGGTAGTTGTCCTCGGCCAGGACGATCCGCAGCTGCTCAGCCATGACCGGCCACCGGCAGTTCGACGTGCAGGCTGGTGCCGCCTCCGGGCGTCCCGTCGACCATCAGTCGCCCGCCGAGCGTCTCCACCCGGTCCCGCAGGTTGGTCAGCCCGTGGCCGTTGGTCTGGCCGTCGGGGAGCCCGATCCCGTTGTCGTGCACCAGAACCACCAGTTTTCCGTCGACTGTGGACAGATGGATGCCTGCCGCGTCGGCGGCGGAGTGCTTCACCATGTTGGTCAGCGCCTCGCAGACGACGAAGTACGCCGCGCCTTCCACGTCGGTGTCGAGACGGCGTTCGCGCAGCCCGGACTCGGCGTGCACGGCGATGTCCAGCGGCAGCCGGTCGGCGCGCGCCTGCACCGCGGCGACCAGCCCGCGGTCGGACAGCAGCGGCGGATGGATGCCGTGCGCGAGCTCGCGCAGATCGGCGAGCAGTTCGCGGGCGTCGGCGTGCAGCTCGTCCAGCGCCTCGTCGGCGGACCGGTCGCCACGGGCGAGCTGGTTGCGGGCCAGCCGCAGTTTCATGATCAGGGCGACGACCTGCTGCTGCGCGCCGTCGTGGATGTTGCGTTCGATCCGCTGCCGCTCGGCCGCCTGGGCCGCCACGATGCGCGCCCGCGAGCGGGCCAGCTCGGCGACCTGCTCGGCCAGCCGGGCGGTGAGCCCGACGTTGGCGATCGCCGTGGCGGCCTGCCCGGCAAGGACGTCCAGCAGCTCCCGGTCGCCCGGGCCGTAGCCGCCGTCCTTCGGGCCGCACTCGATGTGCCCGACGACCTCGCCGCGGTGTTCCAACGCCACCCGCAGCGCGGGCTCCCCGGCCGTCGCGGTGTCCTCCGGCAGTACGACCCGCACCCACGGGGCGGCCAGCCCACGCCGCACGGCGTCGGCCAGCCGGGGCAGCAGCTCGGGCAGTTCGGCGGTGCGTTCGAGGTTCGCGCCGAACTCGGTCAGCAGCCGGTAGCGGTTCACCCGCTCGCCGAAGACCCACCGGTCGGCCAGCGCCTCGAGCCGCCGGCGCAGCGGCTGGAACGCCACCGCGGCGGCGATGGTCAGCACCACGGCCAGCTCGACGGGGATCTGCCTGGCGAAGGCCAGCCCCGGCGCGGCGGCGAGTCCGATGTAGGCAGCCGCGATGGCCATGGTGAGCAGGCCGAACACCAGTGACCGGCTGATCGCGAGGTCGAGGTCGAACAACCGGTGCCGCACGATGCCGACGACGATCGTGGCCGGGATGGCCAGCATGAGCAGCAGGATCAGCACATTGAACAGGCCCATCCAGAGCGGGTAGGGCTGCTCGATGGCCTGGCCCAGCACACCCTGTGCCGGGTACACGACCAGCAGCGCGGCGGCGACGTAGACCAGCAGCCGCATCCTGGCCCGCTGCCGGGCGTCCGCCTGCCGGAAGCGCACGAAGAGAATCGGGATGATGACGAACCCGCCGTAGTAGCCGACGGCGATGAATGCCAGTGGCGGTGCGAGCCACGCCAGCCACGGCAACGCGAACGGGTTGGCGATCTGCGGCGCCGGGTCGGCCAGATAGTGGTCGATGGCGAGGGTCGGGCTGGTCAGCAGCAGCAACGGCGGGACGAGCAGATGCAGCCAGTTCGCCCGCAGCAGCAGCCGCTGCCAGCGGCGCTCGACGACGCCGTCCGGGTATGAGGCGACCAGCGACACCGCGGCGATCATGCTCAGCATGCCGGTGTACTGCGACAGCACGTTCGGCCACAGCAGCCAGGGTCCCGGCCCGCGGTCGCGCAGGGCGTTCTGGATCGGGCCTTCGATGCCGACGTTGACCGCGAGCGCGACGCCCAGCAACAGCAGTCGCCGGGCCTGGGGGTGGTCCGGGCGCTTGCCGCTCAGCCACACGCCGACGGCGAACAGCGGCGTGACGCCGAGAGCAGTCCAGCCCAGCGCGCCGAGCACGCCGTGGGGCCCGGCCGTGCTGAACGCATGCGCCGCCGCGGCGAGGATCCCCGCCGAGCCGAGCACGATGCCGGTCGTCCGCGCGAAGGCGAACATTGCGGACCCAACGCCCATAGCGGCATTGTCTGCCCTGGTCATCGAACCGTCCAGGGTGTTGACCGTACCGTCACCCCGGGGCTGTCCGCGGGGTGCTTCTGCGGCTCAACCGCGTTCTCGCGCAGACGGAGCGTTCGTATCGTTCAGGACAAAGTACTCAGACGATGCGAGGTGATCCGGATGGCCGTGCTGACCGGCGTCGCCGGGTTGCTGGCCAACGTGCTGTTGATCCTGTTCTTCGGGCTCGCGCGGCCCTTCGACGGTTGGGCGAGCGAGTTCGACTGGCTCGGGCCGGCTAACGACAGCGTGATCGTCGTGCAGTTCGCCGCACTCGTCCCGGTCGCGCTCGCGCTGCGGGCCCGGGTTCCCGGGCCGCTCGCCCGGTGGGCGACGGCAGTCGGGGTCGCGGCGATGACCGCGGTCGTCACGCTCCAGCTCATGCTTGTGACCGGTTTGGTCCCTTTCGAGGTGCAGGTCGGGCCGGTGGTCGGCTGCTTGGCGGTGACGTTCGGCTGGCTGCTGGCGGTGAACCGTGCGGGACGCCGTTCGCTGCCGCGGCCCCTGGTCAGGTTCGGCACCGCGGTCGGCGTCAGCTACCTGGCCGGCCTCGGTATCGCCGGCTCGGCGCTGTTGCTGCCGGGCGGATCGGACGGGCAGTACGTCGTGTTCGGGCTCGCGATCGCGATCGGATTGTTCGGGTGGCTCGGGTTCCCGGTGTGGCCGTTGCTGGCCCGCCGCGTCTTGCGGGAGGAACGATGACTCAGACGATGACCGCGCCCGGGGTGGCCTCGGCGCCGCCGGGCCCGCGGGCCACGCTCACGGTGCTGCGGGTGCTGGCCGTGCTGCACACCGCGGGCGCCGTAATGCAGCCGATGCTGGCCGGGGTCTACCTCGGCGGAGACGTCGACGCCCTGGCTGTCCACGAGCTCAACGCGCATGTCGTCACCGGGCTCGGGTTCTTCCAGCTCGTCGCGGCGATCGTATTCGTGTGGCGGGGCCGCGGGCGGTTCTGGCCGCTATGGGCGTCGCTGGCCATCTGCCTGGCCGTTCAGGCCCAGGTGGTCATGGGCTACGAGGGCGTAGTCGCGGTGCACCTGCCGCTCGGGGTGTCGATCATCGCGATGCAGATCCTGTTCACCGTGTGGCTGTTCCGGGCCGCCGCCCGCACCGCGCGGAGGTCGCGATGAACCTGTCCCGTCGCGGGTTCCTCGGCGCGCTCGGCCTCACCGCGCTCGGCGCGAGCTCGCTCGGCGCGCTGGTGCTGCCGTCGTCGGCCGGGTCGACCGGGCAACTGCTGCGCAGCGCGGCGCGGCTTCCCGAGCCGTTCGCCGTGTCGCTGCCGATCCCGCCGGTAGCCGAACCTGTCCGGGCCGACGCGACCGGGGACTACTACCGCATCGTGCAACGGGAGGCGGAGGTCGAGATCCTTCCCGGGCTGCGGACGCCGATGCTGACCTACGGCGGCGTGTTTCCCGGGCCGACGGTGATCAGTCGTCGTGGCCGCCGCACCGTGGTGCGGCACCGCAACGAGCTGCCGGTGCCCACGGCGGTCCACCTGCATGGCGGCCACACGCCCGCGGACAGCGACGGCTATCCGACGGACCTGGTGCTGCCCGCCGGCGGCTGGGACCACACCGGGCACGCCAGGCATGGCGACGTCGAGCGGGGAGTGCGGCAGTACGTCTACCCGTGCGACCAGCGGGCGGCGACCCTCTGGTACCACGACCACCGCATGGACTTCACCGGGCCGCAGGTCTATCGCGGGCTGGCCGGGTTCCATCTGGTGACCGACGAGGAGGACGACGCGCTACCACTGCCCACAGGCGAACGGGACGTTCCGCTGATGATCGTGGACCGGGCCTTCGAGGAGGACGGCTCGCTGCGGTATCCGTCCCTCGACCCGGACCTGCGGTCCGTGCCTGGTGTCGAGGAGGACTTCGCCGAGGGTGTGCTGGGCGACGTCATCCTGGTCAACGGCGCGCCGTGGCCGGTGCTCGACGTCGACGCGGCCCGCTACCGGCTGCGCGTCCTCAACGCCTCGAACGCCCGCCGCTACCTGTTGCGACTCGAACCCGCGGCCGAGCTGATCCAGGTCGGCTCCGACGGCGGGCTCCTCGAGCGACCGGTGCGGCAGAGCGAGCTGCTCGTCGCCCCCGGCGAGCGGTTCGACCTGGTGGTCGACTTCTCCCGGTTCCGGCCCGGTACCGAGCTGACCCTGCGCAACGGCCTCGACACGGGCCGGACGGCCGACGTCATGCGCTTCCGGGTGGTGCGCCGCGCTACCGACGACACCGAGGTGCCCGCGGTGCTCAGCTCGATCGAGCGACTCGACCCGGCGCAGGCCGTCCGCACCCGGCAGTGGCGGTTCGCCCGGGCCCACACCGGCGACCATCACGCGTGGCTGATCAACGACGCGCCGTTCGCCGCGGCGAGGTCGGACGGCGAGGTCGCGCTGGGTGAGGTGGAGATCTGGCGGTTCACCAGCGACCTGCACCACCCGGTGCACGTCCACCTGGACCCGTTCCAGGTCGTGTCCCGGCGCGGCAAGGAACCCGGACCGTACGACGCCGGCTGGAAGGACACCATCGACATCGGCCCGGCGGACTACGTCGACGTGGCCGTCCGCTTCACCGACTATCCCGGCCGCTACCTGGTGCACTGCCACAACCTCGAGCACGAGGACATGGCGATGATGGCGGCGTTCGACGTCCGCTGACGAGCGGCACCCCGTGATCACGTGAACAATGGCAGTGGCGGCTGCTGCGTCAGCTCGGGCCGCTGCCGAGGCTGATCTCATTGCCGTCCGGGTCCCGGTAGGTCACCTTGGTCACGCCGCCCTCATACGTGTCGCGCTTTTCGGGATCGATACCCCGCTGGGCGATCTCGGCGACCCGGCCATCGAGGTCGTCGACAAAGGACATCACCAAGGCGTTCCCCGCCCGTCCCGGGTCCTGCACGATGTAGATGTACCGGTTGTCTGCGATCTCCCACACCGCCTCGATGTCGTTCGGGAGGAACGATGGTTGCCGCCCGAAGAACCGCTCGTACCACGGCAACGCCGCGGTGTAGTCGGTGACGGGGATTCCGGCGAAGAGATCCAGTGCCATGTCGTCTCCCATGCGTAGTCGATGTGTCGCCGGTATTGACCATCGGCAGCGTCGAAACTCATTCGTCGTCCGCCTATTACACAGGCGGCCGGCCGGACGCTCCCGCCGGGTTCCTCATGCTTGATGCGGCAGATGCCGGTGGCGCGTGGGATGTTCCGATGTAAATCGCCCGCACCCAGCCACCCCGCGAGCCACGCGGGAGGACACGGTCACCACGCCGGCGCTGCGATGGGGTACGGCCACACAAGCGGCGTCGAGACGGTCAGCGACGGCCGTTCGGCCACCGCCGGCGGCTACACGCTCGCCGACGTCCGCTTTCCCGGCACGCCCGGCGAGGGCACGCTGTCGTTTCGCATCCTCAACGACCACGGCCAGCCGCACACGCGCTTCCAGCGCGAACAGACCAAGCTCATGCACGTCTACGTGGTCCGCACCGACCTCGCCGACTTCGACCACGTCCATCCCGACATGGCGCCCGACAGCACCTGGACCGCGCCGCTCACCCTGGAACGGGCAGGCACCTACCGGGTCGTGGCCGGGTTCGGCGACCTCACCGCCGGCGAGGCAACGAGGTCACCAACCTGCGGCCCTACCTCGACTCGTATGCCCACCTGACCGGGTTCCGCCGCGGCGACCTGACCACCGTCCACCTGCACCCGGAGCAGTCCGCCGCACCCGGCGTCACGGGCGGGCCCATGCTCGCGTTCCACGCCGAGTTCGACAAGCCGGCACCTATCGGCTGTTCATCCAGTTCCAGACCGGCGGACGGCTCCACACCGCACCCGCCACCATCACCGTCTCCTGACCGGTCGACAGAACTGACCGTTGAAATCAGACACAAAGGATCTCTAATCTGGCGGACACTCTTATCGGCATCACCGCGCCAATCCCGGCGCACGACTCTGGAGGATCATCACGATGCGAGCCCGGCACCTTGTCGTCACAGCAGCTTTAGCCACCTTCGCCTGGACCGCCACCACGGCACCCGCGCTGGCGGCGCACACCCACGTCGTTCAACTCAGCAACGGCCAATGCGTCATCCTCGCCGAGGGTGGACACGAGAAGTACGTCCGCATGCCCGGCGCCGGCGAGTTCGACGAGGACCGGCAACACCCGATCCACGTCAACGTTCACCTCGGTGAGCCGGGCACCCGCAACGGTGAGGAGGTCATCTTCGTCAAGGGCTCCGAAGGTGACATCGAGAACTGTGAGAGCTACGCGAACGCATAACAATCCGAAACGGATTCCTACGACGCCCTGACTACGACCCTGCGGTGGATGCCCGCACCATGAGCTGGGGGCGCAGCCGTTCGGAGCTGACCTGTTCGCCGTGTAGCAGTCGTGCGAGCAGTTCGAGGCCGCGACGGCCCATCTCGTGCATCGGTGAGTGCACTGTGGTCAGTGGCACGGGCAGTTCCGCGGCGAGCGGGGTGTCGTTGAATCCCGCGATGGCGATGTCGGTGCCCACGCTCAGGCCGTGGTCGCGGGCAGCGCCGACCGCTCCGATCGCGGCGAAGTCGTTCACCGCGAAGATCGCGGAAGGGGGCTCGTTCTCGGCCAGCAGTCGTTCGGTGGCCTCGTGCCCGCCACGGGCGTCGAAGCGCGAGTGCGTGAAGCGGTGCGCCGGGATCTCGATGCCGGCGTCGGCGTAGGCCTCGATGAAGCCGGTCGAGCGGTCGATGCCGGTGCTGGCGTAGGGCTCACCCGCGACGACGGCGACGTCTCGGTGACCGAGGTTCAGCAGGTGCTCTGCGACCATGCGACCGCCGAGATAGTCGTCGCATGTCACGGACGGGTAGTCGCCCGCCCTACGGCTGACCAGCACGAACGGGACGCCGCGCTCGGCGACCTCGCCGAGGAACCCGGCGTCGACGTAGGCGTCACCGAAGATCATCCCGTCGACCCGGCGGGCGAGCACCATGTCGGTGCGGTCCCGCTGGAACTCGGGCACGTCGCTGGTGTTGGTGACGAAGGTGGACAGTCCGCGTTCGCCCGCCGCCTCCTCGATGCCCTCGTAGATCGTGGCGAGGACGATGTCCGACAGTCTCGGCACCAGCACGCCCACCAGGTTGCTGCGTTGCGTGCGCAGGCTCGTCGCGTGCGGGTTGGGCCGATAGCCGAGCTCGTCGGCGAGTTTGCGGACCCGTTCCACGGTCGCGCTGGACGCCGCCCGGTGGCTCTCGTCCGGTTTCGCGTGCAGTACCCGCGACACGGTGGAGACGTGCAGGCCCAGCTGATCGGCAAGCATCCGCAGCGTCACCGTCGAGGATCTTTCGGCGCTCACGTGTCCTGCTCAGCCTCCGTCGCGGTGTGTGTTTCGGGATCGTAACAACGAGGTCTTGACTCTCCCCGGACTCCATGGGCATGATACCCGAACGTTTGGCCCAAACGTTTGGGTGATTGTCGGAACGTCGTCCGAGGAGGTTGCTACGTGCGCAGAATCGTCGTCTTGTCCACCGGCGGGACCATCGCCACCCGGCGAGGGGTCGCCCACGACAGCGTGAGCGCGCTGCTGGATCGCCTCCCGGCGGATCTCGGCGTGAAGCTCGACGGCGTCGACGTGTTCTGCCTCGGCAGCTACCTGCTCACCCCGGCCGATATGCGCGAGGTGGCCGGCCAGGTCCACGCCGCGCTGGCCGATGACGACGTCGTCGGTGTCGTGGTCACCCACGGTACGGACAGCATGGAGGAGACCGCCTTCCTCACCGAGCTGTTCCACACCGACTCGCGACCAGTGGTGTTCACCGGCGCACAACGGCCCGCCGACGCCGCCGACAGCGACGGACCGCGCAACCTCGCCGACGCCGTCACGGTCGCCGGCGCCGCCTCGGCCCGCGATCGCGGCGTGCTCATCGCCTTCGACGGGCAGATCTTCCCGGCACGGGGCACTCGCAAGACCCATTCGCTCGCGCCCGCCGCGTTCTCCGCGCCCGACGGCGGCGCGATCGGCTGGGTGGGACCCGGGGGCGTCGAGTTCATCGCGACCCCGGAGCGGCTGTCGGCGCTCGACCTGCGCGCCTTCGACCTCGACGGCGTGCGGGTCGACGTCGTGGCCTGCTACCCGGGCGCCGATGCCGTCGCGCTGGAGGCCGTGGTGGCGGCCGGCGCGACCGGCGTCGTCCTCGAGACCACCGGGGCGGGCAACGCCAACCCCGGTATTCGCGACGCTGTCGCCACGCTCACCCGCTCCGGCGTGGTCGTCGCGCTCTCCACCCGCGTGCACGCGGGCCCGGTCGCCGAGCTGTACGGCAACGGCGGCGGCATGGACCTGGTCAAGGCGGGGGCCGTGCCAACCGGACGTCTGCGTTCCTCGCAGGCCCGCGTGCTGCTTGTCGCGCTGCTCGGCTGCTGCCGCGATCCGGTGCAGGTCGCCGGGCAACTGCGCGCTCGTACCCGCATCACGGAAAGGATCCAGGCACATGCCTAAGGAAATCTTCGTTGCCTTCGGCGTCGACGTCGACGCCGTCGCGGGGTGGCTCGGCTCGTACGGCGGTGAGGACTCGCCGCGCGACATCTCGCGCGGCCTGTTCGCCGGCGAGGTCGGCGTGCCCCGGCTGCTGAACCTGTTCGCCAAGAAGGACCTGCGCACCAGCTGGTTCATCCCCGGCCACTCTCTGGAGACGTTCCCTGACCAGACGCGCATGGTGGTCGACGCGGGCCACGAGGTCGGCGCGCACGGCTACTCGCACGAGAACCCGATCGCGATGTCGCGCGAGCAGGAGAGCGCGATCCTCGATCGCAGCGTCGAGCTGATCGAGAAGCTCACCGGTAACCCGCCGACCGGCTACGTCGCGCCGTGGTGGGAGTTCTCCCCGGTCACCAACGAGCTGCTGCTCGAACGCGGCATCAAGTACGACCATTCGTTGATGCACAACGACTTCAGCCCGTACTACGTGCGCGTCGGGGACAGCTGGACGAAGATCGACTACTCCCGGCCCGCCGAGGAGTGGATGAAGCCGCTGGTGCGCGGCGAGGAGACCGGGCTGGTGG
>Ga0299913_10006277_pt1 | contig 10281 bp, 13 predicted proteins | sample RVTome_9_FD_201360 | JGI IMG/M metagenome (GOLD analysis project Ga0299913, IMG submission 201360) | Soil microbial communities from uranium-contaminated site in the Upper Colorado River Basin, Wyoming, United States - RVT155D38 (version 2) ... | reverse complement strand
TGCTCCAGCTCTTCGACGTTGACGTCGCGGAAGGTCAGCACCTTCACGTGCTCCAGAAAGCGGGCCGGTCGGAACATGTCCCAAACCCATGCGTCCTTCATCTCGACTTCGAAGAAGACCGACCCGTTGGCCTCGCGCACCTCGAGGTTCACCTGGTTGGCCAGGTAGAACCTGCGCTCAGTCTCCACCACGTACCGGAACATCGGGAGGACGTCGTGGTACTCCTTGTAGATCTTGAGCTCAACCTCGGATTCGTAACGCTCCAGGTCCTCTTCCATCTTCTCCTCTTCACACGAGCCGACGAGCGATCATATGCACGGCTCGTTGCTTAACAGCTAGCAAAACGCCGTGACGTTTTCTCAGAACCCGCCGATGTGAGAGAAGGGCCAGATGGTCACGAACGCCTCCCCGACCAGGTCGTCGAGGGGTATCGCGCCGAATCTCCGGCTATCGAACGAGGCGTTCCGGTTGTCGCCCATGACGAACACCTCGTCCGGCCCGACGGTGATCGGAGGCTCGTCGGGCATGAATACCTCGGGCAGGTAGGCCTCCTCGATCGGGGCCCCGTTCACCAAGACATGGTTGTCACGCACCTCGATGGTCTCACCGGGGAGTCCCACCACCCGCTTGATCAGGTCCTCGTCTCCCCTGGTCCGGATCCCTACCGCCTCCAGCACCGAGCGGATGACCGCTTCGGGTATCGACTCCTCGATCTGCTCCTCGCGCGGGTCCCGGAACACGACGACATCGCCTCGCTGAGGCTCACCAAACCGGTAGGCGAGCTTGTTGACCATGACCCGGTCATTTACCTCGATGGTCGGAAGCATCGACTCTGAGGGGATCCAGAACGGCTGGAGGAGAAAGGTCTTGATCACGACTGCGATGACGAGCGCGGTGAGCAGCAGCCCGGGCAACTCGGCGATGAACGAGCGCCTGCGGGGTTCCTCGGGGGCTTCAGGTGCCTGGTCTTCTTCCACAGGGCTCGGAATCGGTGAAATCAGTCCCGCAGCTCCTTGATCCGAGCCGACTTCCCGACCCGGTCCCGCAGGTAGTAGAGCTTGGAGCGGCGAACGTCGCCGCGACGCGTCACCTCGATTCGGGAGATGATCGGGGCGTGGAGTGGGAAGACCCGCTCGACGCCGACACCGAAGCTCAGCTTTCGGACGGTGAAAGAGGCGCGGGCACCGGCGCCGTTGCGTGCGATCACCAGGCCTTCGAATATCTGGACGCGCTCCCGTCCCCCCTCCACGACCCGGACGTGGACCTTGACGGTGTCTCCGGCCCGAAACTCGGGGATGTCGTCGCGGACGTGCGCGCTCTCAACTACGTGAAGATCGTTCATGGAGGACTCCTAGAGCGGACGGGACAGGCCTTTGGTTTGGTCCCGACCCGCCGGAATTGTATCAGGTATCGGGATTCTCGCCATCTCGGAGGAGATCGGGTCTGCGCTCCCTGGTGCGGCGCAGACGCTGCTCCTTTCTCCATTCGTCGATCAGGCCGTGGTTACCGGAGAGGAGCACTTCGGGCACCTCCCATCCCCGGAAGTCTGCAGGTCGGGTGTATACCGGCTCTTCGAGCAGCCCATCACGAAACGACTCGCTCATGGTCGACGCCGGATTGCCCACGACGCCGGGGAGGAGACGGGCGATCCCCTCGATGACGAGAGCGGCCGCCACCTCGCCGCCGGCCAGGACGAAATCGCCCACCGACGCCTCCTCGTCGATGAAGTGGTCGACCACCCGCTGGTCGACGCCCTCGAAACGACCGCAGACCAGGGTGAGCTCGGGCAGGTCTGACCAGCGATCCAGCGTGGTCTGGGTGACAGTCGGTCCGGCCGGGGTGAACAAGACGCGTCTTGTGTGCGACAGGGGCTCCAGCGCGGCGGCGAGCGGCTCGATCATCATCACCATGCCCGGGCCGCCGCCGAACGGCGCATCATCCAGCTGGCGGTGCTTGCCGATGCCGTGCTCGCGGAGGTCGACCAGGTCGATCCCGAGGGCTCCCGATTCGATGCCCCGGGCCACGATCGATACTTCGAGCGGCCCCTCGAAGTACTCGGGGAACATGGTGACGACGTGGATCCGCACCGGGACAGGGTAGAAGTAGAGCCCGGGCCCCCGGGGCACGACCCCCGTCCCCGAGGTCGTGACCCCCGCATTCGCCGGAGCCGGGCCTGGGTTCCTCCAGGTCGCCCGAGCGCCTGCTGCCGAGGTTTGACATGTCGACTCGCCATATCCCGACACGATGACGCTCGACCCTGTGCCGGTCGACGGATTGATCCTTCGCGGCGGGGCTGATGGTGATGGGTGTGCTCTTCGTCGGGGCGTCCGAGCGGTTGCGGGTCCCCGCCGCCCTGATCTCCCTGGGAATCGGGATCGTCTTCGGGAGCGATGTGCTCGGGATCGTTTATCTCGACGACATGGCCCTGGTCCGCGACCTGAGCGTCGTGGTCGCCTCGACCGATGCGGCGGTGGTCTTCGACCTGGTGCGGAGCACGCCGATCCCGAGACGTCTGGCCGGGATTCTCGAGGTGGAGTCGGGGGTCAACGACCCGTTCGCCATCCTCCTCACCATCGGGCTCATCGAGATGACCCGATCTCAGCCGACCGTGGGCGATTGGCTGCTCCTCGGCGCCCTGCAGCTGGTCGGAGGCCTGATCATCGACCTGCTCGGGGGCTGGATGGGGACACGTCTTCGCCGCACCCGTCTCCGCTCATCGGGCCTCTATCCCCTCCTCCCCTGGGAATGGCCGGGCTCACCTTCGCCGCGGCCTCCTCGCTGTCCAGCTCCGGGTTCCTCGCGGTGTACGTCTGCGGTCTGATGATCGGGGCACTCGCTCCGCGTCACCGTCGTTCGATAGGTGGGTTTCACGCCAGCCTGGCCAACGGGGCCGACATCGCCCTGTTCCTGCTCCTCGGGTTGCTGGTCTTCCCGAGCGAGCTCCCCGGCGGTCGCAGGTCGGGGCCTCGCCGTCATCGCCATCCTGCTCCTGTGGCCCGTCCGCTTGCGGTGCTGGTGGCGATGGTCCCGTTCGGAGTGACCTGGAAGGCGCGAGCCTTCCTCTCCTGGGCCGGTCTGCGCGGGGCCGTCCCCATCGTCCTCGCCACGTTCCCGGCGACGGCGGGAGTGCCCGCCGGCGAGACCATCTTCAACATCGTCTTCTTCGTGGTCATAGCATCGGCGCTCCTTCAGGGCACCACGGTCGCACCGTTCGCCCGACGTCTCGGGCTGACGGTCGACCGGCCCGCGTGGCGGTCGATCGCCGAGGCGATCCCCTTGGAAGACGTCGATGCCGACCTGATCGAGATCGAGTTGACCGAGGACCTGCCCCTCATCGGCACCCGGCTCCGGGACAATCCCCCGCCCCCGGGGATGCTGGTCACGACGGTGATCAGGGACAACCGCGCCACGATTGCCAATGCGGAGACGGTGTTCGCCGCCGGGGACGTGCTGATGCTCGCGGTCGACAGCGAGGTGGAACGGGTCACCGAGGTCACCGCCTGGGCTCTGGGGGAGACCCCGACCTGAACCGAGCCAAAGCGCCCGTGACGGTCCCGGTGTCGGCGAGTTGCGCCGAGGCCTTCGGCTGATCGCTCCACGGTGGTAGAAACCGGACCGTGCCCTCACAGATGTTCCCCAGCCTGGACTTCTCCAAATGGGAGGAGCCGGAGCCGACCCCCGACCTGCGTCAGACGCTGGAGGATTGGCTCCGCTATCAGCGCCATGAGTTCCTCCGCAAGTTGCGTGACCTGAGCCCGGAGGCCCTGGCCCAATGGGCGATACCCCCGGTCGAGCTCTCCGTGTTGGGACTCGTCCGTCACATGACACAGATGGAGCACGTCTACCTGGCCTGGGGTCTGGGCGGAGGTGAGCAGATCATGGTCTACGGAGACGACGACTATGCCGGTGGGTCGGTGGAGACCGTCGAAGTGGACCTGGGCCGATATCTGGCCGAGATCGAGAAGTCGGATCACGCCATCGCCGCTCTTCCCTCCCTCGACTCGGCGGGCGCCGGTCACGGATTACCCCTGGGTGCGACCCTGGTGAAGATGCTCGACGAGTACGCCCTGCACAGTGGCCAGGCCCACATGCTTCGTTTCGCCGCCCTGGGAGAGATCATCCGCTGATTGGTGAGAGTCAGGTCTTCAGCTGAGCCGCTCCACGATCATCGCCATCCCCTGGCCCCCTCCCACGCACATGGTCTCCAACCCGATGGTCTTGTCCGATGTGCGCAGATCGTTGATCAGGGTCCCCATGATCCGAGCCCCGGTCATGCCAAAGGGATGACCGAGCGCTATCGCCCCGCCGTGGGGGTTGACTCGTTCGATGTCGACGCCGAGCTGGTCGACAGAAGCCAGGACCTGAGCGGCGAAGGCCTCGTTGATCTCGATCACGTCGATGTCATCGAGCCCCATCCCGGCCTGATCCAGCACCGCCCTGACTGCTCCGACCGGGCCCATCCCCATGTACTCGGGCTGGAGGCCGACCACCGACGAGGCCACGATCCGGGCCAGCGGCCGAAGCCCGAGAGCGGTGGCCCGGTCCTCGGACATGACCAGGACCGCCGCCGAACCGTCGTTGAGAGGGCAGGAGTTGCCGGCGGTGACCCGGCCATCGGCCTTGAAGGCAGGTGGCAGCTCGGCCAGCTTCTCCAGCGTGGTGTTGGGACGGGGCCCGTCGTCGGCTGTGATGGCTCGCCCGTCGGGGAGCTCGATCGGGGTGATCTCCCGGTCGAAGAAGCCGTTCTTCTGCGATTCCACCGCCAGGTCCTGGGAGCGCTTAGCGAACTCGTCCATGCGCGCCCGGGTCACCCCGTACTTCTCGGCAACGTTCTCGGCGGTGTTGCCCATGGGTATGTACACATGGTCGATGAAGTCGTCCCGGGTCGGCTCGGTGAACCTGGGATTGAGGTCGTCGGGGTCGAGGGCCTTGCCGTAGGTTCGGGTCACCGACTCGGCCCCGGCAGCCACGTAGGTGTCGCCCTCACCCTGTCGTATCGCGTGAAACGCCATGCGAATGGTCTGGAGCGAGGAGGCGCAGAATCGATTCACGGTGGTGGCGGGGACGCTCTCCGGCATTCCACCGAGCAAAGAGGCAGGACGGGCCAGGTTGAATCCCTGCTCGTGATGAGTGAGGCCACATCCGACCATCACATCTGTCACCGATGCCCGCTCCACCTCCGGTACCTTCTTCATCAGGGCGTCGATGGCGAAACCGGCCAGGTCGTCGGCGCGAACGTCGATGAGCGAGCCCTTGTAGGCACGCCCTATCGGCGAGCGTGCGGTGGCGACAATCACGGCTTCGGGCATCACTTGGGCTCCAGGTCGGGTCGGGAAAGGCGAATCTTGATCACGCGTTCAAATCTTAAGTCGACCGTAGCCTTGCCGCGATGAGGTCACTGGCGCGGCTGGCTCTGCTCCTCTTCGTCGCCTGTGCTCCCGCCGCTGATGGCGGAAGCACCATGACCACCGGTCCCTCCAGCACCATCGGCCCACCACTCCCCACCACGAGCACCATCCCGATCGGCTCGACCCAACCCCCTTCCGGGTGCCCCGAGGACGACGGGTTCGTCGATGGCGGTCGGGTGCTGCGCCTCGACCAGCCGACATCGGACACCAACACCCTGGGGCTCATCTCGTGGATGGCCGTCGAAGGCTGCGAGCAGTTCACCTTCCGCTTCGAGACCACCGAAGGCGCCCCGGCCACGACGCCGCCGACGATCGTGACCGACTTCAGCGAGTCACGTCAGGTGTTGAGGGTGTGGACTGCCGCCGATTCGAGCGTGGTCACCGATCAGTTGGTCGAGACGCCGCTGGTCGACCGCATGTTCGTGGTCAGGGGCCTGGCCGGAGGGATGTACATAGACCTCCATCTGGAGGGCCCGGCTCAGGCAAGGGCCGAGGTGTCCAACTCGCCGGCCCACCTCACTGTTCATCTGGAGCCGGGAATCGACCCATTCGACTCGACTGCGGTGTACGGCCCGAACGTGGTGGTCACCGGACCGGGCGCGGGCGCCGAGGCCGCCGCGGGCATCCCGTTCGAGGTGACCGGTTACGCCCGGACCGTGGAGGCCAGTGTCCTCATCGTCGCCACGATCGGGGGTCAATTGGTGGCCGAGACCTCCGCCACGGCGGCCGACTCGGCCGAGACCTGGGGGGAGTTCTCGACACCGATCCAGCTCCCTCCCGGCGAGGTGTCCTTGTTCGTCGGCGAACCTGGCCCGGCGGAGGGCGAGCCGATCGGCGTCACGATCGACCTCACGGTTCGATGAGACCCGGGATCAAGTCGATCTCGATACGCCCCGATTCGAGGTCGACCACGGGGACCAGAGCGTCGACAAAAGGGATCTCGAAGATGACGCCGTCCGACTGCTCCACCCGAAGCCGATCCTGACCCGGGCCCAACACCACATCGATCACGACCCCGACCCCCCGACCATCGGGCTCGGAGACGGCGAGCCCGACCAGGTCCGCCGGCCAGTACTCGTCCGCACCGAGCGGGCGGCGCTCCGGGACGGCCACCTCGAAGCCCCGAACCTCCTCGGCCGCCTCACGGGATTCGATGCCGTCGAAGACCACCTGAAACCCCCGGTCGACGCGACGTATCGCTCTCACCACGTGGGGGCGACCGTCGAGAAAGACCCTCATCCCGGGCTGGACGCTCACGGCATCTTCCTCGTCGACGTACAGGCCTAGGTAGCCGTCCAGGCCATGGGGTCGACCGAGCCGCCCGATGACGAACCGTTCGGGCTCAGTCGAGGAACTCGACGCCAGCGTTGATGCCCTCTTCGTCTCCGGCCGCGCCCGCGGCGGCGCGTATTGCCTTGGCAACCCGGCCGCGACGGCCGATGACACGACCCATGTCACCCTTGGCGGTGCGCACCTCGGCCACCACGTCGTCGGGACCCTGCTCGACCATGGTCACCGATACCTCTTCCGGTTCCTCAACGATGCTCTTGACCACGTAGGTGACCACGCGCTCGACGATTTCGCCCTTGGCCAAGATCACTCCTCCTCGCTGATGGTGTCGGCGGCGATCTCCTCGACGGCCGGTTCTTCGCCGGTGGCGGCGGGCTCAGACGCCTCGACAGGCTCGACGAGCTCGGTCTCGTCGGCCACGGGTGTCGCCTCCTCCGCTGCGGCGGGAGGCTTGGCGCCGACGGTGTGAATCTGGCCGGTCCGCACCTTCATCGTGTTCATCGCACCGGAGATGTTGAGCAGCTTCTCCACCGCCTCGGTGGGCTGGGCGCCCTTGGAGAGCCACGAGGTGGCCTTCTCATTGTCGATCTCGACCAGGGACGGATGCTGTTGCGGGTCGTAGCGCCCGATCTGCTCGATGTACCGGCCGTCGCGCGGGGACCTTCCGTCCACGACCACCACGCGATAGGACGGGGTCTTCTTCTTCCCCATCCGCATCAGTCTCATCTTCACTGCCATCGACTTCACCTCTTGGTTCGCTGTGCCGAGAGGAGGCCCTGCAAAGAGGGCGTCCCCTTGCCTCCGGACAGCATCTTGATCATCTTCTGTGCCTCGGCGAACTGCTTGAGAACGCGATTCACGTCTTGAGGCCTCGTGCCCGAGCCGGTGGCAATCCTTCGCTTGCGGCTGCCGCCGATGATCTTCGGGCTCCGACGCTCCTCGGGTGTCATCGACTGGATGATGGCCTCGACCCTACGCAGGTCACGGTCGTCGACATCCGCCTCGCGCAGGAGCGACCCGGAGCCGGGCAGCATAGCAAGGATGTCCTTCACAGGCCCCATCCGCTTCATCGCCTGGAGCTGGCCGAGGAAGTCCTCCAGGGTGAGCTCCCCCTTCTGGAGCTTCTCGGCCGCCTTCTCCGCTTCCGCCTCGTCGAAGGTGGCCTCGGCCTTCTCGATGAGCGACATGACATCGCCCATGCCCAGGATACGCGAAGCCATTCGGTCGGGATGGAAGGATTCGAGATCGCCCAGGCCCTCCCCCATGCCCGCGAACTTCACCGGGGCGCCAGTGACCTCCCGGACCGATATCGCCGCCCCGCCCCGGGCATCACCGTCGAGCTTGGAGAGCACCACCCCGGTTACCCCCACCCTCTCCTGGAACCCGGAAGCGACGTTGACCGCGTCCTGGCCGGTCATGGCGTCCACGACCAGCAGGATCTCGTCGGGGTCTGCCGCCTTGCGCACGTCATCGAGCTCGCGCATCAGCTCCTCGTCGATCTGGAGTCGGCCGGCGGTGTCGATGATCACGACGTCTGAGCCAGTCCTCGACGCCTCCTTCATCGCCGCCTTGACCAGCCGGGCCGGCTTTCCCCTCCGATCGGTGAAGACGGGCACGTCGATTCGATGCCCCAAGGTCTCCAATTGGTCGATGGCGGCAGGCCTCTGTAGGTCGGCCGCCACCAGCAGCGGTTTCCTTCCCTGGCTCTTGAGGAGTCGGGCCAGCTTCCCGGCCGTGGTGGTCTTCCCCGAGCCCTGGAGACCAACCATGAGGATGGTCAACGGAGGTGCCGCCTTGACCAACGGGACCGTGTCCGACCCGAGCGTGGTGACCAGCTCTTCGTGGACGACCTTGATCACCTGCTGCCCCGGCGAAAGCGATCGGGAAACGTCCTCGCCCAGGGCGCGCCCCTTGACCCTCTCCAGGAAACCCTTGACCACCGTGACGTTGACGTCTGCCTCGAGCAGGGCCAGCCGGACCTCACGAAGAGCGGTGTCGATGTCTCTCTCGGAGAGGCGGCCCTTGCCCCGTAGCGAGGCGAAGACGGTCTCGAATCTCTGGGTCAGTGTGTCGAACATCTAGGTGCCATCGCGCCCGGTGCGCGGCGACAACGGTAGATGCAGGTTCGGGGTTAACGCCTAGCCGGGCTGGACGTCGCGATTGCGGAACCCGGCCAGGCCGGAACCAATCAGGACGACTGCGATGGCGAGCAGGATCGCCAAAGGCAGCAGGTCGACGTCCTCGGCGGGGAACTGGGGGACGTGGCTGAACGGGGAAAGGTTCAGGCTCCACTGGGGGAACTGGAGGATCTGCCCCAGCTGGCCCAGGATCAGTGAGCCGATCAGAACCGCCCAGCTCAAGCCGACCCGATGAGGCGCCAGCCCGTACAGGGCCATGGCCGATCCGGTCACCACCCAAACCGCGGGCAGCTGGACCATGGCCGCACCGAGGATGCGGGGCACCTGGCCCCCGACATCGTCGATGATCGCACCGTAGGTGGCGCCGGCCGTCACGGCCGCCAGCGCCAAGATGACGGCCGGGCCGACGAGACCGAACACGAGATGGCTCCAGGCCCATCGGGTCCGGGGTGTGGCGGTTGCGAGGACTGGCTCGGCTCGAAGCCCTTCTTCCTCGACCCGAAGCCGCAGGACGGCTCGAATTGCATAGGCCGAGGTGATGAGGGCGAAAATCCCCACCGCCGCGGAGAAGAAGGCGTCGGTGAGCCCTTGCTCCCCCCCGAGCTGCTCGAAGATCTCGAGTAACGCCGGATTGCCCTCGAGCATGTCGCTGACGCTCTCGCCTGCCCCTCCATAGACGGCGCCGAGAACGGCCAGGCCCGCCGCCCAGCCGATGACCGCGCCTCGCTGGAGACGCCAGGCCAATCCAAAAGGGCTGCCGAGGCCGGGCCGGGCCCGGGCCGGGCCGGGGCGAGGCGGGAAGGCCCCGGCTCCGACGTCACGGCGGGAGGCGATGAGCATCGCGACCGCCCCGAGGGTGAGGCCGAGGACAAGCCACAGCGCAAGCACCCACCACTCCTCACCGGCGAATGGGCGCAGTTTGCTGAACCAGCCGATCGGCGAGAGCCAGGCCATCCATTCCACGCCTTCTCCCCCCGAATCACCGGCCATCCGCAACAGGAAGGCGGCTCCGGCGATTCCGACTCCGATCCCGCGCGCTGTCGATGCGGCTTCGGTGAGCTGGGCGGCCAGCGCCCCGACTCCGGTGAACACGATGGTCACCCCGAGAAACCCCAGCCCGAAGGCGAGCGAGCCCGCGGTGGGGAGCCCGACTCCGATCAGCCCGGCGGTGAGCAAGCTCGCCAGCACAGCACCGGCCCCCACGGTCACTGTCGCCGCCGCCGCCAGCGGGGCGTTGCGGCCGAGCACGGTCGAGCCGAGCAGCTCCCGTCTGCCCGTCTCTTCCTCCTCGCGCGTGTGTCGAATCATGGTGAGGATCGCCATCAGCGCGACCATGAAGGAGACGATTGTCCCCGAGCGCCATGACACCAGGCCGCCGATGCTGGAGTCGTAGAGAGGACCGAGCAGGGAGGTCAAGGCCGGGCTGGAGGCCACGGTCGCGGCCA
>Ga0299913_10006276_pt1 | contig 10282 bp, 4 predicted proteins | sample RVTome_9_FD_201360 | JGI IMG/M metagenome (GOLD analysis project Ga0299913, IMG submission 201360) | Soil microbial communities from uranium-contaminated site in the Upper Colorado River Basin, Wyoming, United States - RVT155D38 (version 2) ... | reverse complement strand
GCTGCCATGGTCCGAGGGCTCGATCTTCCTCGTCAGCATGGTGATGGTTCTGGTCATGGCGCCGATCTGGGTCGACCCGTTCATACTGCGGGAGTTGTCGGGCGACCCTTCGGGCACCCCCGCGGTCCCCGAGATAACCGCCCCGCCCGAGCCCGGCCTGGGCCCAGGCCAACCTGTCAATCCACCGCCGGGCGAGGCACGCCCGACTGTCGTCGTCCGCGACACCTTCTCGCGGACAGAGATCGACACGTGGGGGAGGGCCGAGCTGGGCGGTGCCTATACCGTCACGGGCCTAGGCAGCGAGCAGTCGGTGCGAGACGGTGCCGGTGTGCTGGTGCTGCCCGAGGCGGGCAGTGAGACGGGAGCCACCCTCAGCGACACGTCCTTCCGCAACGGCGAGCTCCTGTTCTCGTTTTCGTTCGATGCCCTGCCTGGCGATGGGGCGCTGTACTTGTATGCAGTACTTCGTGGTGATGACGACGGGGTCGCCTACCGTCCCAAGGTCTTCGTCATGCCAGATGGATCTCTGTATGCCCATGTCGGAGTGATGCGTCACGACGGGCAGCACTCGCTTGGTCGGTCGTCGCTGGTGCCGGGCGTGATACTCGAAGCCGGTGATCTCGTTCACGTGCGCTCGCACGTATCCGGCAGCGATCCGACCGTGATCTACATCCGTGCCTGGGCCGATGGCCAGGCGGAGCCCGAGTACTGGAACTTCGGCGCGGTCGACTGGACCGGCCGACTGCAGGGCGTGGGCGCGGTCGGTTTGGGTGCATATCTCGGCATCAGGCACCCGGGCGGGCCGGTAAGTGTTCTGGTGGATGAGCTGACGGCGACAACCACGGACCTGCCCTCCGGCAGGCTATGACAGGGAGAAATGTGACTACCGAGACCAAACCCGACGTCGCCACCGACCCGAGCCACGTTGGCGCGGCGCCCGCGGCACAACCGCCGACGGAGCGTCTCTATGTGGCCGGTGGCCAGCAGCGCGCTCTTCGCTCGCTACGCGACGGCGTAGATGACTGGTACGAGTACCAGAAAGCGATCGTCCTGGAGCTGGACACGGGGAGCGGTAAGGCTGAGGTCAAAGTCGAGTACGTCTCGCCGAGTGCCCATGCCCCGGCCGACGATCCAGCCATCCTGTTCAAGTCAGGCACGCTCGTCGGCGATCAGCTGTTCCTGACGACTCAGACCGAGGTGCTCATCTATCGCGTGCCCTCATTCGAGCGGGTCGCTTACGTGTCGATGCCCTTCTTCAACGACGTGCACCACGTGCGGCCAACCCCAAGCGGCAACCTGCTGATCGCCAACACCGGGCTCGACATGGCCGTCGAGATGACCTACAACGGGACAGTCGTGCAGATCTGGAACGTGCTCGGGGAGGACCCTTGGGCGCGCTTCTCGCGCGACATCGACTATCGGCTCGTGAAGACCACGAAACCGCACCTGGCCCATCCGAATCATGTCTTCTACGTGGGTGACGAACCGTGGGCGACTCGCTTCGAGCAGCGCGACGCGATCTCGCTGACCGATCCGCAAAGGCGCATTGACATCGGCCTCGAACGCGTGCACGACGGCATCGTCCACAACGGCCATGTGTACTTCACGACCGTCAACGGCCAGGTCGCGATTGCCGACACGGCCAGCCTGAAGGTGGTTGAGGTCCTGGACCTGACCGAGGCGCATCCACCCGACATGCTGCTCGGCTGGGCACGTGGCCTGCTCGTTCAGGACGACCGAATATGGGTTGGCTTCTCGCGCATCCGACCAACCAAGATCCGCGAGAACGTGGGCTGGGTACTGCGCGGCCTCAAACGCGACTTTGGCACGCACGTCGGCTGCTACGACTTGCGCAGCGGACAGAACCTGGCCCAGGTGCCGCTCGAGCAATTCGGGCTCGGTGCGGTCTTTGGGATCTACTCGGCACCAGACGAGGCCGCCGCCGGCGCCTGACGACTCCCGGTTCGGGGGGCAGCCAGGCACATATTGCGCCGCGTCAACGGCAATCGGCCCGTAGGTGGCCGTTTAGTACCAAGAGACCTTGACTTTGGTACCGTCAGCGGTCGAGTATCGGCAGGCTGAGCGGGGGACACCGCACATTCATGTGGTCGGTTCCCGACGCCAGACGACTGCTTGCGGAGAGACCACATCTTGCCTCGTTCCCTCCTCGTCGCCCTCATTGCCGGCGTGTTCGCCTGTGCCACGTGGCCGTTTGCCATACAGGCCGCCGAAGTTGACCACGACCTCGGCCTGCGCATGCCCACCGGCGAAACGGGCCGGGCCACTGCATTCGAGTTTCGGCTGCACAGGTCGGTCGCCGCGATTGATGGGCGCCTTTACTACGACACACAGGCGGCCGAGGTGGTTGGGCTTGCGCCGGCCGGGCGCGGCACGGCACTCCGCCCGGTCGACATTCCGGGCGGAGTGGCGTTCGGGGCTTATGGCTTGAAGCCTACGGGCGCTCAAACGGTGATGCGCGTGGTTCTCGCGCCGCTGGGCACAGCGCCAGTTCAGCTCAGGCTGATAGTCGATGCAGCCGCAGACGCGGCGGGCAACAGGCTTCGTGTCAGTGGCCGAGAGACCGTCGGCCTGCTGCGCGTAGCCGGCCACGCGCCAGCTGCCGCTGCGCCGGTCGCGCGCCCGCGGCCGAGCGCCGTGCGGCCGCCAGCCCGCGCGCGCGGCCCGTTCGGCAGCGGCCAGATCGGTGAGCGCGACCTCGACATCGCCCTCGCCGGTTGGGAGCTCGCCCGCGCCAACAACCAAACCTGCGCGGCTGATGGCTCGCAGCAGGCGGATGCGAACAGCGATGGCTGTGTCGACATTGTCGACATCCAGGCCACGCTCGCCGGCCAGGGCGCACTCGTGGCGTCACCGCAACCGGAGACGCTGACCAATGCCGGCGCTGGGTCCACTGGGCCCACGTTCGTCGTCGACAGCACTCTGGACCAGCCCGATGCGAGCCCCGGGGACGGAATATGCGCCGATACCAACGGCAGCTGCACGCTGCGGGCGGCCATCACGGAATCCAACTGGTGGCCGGGCGAGAATCGCATCGAGTTCAACCTTTCCGGCCCGGCACCGGTGCGAATTCAGCTGACCGATCCAACGACGATGCTGATCCAGGATCGCAGCGGTGGGCTAACGATCGACGGGTATTCACAGCCCGGAGCGCAGGTCAACACGGCGAAGTTCGGATCAAATGCCATCCCCGGCGTCGAGGTTCGCGGTCTGGGCGACTCGCCGCGCGGCAACGCCTTTCGCATTACCAGCCCGAACAACACCATTCGTGGCTTCTTGCTCAGCGTCCACTGGCGCGCTGTCGTGATCGATGGCGAGGACGCGCAGCACAACCGGGTGCTGGGCAACTTGATCGGGTACCTCCCGAAGGGCTCACCGACCGGCTACAACGGCAACTACAACGTTCACCTGAATACCGGCGCCAGCAACAACATCATTGGAACGCCGGCGCTCGAGGACCGCAACGTCATCGGCCGGGCCACGCACGCGATCGATCTGTACGGCCCGGGCACGAACGGGAACGTGATCCAGAACAACCTGCTGTGCACCACGCCCAGCGGAACCGGAACCGCCCAGTGCAGCACCGGGATCGACCACAACTTCGGTCCCAAGGACGGCCTCATCGGCGGCACCGGTCCGAACGAGCGCAACATCATCGGGCGTACGATGCTGCAGGGTATCGAGTACTCGCATGGCTGGGATCGCGATGGCGTGGATACAGGTACGACCTGGCAGGTCAACAACAACAGCGCCATCGGCAACTGGGTCGGCTTCCGCGGTGACGGGTCCTATGACCCAGTGTTCCGGTCGGGCCAGCGCCATCCCGGGACGCGCGACAACGGCAACGGCATCAATGTCTACGACGGCGCGAACTTCAACCTGATCGAAGGCAACTACGTCGCCTCGGTCTATGACGGCATCCAGACGATGTCAGCCAATGCGACAGGCAACGTCGTTCGCAACAACGTGATCGGCGAATCGCCGCTGGGCGAGCTCGCGCCATTGGCGGGCTACGGCGTGGTCGCTCGACAGAACACGCGATCTCACGTGATCGAGGGCAACGTGATTCGCAATGCCGCGGCCGGCGGCATTGGCCTGACGCATCATGGTGTGCGTTTCGTACGTATGTCGCGCAACCTGGTGAGCGGCACGGCAGGGCCTGCCATCTACCTGGCCCCCAACCCGGCCAACCCGCTCACCGGCGCAAACAATCTCGTGGCGGCACCCACGATCACGACCGTGACGTCAACGTCCGTCAGCGGTGAGGGCATCAGCGGCGCAACGGTCGAGCTGTACCGCGCGTCACGCCCTCAGGGGCAGAGCGGGCTGCCCGTCGAATTGCTTGGGACGGCGGGTGTCGCGGCCGACGGCAACTGGAGCTTGTCGCTTGACGTGCCCGATGACGCAGCTGTCAGCGCACTCCAGATACTGCCCAACGACGACACTTCAGCGCTTGCCGTAAACGTGGCAGTCGATGGCGTCGAGACACCACCCATACCGGTTGAGCCGGCAATCAACGCGTCCGACGCATTCGAGCGCACGGCGCCGACGGGCTGGGCGACGGCGGACCAGGGCGGGCCGTACTCGCTGCTGGGCAACAAGGGTGATTTCAGCGTAACCGACGGGATCGGGCACATCAGCCTGCCCTCGGCACCGGCCAAGCGGGCGGCCATGCTGGATCAGGTCTCCGCGCTCGACGTGGACGTCACGTTCCGCGTGAACACCGACAAGGTCGTGTCGAAAGGCGCCTATCGCGCCTTCGCCGTGGCCAGGGCCAAGGGCAGTGACTCGTACCGCGCCAAGATCATCCTGAGGCCGGATGGCAGCGCGTGGCTGCACGCCGGCGCGATCGTCGCAAACCGGGAGACGTCCCTTGGGCCCGAGATCCGGGTGTCCGGGCTGACGCACGTCGCCGATGGATTCATCTGGCTGCGGACCCAGGTGTTCGGCTCGAATCCGACGACCGTACGCGTCAGGGCCTGGGCGGACGGCGAACCAGAGCCACACACGTGGGCCTTCGTGGCCACGGACTCCACGCCTAGCCTGCAATCGGCCGGTACCGTCGGCATTCGAGCGCACCTGAACCGTCGCGTGCCAGACGCGCCGATCCTCTTTGGCTTTGACGATCTGACTATCACAACCCTTCCCTGACGGCGGTCTGACTCGCGCCAGGGCGCAGGTTGCCGCGACGCACCGGACTTCTTGCCTCGTTAAGCAATTAGTACCGTCCCGGTGTTGACTTTCGTACTACTCCCCAACACCATCGGGTAACCACGCGGCGACCCAGCCCCGTCCTCGACGGGCTCGACGCAAGGACTACCTGAGGAAATTCGTGGACATGCGTCGGGCTTTGATGGTTGTCGTCCTCGGCGGATTGCTGGCCGGCGCGACGTCGCCGGGGACGGGCATGGCGGCCGAAAGCGGTGGCGCCCTGGGGTTCTCCGTACCGTCGCAGGTGGAAGCTGGTCTGGCGGTAGCCGTCCAGTTCCGTCTGCCCGGCTCGGTCGCCGCAATTGATGGTCGGCTCTTCTTTGATACGCAGGCGGCCGAGGTCGTTGGCCTCGCACCGGTTGGTGGCGGTACCGCCTTCCGGCCGGTCGAGATTCCCGGCGGCGTCGCTTTTGGCGCCTACGACCTGACGCCCAAGCGCGGCTACACCGTGATGCGCGTGGTGATCGCGCCGCGAACCAGCGGACAGCTTCAGCTGCGGCTCGTCATCGACGCCACGGCAGATGCCGCCGGCAAGCGCCTCCCCATCAGCGGCCGCCGTACGACCAGAACGCTGAGCGTCCAGGGCGGGACCAAGCTGCTGCCCGCGCCGGCGGCGGAGGCGCCCATCACGGCACCGCGCACCGCCGGCACGACCCGCGGTCTCTTCGGCCGCGAGCGCATCTCGATCCTGGACCTGGACATTGTGCGCGCCGGCTGGGAGGTCGCCCGCGCCAATGGAAGCTCGTGCGGGATAGCCATCGACGCGGGCGCCGACGCGAACGGCGATGCGTGCGTTGACATCGTTGACGTTCAGGCCGTGCTGGCTGACCAGGGCAGGCGTGTCGCGCCGACGGTTGAGCCTGGCGGGCCGCTGGAGCCGAGGATCATTGGCCGGCCCGTCGCCAGCCTGGGAGGCGTGGCCTTCGAGGACACGGCCCTCACGGCCGCCTCGGCGGGGCCGAACTTCGTGGTCGACAGCACCGCAGATACGGCCGACGCCATGCCCGGCGACGGGGTGTGCGCCGATTCATCCGGGAACTGCACGCTGCGGGCGGCGATCACCGAAGCGAACTGGTGGCGGGGGGACAACAGGATTGAATTCAACCTGCTCGGGACAGCGCCCGTACGCATCCAGCTCCTGGCGGGTTTGCCGACGCTGCTCATCCAGGACCGCACTGGCGGCCTGACCATCGATGGCTACACCCAGCCCGGCGCGCAGGTCAACACCGCACAGTTCGGGTCGAACGCGATCATGGGCGTGGAGATCCGCGGCACGGGCAGCAGCCCGCAGGCGATCGGCCTGCGCATCACGAGCCCCAACAACACGCTCCGCGGCTTGCTCTTCAACACTCACCGCCGTTCGATCGTTGTCGACGGTGGAGACGCCCAGAACAACCGCATCGTCGGCAACTGGGTGGGCTACAACCCGAACGGTTCGACCGCCAGCTACAACGGCAACTACAACATCCTGCTCAACACCGGCGCGAGCAACAACTTCGTCGGCTCGCCGGCGCTCGAGGACCGCAACGTCAGTGGCCGGGCAACGCACGCGATCGACCTGTACGGCCCGGGCACGAACGGCAACGTGATCCAGAACAACCTGCTGTGCACCACGCCCAGCGGGACCGGAACTGCCCAGTGCAGCACCGGGATCGACCACAACCACGGTCCCAAGAACGGCATCATCGGCGGCACCAATCCGAGCGAGCGCAACATCATTGGGCGCACAACGCTCAACGGCATCGAGTACTCGCATGGCTGGGATCCTGCCGGGGCCGATCATTTGACCTGGCAGATCAACAACAACAGCGCCATCGGCAACTGGGTCGGCTTCCGCGGTGACGGGTCCTATGACCCGGTCTTCCGGTCGGCGCAGAACAATCCCGGCACCAACGACAATGGCAACGGCATCAATGTCTACGACGGTGCGAACTTCAACCTGATCGAAGGGAACTATGTGGCCTCGGTCTATGACGGCATCCAGACGATGTCGCCGAACGCGACCGGCAATGTCATCCGGAACAACATCATCGGCATCTCTCCATTGGGGCAGGCGGCGCCACTCACGCGCTTCGGGATAGTCGCTCGGCTGCATACCATCTCGCATGTCGTCGAAGGCAACCTGATCCGCAACGCGGCATTCGGCGGGATCGGCCTGACGCAGTTCAACGTCCGATTCGTGCGCCTGTCGCGCAACATTGTCATGGACACTAACGGCCCGGCGATCCATCTCGAGCCGAATCCGAACGATCCAACGACTGGCGCGAACGACCTCCAGCCGGCGCCGGTGATCACCTCGGCGACGACGATCTTCGTCAACGGCACTGGCACACCCAACGCGACCGTTGAGGTCTATCGCGCTTCCCGGCCGGCTGGACAGAGCGGATTGCCGGTCGAGTACCTGGGCGCAACTACCGTAGCCGCGAATGGGTCATGGGCTGTGCCGGTGAGCGTGACCGAAGGAACGGCGGTGACCGCACTGCAGATTCGAGCCTCAGACGACACGTCAGCCTTGGGTATGAACGTCGCCGCCGTGTTCGAAGCGCCTCCGTCCGCCCCTACGGCCGACTTCGAGTGGGGCCAGCAGGCAACAAGCCTGGAGGTCAACTTCACCGACACGTCAACCGGAGCACCGACGACCTGGCACTGGGACTTCGGCGATGGCGACACGTCGGCGGAGCCCAATCCCACCCACGCGTACGCGGCGGCCGGTGAATATACGGTCGTCCTGACTGCCAGCAACGCCGGTGGGCCCAGCGAGCGGACGCGCCAGGTCACGGTCAGTGCGCCGACCGTGCCACCGGGCGGGTTCGTGGCGGCCGATGCGTTCAGCAGGTCAGTCATGGGTGGCTGGGGCAGCGCCGAGATCGGCGGCACCTACACGACCCAGGGCACTGCGACCAGCTTCAGTGTGGGCGAGGGCGCAGGCAGCATGATCATGCCGTCGGCCGGCGCCTCGCGATCCGCTCTCCTCAACGGAACCTCGGAGCGCGACGTCGACATCAAGTTCCGTATGCGTGCGGACAAGGCGGCCGCCGGTGGTTCGTACTTCATCTATGCCGTGGCCCGTCGCAACGGCAACAGCGAGTACCGGCCCAGATTGATCTTCAACGCGAACGGCACTGTCTCAGTGGGCGCCAGCGTCCTCAACAGCGGCGCCGAAGCCTCGCTCGGTCCGGTGGTCGTCGTGCCCGGTCTCAGCCAGGCACCAAGCAGCTTCGTCTGGCTGCGCGCGGACGTGACCGGCTCGAGCCCGACGACTCTTCGCGTCAAGGCCTGGGCCGATGGCCAGGCTGAGCCGGCCGGCTGGATGTTCATTGCCACCGACTCGAGCGCGGCCGTCCAGGCAGCGGGCAGCCTGGGTCTGCGAATCTACGTCTCCGGTGGCGCAAGCAACGCGCCGGTCACGTTCGGTTTCGACGATTACACCGTCGGCGGCCCGCCCCCGCCCCCGCCTCCGCCGCCGCCGGCGACTTACGCTGCGGATGCTTTCGAGCGGACGCTCGGCAACGGCTGGGGGACAGCCGACGTCGGCGGGACCTACACGCTCCAGGGCGCCAGTTCGGCGTTCAGCGTGGGCTCTGGACTCGGGCAGATCAACCTTCCTTCGGCCGGCGCGAATCGATCAGCTTTGCTAGACGGCGTCGCGCAACGCGACGTGGACATCACATTCCGGGTCAGCGTGGACAAGGTCGCGTCGGGCGGCGCGTACTACGTCTACGCAGTGGCTCGGCGGAATGGCAACAACGCCTACCGACCCAAGGTCATTCTCAATGTCAATGGGACCGTTTCCGCTCATGCCGGAGTAGTGATCAACAACAGCGAAAGCTCACTGGGCCCGGCCGTGGTCGTACCCGGCCTTACCCAGGCGGCAGGCAGTTTCATCTGGGTGCGAGCGCAGGTATCCGGTGCCGACGCGACGACCATTCGCGTGAAGGCCTGGGCGGACGGAGCGCCAGAGCCAATCGCCTGGCAATTCAGCGTTCAAGACTCGACAGCCGGTGTCCAGGGGCCGGGCGGTGTAGGTCTGCGCACTTACCTTGCGGGCAACGTCAACAATGGCCCTGTCGTCTTTGGCTTCGACGATCTGTCAGCCTCAGAACCAGTCTAGAGACCAAGCGCGGCCGTCAACGAGGGAAGAATAGGAAGTCGCTTACGTAGTCGCGGTGTGGCCTTCCCGCGTAGAGAGGAGTCGTAACGTACTGGAGTTGGTCTCGGAACAGGTCGAACTCACTCAACGGCCGGACCTCGTTGCGAACTACATATTGGCCTTGATATCCACGCTCGGCGAGCCAGCTGAAAGTCTCCTCAATTGGACGCCCGCGGTGGCGCTGCTCGATCTCCACGACGATGACGGGCCGTGACTGTTCAATGAGGTGCGTCGCGCCTTCGAGCACTTCCTGCTCGTGCCCTTCAACGTCGCACTTGATGAAGGTCACCCGGCCCACCTCGTCATGTAAGAGTTGGTCAACTGTCTCGAGGCGCACATCAACGGTGTCGTGGCGAAGCCCATCGACCACGGGGTTGGACAGGCTACCCATCGCGTCTACCCGCCGCTCGGCGACGTACGGCCGCTGCAGCTGACCATGCCCTGACTTGTTCGACGCCGCCACCGCGTGGACTCGGATCTGCCCGTGATGGCGAGCAACCGCGCTCAGAGCTCGGATCGCATCTGGGTTTGGTTCCACTGCATGCACGCGGCCTTGAGGGCCGACCCGCGATGCGAGGCGATCCGCGTACCAACCCCTGTATGCACCTATGTCCAGAGCGACGTCACCCGGCCTGACGCTTCCATCGATCGCGTGCAGTAGCGCATCGTGGCGCGCGACGAGAAGGAGTTGATAGGCGCGGACGGCGGGATACGGAGCGATGTCGACGAGGCGGTTCGCAAGAGTCACACTCAACTCCCCTGGGGGATCATGCCGTTTGGATCATTGGGGACTCGACAGTAAGGGGGGCGTTTCGCCTCCCCACGGGTGGCTGTTGCCAACTGTACACACATATGTGGCCCGATCGTACTGTCAGGTATTGACGATCGTACCGTTTGGGGTAG
>Ga0299913_10006275_pt1 | contig 10283 bp, 8 predicted proteins | sample RVTome_9_FD_201360 | JGI IMG/M metagenome (GOLD analysis project Ga0299913, IMG submission 201360) | Soil microbial communities from uranium-contaminated site in the Upper Colorado River Basin, Wyoming, United States - RVT155D38 (version 2) ... | reverse complement strand
CTGGATCGCCCGTCTGGTGGGGCATAGCGGTGGCTTGGGCCATCGTGGCTGTCTGGGTAGTGGCCTTCTTCCGCGACCCGGTGCGCAGCGGCGAGCGCGGAGATCGCTACATTCTGGCTCCGGCCGATGGCAAAGTAGTAAGCGTGCTGGAAACGGATGAGCCGGCGTTCTTCGGCGGCCGTTCTGTTCGGGTATCCATTTTCATGAACGTGTTCGACTGCCACGTCAACCGTTATCCGACCGATGGGACGGTCGCGTACCGGCATTACAACGCGGGCAGGTTCGGGCACGCCGCCGCGGAGAAATCCAGCCTGGACAACGAGCAATCGTCGGTGGGGCTCACCACGGCACGCGGCAAACTGCTGGTCCGGCAGATCGCCGGGCTGATCGCCCGGCGGATCGTGACCGACCATCAGGTCGGAGCCACCGTGAAGCAGGCCGACCGGCTGGGCATGATAAGGTTCGGATCTCGGGTTGACATGTTTCTTCCAGTGGGGGCGGTCCGGGTGCTCGTCAACGTGGGCGACACTACTGTGGCGGGGGTAACCGTGGTGGCCGAATGGATCTGAGATCGCGAAGGGAAGGTCTGAGGCGCCCATCCATGCGCCAGGTCGTCGTGGTGATGCCCAGTGCCTTCACGCTCGGCAATCTTTTCTTCGGATTCTGGGCCATAGTCATGGCCTTCAACGGGAATTTCAGGTGGGCCGGCTGGTTCATCGTTTTCGCCGGCATTCTCGACATGCTGGACGGGAGAGTCGCGCGGCTTTCCGGTACGGGCACGCGATTCGGGGCCGAGCTCGACTCGCTCGTAGATGTGATCTCGTTCGGAGTCGCCCCGGCGCTGCTCATGTACTTCCTCGACTTCTCCAACGCCGGCCGATTTGCCTGGATCCTTTGCTACATCTACGTGGTAGCCGTGGCGCTGCGGCTGGCCCGGTTCAACGTGTTGTCGGCCGGCAAGCCTCCCAGTGCATGGTTTACCGGGCTTCCCTCTCCCGCGGCCGGAATGACGCTCGCGGTCTACTATCCTTTCAGCCAGACCAACTGGTACGGCGCTTCGCTCGCATATCTGGATCTTCAGCACCAGGGGCTCGTGGTCCTGATGCTTCTACTAGCCGTGCTGATGGTAAGCAACGTCAAATACCCGAAGTTCCCGCCTATTGGCATCCGCAGCAGAAAGGGAATGTTCGGGCTGACCGTTCATCTAGTGATACTGCTGGGTGGTCTTTTTGCTCCCGAGTACTTCCTGTTCCCCTTAGGTTTGTTCTACGTGGCATTCGGGATCGTACGAGCAACCCTGCTGGGCCTGATGGAGCGTCCCGAACCGGTAGCCGTGGTGGATGAGCGGCTAGCCGAGGACAACGATCCCAGCTTGCCTCCCCCCCTCTCTCACGAACGGCGGAGCCGGTGGGCCGACCGCCGTCAGGAGCCGGAGCAGTGACCTTCAAGGTGCATGTCCGCGTAATGCCGCGAGAGGGACTGCTCGATCCCCAGGGTCAGGCGGTAGAGCATGCCCTCAGCGCGCTCGGCTTCGAGGAGGCCGGCGCGGTCCGGATCGGGCGGGCCATCGAGCTCGACGTTACAGCCGGCTCCCGGGACGAAGCGGAGATCACGGCCCGCCGGATGTGCGAGAAACTCCTGGCCAATCCGGTAACCGAGGATTATCTGCTCGACGTGGAGGAGGATTGATGCCGCGAGTAGCGGTTGTGAGGTTCCCCGGCAGTAACTGCGACTTCGACGCCCTACGCGCTGCCGAGAGCGCAGGAGCCGACGCCTTCTTCGTCTGGCACCGTGAGCCCGACCTTCGCGGAGCCGACGTGGTCGTCCTGCCAGGCGGGTTCAGTTACGGTGACTACCTCCGCTCCGGAGCCATCGCCCGCTTCAGTCCGGTTATGCAGGCGGTGCAAGCCCACGCTGCCGCCGGTGGACCGGTGCTCGGCATCTGCAACGGCTTTCAGATTCTCTGCGAGGCTCACCTTCTGCCTGGTGCCCTCATGCGCAACGCGGGGCTGAGCTTCGTCTCGAAACCCGTGGATGTGATCGTCGAGCGCGCGGATACCGCCTTTACCTGCGATTACGAGCCCGGGTCCCGGCTACGCCTTCCGGTGGCACATGGGGAAGGCCGCTTTGTGGCGGCACCCGACACTCTCCGGATGCTCGAAGCCGAGGGGCGGGTGGTGCTACGCTATGTGGCCGCCACCGAGCGCTCGCCGTTCCAGCCCAATCCCAACGGATCGGCCAACCACATCGCGGGCATCTGCAACGCGGAAGGAAACGTCGTGGGGATCATGCCGCATCCGGAGCGCGCCGCGGACCGCCTGCTCGGCATGACGGGCGGCAGCGGATTTTTTACATCCATGGTCACCTCGCACCAGCACAGTTCCAATTCAGGGGTATGAACCAATGAAACCCGAGAAACCCAGCCGCAACGAGGACGAGTATTTTGCCAGAGAAGACGCCGAGTTGCTGCGGAAACAGCGGGAGAGGGCGGCAGCCGCCAGCCTGGAGGCGGAGCGCAAGTCGCATTACATGAAGTGCCCCAAGGACGGGTACGATCTCGCGAGCAGCGAGTATCATGGCGTGACGATCGAGACCTGCCCTCATTGTGGGGGCATGTGGCTCGATGCTGGCGAGCTGGAATCAGTCGCCAAGGACGATTCGCCCAGCGTGATGACTCGAGTGCTCGCGGATGCCTTATCGAGCTTCCGCCGCTCACCGCGCAGCACCGGGAAGCATTCGCCGGGTTCGGGGCCCGCCCGTTGAGGACGCAGCCGTGATCGCCTCCAGCGAGGCTGGGGCCATGACCGAGGCCGTCTCGCTGCCAGGCGAGCCTCCAGTCACGCTGGCGCTGGTGCGGGAACACAATCTGAACGAGCTGGAGTACGGCCGGATCACGGAGATGTTGGGGCGGGAGCCGACATTCACCGAGCTGGGTGTGTTCTCCGCTCTCTGGTCGGAGCACTGTTCGTACAAACACTCCAAGCCCGTGCTGAAGAGCTTCCCGACCACCGGGGCGCAGGTGGTGCAGGGTCCGGGAGAGAACGCGGGCGTGCTGCGGCTGCCGGAAGGCTGGGCCGTGGCGTTCAAGATCGAGTCGCACAACCATCCATCGGCGGTCGAGCCCTACCAGGGCGCGGCAACCGGGGTCGGGGGCATTCTTCGCGATGTATTCACGATGGGCGCCCGACCAGTAGCCCTGCTCAACAGCCTGCGCTTTGGACCGCTGGAGCAGCCACGCAACCGATATCTCTTCGCCGGGGTGGTTCGGGGTGTGGGCGATTACGGCAACTGTGTCGGGGTCCCGACTTTGGGCGGCGAGGTGGGGTTCGCTCCGGGTTTCAGCGGGAATCCGCTGGTGAACGCCATGTGCGTGGGACTGCTCCGGGAGAGCGACCTGATCAGGGCGGCGGCACACGGCCTGGGAAATGTGCTGCTGGCCGTCGGAGCCCGCACCGGCAGAGACGGTATTCACGGTGCCAGCTTCGCGTCGGAGGAGCTCTCGGAGAAGAGTGAGGCCCGACGTCCGCAGGTTCAGGTTGGCGATCCGTTCACGGAAAAGCTCCTCCTCGAAGCCAGCCTGGAGCTCATCACCTCCGATCTGATCATAGCGATCCAGGATATGGGCGCCGCTGGTCTCACCAGCTCCTCCGCCGAAATGGCCGCGCGCGGTGGCGTAGGAGTGGAGATCGACACCGCGCTGGTGCCCACTCGCGAGCCGGGCATGACCCCGTACGAGATTCTGCTGTCGGAATCACAGGAGCGAATGCTCATAGTGGCCGAGCCCCACCGCGTGCCGGAGATCCAGGCCGTCTGCGGGCGCTGGGAGCTGACTGCTACTCCTATAGGTCAGGTTACCGATGATGGAATTTTCCGGGTGCGACATGGCAGGGACATCGTCGCCGCCATACCCGGCCAACGTCTGGTGGAGGACTGCCCGATCTACCATCCTGCGGCCCAGGAGGGCGAAGAGGCCCGCGCGCGACGCGCATCCATCGACCCCTCACTCCCAGTGGTGGATCTCGAGGGTGCCCTCGAGATGCTGCTCGATGAGCCGAACATCGCCAGCAAGCGTTGGGTATATGAGCAATACGACTCGACGGTGCAGGCGTCCACCGTCCTGCCACCGGGCTCGGACGCCGGCGTGATCCGGGTTCCAGGGGCTCGCTTTGGGTTGGCAATGACTGTGGACTGCAATAGCCGCCTGGTTGCTCTCGATCCGTACGAAGGGGGAAAGGCGGCGGTCGCTGAAGCTGCTCGCAACGTCGCCTGTACCGGCGCCCGGCCGCTCGGGGTGACCGACTGCCTGAACTTCGGAAACCCTGAGAAGCCGGAAGTCTTTTTCCAGTTCCGGGAAGCCGCTCGTGGAATCTCGGACGCGTGCAGGGCATTCGGCACTCCGGTCACCGGTGGTAACGTCTCCTTCTACAATGAGAGCCCGGCCGGCGCGATCGACCCCACGCCTGTGATCGGGATGGTGGGGCTCCTAGAGCGGGTTGAGGACCGAATCGGCAGTCATTTCGACTCACCCCGCGATGAGGTGTTCATCCTCGGCGAGACGAGTGGCATTCTGGGCGGCTCGGCCTACTGGGCCGTGGTTTGCGACTTCGTCGGAGGAGACCCTCCTGCAGTCGACCTCGACGCCGAGCTCCAGCTGCAACGCTTGCTCCTGGCAGCCGGGGAGCAGCACCTGCTCCGCTCGGCACATGACTGTTCCGAAGGAGGTCTGGCTGTGGCTTTGGCCGAAGCGGCCCTGGGAGGGCCCTACGTGCCCGGAAGCCTCGGAGCGCGGCTCGATCTCACCGGCTACGCGCCTGACGTGCCGGTCGATGGTGTTCTCTATGGAGAAGACGGTGCCCGTGCGGTGATAACCTGCGCTCCGCACCACGCTAAGCGAATCACCGCGCTCGCGAACGAGCATCGGGTGCCGGTGTTTCACGCCGGGCGGGTGGAGAGTGCCGGGATGCTGGAACTGCAGCTGGGGACACAACTGTTCTCCTGGAGCACGGTTGCACTTCGAAGGATCTACTCAGAAGCTATCCCGCGCCGGATGCAGCACACCGACGTGGATCGGGCGGTAGGAGCGTAAGGATGTGTGGCATCATTGGTGTTTCCGGTGTTCCCGACGCAGCTCGCCTTGCCTATCTGGGGCTGTACGCACTACAGCACCGGGGCCAGGAAAGTGCAGGCATCGTCACAATCGACCGTGACGGGACGGCACGCTCGCACCGGGGAATGGGGCTCGTATCGGAGAACTTCGATGACCAGAATCTGGCGGGCCTCACCGGTGACGTAGCCATAGGCCATACCCGCTATTCGACTACCGGGAGCACGGTGCTGGCCAATGCCCAGCCCTGTAGCGTAAATACCCGCTGCGGCCCTCTCGCCATCGCGCACAACGGCAACCTCATCAATGCTGGCACCATCAAGCGGGACCTGGTTGCGCGGGGCGCAATCTTTACCGGGTCCAGCGACACCGAAGTGCTGGTGCACCTGATCGCGCGCTCGGGCGCTCAAACCGTCGAAGACCAGATCCGCGACGCGCTGGAGCAGGTAGACGGTGCCTACAGTCTCGTGATCACCGTCGGCCGCACGATGTACGCCGTGATCGACAGCCGGGGGTTCCGTCCACTGGTGATCGGCCGGTTGGGCAGCGGGCTCGTGGTGGCCTCGGAAACCTGTGCCCTGGACCTGATCGGCGCCTCGATCACCTGCGAGCTCCGGCCCGGTGACTTTGTCCGCATCGAAGATGGCCAGGTTACTCACCTGCCCCGCCTCGCGCCCCGGCCCGTGAGCAGATGCGTCTTCGAGTTGGTGTATTTCGCCCGTCCCGACAGCACGGTCTTCGGAAAATCGGTGGATGCTGTTCGCCGGGAACTTGGGCGCCAGCTGGGGCGGGAGAAACCTGCGCCGGGAGGCGAGGTGGTCTTCAGCGTCCCGGATAGCTCCAACGCCATGGCACTTGGATTCTCGGAGGCGTCGGGTATCAAGCTGGAGTACGGGCTGATTCGGAATCACTACGTGGGCCGCACGTTCATCAATCCGACCCAGGCGCTCCGGGTTGCCAAAGTCAAGATCAAATTCAATCCGGTGCGTGAGGTGATCCAGGGCAAATCAGTAGTCGTGGTGGATGACAGCCTGGTCCGCGGCAACACCAGCAAGGAGCTGGTGCAGATGATTCGCGCCGCGGGCGCGCGAGAAGTCCACCTGCGACTCGGCTCGCCACCCATCACCGGGCCCTGCCACTACGGAATCGATACGCCGACCCGCGAGGAGTTGATCGGCGCCACCCACTCCATCGAGGAGATCCGTGAGTTTCTCGGTGTCGATACCCTTGGCTACCTCTCACTCGACGGAATGCTGACAGCTGCGGGCAAGGACACCGGCTTCTGCCACGCCTGCTTCTCGGGCAATTATCCCACCACCACCCCGGACGATCTGGTGCAGCTGCGGCATGTCTCACCGCTCATAGCCGCTTCCGCATGAGCGGCCCCTATACTCAGCCGCTCGTCTATTTCTTCGGCCAGGGCCGCGCCGACGGCACGGCTGCCATGAAGGATGTTCTCGGCGGCAAGGGCGCCGGGCTGGCCGAGATGACGACCATCGGAATTCCCGTTCCACCCGGATTTACGATAGCCAGTAATCTCTGCCTCCACTACCTCGAGAGCCGCCAGTTCCCCAAACGGCTGCAGGCGCAGGTAGAACACGCCCTGCAGCGGCTGGAAGGCGCCACGGGCAAGCATCTGGGCGACGGCGACAACCCGCTACTGGTGTCGGTGCGCTCGGGTGCTGCCGTCTCGATGCCGGGCATGATGGAGACGATCCTGAATCTGGGCCTGAATGACGTGACCGTGGAGGGACTCACCCGCCAGAGCGGAAATCCACGTTTCGCCTGGGATTCATATCGGCGGTTCGTTCAAATGTACGGAAGCGTGGTCTTCGATCTGCCCAGGAAGCCGTTCGAGCAGATCCTGGAAGAGCACAAGCACCGCTGCCGGATCGAGCGGGACATCGATTTGCCGGTTGAGGAGATGCAGGCGATCGTCCGCAACTTCAAACAGCACGTGCGTGAGAAATCGGGAAAAGAGTTTCCCGAAGAACCACTCGACCAGCTGTGGGGGGCCATCGCCGCGGTTTTCGAGAGCTGGCACACGCGGCGTGCCATCGACTACCGGAAACTGCACGACATCCCCGACTCGATGGGCACTGCCGTCAACATCGTAGCAATGGTATTCGGCAACCTGGGAGAGGACTCGGGCACGGGAGTGACGTTCAGCCGTGATCCTTCAACCGGCGAGCAAACCCTCTACGGCGAGTACCTCCTGAATGCCCAGGGTGAAGATGTCGTCTCTGGTAGCAGGGACCCGCTGCCAATCGGGGCGATGAAGCAGCAGCTACCTCATGCCTATCAAGAGCTCGAACGCGTCGCGCGAACGCTGGAGCGCCACTTCCGAGACGTTCAGGATATGGAGTTCACAATCGAGCGCGGCAACCTGTACATGCTTCAGACCCGGCGCGCCCAGCGGTCTGGTCATGCAGCGGTGCGCATCGCATGTGACATGGTGGACGAGGGGCTGATCTCCGAGCAGGAGGCAGTCGCGCGCATTCCTCCGAACGATCTAAACCAGCTGCTCCATCCGACCATAGATCCTCACAGCCAATTGGACTTGCTTACCACCGGCTTGCCCGCCTCTCCGGGTGCGGCCTGTGGCACCGCGGTCTTCGATGCCGATCAGGCCGAGCGGCTGGGGCGTGCGGGCCAGGCAGTGATACTGGTGCGGCGGGAGACCTCACCCGAGGACTTCCATGGGATGGTTACCGCGAAAGCGATCCTGACTGCCCGCGGGGGAATGACCTCGCACGCGGCAGTGGTTGCCCGTGGCATGGGCAAACCCTGCGTCGCCGCAGCCCAGGGACTGATGGTGGATGAGAAGGCACCTAGCTTCTCAGTGAACGGCCGCAGCATTTCCGAAGGCGACTGGATCACGGTCGACGGCAGCACCGGAAAGGTTTTCGCAGGGCAGGCAGCGCTTATCGCGCCAGAGCTCAGCGGCAACTTTAACAGGGTCATGAAGTGGGCCGACCGGATTATGCAGCTGCGGGTGCGGGTAAACGCCGATACTCCCGCGGATGCCCACCGGGGAAGGGACTTCGGCGCCGAAGGCATCGGGCTCTGCCGGACCGAGCACATGTTCTTCGACGGAGACCGTCTCACCGCCATGCGCGAAATGATCGTTGCACAGGACGAGCAAGGCCGTAAACTGGCGCTGGCCAAACTGCTTCCCATGCAGCGTGGCGACTTCGAGGCGATTTTTCGTGCGATGGAAGGATACCCGGTCACCATTCGTCTCCTGGATCCGCCGCTGCACGAGTTCCTCCCGAAGGACCCTGCCGAGATCGAAGCCCTGGCACGTGAGCTCGGCATGGAGTTGCCGATTCTTCGCGGAATCGTGGAACGGCTCCACGAGGTGAACCCGATGCTGGGTCTCCGAGGCTGCCGGCTCGGCATCATCTATCCTGAGATCACCGCCATGCAGGTGCGCGCCATATTCGAGGCGGCCTGCACCGTAGCGGCGCGGAAGGGCCGGGTCATGCCTGAGGTGATGATTCCGCTCACCGCCAGCGTGGTGGAGTTCCGCAAGCAGGCGCTCATCGTGCGGCAGGTTGCCGAAGAAGTGTTTCAGGAGCGCCAGATCACAGTGCCATACCTCCTCGGAACGATGATCGAGCTTCCCCGGGCGGCGCTGACGGCCGATGAGATCGCGAGGGAAGCCCAGTTCTTCTCGTTCGGGACCAACGATCTCACCCAGACGACATGGGGCCTATCGCGCGACGATGCCGGCCGGTTTCTGCCTTACTACATCGAGCACGGCGTCATCGAGGACGATCCCTTCCTGGTGCTGGACCAGGCCGGCGTCGGCAAACTCATCGCGATGGCTTGCGATCTGGGCCGTCGGACCCGTCCCGATCTGAAGCTGGGCATCTGCGGCGAGCACGGTGGTGAGCCGGCGGCGGTGGCCTTCTGCGACCGCCTGGGGATGAACTACGTCTCCTGTTCACCCTTTCGCGTTCCCATAGCCAGATTGGCGGCAGCGCAGGCGGCACTGGCCGCGCGTGGCACCATGGATCGTACTCGAGCCACTGTCTAGACCGCAGGACGCTCCGGCCAAGGAGACCGATTGACACCACCCCTGGTGGGAATCGTGATGGGCAGCGACTCCGACTGGGAGGTAATGCAGCACGCCGCCCGGCGGCTTGCCGAGTTCGATGTAGCCCACGAGTCTCGGGTAGTGTCCGCCCACCGAACCCCGGATCAGTTGTACCGCTATGCCGAGGATGCCGTGGGCCGCGGCCTGCGCTGCATCATTGCCGGGGCTGGTGGCTCCGCCCACCTGCCGGGCATGCTCGCCGCCAAGACGACACTTCCCGTTCTCGGCGTTCCCATTCCAACCAAACACCTCCAGGGACTCGATTCCCTGCTCTCGATCGTCCAGATGCCTGCCGGCATACCCGTGGCAACGTTCGCCATCGGCAGCGCGGGTGCGGGTAACGCCGGCTTGTACGCCGTGTCGATCCTAGCCCTGAGTGACCCGGATCTCGGCGCACGCCTGGAGGAGTTTCGGCGCATCCAGGAGCAGCGGGTGCTCGACCTGAAGCTTCCGGAGTCCTCGTGATCCTTCCCGGCGCCACAGTGGGCGTCGTGGGAGGCGGACAGCTCGGCCGGATGTTTACCCTGCAGGCACGCACCATGGGCTACCGCGTGGTGGTGCTCGACCCCGACCCTCTAAGCCCTGCGGGAGCGGTTGCGGACCGCCACATTCGCGCCGCCTATGTAGATGAGCGTGCACTCTCTGAGCTGGCTTCCAGCTGCGCCGCTATTACCACCGAATTCGAGAACGTTCCAGCCTCCACGCTGGAGACGCTGAGCCGGTCTTCATTGGTCCGCCCGCCCGTCGCTGCCGTCGCGATCACCCAGGACAGGATTGCCGAGAAGACTTTTCTTCAGTGCCACGGGTTCCCGACAGCTCCCTTCCGACCGGTCGGGACAGAGCACGAGCTGACAGAGGCGCTGGACTTCGTGGCCTGCCCCGCGCTCCTCAAGACCAGCCGCCTGGGTTATGACGGAAAGGGGCAAGCAGCAGTCGACGGCAAGGATGAGGCAATTGCCGCTTTTGCACGCCTCGGAGGCGTGCCATGCATCCTGGAGACCCGGTTGGATCTCGAGTTTGAGTTGTCGGTAATCGTGGCGAGGGGGGCAGATGGAGAGGTGGCCACGTTTCCGGTGG
>Ga0299913_10006273_pt1 | contig 10284 bp, 9 predicted proteins | sample RVTome_9_FD_201360 | JGI IMG/M metagenome (GOLD analysis project Ga0299913, IMG submission 201360) | Soil microbial communities from uranium-contaminated site in the Upper Colorado River Basin, Wyoming, United States - RVT155D38 (version 2) ... | reverse complement strand
CTGGTGCCCGTACTCGGTGATCCAGATGTCCGCACCCTTCTGCCGGAACCACTTCTGCAGCCCTTGGTGGAAGCGCGGCAGCGAGCGGAGCGAGACGTTCGGCCACCTCACCACCTGCGTCGGCGGGGAGTTCGGATTGGACGGATACGGGTGGTGCGCCCAGGCGTCGAACCTCAGGCGCGGGTTCGCCTTCGCGACGAGCTCGGCGAACTTACCGGGTGAATGCGTGGGTCGGATTCCCGTCGCCCGGTCGCTGCCGCGCGCCGAGGTCTCGCCGATGGCGACCTTCGCTCGCGGGCTCCCTGCCTTGATGCCCTTGTACGCGGCCGCGTACAGCTTTGCGTAGTTGCTCGGCGCGACGGACTGCCCGCGGCGATTGAACTGCGGCATGAGGAACTGGTTCAGGTTGGGCTCGTTCCAGACCGCCCAGAACCGGACGAACGGATACCCCCTGAGGCGACCCGAGTAGCGGCTCGAGATCGCGCGTGCGAATGCCGTGAAGTCGGCGAGCCGCCGAGGCATGACGTTCGGAGTGCGTCCGCCGTTCGCCCAGCGCGGCGTTCCGGAGATCGTGAGCATGACCTCCATGTCTGCCTCTTGCGCCGTGCGGAGCGCCTCGTCGACGTCGTCGAACTTGTACGCCGGGTCGAAGCTGTTGCTCGGGTTCGACGGCCGCTGAGGGGCGGCGAGATTCCACTGGACCAGTAACCGCATGATGGTCGCGCCCTCGTTCGCTGAGTTCCGGATCCGCTCCGACCGATCGTTCACCCAGCGGAAGCTCGGGTCGTCGTGGAAGCCGACCCACATCCTCTCGGCGGCAAGCGCCGCGGGCGCAGTGATCGCAGCAATCGCACACATGGCGACGACGAGGCGGACGGTTCGTCTCACGAAGTCTCCTTTTCCCTCTCGAGGTGCAGGTCGGCAGCGGCTACTGCACGCAGGTGGAGGCACCCTAGCGGCATGAGTATGAGTGTCGTGTAAGGACCTGACGGATTCCGGCAGACGGTCGGATTCAGGCTTCAGCCTGACCCCGAGACAGCTTCCCCGCGTAGACTTTCCGCGTGACAGTCTCGGCCTGGGAAGCCATTTTCTTGCTCGTCGTGCTGAAGATCCCGATGGTGTACCTGGCGGTCGTGGTCTGGTGGGCGATCCGCGCCGAGGTGGGGCCGGGTCCAGGCGACGAGCCGGGTCGCGCGTTCGTGCCGCTCACCCCGTGTGGCTGGGACGATTCGCGGCGGCGAGGATCGGGCCGCCCGCAGTACCGGCCGAACGCCCCCGGCGGGCGTCCGAACGCGCGCCGTCCGGCGCTGCCGCGGCTCGGAGCGACGGCGTGAGCGCAGTCGAGCACGAGGAGCGGCGCGCCGACCGCGTCGCCGGCTTCCTGTGCGCCTTCTCCTTCGTCCTCTCGGGCCTCGCGTTCGCGACACGGCCCGGGCTGCTTGCTCCGGCAGCCGTCGTCGTCGCCTTCGTCGCGGTCCGGATGACGGAGGCTCACCGCACGCTCGCCGCCGCCGCCGTCGCGTTCTCCACGCTCGCGTTCCTGTTCGGGATGATCATCGCGATCTCGGCGGACACGCCTCTCTACTAGGGGGACATGGCCTCGTCGCAGCTCACCGGGCTCAACGCCGGCTACGTGAGCCAGCTTCTGGAGCAGTACCTCGAGAACCCCGAGGCCGTCGACCCCGCCTGGCGCGAGCTCTTCGAGGGCGCGGACGGCGACGAGCTGGCAACCGCCCTCCCGGGCCTCGCGCGGCTTGCCTCGGCCGCCTCGGAAGACGGGAACGGCGCCGCAGCGACGATCGCGCCGCCCCCTACGCCGGCCGCACCACCTGCGCCGACACCAGAGCCCGAGCCCGAAGTCGCGCCGGCGGCCGAGCCGGCGCCGCGCGGCGAAGCCGCGCAAAGAACCTCGCCGCGCGGCGAAGCCGCGCAACCTGCGCGCTCCGAGGCCCCGGAAGACACAGCGCTGCTGCAGGCAGTCGCGTCGGCGATGGCGCTGGTCGACGCCATTCGCACGCACGGGCACCTGGCCGCTCACCTCGACCCGCTGGGCTCGGAGCCGCTCGGCGACCCGGCGCTCGAGGAGTCCGAGCTCGCAGTGCCGCTGCCGCCGGAGGTCCAGGCGCGAATCCCCGCGTCGATCCTCGGCGTCCACGTCGGCGGCGAGACGCTCGCGGACGTGCTCCTGCGCCTGCGCGAGGTCTATTGCGGGACGATCGCGTACGAGATCGAGCACATCTCCGACCACGCCGAGCGTGCGTGGCTTCGCCGGGCGATCGAGTCCGGCCGCTTCCACGCGCCGCTCGAGCCGCAGGAGCGGAAGGCGCTGCTCTTCCGGCTTGCCCAGGTGGAGGCCTTCGAGACGTACCTGCGCCGCGCTTTCATCGGTCAGAAGCAGTTCTCCGTCGAAGGCCTCGACGTGCTCGTACCCATGCTCGACGAGGCGATCGAGCGCGCCGCCGAGAGCGGGGCGCACGAGATCGTGATCGGGATCGCCCACCGCGGGCGCTTGAACGTGCTCACCCACGTCGTCGGCCGGAGCTACGCGTCGATCCTGCGCGAGTTCGAGGGCGAGCGCACCATCGATGCGCTCGTGTCGGACCCGGAGGGTGGGACGGGCGACGTCAAGTACCACCTCGCCGCCTCCGAGACGCGCCAGACGAAGGCCGGCGAGGTCCAGGTCACGCTCGCCGCCAACCCCAGCCATCTCGAGGCCGTCGATCCCGTGATCGAGGGCATCGCCCGCGCCGAGCAGACGGACCGCTCGCAGGGCCCGGGCGTCCACGATCCGAGCGTGGCGCTCGCCATCCTCATCCACGGCGACGCCTCGTTCGCGGGCCAGGGTGTCGTGGCCGAGACCTTCAACCTGCACTCCATCGACGGCTACTCGACAGGCGGGACCTTCCACGTCATCGCCAACAACCAGATCGGGTTCACGACCGACCCGACCGAGGGCCGCTCGACGCGGTATTCGAGCGATCTGGCGAAGGGGTTCGACGTCCCGATCGTGCACGTGAACGCCGACGATCCGGAGGCGGCGCTCGCAGCCGCCCGGCTCGCGCTCGCGTACCGGGACGAGTTCGGCCACGACCTCGTCGTCGATCTCGTGGGATACCGGCGCTTCGGCCACAACGAGCAGGACGAGCCCGCGTACACGCAGCCGCTGATGGCCGAGCGCATCGAGCACCAGCCGCCGGTGCGCGAGACGTACGCGAAGCGGCTCGTCGACGAGGGCGTGATCACCGAGGACGAGGCGTCCCGGCTTCTCGAGCAGACGCTCGAGACCCTGCGGGAGGCACACGACGAGCTGCGCGCGTCGTTCGCGCAGCCCGAGACCCCGCCGGAAGCACGGCTGCTGACCGGCACCGGCGACGCGGTCGTCACCGCGGTGCCGGCGGAGCGGCTCCGGGAGCTGAACGACGAGCTCTTGCGCGCGCCGGAGGGGTTCATGGTCAACCCGAAGCTCGTGAAGCAGCTCGAGCGTCGGCGGGAGTCCATGGAGGCGGGCGGCATCGACTGGGGTCACGCCGAGGCGCTCGCATTCGCCTCCCTGCTCGAGGAGGGGATCCCGATCCGCCTCAGCGGGCAGGACACCGAGCGGGGGACGTTCGGGCACCGGCACGCCGTCCTCCACGATCCGCGCTCGGGCGAGACGTACACGCCGCTCCAGGCGCTGCCGAGCGCCGCGGCTGCGTTCGAGGTCTACAACTCGCCGCTCTCCGAGTACGCGGCGCTCGCGTTCGAGCACGGCTACTCGATCGCGGCCCCCGACGCGCTCGTCCTCTGGGAGGCGCAGTTCGGCGACTTCGTGAACGGCGCCCAGATCGTGGTCGACCAGTTCATCGTCGCCGGGCGCTCGAAGTGGGCGCAGACGTCGCGGCTCGCACTGCTCCTGCCGCACGGCTACGAGGGCAACGGGCCCGAGCATTCGAGCGCGCGGCTCGAGCGGTTCCTCCAGCTCGCGGCGCAGGAGAACATCCGGGTCGCGAACTGCACCACGTCGGGGCAGCTCTTCCACTTGCTCCGGCGGCAGGCGCTCGACGCCACCGCGCGACCTCTGGTCGTGATGACGCCGAAGGGGCTCCTACGGCTGCGGCCGGCGACGTCCACGATCGAGGACCTCGCGGACGCCTCCTTCCAGCCGGTCATCGACGACAAGGTCTCGGACCGCAGCGCCACCCGGCGCCTCGTCCTCTGCAGCGGGAAGATCTACTACGACATCATCGGCCACGACATCCGCGGCCTCGCGACGACTGCCGCGATCGCCCGGATCGAGCTCCTGTACCCGTTCCCGATCGAGCAGGTCTCACGCGTCGTCGAGGCGTACCCGGGGCTCCGCGAGATCGTCTGGGCGCAAGAGGAGCCGCAGAACATGGGCGCGTGGCGCTCGATCAGGCACCGGCTGGAGGAGGCCGCCGTGCACGCGCCCGGCGTCCAGCACGTGCAGTACGTCGGCCGCCCGTGGCGCGCGAGCCCCAGTGAGGGCTACCCGACGCTCCACCAGCGCGAGCAGGACCGGATCGTCCGCGAGGCGCTGGGCTTCCGGGTCTAGCCTCTAGCGGGGGGCGCGGCGCTGCCGCGCCGCGCGGGCTTGACGGGCGGCCCCGGCGAGGAGGATCGGCCCGTAGCGGCCCATCGCCCTGAGAGCCTGTCGTTTCTGGGACGCCGGCAGCTTCCGCCACATGCGGAAGAGAAAGAGGACGAGCGGAACGCCGCGCAGGAGCATCGGTCTGGGCCACGATACACCGGCCGCGTGGCTTCGAAACCGTCCGGTAGACTCCGACCCCTCCAAGGCGTCATGTCGGACCTCGAAGACCCCATGCTCGACACCGAATCCCTGTTCGCTGCGGCGATCCGCGACCACCTCGACCTCAAGGCCCGCAACTCCGGCCTCGACGGCGACATGCCGCTCGAGCCCTATCTCGAGGACACGTTCGAGAACCACCCGCTCTTCAAGAGCGAGGAGCAGGCGCGGATCGAGGAGACGCTCGACGGGGAGCTGACCGCCGAGGCGACCGCGGAGCGCCAGCTTCCGTGGCCCGGCGAGGAGACGGCGGAGAGCGTCGAGGGAGCCGCCCTCGACGAGACGCTCTGGACCGGTCGTCCGCGCGACTTCGACTGGGGCGACTAGGCACTGTCCCTCAACGGCCGTCTCGGGCGCTACGCGGAGCTCGCCGTTCGCGTCGGCGCGAACGTGCAGGAGGGCCAGGAGGTCATCGTCCTCGGCCTCGTCGAGCACGCCGAGATCGCGCGCGCGGTCACGCGCGAGGCGTACCGTGCCGGCGCCAGGCACGTCGTCGTCGTGTACGCGGACCTGCATCTGCGCAAGGCCGCGATCGAGCTCGGCCCCGAGGCGGAGCTTGGCTGGTCGCCCCCGCACATGCTCGAGCTCTACAAGCGCGCGTTCGACGAGAACCCGGCGCTCATCTCGCTGACCGGGAATCCCGACCCCGAGCTCCTCGCGGACCTCGAGCCCGCCCTCGTCGGCCGGTCGGAGCCGAGGGAGATCCGCGAGACGCTGCTCCAGCTCAGCGCCGGCCGCCACATGAACTGGACGATCGTGTCCGCCCCGAACGAGGGGTGGGCGACGCAGGTCTTCGGCGAGCCCGACGTCGAGCGCCTCTGGGACGCCGTCGCGGTCGCGACACGGCTCGACGAGCCCGACGTCGTGGGAGCGTGGCGCGACCACGCCGCGAAGCTCCAGGCGCGCGCGGAGGCCCTGAACGAGTGCCGGTTCGACGCGATCCGCTTCCGCGGGCCCGGCACCGACCTCACCGTCGGGCTCATCGCCGACGCGCGCTGGGACAGCGCCACGAACGAGACCGTCACGGGCATCGAGCACATCCCGAACCTCCCGACGGAGGAGGTCTTCACGAGCCCGGACTGGCGCCGAACGGAGGGCCACGTCCGCTCGACCGCGCCGCTTCTCGCCGCCGGGACGCGCGTCGACGGGCTCGAGATCCGCTTCGAGGGCGGCAAGGCGGTCGACGTGCAGGCGGAGACCGGCGCCGACATCATCCGCACGCAGCTGGCGTTGGACGAGCAGGCGCCGTACCTCGCCGAGGTCGCGCTCGTCGACGGCGCCTCCGCCGTGAAGAAGACCGGCCTCGTCTTCCACGACACGCTGTTCGACGAGAACGCGACCTGCCACATCGCATACGGCCGCGGGTTCCCGCATGCGCTCGGCGAGGAAGGGTCGAACCTGTCGACGGACGAGCTGCTCGAGCGCGGCGTCAACGTCGCCACGGTGCACACGGACTTCATGATCGGCGGCCCCGAGGTCGAGGTCGTCGGTGTCGACGCGGCCGGCTCGGAGACGCCGATCATCCGCGACGACGCCTGGCAGCTCTCGTAAGCGCACGCCGCGCGGGGCTCCCGCCGCAGCTCCGTTCGGTTGTGTTTCCGTTCGCATTCCGTGCGGAGCGCGGTTGCCAGCACGGAGAATCGGGTAGTCCTTCCGAATGCGCTGGGTCCTCGCGGTTCTCGCCGTCGTCGCGGCGGGAGCCGCCGCAGCCGTCTACATCGTGCTCCCGCGCGGCCAGGAGACGCCGGTCGCGCTTCCGGATGACGCGATGCCCGGACGCCTGCTCGTGGGCTTCCAGGACGACGCGTCGCTGCGCTGGTCCGACCATCGGGCGGAGACGCTCGACCGCGCGCGCGAGGCCAACGCGACCGTCATCCGCACGATCGTGAGCTGGCACATCGCCGCTCCGGAGCGCCCGGCCAACCCCGTCGATCCGTTCGACCCCGTGTACCGGCTCGAGGACGTCGACGACCTCGCGCGCAACGCGCAGCAGCGCGGGACCGAGCTCCTCATCACGATCTGGGGCACGCCGGAATGGGCGAACGGCGGCGAGGGCCCAAACCGTCCGCCGGCGGATCACGTCGACCTGCAGGCGTTCTCGCAGGCGCTCGCCGACCGCTACTCCGGGCGCCATGCCGGGTACCCGGCGGTCCGGCTCTTCACGGCGTGGAACGAGCCCAACCTCGAGCAGTTCCTCGCTCCGCAATTCGACGAGGAGGGGGGCTCGGTCGGCCCGGCGCTCTACGCACCGATCGCCCGCGCGATCCACGACGGCGTCAAGGCCGGGAACCCGGACGCGCTCGTGGCAGTGGGGGAGACGTCGCCGCGCGGCCGCGACCTACCGAGCACCGGCAACGTCCAGGACAGCCACTCGCCCGCGCGTTTCGCCCGTCTCCTCGCCGAGCAGAAGCCCGCCATCCCGTTCGACGCGTGGGCGCAGCACCCGTACCCGCCGCGCTCGACCGTCGCGCCCGCGGACTCGGTCCGCTGGCCGCGCGTCGGCCTCGCGAACCTCGAGCACTTCGGTGACTCGCTCGATCTCTGGTTCGACCGCGACGAGGTCCCCATCTGGATCACCGAGTACGGACACGAGACGCTGCCGCTCGAGCCCCTCGGCGTCTCGCCCAAGCTTCAGGCGACCTACGCGGAGGAGGCGCTGGCGATGGCCGCCGAGAGCCCCCGCGTCCGCGTCTTCCTCTGGTTCATCCTCCGCGACACGCCCGGCACGCCGTGGCAGAGCGGCCTCCTCGACGAGAACGGCTCGCCGAAGCCCGCCTTCGCGGTATTCGCGGCGGCGGCCGCCGAGCTCGACGCCCGGAATCCGGTCCTGCCCCTGGACGCCGAGCGCGCGCGCCTGCCTGCGCTCGAGCTCGCCTACTCGACGCCCGCGGCCGACCCGATCGACGTCGCCGTCGGCGGCGCCGAGCCGGTGACGGTCCCGCTCGGCAGCGACGGCTGGATCGAGGTTCCGCTGGAGACCGGCGGTAGCCGCCGCGAGCTCCGCGTGGAGGCCACGAATCCGCATGGACAAGCGATCTACCGCACGTTGCAGCTCTCCGACGGTACAGTGGAGCCGGATTGACAGACGCCTGACACAGAATTGCGCTTGACAGACATCTACTGTGATGTCATAGTGACATCACGATGCAGCTCGACCACCACATCCAGGCCATCCGCGAGGATCTCGCCGCGACCGCCCGAATCGGCGACGAGGCGACGGCGGATGCAGCACAGCGGCTGAGCGAGGCGCTCGCCGCAACACTTCACCTCCGCCTCTTCGACCTCCTCGGCGAGGCGGCGCTCGAGATCTCGGGCCAGCTCGGAACCGGCCGTGTCGAGGTCCGGCTCGCAGGTCGCGAGCCCGAGCTCGTGGTCGTGCTGGAGGACACCTCCGACAGCGTCAACGTCGCCGTCGGAGAGGAGCTCTCGGGCCGGATCTCGCTCCGGCTGCCCGAGACGCTGAAGACCAGAGTGGAGGCCGCCGCCGCCCAGGAGGGCATCTCGACGAACGCCTGGCTCGTTCGCTCGATCGCTCGCATGCTCGACTCGGGCGGCGCGCGGCGCTCCCGTAACCGTCTCCAGGGCTACGCCCAGGGTTGAAAGGAGAAGGACATGCTCGTCTCACCGTTCCTGTTCGACTACGCCCTCCTCGAGCCTGGCGAACGAGTTCGCCGCGTCCGCGGGCGCGCGACGGGCAGCCGCGTTCGGCGCACCGCGAGCCGGAAGCCGCGGGCCTGAATCCCGATGCACGTCTTCGAGACGCAGAGGGACGTCTCCCTCCATGTTCGGCTCGCGAGCGGGCGCGTCCTCGTGGCCGCGACGGCCAACGAGCCGCGGACGACGGTGGAGATCATCCCGCTCGGCCGCGCAGGCGACGACGCGATCGACGCGATCGAAGTCAGCGCCGACGAGCGTCCGGACGGACACCTGATCCGGATCGAGCAGAAGGAGCGCATTCGCTGGGGGCCGCTTCAGATCAGCTGGGGCGCCGAGGTCGAGGTCCGTATCACGTGCCCTCCCGGCTCGAATCTCGACTTCTCCGGGGGGTCGACCGACCTGCGCGTCGAGGGCGACCTGCGCGACGCGACGGTCAAGACGGCATCCGGCGACGTGAGGCTCGCCGACGTCGCGAGGCGATTCGACGTCAAGACCGCGAGCGGCGACGTCGCGGCCGGCACGGTCGGGGACGGGGGGCAGGTCGTGACCGTCTCGGGAGACGTCTGGCTTACCGCCTTCGCGGGCGAGCTGGCCGTGCGAACCGTGTCGGGTGACGTCCGCGTCGGCCGCGTCCACGGCCCCTTCCAGCACACGAGCACGTCGGGGGATCTGATGCTGGACACGGTCGACGGCGGCGAGGTGCGCGTGCAGACGGTCTCCGGCGACGTCCGCATCGGGGTCGGCCACGGCACGCGTGTCTTCATCGACGCCACGTCGGTGTCGGGCGATCTCGAGTCCGGGCTCGGGCTCGACCCCGAGGCGCCGCAGGAGACGGACGACGCGGGCTCCGTCGTCCCGCTGCGCGTGAAGACCGTCAGCGGCGACGTGAACATCGCACGCTCGACGGGCGCCTACTCGGTCTGAGCGCTAGCCCGCGCGGACGAGCTCGACGACGTCGTTCTCGCGTCCTTCGTGCAGCAGCTCGTACACCCGACCGCTGCCGTGCAGGCCGCGCCTCGCCGTGAGGATCGTGTACACCTGCGACTCGTCGAGCCCGATCTCGCGCGCCGCGCGGGTGATGCGCTGGACGCTCGTCAGGGGCTCGCCGTCCTCGAACTGCCAGGACGGGTAGAGCCAGTCCGTCGAGCCGGGCTCGCGCACGGCGATGAGCTCGCCGTCGCGGCGCATGGCGTCGATGCGCGCGGGGTCGGCCGCGAGCCGCTCGGCGAGCCAGGTCGCCGGCAGCGAGTCGGCATAGCGCGCGGAGCTCACGCGGTGCAGCTTAGGGAAGCTCGGCGGCGAGCGCTTCCCAGCTCTCCTGATCGCCGCGGCCTTCCAGGCTCGTGACGATTCCGCCTTCGCGGTCGACGACGATCACGTGCGGCTGGTAGTCGGCGCCGAGCTGCCGCGCTCGCTCGCGGTCCGGATCGGAGATCGACGGCCACGTCCAGCCGTAGCGCTCGACGAACGCGCGACCCTCGTCAGGCGTGTCCGCGACGTCGAGCCCGAGGTACGCGTACTCCGGGTGACTCTGCTGGAACTCTGCGTAGGCGACCGCCTCGCTGTTGCACGTGCTTCACCACGACGACCAGACGTTGACGAACACGGGCGTCCCGCGAAAGTCGGCGAGCGAGATGCGCGCGCCTTCGAGGGAGACGCCCTCGATCGCGGGCGCCTTCGGCCGATCGGTCGCTCCCGCCGGGGGAGCCGTCTCGGCCGGAGCCGTCGTCGTCCCGGTCGCAGGCATCGCCTCCTCCGCCGGCGAGCCGCCGCCGCAGCCGGCCGCGATCAGCGCGGCGAGCGCAAGGAGGAGTCCGACCGCG
>Ga0299913_10006271_pt1 | contig 10288 bp, 9 predicted proteins | sample RVTome_9_FD_201360 | JGI IMG/M metagenome (GOLD analysis project Ga0299913, IMG submission 201360) | Soil microbial communities from uranium-contaminated site in the Upper Colorado River Basin, Wyoming, United States - RVT155D38 (version 2) ... | reverse complement strand
GTAATTGAAACTGCGGGTCGCGGCCTGTTGATCCAGAATGAACCAGTCCGCGGTCGCGAGTCCGTGACCGTTCAGAAGCGTGCGGGTAAGGTTTGTCCCGGTGCCACGCAGGCTGACGCGTTCGCCCTCGCCGAATTCCCTGTTGATGACGATGCCGGGGACCCTTTGCAGAGCTTCGGCCAGGTTCTTGTCCGGAAACTTGCCGACATCCTCGGCCGTGATGGCGTCGACCATACCGGTAGCGTTCCGCTTGATGTCCAGCGCCTGCTGCATGCTGCCGCGAATGCCGGTGACCACGATTTCTTCCATGGCATCATCGGTGTCGCCTGCAGCGACTTGCGCATGAGCCGGCTGTTGCTGGCCGTACAATGCCACGGCAACTGCTGTGGCAACTAAGGTCGATCGTCGGATGTTCATGTGTATTCCCCCGTTCGCTGACTCTAACCACTACCTAACCAATAGAGTGCCACTATAATACCAAAGTTTGGAATTTTCCAGCACTTTAGATACCAATATTAAATAAACCTTCCTAATCAATAGGGGATTGCATCCAGTGGTATGATATTGGTAATATGTCGCCGACACCGGAGAACGCCCTTGACGCCTCTTTCGAAGCTTTTGGGACCGCTGGACGAGTCCAGCGCCCTGCCCCTCTACCAGCAGCTGCAGCGCACGCTCCGGGATGCCATCGACAAGCGCATCCTCGATGCGGACGACGCGCTGCCCGCCGAACGGGATCTCGCGGCGGACTTTTCGGTATCGCGTATCACGGTGCGAAAGGCCATCGAGGGACTGGTGAGCGAGGGCCTGCTGGTCCGGCAACACGGCTCCGGCACCTTCGTGCGGCCTCGCGTGGAAAAGAATTTCTCGAAGCTCACGTCGTTTTCGGAGGATATGCGGGCGCGCGGCCGCACGCCTAAGAGCGTGTGGCTGCACAAGGGCGCGGGAGCCGTGACGCCCGAAGAGGCACTGGCGCTGCGCTTGAGCCCGGGCACGCCGGTATTTCGCTTCCACCGTATCCGTTTCGCGGACGATGCGCCGATGGCGATCGAATATGCGACGGTCGTGGCCTCTTGCCTCGGGTCTGTGGAAGCGGTGAAGTCCTCACTCTACGAAGCTCTGGAGCAAACCGGAAATCGCCCGGTAAGAGCGTTGCAACGGTTACGCGCGGTGCTGCTCAATGCCGAGCAGGCTGAAAGGCTCGGCGCGCAGGAGCGCGATGCGGGCCTGCTCGTCGAACGCCTGGGGTTCCTGGCGGATCGTCGCGCCGTCGAGTTCTCGCAATCGTATTACCGCGGCGATACCTACGATTTCGTCGCGGAATTGAGCGATGCGACCTGAGCGGGGCGACATGCGTCTCACGCAGGCCGGGGGGCCCAATACATTGCAGCACTCGTCCAGGGCCGAATCGACAGCCATGTTCCGGGAAGCTGCGGCGTCGGCTGCGGTGGTCGCAACGCAGTTGAAACGAAACGCGGACCTTTCGCACGATCTCGCGGCCGAGCTCAAAGCGCGCCCGAAAAAGGCCGTCGTTACGCTGGCTCGTGGAAGCTCCGACCACTGTGCCACCTACGCACGGTACCTGATCGAAACCCGACTGGGGATCCTCACATCGTCCGCTGCACCTTCCGTGGCGTCGCTGTATACCTCGGGTTCGCATCTTCGCGATACGATTGTGCTCGCCATTTCCCAATCCGGGCAAAGCCCCGATTTGTTGGCCTCGGCGGAGGCCGCCCGGACGGCGGGTGCGTATCTCGTTGCGTTCGTGAACGCCGAGAATTCGCCGCTCGGCCGCATTGCGCACTGCGTGGTTCCGTTGTGCGCCGGAGAAGAATCCAGCGTGGCGGCTACGAAGTCGTTTATCGCTTCCATGGCTGCAATCCTGAACCTGGTAGCTAGCTGGTCGAACGAACGCGATCTGCTTACGGCGCTCGAAATACTGCCGTCGCAATTGAAGCGTGCCTGGGAACTCGACTGGAGTGCCGCGCTTGCGCGATTCCGTAACGTGGAAAACCTGTACGTGCTCGGCCGCGGCTTGGGCTTGAGCGTCGCCGGAGAAGCAGCTCTCAAGTTCAAGGAGACCTGCGGTCTTCACGCGGAAGCCTTCAGCGCCGCGGAACTGCAACACGGACCGCTCGCGATCGTGCGGAAGGGCTTTCCGGTACTGGTCTTTGCACAACAGGACGAAACCTGCGACGGCATGATAAGGCTGGTGCGCGAACTCGAAACGCATGGCGCGGAGGTGACTTCCGTCGGGCTCCGGGAACCGGTCGAAGGCGCTTTGCCGTTCTTCGACGCGGCTCCGGCGGCGGCGCCATTGCTGCAGGTTCAATGCTTCTATCGCATGGTCAATGCACTGGCTGTGGATCGCGGTCTCGATCCGGACCGGCCCCGGCATTTATCCAAAATAACGGAAACGATGTAGTGTCCGTCGCCTTCATCAACGGCCGAGTGCTTACGGACGGCGGCTTTAAGGAGGGCCTGACGGTCCTCACGGGCAGCGGACACATCTCCTCGGTTACCGGAGACCGCGTGGGGCGAAGCGCCAACCTCCAGCGGATCGATCTCGACGGCAAGCTGCTGCTGCCTGGCTTCGTCGATACGCAAGTGAACGGCGGTGGAGGCGTGTTGTTCAACGACCGGCCGACGGTGGAGGCGATCGACGAGATCGGGAAGGTGCACCGCAGGTTCGGCACGACGGCGTTTCTGCCGACGCTGGTGAGTGACGACCTGGAAGTGGTTGCCGACGCCATCGCGGCAACGCGGGATGCCATTGCGGCGGGGGTGCCGGGAGTTCTCGGCATTCACATTGAGGGACCGTTTCTCAACGAAGCCAGGAAAGGCGTTCACGATGCAAGCAAGATCCGTTACCTTGACGAAGACGCATTTCACCTGCTGACCAGATCGACGGGCGGCAAGACGCTCCTCACACTGGCACCGGAGAAAACGACGCCGCGAGTAATTCGTGCCCTGGCCGATGCGGGAGTCATCGTCTCGGCCGGGCACAGCAATGCCACTTATGCGGAAGTGCGCCAGGCCCTTGACAACGGCCTCACCGGGTTCACACATTTGTTCAATGCCATGTCGCCGATGACGGTGAGAGAGCCCGGCGTCGTAGGAGCCGCGCTCGAGGATCCTGACAGCTGGTGCAGCATCATCGTCGATGGGCACCACGTCGACCCGGTCGTTCTCCGCCTCGCGTTGCGTTGCAAACGGCCGGATCGTTTCGTTCTGGTCACGGATGCAATGCCGAGCGTCGGGGCCGAGCAGACATCGTTCAGTCTCCTCGGGAGGACCATTACCGTACGGGACGGTGTGTGCGTTGCCGAGGACGGCACGCTGGCGGGATCGAATCTCGACATGGCGACAGCGGTCAGGAACGCCGTTCGGTTGTTGCATATCGGGACTGCGGACGCCATACGGATGGCGAGTACGTATCCCGCCGATTTACTCGGGTTGTCACATGCGTGCGGCAGAATAGCACCGGGATATCCCGCCAATCTGTTGATCGCGGACGACGAGCTGAACGTTCTCGAGATCTGGGCGGACGGTTCCCGATCGGCTTGACGCGGTAGCAAGACCCGGAGGATTGTGTTGCACGCGCATACCTGTCGGGCAAGGCGACGTCACCGACGATATCGAGAGTCACGCCACCCGGTTGCGTCCGGCGTGCTTGGCACTGTAGAGCCGTGCATCCGCAGCCCGCAGAAGCTCCGCCATGCCGACGGACCTGTGCCACTGAGACAGACCGATACTGAGCGTCACCGACAACTCGGGATGCAGGGCGCGCCAGTCATGATTCTCCACGGATCGACGCAAACTCTCGCAGAACCCGACGGCGGCATGGCGCGACATGCCCGGCAGTATCAATGCAAACTCCTCGCCTCCGATGCGGGCAACCAGGTCGGTAGACCGGCACAGCTCCCGCATCAGCGCTGCGCTTTGCCGGAGCACTTCGTCGCCGACAGCGTGACCCAGACGATCGTTGACTATCTTGAAATGATCCAGATCGGCCACCGCCAGGCTGAGCGGCTGGCCGACAGACAGGGCGACCTGGATCTCCGCGTCCAGCCGCTGGTTGAAATGCCGCCGGTTGGATATCCCGGTCAGCGGATCTTCCTGCGTCTCGCGCTCCAGCGCGCGGCTGCGTTCGCGAAGCGCGGCTATCAAACGTTCTTTTTCGCGATTGGCCTGTTGCAGTTCACCGGTTCGTTCCGCAACACGATCTTCCAGTCGCTGACGGTAGTTCTCGAGGTCTTCGAAGGCCTGTGCGTCGGCAACCGCCGCCGCAACCTGTTCGGCAAGCCGCTGCATCAGATGCAAATCGGCGCCCGCATAGGCGCGCGGTTGATTGTGCTGCACGCTGAGCAGCCCGATGACCGCTCCTTCCTCGATCAGCGGCACCGCAATAAGCGAACCCGTTGTCCGGTCGTCAGGGTCAGCGGCGAGCTGCGTCTCTGAAAAAAACAGCGCGCAATCCTCGAGCAGTACACCTTCGCCGCGATCCACCACCCAGCCGAACAGGCCGGCATCGAGGCGTCTCGCATTTCCCTGCAGGCGTTGTCCATGCCGCTCGCGAAGCCGCGCGTCGAGAACCTGCGCATCCCGATCTATGACGGCCAGGTAGAACTCGTCAAAGGGAAACAGCGCGCGGGTTTCGGTGAGAATCCGGTCGGCAAGCTCATCGAGGCGGCGTGCTCCGCGCAACGCCCTGCGCGCCGACGAAAGGGTCTCCAGGGGCGCGCTTTGGGTGGTTGCGGCACCGAGCGCCTGGTCAATCCGGTTGAAGCTCAGCACGAAAACTGCCATCAGTATGGCGAACAGCGCGAACGTTGCGGGAGGGCTGCTATTGAACAGCAGTGCAGCCAGTACCCCCGACGGCACGAAGATCAGATCGATCAGCGTATAGATCGGCTTGATCGTGCGGCGTACATCGCGTCCGTCGAGTCGGAAGAACAAAGCCAGCAAGCCAACGTTGACGACCTGGGCCGACAGCGCCATCACAAACAGGGGCAACAGGTCATCGACGCCAAGATTGCGGAGCGGATGCTCGCCTCCCGTTAGCAGGTAAGCCTGTCCCGCGACGAGCAACATGAGAGCGGTCATCGAAGCGTTGTGCACGCCACGCAATGCTGCGACTCGCAACGAGCCCTGACTGTATCCGCGGTTGAGTAACGGCCACAACAGGGAAGCGATGGCGCAGATGGCTGCCGCAACCGGTGGGCTCAACACCAGCAGCAGGCCGATCTGAGGCAGGCGCTCCATCGATGTCAGGCCGACCCGGGGAGCCGGTACGCCGAACTGCCACACAAACAGGCAGGCGGCCACACAAAGCACCACGATCCAGATGGCGGGAAAGTCCGAAGCCGGTCCCAGGCCTCGCGTCAGCCACCATCCGGTCACGGCCGCCAGCAGCAGCGAGTAGAGAGTCAATCCACGATATCGCGTCGCCATTGTCCAAAGTGTACGGGCTATGGTGCCAGCCTTGCCATCTTCGTCGCTCCGCGAGGCCGTGACGCCCGTCACAGAAATACACTCGGTTGAAGACAGGAACGCCAAGCTTCTTGCCCTCCTCGGGCGAGATCGGATAGTCCTCGAGCAGCGTTTCGTCTCGCTTCTGGCGCTGCTGTACAATTGCGTCATGAAATCGAAAGTCACTCAACAGGCGTCGGCGACGACGACGATCCGATTTCGGCCCTGCTGCAACCGCAGTCGCCCGCAACCAGGAAAAAGAAGAAAGAATCGGTCCCGGGCGAGCGGTTCGATTTCTATACCCGGTGCGTTCAGGGCTTGCTTCTGAAAAGTTCTTCCCCCTTTCTCGAAAGCCATCCAGGCGCTAGCACAACTCGTTCTGCTCGCGTCGTGTTTCCTGAAGGCGAGCGTTTGCCATGAGCGGCTACCTGATCGTAGGCCCTTCCTGGGTCGGCGATATGGTGATGGCGCATAGCCTGATCATTTCTTTGAAGCAGCGTGACCCGGATTCGCCTATAGACGTCATCGCACCAAGCTGGTCAGTGGCTGTTGCTCAAAGGATGGCTGAGGTACGCGATGCCATAGCGCTTCCTGTAGCGCACCGGGAGGTCGCCTGGTCCAAACGCCGGTCGCTTGGCAGGGAACTGCGCGCGAGGAAATATGCACAAGCAATTGTGTTGCCAAGGTCCTTGAAAAGCGCGCTGGTGCCGTGGCTTGCCCGCATTCCGAAGCGCACGGGATACCGGGGGGAATGGCGCTACGGCATTTTGAACGACGTTCGTCAAGCACATACGAGCCGCACAGTTTGGCCGGCGCGGCACTGGCTGGCACTGGGATTTCCTCCCGATGCGCCCCTGCCTGCCACTGTGCCATTTCCGCGGTTGCTCACAGACCTGGAAAATCAACACCGGCTAGTTCGCAATCTCGATCTGCGTATTGACGTACCAGTCGTGGCGTTCGTACCCGGGGCCGAGCACGGTAGCGCCAAGCGTTGGCCGGTGGAGTATTTTGCCGAGCTCGCCCGATCCTTGATGCGACGGGGGATTGCGGTCTGGCTTTTGGGTTCGCCGAAGGAAACGTTACTGGCAAAAGCTATCAGCAACGGTGCAGCGGGCGTCATTAACTTGTGTGGGCGCACGACACTTCTCGATGCGATCGATTTGCTGGCGCTGGCCGACGCAGTGGCGTGCAATGATTCAGGTCTTATGCACGTGGCTGCTTCCGTCGGTGTTTTTATCGTCGCCTTGTATGGTCCAACAACTCCTGCCTACACCCCGCCCTTAACAGACAGCGTCCGGACGTTCTACCTGAAACTCCCATGCAGCCCCTGCTTTGCAAAGGAATGTCCACTTGGGCACCACAACTGCCTGCGGCAGATCACGCCTGAGATGGTATCGAATGCGTTACTCGACAAGCTACGCACTGGCGAGCCACATATCGGGACGTAGGCCAACGTTGCCGTTTCATTGGTCAGGGCGACGGCAAGAGCGTGAATTCTTGTCGGCCGCCTATGCGATAGATCGAAAAATCTCGATGATCCGTCGTGAATATGAGATTGGTGCCAATGTCTTCCGCCAGAGCGACCAGCGTCGCGTCGGCATAATCCATGGGCAAGTCCCGATACTGCTCAACAAGAGAACGAACTCTGCGTAAGGACGCGTTGCTCGCGGGAACGAGGACGGCGCCGCCTGATAGCACGAAATCGAGACAGGCTTCGGGGCCGCCGCGCACCCGTGTCAGCAGATGGATGGCTTCCGTCAGCACGGCTTCGGTGGTAACGACCTCGTCGGACCAGCTCTCGAAGGACTCCTTAAAGACGACATGTCGGTGCTGGCTCCGGTCGAGGAGTGAGACGAGTGCGCCGGTATCTAGCAACAACTCACCGGCCACGGCTCAGCGACTCGATCACATACTCACGGTGGCGCTCGGCCAGGTCCGGTATGCCGGATTCGAGCGATCCGACCAAGTGACGAATGCGCGCAGCGGGCCGTTGCTGCCGGTTGGCGGGTGTCTCCAGGTAGCTCCGCAGCGCTTGCCGTACGAGCTCGGAATTCTTCAGGCCCGTACGTCGGCTGGCCCGTTCGAGAGCCTCCCGAAGGTCACTGGGAATGCGAATAGTCAACTGGCTGTCCATGATGCATTGCATTGTAGTGCATTGTGTTGCAACTGCCAACCGTTGACCCGATAGAGGCGGATTTGGTTACTTACAGCATGTGAAGCCGCGCAGGGGTCGCTCGATCAACAGCCGCTTGTTGGTCGAGGCATTCGCTGCAACGGGCGCATGACCAGGTCGACTATCCCGGCCCCCGCGCGGTATCACCGACTCGACCTGGTACCGGTGGCGTGGCCCGAATCGCCGGAAGAGCGGACCACGATAGATCCAGGCGATCGCACCAACCAGCAAGAGCATCACCGTCCAGGTACGGGGCGGCCCGTATAGCTGGATCGTGCCAGGCTGCGCTTGCGGCAGCGCCTATCCGATCAGGCATGCGCCTTATCTCGACCTCGGTGCCATCAAACTCAAGATCGTAGCTAACGATCGACTCGATCCAAAGCAACACTTCGCGCGGAGCGCGCCCTCCCGGCGTGCTGTGCTAAGCTCGCTGATCCCGCAAAGTTCCCGGCGTGATCCTGCCTGAAGCCCGGATCACGCCCGGACGATCATTATTCCAAAGGGAGAAGACATGACACTTAGAATTAATTCCGAGGCACCGAATTTCACCGCCGAGACCACGGAAGGCACCATCAATTTTCACGAGTGGGTCGGTGACGGGTGGGCGATGCTGTTTTCCCATCCCAAGGACTTCACGCCGGTCTGCACCACGGAACTCGGCTATCTCGCCGGCCTGAAACCCGAATTCGAGAAGCGCAACTGCAAGATTATCGGCTTGAGCGTCGATCCGGTTGACGATCACAAGGCCTGGCTGGGCGATATCGAGGAAACCCAGGGTCATGCCGTCAGCTATCCGCTGATCGGCGATCCGGAACTCAAGGTGGCCAAGCTCTACGACATGCTGCCGGACGATGCCGGCGACAGCGCCGCAGGACGAACCCCCGTCGACAACGCCACGGTGCGCTCCGTGTTCCTGATCGGGCCGGACAAGCGCATCAAGGCGATGCTCATTTACCCGATGACGTCGGGACGCAATTTCGACGAGATCCTGCGCCTGCTGGATTCCAACCAGCTTACCGCGCTGCACAAGGTTGCGACGCCGGTCAACTGGCAGCCCGGCGAGGATGTCATCATCGTGCCGTCGGTGTCCGACGAGCAGGCGCGGGAGAAATTCCCGGAGGGTTGGCGGGCGCCAAAACCCTACCTGCGCATCGTCGCGCAACCGAAGTAGACTGAAGAGACGCTGACGCGGCCGCAGGACTTGCGTTACTACCGGGACTTTGTCGACGCAGTCGGCAATACGCCGCTCATCCGCCTCACGGGGCCGAGCGACGCGACCGGTTGCACGATTCTCGGCAAGGCCGAGTTCCTGAACCCCAGCGGTTCGGTCAAGGATCGGGCGGCGAAGGCGATCGTTCTCGCCGCCGAGGCGAGCGGCGCGCTGGCGCCTGGCGGCACCGTGGTCGAGGGCACGGCCGGCAACACCGGCATCGGGCTTGCTCACGTCTGCAATGCCCGCGGTTATCGCTGCGTCATCGTGATTCCCGAGACCCAGTCGCCGGAAAAGCTGGACCTGCTGCGGGCGCTGGGCGCGGAAGTGCGGCCGGTGCCCGCGGTGCCGTACAAGGATCCGAACAACTTCCAGAAACTGGCCGGCCGCCTCGCGGACGAGCTGGAGAATGCCATCTGGGCGAACCAGTTCGACAACCTCGCCAACCGCGAGGCGCATCTGGCGACGACCGGCCCGGAGATCTGGCGCGACACCGACGGCAAAGTCGACGCGTTCGTCTCAACCTCAGGCACCGGCGGCACCCTGGCCGGCACCTCCACCTTCCTCAAGTCGAAAAATCCGCAGATCGTGACGGTGCTGGCGGATCCGACCGGCACGGCCACCTGGCACTACGTGAAGCACGGCGAGGCGAAGGTGGTCGGTGGCGGCTCCATTTCCGAAGGCATCGGCAGCACCCGCATCACCGCCAACTTCGAGGGCGCACCGATCGACGACGCTGAGATGATCTCCGACCAGGAATGCGTCGACACCGTCTACCGCATGCTGTACGAGGAAGGCCTCTTTCTCGGGGGCTCATCGGGCATCAACGTCGCGGCGGCGATCCGCGTCGCAAAAAACCTCGGGCCCGGACACGTCATTGTCACCGTGCTGTGCGACAGCGGCGGGCGCTACCAGTCGCGCCTGTATAACGCCGCCTGGCTGAAGCAGAAAGATCTGCAGCCGCCGGCGCGCGGCGCCTGATCGGGCCTGTGAAGGCGACCTGACAGGTTCCAGAAAAACCGGACTCGTGAAGTAACAGTGACGACGGTGGCACTTGATAGCATTGACGGCACAAGCAACAGCCATCCACACAAAACACGCCGTAACGGCCAGGCTCGCTTGCCGAATAGTAAATCGACGAAGTTCAACGCTAACAGAATGGCAATCGGCGCCTCCCACGCCAGGACGAAAGACGGCAGCCTGCGAGTCAAATCGCCAGTTTGATTGCCTTGATTCATTTGCAACAAGTTGCCCCCTGTTGTATCGGTGGACACTTTACGTCTCCGTACGAACAGTACACGCAGCAATCGCCGGCTTTCGGCTTCAAGACTGTGGCGCAACCCTTACAGTCGTAAAAATACTGGCACGCGTTGGTTGGCATCATGTCCCTGGATCGGTGCCCACAATGTGGACAAGTCAGCGTCGAGTACGGC
>Ga0299913_10006270_pt1 | contig 10288 bp, 12 predicted proteins | sample RVTome_9_FD_201360 | JGI IMG/M metagenome (GOLD analysis project Ga0299913, IMG submission 201360) | Soil microbial communities from uranium-contaminated site in the Upper Colorado River Basin, Wyoming, United States - RVT155D38 (version 2) ... | reverse complement strand
ACCGCACACGACCCGCAGCCGCACCCACGGACCGCGCTGAGAGTCGCCGGGCTGTTAGGTGGACACGAACGCAGAGCCCACGGAGTCGGAGGCGGAGGGCAGCGCCGCGCACTCCTGGTTGTCCGAACGCGGTGCGGCATTCGGGTGGGTCAACCCCAGATCGGCGCGCCACGGAGCCAGCCGTTCCGAGCCCTGGCACTGGGAGTTCGTTCCCCGGCGCTGACATAGGCTGGGCCAGCCGGTCGGTCGCTCGGCGCCGCAGTCCCGTGCCGCGGTTGACCAGCGTCATCTTGGACAGCGGCTGGAGCTCTTCGCGCAACACGGGTGGCGCGTTCACGATGACCTGGGGCTGATCATTGCGGCGGTGCGGGCCTTGACCGCGATGTCTTTGGCGACGTTGACCTGGCGGATCATCTCGACCGCCCCGTCGACCGTCCTGGGGATCGCCGTGGCCTGCCCGGCCAGAACGGCGCGGGCGGCGTTCTGGACGTCGAAGGGGTCGGACCTGCCTCGCAGGCGTCGATCGCGCCTGCAGGTGCGGACGACCCCGACGGTGCCGATGCCACGGCGGCGCACCGCGTTGGCCAGCCCGGCCACGTAGGAGCCGGTTCCCTGAATGCCGTTCAGAAGGCGAGGACGTCGTCGGCTTCGACGGTCCAGGCGGCGAGTTCGTCGATGGTGGACCGGTCGGCTTCGTCGATGAGGTGTTCCTTGGCGAGGCCGCGGGCGTCGAGGCAGGTTCCGCAGCAGGCAATGTGGCCGCCGTGGCGGGCGAAAGACTTCAGCATTCGGTCGAGGGTGTAGTAGCCGTTGGGGGTCTGCTGCCCGGCGATGGCGCAGCTGACCGCGTCGCCCATCAGGAAGAGGGTGACCTGGGCATCGTCGCGGCGCGCGAGGGCGTTGGCTAGCCGGATGGCGTTGAAGGTCTCGTCCGCTCCGTACGCGGGGCCGTTCACGATGAGGAGGACCTTCTTCATGCGTCAAGGGTCCGCGTCCCGCAGCCCGCAGCGATAGGGACCGAAGGGCACGGGGCGCTGGGCCTAATTGCCCTGTCGCTTCTTCGGTCACGTCGCGATGGTGCGAGGGAGCACCGGAGGTGAACGCGGTGATGTACTGGGACGGCGGCTGGGCCTGGATGGCGTTCATGCCGCTGGTGTGGATCGTGTTGATCGGTCTGGTCGTCTGGGCGGTTGTCCGGTTGACCCAGGGCCCCGCCGGCCGCGGCACCTACCGGGACGACGGCGGCGCCTACCGGGAGACTCCCGAGGAGACCCTCGACCGCCGGTTCGCCTCGGGAGAGATCGACGCCGATGCGTACGCCGATGCACGCGAACGCCTGGCCGCCTCCTACAGGCCCAGATTGCGATGACCGGGCTGCAGGGCCGCTGGCTGCCGCTGTCGGTGCTGGTCGGCGCGGTCACCGCACTGGTCGCCTCCCTGGCGTGGGTTGCGGGTACCGGCTTGGGGCCCGGCGGCCCGGCGGGGATGATGGGCGCCGTCTCGGGCGAGGGCCCCGTGACGAGCATGGCCGATGCCGACCGGGCGACCACCCAGTTCGGCGACCGGTGGGATCTCCAGGTGGGGAGGTCATGGAGTTCAGCAATGGCTACTACGTCGAGCTCCTCGGCGGCGACGGCCGCCTGGCCACCGAGGTCCTGATCGACCCGGGCAACGGCCTGGTGCACCTGGAGTTCGGTCCGGCGATGATGTGGAACACCGCCTACGGCATGATGCCCGCTCGCGGCGCGGCGGGTCCGGCGACGGTTGGGGGCGAGGAGGCGGTTCGTATCGCCGATCGCTGGCTGAGCGAACGCCGCGCCGGACTGCACGCAGGCGAACCGGACCTGTTCCCGGGCTACTACACGCTGCACGTCCTACGTGATGGCCAAGTCGTCGGCATGCTGTCGGTCCACGCGACCACCGGCGCGGTCTGGTACCACAGCTGGCACGGCCGGTTCATTCGGATGCAGGAACACCCTGAGAGCGGATAGCCCTCCTCGGTGGGAGCTGCTCAGCGGGGTCTTGGCTACCACCTGTGGACGGCCGGTTCAGGTAGCGCAGGTGTTCGGTGTCGCCGAGGAGGGCGAGTCGGCGCCAGAGCACCGGGTTGTCATTCGATTGGCTCTGGTGATGCCGGATGGCCTGGCGTTGCACGTCACGGTCGACGTGCATGGTCAGGTCGAGGTCCTCGGGGGTGCGCCCGACGAATCCGGTGCCGAACTCGCGGTTGAGGTGCTCGGTGACCCCGGCGGGTAGCGCCCATGCCAGGACCGTAAGACCGGCTTCGATACCGGACGCGAGGGCGGCGTCGGTGGCGCGCTGGTGGTCGGGGTGGCCGGTGATACCGCCGCGGTCGAACACCAGGAGCAGGTCAGCATCGACCTCGTGGGCCAGGCGGTGCACGTGGCCGGCGAGGTCATCGATGGGGGCCGCGGTCAATGCGCCGTCGGGGTAGTCGAGCAACTCCACGCGTGAGACGCCGAGGACTCCTCCGGCGGTAGCGAGTTCGCTGGCGCGGATGGTGGCCAGGTCACCGTCGACGCTGCCGAGGGTTGAGGCTTCTCCGTGGGTGAAGCACAGGACCGTGATCCGACTGCCGTTGCGAGCGAGCGTGCTGAGGACGGCGCCCAAGCCGAAGGATTCATCGTCGGGGTGGGCGCAGACCACCAGGACGCTGCGGTAGGCGGGCAAGGTTCGGGTCATGGGCCGGTCGGCTTGTCGATGATGAGGGTCTGGAAGGCACCCCAGGCCGGCGCGATCCGGCCGATGGTCTCCAGGACGGGCCCGGCCAACGCGATCCCGGGGAAGACGCCGGGCGCGTACAGCCTGCCGTGCAGCGAGGTCCGGCCGTGCCCTGCGCCAAGCGAACGCAGGGCGTGACGATCCAGGAACCGGGCCCGGCACCATACCCCCGAGCGGAGGCGGCGCCGGCTGGCCAGGCCCCAGGGGCTGTGCGGGTTGAGTGCGCCGACGATGATGCGCCCTCCCGGGCGGGTCACGCGCGCCAGTTCGGCGACGGCGACCTCGCGGTCGACCACGAACTCCAGCACCGTGATGGCGAGGGTGAGGTCGAAGGTTTCGTCGCGAAACGGCAGGTGTTCGACGACGCCTTGGACGCAGCGTCCGGCGAGCCGGGGGCAGGCCAGTGCGAGCATCTCCGGGTCCGGGTCGATCCCCACCGAATAGGCGCCGGCGAGCACCTTGCTGAACCGACCGGTTCCGCAGCCGGCGTCGAGGGCGCGCGCAGGGTGGGTGCCCGCTGCGGCGTGATCGACCGCGTTGGACTCGACCGCGAAGGCGCAGCGCCCCCAAGGCTGCTCGAACCACTGATCGTAGTCGGCCGCGGATCTGTCCCGGCCGGCGAGGCCGGCGGCTGTTCCCTGGACGGTGCCGGCGGTCACGGCACGAGCCTCGCGTCCTCGGGTCGAGCCCCGGCGACCGCGCATGCGGCGAGGCACACGTCGAGGACGCCGGGGTCGGCGAGGGTGTTGACGATGCGGGTTCCATGACGGCAGGAGACCACCAGCCCGGCTCTGCGCAACCGGCCCAGGTGTTGGGAGGTGTTCGCGACGGAGAGCCCGAGCCGGTCGGCCAGCGCGCCCACGTCGAGGCCGTCGTGGCCCAGGAGGCGCACGATCTCCAGCCGCGAAGGGCTGGCGAGCGCGGCCATCACCGCGGCCACCCGGCCGGGGTCACATTCCGGCCCGTGTCCGGTGGGTTCGACCCGGTCCGCGACCGGCGACTTCAGGCCCATCGGCGCATCCAGTACTGCTCGAAGGCGACCTTGGCCAGATGCCAGTGCGGCCCGGGCCGGCGGAGTGTGACCTTCGGTGCCTCGTCGGCGAAGAAGTCGCCGCTGGCGAACGAGGCCCGTCTGTCGCCCAGTTCGACGAAGCAGGCGCCCTTGCCGTCGAAGCGCGATGTGGCCGGTCGGCCGGCGAGCTCGGCGGCGAGGTTGGCGGCCACGACCTGTGCCTCGGCCTCGGCGAACACGCCCGCCTTAGGCAGGAACTTGCCGCCCGCGATTGGGATGGTCGTGGCATCCCCGACGGCGAAGACACCCTCCGCAGCGGTCGCGAGCGTTGACCGGTCGACCGCAACGAAGCCGGTCTCGACGGCCAGGCCGCTGGTGCGCAGCGACTCGGGCGCTCGGTGCGGTGGGATACCGAGCAGCAGGTCGAAGTCGGCGACCTGACCGTCGGCCATGACCAGTTGAGCGGCATCCGGGTCGATCGACTCGACGGTGTGGCCGGTGTGAAGGGTGATGCCCCGGGCGGCCAGCATGTCGGCCAGTGCGTTGCCAAGGACGGGCCCGGCGGTCGGCATGGGGTACGGCTCGGGGGTGTAGATGTCGATGGTGGTGCGGTCACGAACACCCCGGTGGCGCAGCAGCGCCTCGGCCAGGAACGCGGTCTCGTACGGAGCGGCCGGGCACTTGTAGGGCATCCGGGAGACGAGCACCGCGAGCCGGCCCCCGGCGAAGCCCGCGAGTGCGTCGCGGGCGGCGATAGCTCCCTCCAGCGTGTAGAGGTTGTGCGCGGCCCGGCCGAACCCAGGCAGGTCATCTGGGGCCAGCTCGGCACCTAGCGCGATCACCAGCCGGTCGAAGCCGATCTTGGCCTCGGAGGTCTTCACGCTGCGCTGTCCGGGGTCGATCGCGAGCACCTCGGCTCCGAGCATCTCGATGCCCGCGCGGCGCAGGCGGCGTCGATCAGCACTGATCCGCTCCGGTCGGCGGGCCCCGGTCATCACCCAGAGGAACGACGGCGCGAACCGGAAGGTCGGGTCGCGGTCGACCAGCACGACGCGGTCGGCGGCGCCCAGGCTGCGACGCAGCCGACGAGCAGCCACCAGCCCCGCGGTTCCGGCTCCGAGGATGACGACCGTGCGATCAGCCATGGCGATCTCCTCTCAACAGGTCGAAGACGGGCCCGCGAGGTGCAGCGCGTGCGTCGTGCCCAGTCCCTGGGTGACCGCCGCCTTCGGCGCCAGCCCCCGTGACTGTCCCAGCGTTCGAGCGATCCGGCGTGAAGGGACAGGGGCTTAGGCCCTCGGCTTGCGCGGACACCGGCCCGGGCTAGATTCCACCTATCTATAGAATCATGGAATAAGATGGAACGCGAGCTGTGTGGAGGTGCTGATGGGTGGCGTGGACGTGATCTCGCTGGTGGACGAGGGGCTGGGCAATTCGGCCTACCTGGTGGACCTCGGTGACGGCCGGGCGCTGGCGGTGGACGCCAGCCGGGACCTGCGGGCGCTTCGTGCGGCGGCGGACAAGCGCGGCCTGAAGGTCGCGTTCGCGGCCGATACCCACCTGCACGCGGACTTCCTCACCGGGGCACTCCAATTGGCCGCGACCGACAGCGCGCAGGTCCTCGCGGCCGCGGCCGGCGCAAGGGAGTACCCCCACACCGGCCTGGGCGACGGCGACGAGGTCGACCTCGGTGGCCTGACACTGCGCACCCTGTCCACCCCGGGCCACACCCACGAGCACGTCGCGTTCGAGCTGCTCGACGGCTCCCGGGTGCTCGGCGTGTTCACCGGCGGCTCGCTGATCGTGGGGTCAGCGGCCCGCACCGACCTGGTCTCCCCGGAGCGCACCGAGGAGCTCGCCCGCGCGCAGCACCGCTCGCTGCAACGGCTCGCGCGGCTTGACGACGCCGTGGCCATCTGGCCCACCCACGGCGCCGGGTCGTTCTGCTCCGCACCGCCAGGGGCCGAGCGCACCTCCACCATCGGCGCCGAGCGGGCCACGAACAGTCTGCTGCGGGCGGGTTCGGAGGACGCGTTCGTCGCGCAACTGCTGGACTCGCTGGGCACCTTCCCGGCGTACTTCCTGCGCCTGGGGGAGGTGAACCGTCGCGGCCCGGCGCTGGTCGAGGGCGACGACCTCCCGCCACTGTCGCCGCACGAAGTGGCCCGGCTCCGGGGGTCGGGGGCTGAGGTCGTGGACGTCCGGCCGGTGCCGGACTTCGCCGCCGGACACGTGCCCGGGTCGGTGTCGATCCCGCTGCGCCCGGTGTTCGCCACCGGGCTGGGCTGGCTGCTGGACGCCGGAAAACCGCTGGTGTTCGTGCGCAACACCGACCAGGACCCCGGCGAGATCGTGTGGCAGGCCCGCAAGGTCGGCTACGACCAGCTGATCGGCGAGCTCGACGGTGGCATCACGGCGTGGACCGCGGCCGGCCACCCGGTCCGCTCCACTCCGCTGACCACGCCGGGCGCGGTCGAGGACCCGGCGGCGGTGCTCGATGTCCGCCAGAACAACGAGTACGCCGCCGGACACCTGCCCGGGGCCGTGCAGGTCGAGCTCGGTGCGCTCGCCGGTCGCGCGGGCGACCTACCGGCGGGACCGATGGTGGTGATGTGCGGGCACTCCGAGCGGGCGATGGGCGCTGCCAGCGTGCTCGAACGCGCGGGTCGCAGCGACCTGACCGTGCTCGACGGCGGACCACAGGACTGGGCGGACGCCACCGGGCGAGCGCTGGAGACCGGCGCATGAGCCGCGACGTCGCCGCGGAGACCGGTCAGCGGTCGGTCACTTTGGGCCTGCGTGCGAACGCGGCCCAGTTCACGCTTCTCGTGGCGATCAACGCCCTGGTCGGTGGCATGGTGGGCCAACAGCAGACGGTGCTGCCACTGCTCGCCAAGGACGAGTTCGGGCTCACCGGCTACACGTTCATCTTCACCTACGTGATCGCCTTCGGCATCACCAAGGCGACGGCCAACTACTTCGCCGGGACGTGGTCGGACCGGTACGGCCGCAAACCGGTGCTCGTCGCCGGGTGGCTGTTCGCCGTACCGGTGCCGCTCATGCTCATCTGGGCACCCAACTGGGGGTGGGTCGTCGCGGCCAACGTGCTACTGGGCATCAATCAGGGTCTGAGCTGGTCCACGACCGTGATCATGAAGATCGACCTGGTCGGGCCTAAGCAGAGGGGCCTGGCGATGGGGCTGAACGAGGCCGCCGGCTACGGCGCGGTCGCCGTGACCTCCATCGCGGCCGGCTACCTCGCTGCGCAGTACGGCCTGCGCCCGGCACCGTTCCTGCTCGGGCTTTCCTACACCGCGCTGGCGCTCGGGCTGTCCACCCTGGCGGTGCGTGAGACGCATCATCATGCCAAGGTCGAGGCAGCCGTCCACGTGCCGCGCGCCGACGGCCGGCACGACCACCTGCACGGCGAGTTGACCAACCGCGAGGTGTTCGCCCAGACCAGCTTCCGCGAGCCGGCCCTCTCCTCGGCGAGCCAGGCCGGCCTGGTCAACAACCTCAACTTCGGCTTGTCGTGGGGACTGTTTCCCCTGCTGTTCGCAGGCTCTGGGCTCTCGGTCGGCAGGGTCGGGGTGCTGTTCGCTCTCTATCCCGCGGTCTGGGGTGTCGGCCAGCTGTTCACCGGCGCCCTGTCCGACCGGTGGGGCCGCAAGCACCTGATCAGCACCGGCCTGTTTGCCCAGGCCGTCGCCCTCGCCGTGATCGCCGTCGGCGACACCTTCGGCCTCTGGGCCGTGGGCACCATCCTCCTCGGTGCCGGCACCGCCATGGTGTATCCGACCCTGCTCGCTGCGATCGGAGACGTGGCCCATCCGGTCTGGCGCGGCCGGGCCGTCGGCGTCTACCGGGTCTGGCGCGATCTCGGCTACGCGGTCGGCGCTCTCATGGGCGGTGTCGTAGCCGACCTGTGGAGCTTGCGTGCGGCTGTGTGGGTGGCCGCGGTGGTCAGCGTCGTCTCCGCACTGATAGTCACACTCAGGATGTACGAGACGCACCACCGGCCCACCGCAACCGTGCCGAACGGAGCAACAGATGAATGAGCGCGTCGCCAAGGACGCCCTCTTCGCCGAGTTCGCCGCGGTCGGGAAGGTCCTGGGCAACCCCAAGCGGCTGGAGCTGCTAGACCTGCTCGCTCAAGGTCCCCGCAGCGTCGAGGATCTCGCCAACACAGCGCAGGTCGGCATCACCACCTGCTCAGCGCACCTGCAGACACTCCGCGAAGCGGGCCTGGTCGAGCCCCGACGCCAGGGCAAACGCGTCTACTACTCCCTGACCGGTGACGACGTCGCCGGACTGTGGGAGCAGCTGCGTTGCGTCGCTCAGAAGCACCGGCCCCACACCGAGCTCGCCCGCCGCGCCTATCTCGGCCCCGACGACACCACCGCCGTAGACACCGATGAGCTGCTCCGCCGCCTCCAGGCGGGCGACACCGTCGTGCTCGACGTACGACCCGCCGCCGAGTACGCCGGCGGCCACCTACCCGGTGCTATCCATATCCCGCTGGAGGAACTCGACCAGCGGCTGTCCGAGCTCCCCCGCGACCGCGAGATCGTTGCCTATTGCCGTGGCCGGTACTGCGTGCTCGCCCACGACGCCGTCCGGCTGCTCGCAGCCCACGGCATCGTCGCCCGCCGGGCCGCCGACGGTGTCCTCGAGTGGCGCGTCGCCGGCCTTCCCGTGCACACCGGCGCGGCCTGAGCCAACCAGACCCTTCGCCGATTGTCCGTGTTTCGGCTCGGGCTCCTGTCAATCTCCGGGACCCGCGCCACGTTCACTGACCGGTAGGTGGGCGACATGACTATCCGATGACGTTGGTACGCCGGGGCCGGCCTTTGGGGTTGGCGAAGGCGCCGAGCTCGCGGGAGCGGTCGTGGCGGATCGGGTGCCCTCGGATGATCTGGCCGTCCTTGGACAGCCGGACCGACCCGGCGACAATCGCGACGTCGACGCTCTGGCGGGCTCAGCCCATTTCCGCACCGGTAGGCAGTACCGGCGAAGCTGACCGACCCGCTGGAGTCGACGATCTGCGTGACCATCAGCCCCACGGTGGCGTCCCGGCCGAGGCGCTGCACCGGCAGAGGCGGCCGCCCGATCCGGTCGATCTCGTCCGGCTGCTGGCGCCGTCGCAGCTGGAGATCCCCGGCTGTGGAGTGCTGTGGGCAGCCGTCATCGTCGGCGAGACCGCCGGGGTACACCGATTCTGCGACAAGGACGCCTACGCACGCCTCACCGGCACGGCGCCCGTGCCGGTGTGGTCGGGCTTATCCAAAGGCAAGGTCAGGTTGAACCGCGGCGGGAACCGTTCGGTCAACGGCGCCCTGCACATGATCGCAGTGACGCAGGCCTGCGGAGTTGGGCCGGGCGGTGCCTACCTCGACAAGCAGCTGGCTCGCGGCAAGGACCGGGTCGCGGCACTGCGGCTGCGCCGGCGCCTGTCCGACGCGGTCTTCGCCGCCCTGCGAGCTGGCCAGTCCGTGCCTGCTAACGGCCCTACTGCTAAATCGCTGCCCCTGGTGGCTTGACATAGGAGCATCGGAGAACTCGACTCCCGCAACCGATGATCATGGCTTTCCAGGGCGGTGAACTCGCCGACGCCGGGGCGCTGGGTGAGCACCTTCACCCGCGGGTCGCTGCGGGCGTGTTCGTGCGCCTTCACGTCGCTGATCGAGGAGCGCTCCGCCAGGATCGGTAGGTCCGCCCGGCGACCGGGCAGCCGTGCTCGGTAAGCACTCTGCAGGTCGACTCGACCGCGTAACCCTGGGTTCTCATGTCGTCGATGGTGATGCTCGCCGAGATCGGTGACATCCCTCGGTTCGCTCGGCCCGCAAGCTCGCATACTGGGCTGACGACTGGCGACGCAGCGCTTTCCTCCGGCGCGAGCGAACCGCCCCGTTGGCAGGGCCGTACCGGCCCCTACGAGCGGGCATAGCAGGTCGTCGTTGGGGCGCCGCGTGGCACGGGTGCGAGCCGGCGCCGATGCCCGGCCTACCACTCGCGGCACCGTGGGCGTGGTCGTCACCCACGGCTACCGCACGGGCCTGGGGGTGGTGGTGGCGTCGGTGCTTGTCGGGGCATCCGCGCAGCCGGCAACGGTGCACCCGTCGCCGCAGCCGCGGTCAACAGCTCCCTGAACTCCTGCCGACAAAGGTGGGCACGCACGCGCATGCGCCGCCGCGCCACGCTTTGAGGCCCTCCTTGACTGCGACGCCCGCGATGACCAGGGCGACTAGCGGATCGGCCCACGACCAGCCCAGCGTCGCATTGAGGACCAGGCCAGCGAGGAGCACAGCCGAGAGGTAGGTGCACAGCAGGGTCTGCTTGGAGTCCGCGACGACGCTGCCAGAGCCGAGGCGCTGACCGGTGCGACGCTGCGCCCAGGACAGGAACGGCATGACGACCAAGGACAACGCGGCCAGGACTATGCCGACCGTCGACGGGTCCGCATCCCCGGACCCGAACAGGCTGCGGGCTGACTCGACGATGACGTACCCGGCGAGGGCGAAGAACGAGACGCCA
>Ga0299913_10006269_pt1 | contig 10289 bp, 8 predicted proteins | sample RVTome_9_FD_201360 | JGI IMG/M metagenome (GOLD analysis project Ga0299913, IMG submission 201360) | Soil microbial communities from uranium-contaminated site in the Upper Colorado River Basin, Wyoming, United States - RVT155D38 (version 2) ... | reverse complement strand
CAACGACCGGCGTCCCCGGGAGTGGTGGCCGTGGGCGGCGGCCGCGGTTTCGCTGGTCGCGATCGTCCAGGCGGTGCGGGCGGTGACCGGTGACGAGGTGCTGCACCAGTCGGTGTGGCAGGCCCTTGGCGAGGCGGCCTTCACGGCGGCCGCAGGGGCGATCGGGACCTCGCTGCGCACCCGCAGGGAGGCCCGCGCCGAGCGGGTCCAGCGGACCGCCACCGAGGAGCGGCTGCGGATGGCCCAGGACCTGCACGACGGGGTCGGCCACGGGCTGGCGGTGATCGCGATGCAGGCCGGCGCCGCCCTGCACGTGCTGGACAAGGACCCGGCCCGGGCCCGGGAGAACCTCGAGGCGATCCGGGCCGCCAGCAAGGAGTCCCTCGACGCGCTGCGCGCCGAGCTGGCCCGGATGTCCGGGGACCAGGGCGCCCGCCGACCCGCCCCCGGACTCGACGACCTCGACGGCCTGCTCGACCGGGTCCGCGGCGGCGGGCTGGTGGTGGATCGCTCCGGGTCGGTCGACGGCGTCCCGGAGACCGTGAGCCGGACGGCGTACGCCGTCGTGCAGGAGTCGCTCACCAACGTGCTCCGGCACGCCCACGCCACCCGGGCGCTGGTGTCCTTCGAGCGCCGGGACGGCGGCCTTGTCGTCACCGTGCGCGACGACGGGCGCGGCGGGGGGCCGAGCGGGCAGGATGGGGGCATGGGCATCAGCGGCATGCGTTCCCGGGTCGAGGCGTTGGGCGGCTCGCTCGAGGCGGGGCCCGGCCCGAGTGGGTTCCGGGTGCGAGCGGTTCTGCCGGGTGCCCCGTGAATGACGGAGTGATCCGGGTCGCGCTGGTCGACGACCAGCCGCTGGTCCGGATGGGTCTGGCGACCCTGATCGCCGCCGAGGACGACCTCGAGCTGGTCGGCGAGGCCGGCGACGGACGCGCGGGGCTGGCGCTGCTGCGTCGTACGACCCCCGACGTGGTGCTCTGCGACATCCGGATGCCGGTGCTCGACGGGCTGGAGATGCTCAAGGAGGTCTCGGACGACCCTGCCCTGGCGGACGTGCGGATGGTGATGCTGACGACGTTCGAGCTCGACGAGTACGTCTTCGAGGCGCTCCGGCACGGGGCCAGCGGCTTCCTGCTCAAGGACGCCGACCCGGACAGCCTGCTCGACGCGATCCGGGTGGTGGCCGAGGGCGGCTCGCTGCTCGCGCCGTCGGTGACCACGACCGTGATCCAGCACTTCGGCGCGGCTGGACCCCCGGCGCGCCCGCACCCCCGGCTCGGCGATCTGACCGAGCGGGAGAGGGAGATCATGGCGTGGGTGGCCACCGGCCGCTCCAACCAGGAGATCGCCGAGGAGCTGGTCGTCAGCCCCGACACCGTGCGCACCCACGTGAGCCGCGCGATGGTGAAGCTGCACGCCCGGGACCGCGCCCAGCTGGTGGTGTTCGCGATCGAGTCGGGAGTCACCCGCTGATGCTGCTGCCGATCAAGGTTGCCCAGGGTGTGGCCGACGGGTCGATGAGCCTGGCGTTCCGCCGCTGGCGCAGGCAGGACGTGCAGCCGGGTGCGACGTTCCGAACCGCCGCAGGGGTGGTGAGGGTGGACTCGGTCATGGTCGTCGACCCGGCCGCGATCACCGACACGGACGCCGTGCTGGCCGGGCACCGCGACGCCGACGCCGTGCGCAAGCGCCTCGCCGGCGACGACAGCCTGCCGACGTACCGGGTCGAGCTGTCCTGGGCCGGCGAGGACCCCAGGGTCGCGCTCCGCGAGGACGACCGGCTGAGCGACGAGGACGTCGCCGCGATCGACTCCCGGCTGGAGCGGCTCGACCGGGCCAGCAGCCACAGCGCCTGGACGATGCAGACCCTCGACCTGATCCGGCGCCGCCCGCACACCCGGGCTCCGGACCTGGCGGCCGAGGTCGGCCGCGAGCGCGACCCGTTCAAGATCGACGTGCGCAAGCTCAAGAACCTCGGCCTGACGATCAGCCACCCGGTCGGCTACGAGCTGTCGCCGCGTGGGATCGCCTACCTCGCGCGCACTCGGCGGATAAGTAAAGGATTCCGCTGACGGAACGCCGGGCGCGACCTACCCTCGCTGGGTGTCACGGACCCGGATCCTGCTCGCCGCCCTGGTGACCTGCGCCCTGCTCGCCGTCAATCCGGCGCCGGCCGGCGCCATCGAGGACTACCCGGCGTACCAGCCGGCAACGAAGTGTTCGCCCAAGGCCAAGCCCGGCACCAAGATGCTCGGCCGTTGGCTGGTCCGGCGGTACGGCGGCGGGTTCGGCCCGATCTCCCGCACGTGCGGCGGCAGCACGTCCGAGCACACCGAGGGCAGGGCCTTCGACTGGATCCTGAACGCGGCGCGGAAGGCCGACCGGCGCCGGGCCAAGAAGTTCCTCAGCCGGGCCTTCGACACCGACGCCCGCGGCAACCCGGATGCGCTGGCGCGGCGGATGGGCATCATGTACGTGATCTGGAACGACCGGATCTACTCCGCGTGGGACCACTACCGCCCCGAGCCGTACCTCAGCTCCAGCTGCCCGTCGACGAAGAAGTGCTCGAAGACCCTTCGGCACCGCGACCACATGCACATCTCGCTGACGCGCAGGGCCGGCCGGGCGAAGACGAGCTGGTACCTCAGGTAGTCAGCCGGCCCACTCCGCGTTCCACCCGTCGACCTCGTCGGCCTTGCGCGCGGCGGGTCCGGTGTAGATCGCCGACGGCCGGATCAGCCGGCCGGTGGTCTTCTGCTCGAGGATGTGCGCGGACCAGCCGCCGGTGCGTGCGCAGGTGAACATCGAGGTGAACATGCTCGCCGGCACCTCGGCGAAGTCGAGCACGATCGCCGCCCAGAACTCGACGTTCGTCTCCAGGACCCGGTCCGGCCGGCGCTCGCGCAGCTCGGCCAGGGCGGCCTTCTCCAGGGCCTCGGCGACCTCGTAGCGCGGCGCCCCGAGCTCCTTCGCCGTACGCCGCAGCACGCGGGCGCGCGGGTCCTCGGCGCGGTAGACCCGGTGGCCGAACCCCATCAGCCGCTCGCCGGAGTCCAGCAGTCCCTTGACGTACGACGTGGCGTCACCGGTCTTCTCGACCTCCTCGATCATGCCGAGCACCCGGGACGGCGCGCCGCCGTGCAGCGGGCCGCTCATCGCCCCGATCGCTCCGGAGAACGCGGCGGCCACGTCGGCGCCGGTGCTGGTGATCACCCGGGCGGTGAACGTGGACGCGTTCATGCCGTGCTCGGCGGCGGAGCTCCAGTAGGCGTCGATGGCCCGGACGTGGTCGGGGTCGGCCTCGCCCTTCCAGCGGATCAGGAACCTCTCCGCCAGCGTCCGGCCCTGGTCCACGAGCCGCTGCGGCACGACCGGCTGGCTCAGGCCGCGGGCCGACTGGGCGGCGTACGACAGCACCATCACCGCCACCCGGGCGAGGTCCTCACGAGCCTGCTCGTCGGAGATGTCGTAGGTCTGGCCGAAGCCGAACGCCGGCGCGAGCATCGCGACCGCCGCCTGGACGTCGACCCGGACGTCACCGGTGTGCACGGCCAGGTTGAACGGCTCCGCGGCCGGCAGGCCGGGGGCATAGGAGCCGTCGATGAGCAGGCCCCAGACGTTCTCGAAGGGCACCCGCCCGACGATCTCCTCGATGTCGACGCCGCGGTAGCGCAGGGCCGACCCCTCCTTGTCGGGTTCGGCGATCTGCGTCTCGAACGCGACGACACCTTCCAGTCCGTGGTGTACCTCGGTCATCCGCCCTGACTCCTTCGTCCCGGCAGCCCACGGTGGTGGGCATCGGTGGCATTCTGCCGCAACTGGTTGGACGCCCTACCTTTGGATCATGTCCGACCCCCGGCTCGAACCAGACCTCGCCACCCTGCGCGCGGAGTACGCCCGGGCCGGGCTGGAGGAGACCGACCTGGCCGGTGACCCGATCACGATGTTCCGCCGGTGGTTCGACGAGGCGGTCGCATCCGGGCTGCACGAGCCGAACGCGATGGTGGTGGCCACCGCCGGCGCCGACGGCCGGCCCGCGGCGCGGCTGGTGCTGCTCAAGGGGGTCTCCGACGACGGCTTCGTGTTCTTCACCAACACCCGGTCGCGCAAGGGCGAGGAGCTCGCGGCCAACCCCGCCTGTGCGCTGCTGTTCCCGTGGCACCCGCTGGAGCGGCAGGTGCGGGTGGACGGGACGGCGGCGCCGTTGTCGGCGGACGCCGTGGCGGCGTACTTCGCCTCGCGGCCGCGCGGCTCCCAGCTGGGGGCCTGGGCCTCCCACCAGTCGCGGGTCGTCTCCGGTCGCGAGGAGCTGACGGCGGCGTACGACGACGCCGCCGCGCGCTATCCCGACCCGGACCCGGTGCCTGTTCCCGACGAGTGGGGCGGGTACGTCGTCCGGCCCGGCGCCGTCGAGTTCTGGCAAGGACGCCCCGGGCGGATGCACGACCGGCTGGTCTATCGCCGTACCGACTCGGGCTGGAGCACGCACCGCCTCGCCCCCTGACCGCTGAGGGCGGGATAGTCCCGTGAGTTCTGGCCCCTTGAGAGCGCCTTTGGGGACCAAAACTCACGGGACTATCCCACATTTCATTTGTGAGTGAGTGCTCACTCATTTACGCTCGGCCGGGATGGACACGAAGAGGGAGCGGGCGAAGCCGCTGGCGCCGGAGGAGCGGCGGGCGGCGATCATCGCGGCGGCGCGCCCGCTGCTGATGGAGCACGGGCGACGGACGACGACGCGACTGGTCGCCGAGGCGGCGGGCATCGCCGAGGGCACGATCTTCCGAGTGTTCCCCACCAAGGAGGAGCTCTTCGAGGCGGTGCTGGACGCCGAGTTCGACCCCGAGCCGTTCCTGGCGGCGGTGGCGCGGATCGACCTCGACCAGCCGCTCCGCGACCGGATGATCGCGGTCACCACCATCCTGCAGCGCCGGTTCATCAGCATCTTCCAGCTGATGATCGCGCTCGCCGTGCCGCGGCCTCCCAGCCGGCTGCAGACCGATGAGCTGCGCCGGCGGCTGGCCACCGAGGGCGTGATCAAGGTCCTCGAGCCGGACGCCGACCGCTTCCGGGTGCCGGCGGACGAGGTCGTCCGGCTGCTGCGGCTGCTCACGTTCTCCGCCAGCCACCCGCACATCTCCGAGCACCGCCCGATGAAGCCCGCGGACATCGTCGACGTGATCCTGCACGGCGTACTGGCCATGGACGAGGAGGGCTGATGCTGCTCCGCCTGCTGCGCACCCACCTCGCGCCGTACCGATCGTGGCTGATCGCGATCGCGGCCCTGCAGTTCACGGCGACCGTCGCGATGCTGCTCCTGCCGAGCATCAACGCCGACATCATCGACAACGGTGTGGCCCGCGGCGACACCGGCTACATCGTCCGCGCCGGCGCGGTCATGCTCGGCGTGTCTCTGCTGCAGATCGGCTGCTCGGTGGTCGCGGTCTGGTTCTCGGCGCGTACGGCGATGGCGTTCGGCAGCGACCTGCGCTCGGCGATCTTCGACCGGGTCGGGACGTTCTCGGGGCGCGAGGTCGCGCAGTTCGGCGCACCCTCGCTGATCACCCGCAACACCAACGACGTGCAGCAGGTGCAGATGCTCGCGCTGATGACCTGCACGATGGGCGTCTCGGTGCCGATCATGATGGTCGGCGGGATCCTGATGGCGATGCGCGAGGACCTGGGGCTCTCGTGGCTGCTCGCGATCGTGGTGCCTGCGCTCTTCCTCTGCGTGGGGCTGGTCGTCTCGCAGATGGTGCCCAGCTTCCGGCTGGTCCAGGAGCGGATCGACGAGGTCAACCGGATCCTGCGCGAGCAGATCACCGGCATCCGGGTGGTGCGGGCCTTCGTCCGCGAGCCGCTCGAGACGAAGCGGTTCGCGCGCGCCAACCAGGACCTCACCGACGTCTCGGTGACGGCCGGTCGCTGGATGGCCACCATGTTCCCGCTGGTGATGCTGGTCGTGAACGTCTCGAGCGTGGCCGTGATCTGGTACGGCGGTCACCGGGTCGACGCCGGGCAGATGCAGGTCGGATCCCTGACGGCGTTCCTCAGCTACCTGATGCAGATCCTGATGTCGATCATGATGGGCACGTTCATGCTGATGATGGTGCCCCGTTCCTCGGTGTGCGCCGACCGGATCACCGAGGTGCTCGACACCCGGACCACCGTCGTCCTCCCTGCCGACCCGGTCCGCGAGGTGTCTCAGCACGGCCACCTCGACCTCGAGGGCGTCGGGTTCACCTATCCCGGCGCGGAGCAGCCGGTGCTGAGCGACATCTCGTTCAGCGTCCGACCCGGCGAGACCGTCGCGGTGATCGGCTCGACCGGCGCGGGCAAGACCACGCTGGTCAACCTGGTGCCACGGCTCTTCGACGCGACCTCGGGCACGATCCGCTTCGACGGCGTCGACATCCGCGACCTCGACCCCGACCTGCTCTGGTCACGGGTCGGGCTGGTCCCGCAGAAGGCGTTCCTGTTCACCGGCACGGTGGCCACCAACCTGCGGCACGGCAAGCCGGACGCGACCGACGAGGAGCTGTGGCGGGCGCTCGAGATCGCCCAGGCGCGCGACTTCGTCGCCGCGATGCCCGAGGGACTGGACTCGCCGATCGTGCAGGGCGGCACCAACGTCTCCGGCGGTCAGCGGCAGCGGCTGGCGATCGCCCGGGCGCTGGTACGCCGTCCGGAGCTCTACCTGTTCGACGACGCGTTCTCCGCCCTCGACCTGGCCACCGACGCCCGGCTGCGCGCGGCCCTGAGGCCGGAGACCCGCGACGCCGCGATGGTCGTCGTGGCCCAGCGGGTGGCCAGCATCCGCGACGCCGACCAGATCCTGGTTCTCGAGGACGGACGGATCGTCGGCCGCGGCACCCACACCGAGCTGCTCGCCGGCAACCCGACGTACCAGGAGATCGTCGCCTCGCAGCTCAGTCCTGAGGAGGCGGCATGACGCAAGCGCCTCAGAAGATGAAGGAGACCGAGCGGGTCGTCTCCTCCGCGCCGATGCCCGGCCGCGGGCCGATGGGCGGCGGCATGGTGGGCCAGAAGGCGATGGACTTCGGGCCCTCGGCGAAGCGCCTGTTGCGGCGGATGGCGCCCGAGCGGTTCAAGGCCGGGGCGGTCGTGGGGCTGGCCATCGCCAGCGTCAGCCTGATGGCGCTCGGCCCGCGGCTCCTCGGGCACGCGACCGACCTGGTGTTCGCCGGCTTCCTCGGGCGCGAGATGCCGGCGGGGATCACCAAGGACCAGGCGATCGCCGCCGCCGAGTCCCGAGGGGAGGGCCAGTTCGCCGACCTGCTGCGCGGCGTCGACCTGGTGCCCGGGCAGGGCGTCGAGTTCGACGCCGTCGGCCGGGTGCTGCTGCTCGTGCTCGCGGTGTACGTCGGTGCGTCGCTGCTCGCCTGGCTCCAGGGCTACCTGCTCAACGACGTGGTGCAGGGCGTCGTACGCCGGATGCGCTCCGACGTCGAGGACAAGGTCAACCGGCTCCCGCTGCCCTACTTCGACCGGCAGCCGCGCGGCGAGCTGCTCAGCCGGGTCACCAACGACATCGACAACGTCAGCCAGACCCTGCAGCAGACGATGAGCCAGCTGATGACCTCGCTGCTGACGGTGCTCGCGGTGCTGTCGATGATGGTGTGGATCTCGCCACTGCTGGCCCTGATCGCGCTGGTCTCGGTGCCGCTGTCGATGTTCGTCACCGCCAAGATCATGAAGCGCTCGCAGAGCCAGTTCATCGACCAGTGGCGGCTCACCGGCCGGCTCAACGCGCACATCGAGGAGACCTACTCCGGCCACGAGCTGGTCACCGTCTTCGGCCGGCGGCAGGAGGTCGCGGAGACCTTCGAGGAGCAGAACGGCCGGCTCAACGAGTCGTCGTTCCGGGCGCAGTTCATCAGCGGGCTGATCATGCCGGTGATGATGTTCATCGGGAACCTGAACTACGTCGTCATCGCCGTCGTCGGCGGTCTGCGGGTGGCCAGCGGGTCGCTGTCGCTGGGCGAGGTGCAGGCGTTCATCCAGTACACCCGGCAGTTCACCCAGCCGCTGACGACGGTGGCCTCGATGATGAACCTGCTGCAGTCCGGTGTGGCGTCGGCGGAGCGGGTCTTCGAGCTGCTCGACGCCGACGAGCAGACCCAGGAGGCCGCGGCGCTCGCGGAGCCCGCCGTACGACGCGGGGAGGTGGCGTTCGAGCACGTCTCGTTCTCCTACGACCCCGAGAACCCGCTGATCGAGGACCTCTCCCTGGTCGCCCGGCCCGGCCACACCGTTGCCATCGTGGGGCCGACGGGCGCCGGCAAGACCACTCTGGTCAACCTGGTGATGCGGTTCTACGAGCTGGACGCCGGGCGGATCACGCTCGACGGGATCGACATCACCGCGATGCCGCGGCCCGCACTGCGCGGTCAGGTCGGCATGGTGCTCCAGGACGCCTGGCTGTTCGGGGGCACGATCCGCGACAACATCGCCTACGGGCGGCCCGACGCCACCGAGGCGGAGATCCTCGAGGCCGCCAGGGCGACGTTCGTGGACCGGTTCGTGCATTCGCTGCCCGACGGCTACGACACGGTCATCGACGAGGACGGCGGCAACCTGTCGGCCGGCGAGCGACAGCTGGTGACCATCGCCCGCGCGTTCCTGGCGGACCCGGCGCTGCTGATCCTGGACGAGGCGACCTCGTCGGTCGACACTCGCACCGAGCTGCTGCTGCAGCACGCGATGTCGGCGCTCCGCTCGGACCGTACGTCGTTCGTGATCGCGCACCGGCTCTCCACGATCCGCGACGCCGACATGATCCTGGTGATGGAGGAGGGCCAGATCGTCGAGCAGGGCAACCACGAGGACCTGCTCGCCCGCGACGGCGCGTATGCCCGGCTCTACAACGCGCAGTTCGCGGCCGCCGGGGCATAAGCGTTACCCGGAGTAACACATTCTTGGGTTGTTCGTTGAGAGGGTCGTGCTCCCACGACTCACCATCCGAGGGACCATCCTTGCCCTGGTCTGCGGGCTGCTGCTGGTCGCGGCGCCCGACCGGGGCGGCGCCGCCGAGCCGGTGGTAAGTGCTGCCCGGGAGTGACCTGGCCTCGGCGCTGGGCGGCTGAAGGCGGGGTCCGGGGTGGAGGTTCCCGGGTTCTTCCTGAGGTTCCAGGCCGTTGCAACACCCCAGAACCGTCGGGATACCTGGGTACCCAGGGACTCATCCCGCCGAAAACCCCTTGGCGGGGTTGGGCCTACCACCTACGCTCGTCGCACACGGGAAAGGAGGTGGTCCGAAGAATGAATTCTTATAGGACGCGTGAGGTGGCTGCCCGCTAGCAGCCCAGCACGACGTCGGGCAGAAGTGCTCGACGAGCTGCTGGCGAATCCACAGTGGCTACCCGACCCGCAGGCGATCCGGGATCACGTCCCCCGGAGCGGCCGTTCCATCGACTCGTTCGATGAGGCCAACGCCTGCGGGTTGTCCTTTTGTCGGGGTAGTCCCGCGAGTTTTGGCCCCTCCGGGCGGCAGTCAGGGGCCAGAACTCACGGGAGTATCCGTCCGACGTGAGCCCGAGCACTCTTGGTTGCGATAGGCAACGGATGGGAATAAGGTTGCGCTTTGCAACCTTCTTGCCCGTCGTGAAACGAGAGTCCGTGACCCAGGTCGTCCCCGGCACCACAGCAGCCAGCGCCACCCCCGCCGCAGCCGCCGAGCAGAGCGGGGAGATGACGCACCGCGAGGTGCTGGAGGCGCTGAGCGGGCTGCTGCTGGCGATGTTCGTCGCGATGCTGTCGAGCACCGTGGTCTCCAACGCGCTGCCGGTGATCGTGACGGACCTCCACGGCAGCCAGACCGGCTACACGTGGGTGGTCGTCGCCACCCTGCTCACCATGACGGCGACCACGCCGGTGTGGGGCAAGCTCGCCGACCTGTTCAGCAAGAAGCTGCTCGTCCAGACCGCACTGGTCATCTTCTCCGTCGGCTCCCTGCTCGCGGCGGCGGCCCCCAGCATGGGCGTGCTGATCGGCGCCCGCGCCGTCCAGGGTCTCGGCGTGGGTGGCCTCACCGCGCTGGTCCAGGTGGTGATCGCGAGCATGGTCAGCCCGCGCGAGCGCGGCCGCTACTCCGGCTACATCGGCGCGGTCTTCGCGCTCGCCACGGTCAGCGGCCCGCTCGTCGGCGGCCTGATCGTGGACAGCCCGCTCGGCTGGCGCGGCTGCTTCTTCGTCGGCCTCCCGATCGCGGCGCTGGCCTTCGTCGTCCTCCAGCGGACCCTGCACCTGCCCGTCGTCAAGCGGCC
>Ga0299913_10006268_pt1 | contig 10290 bp, 7 predicted proteins | sample RVTome_9_FD_201360 | JGI IMG/M metagenome (GOLD analysis project Ga0299913, IMG submission 201360) | Soil microbial communities from uranium-contaminated site in the Upper Colorado River Basin, Wyoming, United States - RVT155D38 (version 2) ... | reverse complement strand
TCGGCCTGCCACTGGTGCCACGTGATGGAGCGCGAGTCCTTCGAGGACGAGCGCATCGCCGCGCTCATGAACCAGAGCTTCGTCGCGATCAAGGTGGACCGCGAGGAGCGTCCCGACCTCGACGACATCTACATGGCGGCCACGGTCGCCATGAACGAGGGCCAGGGCGGCTGGCCGATGACGGTGTTCCTCACGCCCGAGCAGGAGCCCTTCTTCGCCGGCACCTACTTCCCGCCCGAGGACCGCCACGGCCGGCCCGGCTTCGCCACCGTCCTCACCCGCATCGGCGAGCTCTGGGCCTCCGACCGGCCGCGGCTGCGCGAGCAGGCCGCGGAGCTCGCCGCGCACCTGCGCGCGAGCGCGCGCAGCGCGCCCGGAGCCTCGCTGGAAGAGAGCGCGCTGCGCTCGGGGCTGACCCAGCTCGCCGACGACTTCGATGAGCGGTTCGGGGGCTTCTCGCGCGCGCCCAAGTTCCCGCCCTCCGCCGCGCTGTCGTTCCTCCTCCGCGCGCACCGGCGCTTCGGGGACGAGCGCGCGCGGGAGATGGCGCGCAGGACGCTCGAGGAGATGGCCCGCGGCGGGATGTACGACCAGATCGGCGGAGGCTTCCACCGCTACTCCGTGGACGAGCGCTGGCTGGTGCCTCACTTCGAGAAGATGCTCTACGACAACGCGCAGCTCGCGCGCGTGTACCTCGAGGCGTTCCAGGCCACCGGCGAGCCCTTCTTCCGGCGCGTGGCCGTGGAGGTGCTGGACTACGTCCTGCGCGAGATGACCGACGCCCAGGGCGGCTTCTACTCCGCGACCGACGCCGACTCCGAGGGCGAGGAGGGCAGGTTCTTCGTCTGGACGCCCGACGAGCTCGCGGAGGTGCTCGGCCCGGACGACGCGCGCGTCTTCGGCGCCTACTACGACGTCACGCCCCGCGGGAACTGGGAGGGCCACAGCATCCCCAACACCTCCCGCACGGGCCCGCGCGTCGCGGGCACGCTCGGCCTCGCCGCGGAGGAGCTCGAGCGAGGGGTGGCCGCGTCGCGCGCCCGTGTCTACGAGGCGCGCCTCCGCCGCGTGCCCCCGCTGCGCGACGACAAGGTGCTGGCGGCCTGGAACGGTCTCATGATCGGCGCCCTCGCCGAGGGACACCGCGTGCTCGGCGAACGCCGCTATCTCGAAGCCGCGGAACGGGCGGCCGCGTTCGTCCTGGCCACGCTGGCGCGGCCGGACGGCCGGCTGCTGCGCACGTGGCGCGCGGGGAAGGCGCACCTCGACGCGTACCTCGAAGACTATGCCTTCCTGGGCGACGCGCTGGTGGACGTGTACGAAGCGGGGGGCGCCCTTCGCTTCCTGCGCGAGGCGGAGCGGCTGGCCGGCTTGATGCGCGAGGACTTCGCGGCCGAGGACGGCGGCTTCTACTCCACCGCCCGCAGCCACGAGCCGCTGATCGTGCGCCACCGCGAAGGCCACGACGGCGCCATCCCGAGCGCGAACGCGGTGGCCGCGCGCCTGCTGGCGCGGCTGTCCTACCACCTGGCCGACCCGTCGCTGCGCGGCGAGGCGGTCGGCGCCCTCCGTGCCTACGGCCGCGCCATCGGGCGCAGCCCACGGGCCTTCGCCACGAGCCTCTGCGTGATGGACCTGCTGCTGGAAGGACCGGTGGAGCTGGCCTTCGTGGGCACGCCCGGCCGCGACGACCACGACCTCCTGTGGCGGGCGGCCGCGGGCCACTACCTGCCCAACCGCATCGTGGCCCACCACGATCCCGCCTCGGGCGCCTCGCCTCGTCTGCCGTTGCTCGAGGGCAAGGCCCTGGTCGACGGACGGGCCGCGCTGTACGTGTGCCGGGACTTCGCCTGCCATCGTCCGGTCACCGATCCCGCGGACGTGAAGGGCGCCCTGGAGGCCGCGCGCGAGACCGCGGCCGGCGCGCCCACGGCGCTCCTCCGCGCCCTGGCCGGCTCGGCCACCCCCGCCGGGACGGCGGCGTACCGGCGCGGGCACGACCCGGCGGGGTTCGGCGCGCTCGGCTCCACCGGCCTTCTCTGCAGCCGCGTCGGCTTCGGCGGCTATCGGGTGGACGACGAGACGCCCGAGCACCGCGAGGCGCTGCTCCAGGCGCTGCGCGGCGGCTGCAACCTGGTGGACACGTCCACCAACTACACCGACGGCGGCAGCGAGCGGCTCGCGGGTGAGACCCTGGGGGAGCTCGTGCGCGCGGGAACGCTCCGGCGCGAGGAGGTGGTCGTGGTCTCGAAGGCCGGGTACGTGCAGGGAGAGAACCTGCGGGTGGCGCGGCAGAAGGACGCGGCCGGGGAGCCCTTCCCGGAGATGGTGAAGTACGGCGAAGGCGTCTGGCACTGCATCCACCCGGTGTTCCTGCGCGACCAGCTCTCCCGCTCGCTGGCGCGGCTCGGGCTGGAGACGCTCGACGTGTGCCTGCTCCACAACCCGGAGTACTACCTGACGGACGCGCACGAACGCAGTCACGGCACGCTGGAGAAGCGCCGGGACGAGTTCTACCGCCGGCTCGCGCAGTCGTTCGCGCACCTGGAGGCCGAGGTGGCGCAGGGACGTATCCGCTGGTTCGGCGTGTCCTCGAACACGTGCACGCGCCCGGCCGACGATCCCGAGTTCACGTCGCTGGAGAGGATGCTGGAGGCGGCGCGCCGGGGCGCCGGAGACGGACATCACTTCCGCGTCCTGCAGCTGCCCCTGAACCTGTTCGAGTCCGGCGCCGTCCGCGAGCGCAACCACGGCGGCGAGACGGCGCTCGAGCACGCGCAGCGGAACGGCATCGCCGTGCTGGTGAACCGTCCCCTCAACGCGCTCGTGGGCGAGAGGATGATCCGCCTGGCCCGGACCACGCCGCGGCCGCCGCAGGTGGACCTCGACGCCCAGCTCGCCGCGCTACGCGAGCTCGAGGACGAGTACCGGCGCGACCTCGCGAGCCGGCTGCGCGCCGGCGAGGGCAGCCTGGCGCCCGACCAGTTCTTCCGTTGGGGCAGCGAGCTCGCGGGGGCGGCCTCCCACCTGAGAAGCCTCGAGCACTGGCAGCAGGTGCAGGCCCAGCGCGTGATGCCGGTCCTGATCTCCGCCATGCAGGCGCTCGATCAGGCCCTGTCCGGTCCCCTCGCCGAGCAGTGGCGGGCGTGGCGGGGACGCTACCTGCCCGCCCTGCACGTGGCGCTCGAGGAGCTGGGCCGGCAGGCTTCGGTCCGCTCGGACGAGGCCGGACGCGCGGTCGAGGACCTGCTCGACCCCCGCCTCCCTCCCGAGCACCGGGGCGAGAGCCTCTCGCGCAAGGCGCTGTGGGTCGTGGCCAGCACGCCCGGCGTGAGCAGCGCGCTCATCGGGATGCGGCGCCCGGAGTACGTCGCGGATGCCCTGGGCGTCCTGGCCTGGCCTCCGCTCGCAGGCGCGGGCGCGGTCTACGAGGCGCTGCACGAGGCGGCGTTGCCCGCGGGCATCGTCTAGCGCGAGCGGTTTCCAGCGTCGCGGCGGGCGGGCGGCCGTGGTCCGCGAGCGCGTCCGGCTCCGGCCTTCTGGTCGTCGTCCTGCACGGGGTGGTCACTTCCGGTGGTGCTGCCACCTCCCGGGTACTTCGACGTGTCGGGACCGCTGCCTTCCGGCCTCGCCGTCGCATCGCGCCTGGTCGCCTTCTTGCCCGCCATGCCTCACCCCCGCGAGGTCTCAAGCAAGGCGCGGGCCAGCTTACGGTACGATGTCTCCATGGCGTCGATCGACGACTTCGTGGCCGGCCTGTCCGCCATCCCCGAGCGCGATTTCACGGTGCCCGGGGTGGCCCGTTTCCTGGCCGACAACCCCGTCGATCCCGCCTCGCTCGAGAAGTACCTCTTCTACGAGGCCACGCACTACACGCGGAACCTCATCCACAAGTCCGACCTGTTCGAGCTGCTGGCGGTCTGCTGGGAGAGCGGGCAGTCGTCCCCGGTGCACAACCATCAGGGCCAGCACTGCTGGATGGCGGTGCCGATCGGGCGCCTCGCGGTCCAGAACTACGACCTCGTGCGCGCGGACGAACAGGGCTTCTGCGAGCTGCGCCTGGCCGAGCGCCTGGTGATGGACCCGGGACACCCGGCATTCGTGGACCCCGAAGAGCCCATCCACGCCGTGCTGAACCTGGCCGAGTACGGCCGGCGGGCGACCAGCCTGCACGTCTACTCGCGGCCCTACGACCGCTGTGTCGTCTACGCGCCCGAGAGGAACGCGTACTGGGAAGTGCCGCTGTTCTACGACAGCGAGCACGGCCGCCGGACCGCGCGCACGCTCAGCGCCAGTGGAGGGTCAGCTCCCGAGTCAAGCGCGCGACGCTGACGTCGAGCCGCCGCGTCACCCCGGCCTCGAACCGCCCGGTGATGCGCGCGCTGCGGCGCCGGCCGTCCCACGACACCTGCACGCGCACCTCGTGCGGCCCGGGGGCGACGTCGAGCGTCTCCTGGACGCTGCCCTTGCGCAGACGGAACGAGAGCACCTTCTGCGCGACGCGCCCTTCGATCGGCTCTTCGAGGACCCGCTCGTCGTCCACCCACACCTCCAGCGTGCCGCTGCGCAGGTGGTGGTCGAAGTCGATGGCCAGCCGCGCCGGCGCGGCCAGGCCGGGCCCGCCCAGGCCGGCGTCGGCCGCGGCCGCGCGCGGCACGCCGGCGCCGGCCGGAGGCGCCGCGGGCCGCGGCCAGGCCAGCCAGCCCCCGGTCACCAGCACCGCCGCCCCCAGCGCGACGCTCAGGGCGCGGCCTCCCAGCAAGGCGCCGGGCGGATGCACCCAGGCCGGCGGCGGCGCGTCTTCGAGCAGCAGCTCGAGCGAGGCGTCGCCGGCGGCCGGCCGTGAGACGGCGGTGGCCACGGCCGGATCCGGCCGGGCCGGCACGGCCCGGCCGTCCAGCAGTGCCTCGAGGTCCTCGGCCAGGGCCTGCGCGCTCGCATGGCGGTCCGTGGGCTCCTTGGCCATCGCGCGCGCGATCACGAGGTCGAGCGGCGCCGGGAGGTCCGGCGTGAGGCGCGAGGGCGCCTCCGGCCGCGCATGCAGCACCTTCGACAGGATGGCGGGCACGCTCTCCCCGTCGAACGGCCGCCGGCCGGTGAGCGCGAGGTAGAGCACGCAGCCGAGCGAGAACACGTCGCTGCGCCCGTCGAGCGGCCCTCCGCCCGCCTGCTCCGGCGACATGTAGGCGGGCGTGCCGAAGAACTGGCCGGTCGCGGTCAGCTGCGAGGCGGGGGCCTTGGCCACGCCGAAGTCCAGCACCTTGGCCTCGCCCGTCTCCAGCACCATGATGTTGGCCGGCTTGATGTCCCGGTGCACGATCCCGTGGGCATGCGCATGGGCGAGCGCGCGCGCCACCCGCGCCACGATGTGCACCGCGTCCCGCCAGGGCAGCGCGCGGCCCCCGCCGGCCATGTCCGCGAGGGTGCGGCCACGCAGGTGCTCGAGCGCGATATAGAGCGTATCGGTGGCCGGGTCCCGGCCGACCTCGTGGACCACGACGATGCCGGGGTGCGACAGGCGCGCCGCGATGCGCGCCTCCTCGAGGAAGCGCGTGTTGAAGGCCTCGCGGTCCGCTTCGCCCACGGCGAAGGCCAGGGAAACGGTCTTGAGCGCGACGGTGCGGCCCAGCTCGGGGTCGCGCGCCTGGTAGACGACGCCCATCATGCCCCGCCCCAGCTCGGCCTCGACCTCGTAGCGGCCGATCCGCACGGGAAGGGGCTGGCCCACGGGCGTATTGTACGGCGGCACCGGCTCGGAGCCGTTTGGGGGCGGAGGGTCGCGACCCGGAGCGCGCTAGGCGAGCTTCTCGCGCACCCGGACCTGGCGCAGCACGGACTGCAGCGTCAGGAGGCCGGTGAGGCGGCCGCCGTCCATCACCAGCAGGCGTCCCGTGCCCGCTTCGGCCATCTGGCTGGCCGCCTTGAGCAGGGGATCGCCCGGCGCGGCCACGATCGCCGGCGTGAGCGGCATCATGGCCGCCTGCACGGACGTCGTCGCGCGGTCCTCCGGGGACCGCTTGAGCACGTCGCGCAGGCAGAGCAGGCCGACCACGTCGTCCGCCCGCAACACCGGATAACCGCCGTAACCGGTGCGCAGGAAGTGCTCGCGCGCCGCCTCGGCGAGCGAGAGGCCCGAGGGAAGCGTGGCGAACTCGCGCAGCATGGCGTCGGCGACGGTCACGCCCGCCAGGGCCTCGTCGAGCCGGACGTCGCGGTAGGCGCCGGTGGACGCCTCGCGCAGGAACCAGCCGATGAGCACGTACCAGACCCCGGCCAGCCCCTCGCCGCGCAGGAGCATCAGCACGCCGCTGGCCACCAGGAAATACGCGAACACGGTGCCGGCCCGCGCGGCGGTGCGGGTGGCGCGCCCCTTCCCCGTCGCGTTCCAGAGCAGGCCGCGCAGCAAACGTCCCCCGTCGAGCGGGAACGCCGGCACGAGGTTGAATGCGGCCACCGCGAAGTTGATGAACGCGAGGTACCGCGCCACCCCGGCGCCGGCCTCGCCCAGCGCGGAGACGGTGGAGGCCGAATAGAAGACGACGCCCAGCAGCAGGCTGACCAGCGGGCCCGCGGCCGCGATCTTCAGCTCCGTGCGGCCGTCCTGCGGATCGCGGGCCAGGCGCGCCACGCCGCCGAAGATGAACAGCGTGATCGAACGGATGGGTATGCCGTGGCGCAGCGCGACCATGGAGTGCCCCAGCTCGTGCAGCAGGATGGAGGCGAAGAAGAGCAGCGAGGTGATCAGGCCCCGCGCCCAGTAGGCGCCCGACGACAGGTTGGGATGCCGTTCGGGGAAGTAGCCCGTGGCCAGCGTCCAGGCCACCAGCACGAAGATCACCAGCCAGCTCGCGTGGACGAAGACGGGAATGCCGAACACGCGGGCGACGCGCAGGGCGGCGTGGCTGCCGGGGCCGCGCATCAGGGCCGCGCGCCGGCCGCGCCGAGCAGGCCCCCCAGCAGGAGCCCGAAGAGCACGACGATCGAGACGAGGGCCAGCATCACCGCCAGCATCCCACAACCGAGGCCCGCGATGAGGCTCCGGCCGCGCGGGAGCGGCGAGGAGGGGCCGGGCGCCGCCACGGCCAGGAGGTGCCCGCACTGCTCACACCGGGCCTCGCCTCCGGCCAGCTCGCCACCGCACCGCGGACAGGTCGGCACGCTACATCCGACGGTAACGGGGCCCGCTGCCGCCTTCGCGCGGCGTCCAGCGGGGACCCAGGACGTCGGTTGCCTTGCAGTCGATGCAGTTGGGGGCGTTGACCACGAGCCCCCCGGCGCCCGCCTCGTAGACCGCGGCCGGGCACATGTGGGCGTAGAACTCGGCGGCCGCGGGGGGAACGTCCTCCGGGGCCACGAGGTGGGAGGGGATGTCGTCGCGGGTGGCGTTGCCGGACTTGAACACGGCGTCCACCTTCTGGAAGGTGAGCTTGCCGTCGGGGGTGAAGGGCGCCTCGGGCCGGGCCACCCGAGGAGCGTCGGCATCGGGCTCCACCTCGATCCGGCCGCCGGGGAACGCGCCGCCGGTGACCGTCATCAGCGCCGCCGCCGCGCCGCCCAGGTAGAAGCCCCGCTTCTGGAAGGCGAGCCGCATGTTCCGGCGCGCGTGAAGGTCCCGGGCGATGAAGCTCGCGTCCACGGCCTGGTCGTACCCGGCCAGGCCGCCCGCCGAGGTGTCGCCCCGCTCGAGCGCCGCGAAGATCGCGCGCGCGGCCAGGATGCCCGAGTGCATCGCGTAGTGGATGCCCTTGAGCGAGGCGACTTCGACGTAGCCGGCGGCGTCGCCGACGATCACCAGGCCGTCGCCGTGACGGCGGCTGGGCAGGGCGTGATAGCCGCCCTCGGGGATCGTCTTGGCGCCCCACTCCACCATCTCCCCGCCCTCGAGATAGGGCCGGAAGAGGGGGTGGGTCTTCATCCTCTGCAGGAGGACGTGCACGTCGAGCGACGCGTCGCGGTAATCGAGGCCGACGACGAGGCCCAGGGCGACGAGGTTCGGCTCGAGCGGGTAGAGAAAGCTCCCGCCGAAAGCGTCGGTGGGCAGCGGCCAGCCCAGGGTGTGGACGACGCGGTCGAGGGGCCTCTTCGTCTCCCACAGCTCCTTGACCCCCAGCGCGAACAAGGGCGGGTTCGCGGAGGTGACCCCCTGCCAGGCCAGCCAGGCCTGCGCGAGCGATCCGCGCGTCCCCTCGGACAGCACGGTCACCTTCGCCACCACGTCGGTCGCGGGCGTGTAGGCTCCACCGGGCTGCCCGTCGCGCTTGAGCCCGGAGGGCGCCGTGCGCACGCCCTGCACCCGCCGGCCGTCCACCAGCAGCGACGCGGCCGGAAAGCCCGTGAACACGTTGACGCCCAGCTCCTCCGCCTTCGTGCCCAGCCAGCGCACGATCTCGCACAGCGAGGCCACGTAGAAGCCGTGGTTGCGCATGGTGGGCGGCGTGGGCAGGGGCACGGCCCGCGACGCGGTGAGCAGGTACACGGACTCCTTCTCCACGCGCGCGCGCAGCGGGAAGTCGGAGTCCGGGAGCTCGGGGAACAGCTCACGGAAGGCGACGGGGTTGACCACCGCGCCCGAGAGGCAATGCTCGCCGAGGTTCTCCGACTTCTCGAGCACCGCGATCTCGACCTCGCCCAGACCGCCGCCGTCCTGCTTGTCCTTGCGGACGAGCCGGGCCAGCTCCAAGGCTCCCGCCAGCCCGGCCGGACCGCCGCCCACGAACACCACGTCCATGGTCACGGGCTCTTTCCCCGGCGGCTCCTCGCGGATCAGGCGCTCCACGGGCAGGGGCGGCTGGTAGCGCGACGGGATGAGCGCGGAGGCGGGCGGATGTCGGCTCATGAAGAGGGTTCCGTCCGCCAGTCTATCGAAAAAGCGGACGCGGGTGCGGCTTCAGTAGGCCGGCGGGGCGGCCGTCCCGGTGAGCACCGGGTCGCGGCGCGCGACCTCGCCCAGGCCCCAGGCCAGGATGCACGCGGACCAGAAGCCCAGGGGGAACACGCCCACGCAGCAGAGCACGATCCCGAGCTGCGAGGCGAAGTTCGCCACGAGGTACAGCACGAGGGCGAGGAAGTAGTTGGCGGGGTTGCGGCGAATGATGGCCGCCACCTCGCGGGGCTCGAAGGCGGCCGACACGCGGTCGTAGAGGACGAAGCGCAGGAGGGCGGCGGGGACGTAGAGCATGAGCGCGAGCATGAACAGGCCGGCGATGGCGTAGACGGCGACCATCCCGAACGCGGCGAGCGTGCCCACGACCTCGCCCGCGTCACCTCCTTGCGAGGAGGCGGCGATCACCACGAGCAGCAGGCCTCCGAGCGTCATGGGCAGGATCATGGCCGCCACCAGGTGCGCGAGGTACACGGCCAGCGCCCGCAACCCGTCCATGAACAGTCCGCCCAGGTCGTCCCATTCCGGCAGGGGCCGCGCCTCGCCCCGCGCCACGTTGCGGACGAGGCGGACGAAGTAGCCGCCCACGAAGGGCGCGCCGACCAGGACGGCGGCCAGCAGGGTGAACACCCCGCCGATGAGGATCTTCTTGACCCAATCGGGATCCTCCACGACGAAGCGGAAGGCGCGGCCGAAGTCGAGCGGGCGGTCCTGGGGGCTGGGCGGGCTGGCCATGGAGCCTAACGCTACGCAGGGCGGGGGCCGGCGTCAAATGAGCCTTGCGGACGGGTTGACGCGGCGCTCCACCCACGGTATTCCTGACGTTCACCGCTTTTCCAAGGAGAACTCCAATGGCAGTCCGCACGGCGAAGGCGCAATGGGACGGGAACCTGCAGCAGGGACGGGGCCGCATGAGCTTCGGCAGCGGCGCTTTCGACGGCGCCTACTCGTTCTCATCGCGGTTCGAGGAGGGCACGGGCACGAACCCCGAGGAGCTGATCGCGGCCGCGCACGCGGGCTGCTTCTCCATGGCGCTGGCCGCCGGGCTCGGCAAGGGCGGCTTCAACCCCGAGAGCGTCCGCACCACGGCCAAGGTGCACCTCGAGAAGCAGGAGGCCGGCTTCGCCATCACGCGCATCGAGCTCGAGACCGAGGCCAAGGTGCCGGGCATCGACAACGGCAAGTTCCAGGAGTTCGCCGACGGCGCCAAGCAGGGCTGCCCGGTGTCGAAGGCCCTCGCCGGCGCGCAGATCTCGCTCAACGCCAAGCTCGTCTAAACCGCGCCGCGCCACACCAACGGCGCGTGCGTCAGGTGTCTTGCGTCATCTCAGGGGGGATCGCTAGGGCCGCCGGTCACGCTCACAGCGATGGCCCTCGCGCTCCCCCCTGAACCCCCCTTCGCTCCCGCC
>Ga0299913_10006267_pt1 | contig 10290 bp, 6 predicted proteins | sample RVTome_9_FD_201360 | JGI IMG/M metagenome (GOLD analysis project Ga0299913, IMG submission 201360) | Soil microbial communities from uranium-contaminated site in the Upper Colorado River Basin, Wyoming, United States - RVT155D38 (version 2) ... | reverse complement strand
GAATCGTAGTTATCTCAAACCCATATTCTCTTAATATCGAGAGCACTGCTGCAAGGTTGTCCCCGTGGACTTCTACAACTATTTTCCTCAACTCCCTTAATACTCTTGAGGCACCCATCAAGGCCATTACTTCTGCACCTTCAATATCCATTTTCAAGACGTTAACTCTGCTGTAATCTGCAAGAATATTGTCAAGAGTATCGCATTGAACCAATATGGAATTCTTTTTGTCAAAAGTAATACAGATGCTAGAGTTTCCAGCCATCTTTATGCCATCTTCGGCATACCGCTCATACATCATCGCATCATGTTTTTTATCTGCCACTGCCTTGTTTACTGTAATAATGGCATCATCACCAAGATCCAAGCCATTGCATCTGATATTCTTCAAAAGAGCTGAATAGGTTTCAGGATGTGCTTCAATTGCAATCACTTTGATGCTGTTATCCATATTCTCGATGGCGGTCTTTAGAGAATAATATCCGACATTTGCTCCAACGTCAACAAAGGTCTCCCCCTTGTTCATTTGCAGATGTGGCTGAATTTTTTCTTCCCTCGGCGTGAACAACAGATGAAAGTCATCAGTTCCTTCCCTGACGTACGCCTTTAATCCATTTTGACTGTAAAATCCAGAAGCCGAATGTATGTTCTCCATTATAGTTATGCTAGTTATTTCACTAGTAAGTATTTGTTTGCCTTCTGAATGTGGCACAAAATCATCCGGAAAAGGGGGATTGTCTTTTATTCCTTGTCTATGAACTCGTCCGGCGATGGCGGATCCGGGTTAAGGCCCTTCCTCTTCCTTACGTCGGCAACCAGCGTACGGAATATAGAGTTCGGGACCGGCTGCCACGCCTTAAAGTAGGTGTTCCACAATGCCTTGCCTGCTGTTGCTCCCCTCATCTTCTCCGACAGGTCGAACGTTTCAGACGCGGGTACTTCACCCTGCATGATTGCAATGATTCCCTTCTGCTCAACATTCAAGAGCTTGCCGCGCTTGCCCGACAAAACACTTGACACCTGGCCTATCAGGTCCTGCGGGCACTTGATCTCGACGCCAAGTATCGGCTCCAGCAAAACAGGGTCCGCGATGAGCATTGCGCCCAGCATCGCCCTCCTGGTCGCCGGCATCAGCTGCGCAAGGCCCCTGTGCGCCGGGTCCTCGTGGGGTACAAAGTGGTGGAGGACAAACTTTACTCCCCTGACTGTTTCGTGCGCTATCGGGCCGTTGCGTATCACGTCGTCAAAGCCTGATCGTATAGAGTCCATCGACTCCTGCAGGAACTGGACGCCTTTCGTTTCGTCTATAAGCATGTTGCCGCTGATGTCGATCGCGGCGACGCTCCTTGCTTCGTCCGTGGGCCATCCCTTCTCCCTCAGCAGCCTGGCCATCTCCTTCTTGTCCATGTCTTCCTTGAGCTTGCCAGTCCTGATCATGTCGAGTACGTCGTCGGCGAGCGCCTCGACGCGCAGGAATATCTTGTTGTGCTTATTTGGCGACTTGCTCATTATGGGACCTGCCTTTGCCCGGATAGTCTCGCGGTAGTTGATGAGCGGCGGAGTTGTCACGATTTCAAGTCCCTTTTCCTGCAAAAGAGAAGTGGCGATTTCAAGGTGCAGCACGCCCATGCCGGCCATCAGCGTTTCGCCGGTCTCTTCGTTAATCTTCACAATGAGATTCGGGTCTTCGACCGTAATGGTGCGCAGCCCCTCGACAAGCTTGGGGAGGTCCTTGGGGTGTTTTGGTTCCACCGCGATTGTGACCACAGGCTCTGACACATATTTGATCGATTCGAACGCCTGCGCGCCCTTTACCGTCGAAATAGTCTCGCCGGCAATGGCATAGTCCAGCCCGAGCAGCGCCGGGATGTTGCCTGACGGAATCACACTTACGATTTCCCGGGTGTTGCCCATGTAGATGTTGACCGACTGGACCCTGGCTGGCCTCATTGCGTCGATGAGGAAGACGTCATCGCCGTCCTTTATCGTTCCAGAGAAAAGCCTGCCCGTCGCTACCCTGCCAGCCTGCGGATCGACGTTGATCGTCGTAACCATCATGAGCGCTGGGCCCTTTTCGTCGCACGCTATCAGCGCTTTTCCAATGTCGGAATTGAGGTCGCCGGGCCAGATTTTTGGAATGCGGTATTTTTGCGCGACGTGGGGCGGCGGGTGGTGCTGGACCACCATTCCGAGCACTGCATCATGTAATGGTGACTTCTCGGACAGTGTTTTTATCGCCTTTGGATCGCTGCTGGTATAAGCTTCATAAACTTGCTTAAAGCCAATTCCTGTCTTCTTGTACATGTTAATGTTAAAGCCCCACCTGTCCTTGGCAGAGCCAAAGGCCACGGTGTTGCTATCAATGCTGACTTTCCATTTTTCCTTGATCTCCGGCTCTGCGTAAATGTCGATCAGCTGGTTAAAGTGGGAAATGATGTTGGCAAGCCACTTTTGCATGGCAGTTGCGTCAAGCTTCAGCTCTTTAACTAGCCTGTCTATCTTGTTGATGTAGAGAACTGGCCTTACGCGCTCTTCGAGCGCCTGCCTCGTTACGGTCTCTGTCTGGGTCATGATGCCCTCTACAGAGTCTGACACCACTACCGCACCGTCGATTGCCCTGAGGGCGCGGGTCACCCGTCCTGTAAAGTCGATGTGGCCGGGCGTATCAATCATATTGATGACATATTCCTTGCCCTCCAATTCGTAAAAGAGCGTGACGTTTGCGCCCCTGATTGTCATCTGGCGATTCTGCTCGAGCTTCATAGAGTCGAGCGCCAGCGCCTGGCCTGCCACTGACGGGGAGATGATTCCCGACGCGGCGAGCAGGCTGTCACTCATGGTCGTCTTGCCGTGGTCTACGTGGGCAATGACGCCAAAGTTGCGTATCTGATCCTTGTTACCAATTATCCTGATTATGTCCTGTGTTGACTTGAACTTTGGCATGCTTCAATCGAAAAAAGTTTTGCGCAGTATTAAATGTTCCCAAGAGTTAATAGTGGCAGGGGGAGACCCGGGAGCCGATGGAGATAACGCTGGGCCACACGCCGGACGCAGACGACGCGTTTATGTTCTACGGCATCGCGTCTGGCAAGGTCAGGTCCGGCTTTAAGGTAAAGCACGTCGTACAGGACATTGAAACGCTCAACAAAAGAGCGCTCAGACACGAGCTGGACGTGACCGCAGTTTCGGCCCATGCTTTTGCTTACCTAGAGGACTATGTCATTTTAAAGAGCGGCGGGAGCTTTGGGCTGAACTATGGTCCGATTGTCATAACGAAAAAGGAGAACAAGATGCCAATGGAAAAATTGGCCAAGTGTACAATAGCGATCCCCGGCAAGTTGACTTCTGCCAACCTGCTCTTGCAGCTGGCAATAGGCAAATTCAGGAAAAAAGAGATGTCATTTGAGGCGATACCGGACGCAGTCGCGGCAGGCAAGGTCGACGCTGGGCTCGTGATCCACGAGGCGCAGATAACATACGACAAGAACAAGTTTGCGAGCGCACTCGACCTCGGCACCTGGTGGTCAGAGAATATGGGCGGCCTGCCGGTGCCACTTGGCATTAACGTGGCAAGCACACGAACAATGAGCAAAAAGCAGATAGAGGAATTCAGCGACGTCTTTAAAAAATCGATCAAGTACGGCCTTGACAACGTCGATACCGCGGTGGGCTATGCGATGCAGTATGGACGGGGCAAGCCAAAGGAAACGATAGCGAAATTTGTTAAAATGTACGTCAACGAGCTGACCCTTGACATGGGCCGCGACGGCAAGCAGGCGATTGAAAAAATGTTTGAAATAGCCAGAGAAAGAAAGTTACTTGATTCTGATATTGCTGTTACGGTAGTCTAGTCGAACCTGCGTATGATGTTAAAGAATGTGTCGCGCTGCGCCGGCTCGCGTTTGATCTCCCTGATCAGGCTCGCCAGCTCCTGTATTGACGTGCCGGTCTCCTTGCCTGCAGCCTTGAATATCTCCTCGGAAAACGCGGTCCCGACCATGTCGTTTCCGCCGTACGAGAGCGCCACCTGCGCGACCTTTTTGCCAAGCGCCACCCAATACACCGAAACGTTGTTCAGAACGTTTGCCAATAGCAATCGCGATACTGCAATGACGCGGAGATCATAGGTCGACGGGCTTTCGGCGGTGACCCTGCCCTTCTGTTCGAGCTCGGTGTTTTCAAGGCTGAACTTTAGCGGGATAAAGGTGTTAAAGCCCTTTGTCTTTTTGTGGAGCTCCCTTATCTTTATGACATGATCAACGATGTGTTCCGGCTTTTCGATGTGGCCAAATAGCATCGTGCAGTTGCTCCTTAACCCCAGCTCGTGCGCTTGGCGGGCCGTGTCGAGCCACTCTTCGCCCGAGCACTTGCCTATCACTATCTCCTTTCTGGTGTCCTGATGGAAGATTTCCGCGCCGCCGCCCGGGAGGGAGTCGAGTCCTGCCGCCTTGAGGCGGGACAGCACTTCCTTGACCGAGTTCTTTGTCAGCCGCGCGATAAAGAATATCTCTGCCGGCGTCAACGCCTTTATCGTAACTTTCGGGAATTCCGCCTTGATCGCCTGCATCATTTTTTCGTAATATTCTAGCCCTAGCTTTGGGTGAAAGCCTCCTACGATGTGCAGTTCGGTAGCGCCCATCTGCTCAATCGCTATTTTTGATCGTGCGACTATCTGCTCTGTCGACAGCGTGTAGGCGTCGTTTTCGTCGCCCTTGCGGTAAAACGCGCATAACGGACAGCTTGCCGCGCACACGTTGGTGTAATTTAGATAGTATGATGCGACAAACGTGACGGTGTCGCCGCAGATCTTTTTGCGGAGCTTGTCTGCAGCCGCCCCGAGAAGGAAAAGGTTCTCGTCGTTGATCAGCTGCACGCCGTCGCTGTACGACAGCTCCTCTCCAGCCAGAGCCTTCTCTAGCGCCGGGGTCCCGCCTGCGACGGTATCGCTCTTTTGCAATTGCAAGTGTCTGCACCAGCGGCGGTTATAAATTGTTGTCAAAGATTAAATATCATTATAGCCCACAAAACACGTTGGCACTTGCAAAACAGACTGCTTTCCGATTTTCTAACGAAATCTGACATCAGCGACGTCCTTGACAGCGCCCTTGCGGGCCGCAGGCTCGGCCTCAACGACTGCATTAGGCTGATCAAGTCAGACGATGTCTATTCGATGGGACTTGTCGCAAACGCCCTAAGGCAGAGGCTCTTTGGCAACACGATCACCTTCATAAACAACATCATACTGAATTACACCAACGTCTGCATCACCTACTGCAAGTTCTGCGCGTTCTACCGCCCGCCCGGCCACGAAGAGTCGTACACAGTGCCAATAGAGGACATTGTAAAGCGCGTTGCGACGTCGCGGGAAATGTTTGGCATCACGCAAGTCCTGATGCAGGGCGGCCACAACCCGAACTTGAAACTTGAATACTATGAAGACGCGTTCAGGGCGATTAAACAAAAGTGCCCCGAAGTCGGTATAAACGGCCTGTCACCCTCGGAGGTCGACATGATCGCCAACGTCGAGCACAGCAGCACAAAAGAAGTGCTCTCAAGGCTAAAGGCGGCCGGCATGGACACCTTTGCCGGCGGGGGCGCAGAGATCCTCGACGACAGGGTCAAGGAGGAGATCAGCCCGCTCAAGATAAAGAGCCACGAGTGGCTGCGCATCATGGAGGAGGCGCACCAGCTGGGCTTCAAGTCAGTCGCCACAATGATGTATGGCACCGTGGACACGGAAGAGGACCGCGCAAGGCACATCATGAAGATAGCGCAGCTGCAGGAAAAGACCGGCGGATTCCTGGTCTTTATCCCGTGGAGCTTTGAGCCCAACAAGACAGAGATCCAGGCGGAAGGAAAGATCAAGTATCCTGCTGGCGGGTTGTCGTTACTGAAAATGATCGCGATTTCAAGGATAATGTTCTCCGGACTCATCGACCACTTGCAGTCATCGTGGCTCACAAACGGGATAGGAATGGCGCAGCTTGCCCTCAACCACGGGGCAGACGACTTTGGCGGCACCCTCACTGGCGAGGAAGTGGTGAGCGCGACAGGCGCTAGATCAACAGAATTAACGTCAGACAGGATTATAGCCGCGGTAAAGCAGGCCGGTTTTCGGGTTGCCGAGCGCGACAATTCTTATAACATCATAAAGTACCATTAATTGCTAGACATCCATAGCTGGAACACGATTTTTTGCTGCGTTTTGGGCCACCAGTTGCGGCGGGCGGAAATAGTGATTGCTTGGACAGAATCAGCTAGTTGTGCCTAGATTACTCGCTTGCATAGGAGCAGCTGCATCTCTCATGATAGTCACTGCAACTGTAGCAGTATATCATCATGCCGTTGTGGCACTTCGAACAGAGATAGTATCTAATTTGGTGATTGGATTGGGCTTGCGCCATACTTTGGACCTTGAGAATCCTGCTATAGCTTTTGCATGGTTATCAAGAATTGACCTTTGAGTGCATGATTGTCCTGTTTGAATACTCCTTGCCCGGAAGAATATTCTCTCGATTTTGCCAAAATTCACCAGATATTCATGTCGCTATCCGTTCATAAAGTACCATTAATTGCTGGATATCTATGCTTAAAATAAGTAAAACACCTCGTATGGGCTGGAATTAGGTGAAAATAGGTGGCTAGAGAGGGTAAAAGATATACTGGCTAATTATGTGCTAGTCGTGAATAGCAATACCTCCAGTATTCGTTTGGTTAAGACAAAAAGAAAAGGAAAGGCTAGAGCTAAAGCCTAAAGCCTAGCGACCTTCCGCTGAAGCGGGCTATCCCAATTACTGCGACGAGTGATGTCGCAAGAACAAGCACCGCAACAACCATGCCGAATTCCGGAACCACGGTAGCGCCCATGATTTCAACCGAGTTCACGCCGGTGGGCACGGAGAACTCGATGGTTGTGTCGGAAGCATTAGACTCTACAGTTGTAAATGGGACCTCTTGAGAGCCTGCCATTATGCGAGATATGCCGTCTATCATGATCTTTTGCAACTTCAGCTTGACTTGGCCCGAACCGTCAAGAAATATCGTGATCGACCTGTTCGGGTCGATCGTGGCTCCTGTAACATTAACCCCTGCAGACTCTGCCTCCACTGAGAATCTATTGCCATCAAGTGTTGCAAACACCCTGCTTTCCCTCATCGCCGGGCCTGTCGGCTCACTTGGCGGCTCTCCTGGGGGTTCACCTGGTGGTAAAGTTGGTGGCTCGCTCGGTGGTTCACTAGGTGGCTCGCCGGGTGGTAAAGTTGGTGGCTCGCTCGGTGGTTCACTAGGTGGCTCGCCGGGTGGTAAAGTTGGTGGCTCGCTCGCATATGTCACTATGTGTACTGCGCCTTCTAAAAATGAAAGGTAATAAAGGCTTCCATCAGGTCCTACGTCAATATCAACAGGAGTTGTAGTGTTTGTGAGGAAATCTATAGCCTCGTTATCAGGGGTCAAAACTTTAATATAATTCCCAAGAAAGTCGCCGAAGAAGTAGCCGTCCCTTAATTCCTCTGGGAACTGGGTCCCGTCATAGAATGCCCCGCCGGCTATCACCCTTCGTATCTCGCCGGGGTGCTCATACGCATAAATGGGATCTATGAGATCGGGTTCTGAGCAGGGACCTTCGCATATGCGCCACCCATAATTTCCACCCTTTTCTATAGAATTGATCTCTTCCCATGTTGCCAGCCCAACATCGTTGATATACAACGTATTAGTTCCGGGCTTCATTGCGCCGGTGAATGGATTGCGGAGGCCAAGTGCCCAAATCTCTTCCTTTGCTCCGGTTGTATTGACGAAAGGATTATCTGAAGGAATCGAGCCGTCTGCGTTAATTCGCAATATCTTGCCCAAGCGTGTTTCAAGTGATTGTGGATTTGTGTTATTTGTGTTATACCCTACACCGACGTACAGTTTGCCGTCGTCACCAAAGTTCAGGGAGCCTCCGTTGTGGTGCAGGCTTTCGTTCAATTCTTCTAGATCTAGGAGGATTTCTTCGCTATCACCGGCTGCCACATCCGGGTTCGAAGTATCAGCCGTGAAACGACTCAGCCTGTTGTGGATTGGATCGGCACTGGTGGTATAATACACATAGATGTATCCATTGTTTTCAAATTCCGGATCAAATGCGATGCCATTCAGGCCACGTTCGGTGAAACTGTTGACACTGACAGTAAGAAAGGGCTCCTCGAGCAATGTACCATTCTTGATGACTCGCAGGTCTCCACCCTGTTCATTAACAAAAAGCCTGCCGTCAGGTGCAAATGCCATTGAAGTGGGCCTGGTCAAGCCGTCCTCAAACTCTGTATCGAAAAACGCTGTACTGTTCGTTGTGTTTTGTGAAGAGGCTGCGGCGAATGGAGCTGGGGAGTTGCTGCTAGCAATTAATGCGACAGACGGAATCGAAACGGATAAGATCAGGCAAAGTAAGAATACTGGTTGCCGGCAGAATTCGACAATCAATGTCGGAACAAATAGAATGATGATTATAAGGATTGTGCAATCTTACACGGTAACAATTTTGCATAATCTCATTCTTGATGCCGCTACGTACCTTCTGATAAGCTAATTTGCAGTCCGGCAATAAAATCACTACATATGTTAGATACCATGCAAACCCTGGACTGCAAGGTTGAACGGTACAGGCCCGCCGCAGCGGATGCATGATAGGATTATCTTATCTCCTTCGACGCTAATTCACAGTATATTGTCTTTGGTTCTAACAACCCTTATGCCTGTTCACACATGAATGCATTCCCTTAAGAATGACGTTCTATAGAATAGCTCCATGAGATGCTTTCATTTTTGACGCGTTCCTTACAAATAACAAGAAGCTATATCACGTCATACAATGGGAGTTAGCTCCCCTGAGCATCCCAAACTCCCACTGTATCGGTGTGCACGTACAAGGCACGTCGGAAAAAGGGCACCTATGCCGTTCTTCCGGCTTGCTGGAACACCGGTTCTATCATTTAAAATGTTTATAGTGAAAAGCTAATCAAGCCTGCATTGCTTTAATTATTCCCATACATTCGGCTCTTCATCGCAAAATGAGCACAATATCTCAAATTAATGATTTACAAAGCCTCAATTCTGGCAGCTAACATCGTGTGTGATCGTTGTGATATTCGTGCGTTGATATGCCAAGTTCCCGCCATCGCATTGACCGTTTGATTCACCATACCAAACAACTGTAATCTGCCAATTATGATTCCCATTAGGTAAGTCAATTTGATAGTGCGTTCCTTCGAAGTTGACATTTTCGGTCTCACCTGTCGATACATCTTTGAAAAACAACGAAACCGGTATTCTATTTGCGCCTGCATTAACTTTGCCCGACACATCAAGCGTGGTGGACAGTTCCCCGTCATTATTCCCCGGAATATTTGTTGTCATGTAGACATAACTGGCTACTGCTATGGCAACGATTCCAGCAGCGATTAGGCCGATAATAATTCCCCAAGGCTTGGACTTAGAGGGTCTTGATTCTTCATGATCTGGTTTTGTCACGTAGACGCCCCTGAAATTGACCATTCTTATGTGTTCTAATACATGTAGATGATTATTGAATATCTAATTGCGTGCTTCCAGGCCCTAATCCTTCCACAATTCAACAAAGCCGCATTGATCGCACACATGCCGTAAACATCGGCCTAAATCGTTCTGTAAGGGCGGCATTGTCTGTCATGATGGCGCTACATTTCGGGCATTTCTTATAACCCATATCCGGCTTTATGCGCTTGATGATATATCAGTATTCACGGGCCCGCATGATTGAAGATCGACCGGCGGGGGCGTGCACAAGCGTAGATAATGCTGGTGCGCCGCCGATCGATTGGTAGTACAGCACGAACATTACACGGTCATCATTAAAAAGTCATACGAAGGATTAATTAGTGAATTTCGGTTTTCGACCCCATTTTGTCCTTATAGTTTAGCGGTAAATGACGCCTCTGGCCGGTGTTATTTCAAGACCTGAATTATTCACCTAATTAAGCATTGGATAGTAAAAAAGATCGTCCGCCGATGCTACTAACGGACCTGAACACGTTGCGACCATGTTTTTCTAAATATTGTGGACGTAGCATCTATTTCAGCCCGACCCTTTTCACTAAACAATCATGTCCTAGCAGAAGGGCAATATATCACACTAATCTAGTGCCCGATACGACATAGTAGCGGTCTTCAAGCGCACAACAATCACATTCGTAATCTATGCAGACTTCAAGGTTTCCATGATCGCATTTAAAGCAGTAACAAATAGGATCTCGCTCTTGCGTATTAATCAGATTG
>Ga0299913_10006266_pt1 | contig 10290 bp, 19 predicted proteins | sample RVTome_9_FD_201360 | JGI IMG/M metagenome (GOLD analysis project Ga0299913, IMG submission 201360) | Soil microbial communities from uranium-contaminated site in the Upper Colorado River Basin, Wyoming, United States - RVT155D38 (version 2) ... | reverse complement strand
TTTCATTGTTTCTTACCTACCAGAGGCCACCGTCGGCGTCGCAGGCCTGATCGCCAGCAAGATCACCGAACGCTATAACCGTCCAACTCTGGTCGTCAACAGCGAAGGTCGTGGTTCCGGACGAGCCCCACGTGGCATGGAGATCATGCCGTATATGGAACAGCTCAAAAATCGCGGCGTGTTCGGATCCCCGCGACGTCTGAAGTCGGGCGACACGGTCATCCCAGATTTTGGCGGCCATGCCGGCGCCTGCGGCCTGCACAACGTTGACGTTGATAAGCTGCGCTCCGAGGCAAGTCGCTTGAGCGTGCCGCGGGCCCAGCTCGAGGCCAGCATGTCGATCGAAGGGACGATTCGTCTAGAGGAAGTAAATGCCAGCCTGGCGCAACAGATGGAGCTACTGTCGCCATTTGGTATCGGCAATCCAGAGCCCTTGATTGCCATCAATAACTTAGAGATCACCAGCGCCAGCGCCACTCGTGACGGCCGACACCTACAGCTGTCATTGCGCGATGGTGCCGTTGAGCGCCGCGCCTTCTTGCGTGGGGCTGGCGAACAGCTCAATAAGCTACCCAAGCGTGCCGACGTGGCTGGTGTACCTGGTATGAGCGATTTTTCCGGCGAGCCTGAACTGCGCCTGGTCGGCCTGCGGCCGGCAGGAAGGTAACCCATGTTGCGCACTCAGTTTTCCGAAGATGACTTGGTTGTTCTAACCTGCTATCCGCAGCCGGTGTGTGCCAAGGTATTAGCTGTCTATGCCGATGACGACGGCGACGATCGGCTCGATGTGGAGGCCTTCTATGATCATGACGGCGACAATGAGCTGATTATGGGCCTGATCGCTACCGACTGCGCCTCACCACGCGAAACGGCACATCCGCCGATGATGTTTGATGACAAGTTGTGCCGTTGGTGCGGGGAAGCGAAAGGCGCAGCTGTGCACGGTTCGCTGCATGCCGCGCCGCCCCCGCTCTAACACTTGTGGAGGGAAATTAAAATGGATGAGCGCGAACAAGAATGTCCCACCTGCGACTTCAGCTGGCCACTCGCCGAAGAAGAGCTGGCTGGCGAGGACGTAGTTTGCCCGGAATGCGGCACCTTCTTCCCCTTTGACGCTGAGGGTGATACGGCTCCGCTGACTTAGGCAGGCTAAAATTAATCTTGGGACTGATGCCGGTCGCAAGCAAAGGAGAGTTCTCTGATGGACCGAATACAGCATGCGGAACTGATTCATCCCGGCGACATTGTTACTGTCCCGCCGTCAGACTCTCGCTGGCGCGTCGCGGCGCTCGTCAGTAACCTACCAGGTGGTCCTCACCTAGACCTCTTGCGAGATGGTCGCAGCGTGCGGAGCCTTGACGAACCCGTTCGCGTTGTCGAGCAGGAAGCTATCGTAGTCCGTTGCGTGCGGGGATCAAAAATCATGACTAATGCCAAAACGGCGGCGCAGGAGTCCACTGCTGGCGCGACCGGGGCTGAGCGATGAAGCCACAAAGCTCGTCGCTGGTTTCCGGCAGCCTGGACGAACGCATCGACCAGCTGCGCCGGGCGCTGGCGGCGAGCTGGTCAGCAGAGACCACACTCTACCACCATTTCGACGGAGCACACCCGACCGACGGCCAGTGCATTCCGACGGCGCTAGTGGTGCAAGATCATCTCGGCGGTCAGATCCTAACCGGCGAGGCCTGGTTCGACGATGGCCCCGACGACGGGGGAGTTCGCCACTATTGGAACCAGGTCGACGAGATCGACGTTGATATGACCAGAGAACAGTTTCCGCCGGACGCCGAGATGCTTGGCGGTGCCGAAATTGAGCGCGACGCCCTGCTGAGCAACAAGCGAATCAGTGACCGATATGAGATCCTGGCCGATGCGGTGCGGGCGCGCCTGGTCGTCAGTGACTGACGGCTCAAAGACCATCGGCACTCACTAAGCAGCTCCCTAGCCGGCCCTAAGCGTGGGCAGGCTTGACCATTCGCCGCTCATGGCTAAGAAGTGAGCTATGTCTGTTATCGATATATCCAGCGAGACGCGCCTGGCGCGCCTAGCCCTGGATTTGGGCGCCTCGCACGTCGGCGGAGCCCTGTCGTCTGCCGAACAGCAGCTCGTAGCGCAGGCCGTCCTGGAGCCTCCTCTCCCGCTAGCTGCGGTAGAGGCAGTTCGCCGCCAAATGCAGAATGGCGTCGATGTCCTCGGAGACATCTTCCTGGCCCTACGTCCAGCCCGCCAGCGGCGCGATCAGGGCCAGTTCATGACGCCCGACACTTTGCTTGAGCCCATGCTGGGTTGGGCTCTGGCGCAACAGCCACAAAGACTGATTGACCCGGGCAGTGGTTCTGGGCGCTTTTTGGCCGCAGCCCTGAGGCTGGAGCCGCGCTTGAGCGTCATCGGCATCGACTCGGATCCTCTGGCCGCGCTAATGACTCGCGCAACATTGGCCGTTTTGGAGGCGGTTGATTGCCGTGTCATGTGCGCTAATTACTTAACGGTGTCGCTGCCGGAAATCGCCGGACGCAGTGCCTTCGTCGGCAATCCCCCATACGTCCGCCATCACGATCTATCGGCCACCGATAAAGACTGGGCCCTGCAGGCCGCTCGTCTGCTTGGCTATCGCATCAGCGGCCTGGCTGGCTTGCATGCACTTTTCTTTCTCGCCACCGCCCTGCACGCTCGGCCTAACGACATTGGTTGTTTGGTTACCAGCTCAGAATGGCTTGACGTCGGCTACGGCGCCATCGTCCGTAAATTATTGCTCGAGCGGCTCGGACTACGTTCTCTGGATCTGATCGATGCACGGGCAGTTCCCTTTGAAGAAGCCATGACAACAGCATTGATTTCATCATTTGAAGTTGGACGCCAGTCAGAATCGGTCGTCTTGAAGCTGGTGGCCAAGGCAAGCGATCTGGCCAATCTCGAGAACGGGACGTCCGTCCCTGCTGCGGCCTTGGCTGGGTCCTCTCGTTGGTCTCCGTTCTTTCGCGGGGAAGCTCCGCCTGGCGATGACGCACCAACCTTGTCGAGCTTGGTGCGCGTGCATCGTGGCACTGCCACTGGCAGCAATAAATTTTTCGTGATGACGCCACAGGAAGCGGCCGAACGAGGACTGACCGCCTTCTGTCGCCCGGTTATCAGTTCTGGAGCTCAGATACTGTCGGCTAATGGTGATCTACGCGCCACTCCCGAACGAAAGGTGTTGCTCGATCTACCTGCAGATCTAAACCGCGCTGCACATCCGGCGGTAGATGCTTATCTGCGGCAGGGAGAAGCAGCCGGCATTGACCAGACTTATCTTTGTTCGCACCGCAAGCCGTGGTGGCGAGTGTCGGCTGGCGCACCGCCGATCGTCGTCTCATACATGGCGCGCCAGGCGCCGCGCTTTGCCTTGAACAGTGATGGCATGGCCCTGCTGAATATCGGTCACGGGCTTTATCCCAAACGCGCTATGAGCGAAGACGAGCTACACACATTAGTGACAGCACTTAATGCAGGGCGCGAGGCAATGGCTGGATCCGGGCGCACCTATCACGGTGGGCTAGAAAAGTTTGAACCGCGCGAAATGGAGTCGCTGCCGCTGCCGGCAGGAATATCTGTTAGTTGAATGAGCTAACCGATAAGGCTTCTCGGGCTAACGAATGCGCGCTACGAACAGGCGATGCGCCTCAGCCCGCTCGTCGTCAGTTAAGTCAGAGGTAACCTCGAGCAATTGACGCCAATTGTCATGTAGATCATCGGTTGCCCCAATAATATCGTTGAAGCCGATGTCGCCGCGGTGTTGTACCAGCACCAGCTTGTCGCTGATCTGAAGCTTGACGATGACCGGGTCGGCAAATTCCTCGTTCAGCACATAGCCGACGATGGCCGCCATTTTGCCGCTCATGCCCGGGAAGCGGGCCGGATTGAGCTTGCGGATCAATGCCTCGCGCAGCTCAGGACGATTGTTGGTCAAATGATTACCTTCCTTGAGCCAATAGTGGTGGCAAAAGCAAGGTCAAGCTACTAATCGCTGGCCACACGCGTCCTATACAGCATCGCTGGACGATGAATAACCCCAGCTTCTTGATTGCCTGTTGGCTCGATGCTGCCGCTCGCCAAGAGGCGACGGCGGAAGGAGTCTTTGTTCAAGGAATGCCCCTCAATCGCCTCATGCACTTGCTGCAATTGGCTTAATGTGAATTCGGCCGGCAAAAGAGCGTGGGCCACCGGTGCGTAATTAAGCTTGCCGCGCAGGCGTTTGATAGCTGTGCCGATGACCTGCGCATGGTCGAAGCCGACTGGAATCTCTTGCCCGTCGATCAACAGCTTCACGGCACCGCCAACTTCGCCCCGCCAGGGAGTGTAGATTTGCGCAAGTTGCCAGGGGCCTTCTTTGCTCGCCAATTGACTCGCGTCTACCAGCGCGTAGTAGGCAACGCTGATAATGCGCATACGTGGATCACGAGCAGGATCTCCGAAGCTGGCTAGTTGTTCCAAGTACAGGGGGCCCAACCTCGCCTTGGCGCTGAGCACTCGCCTGGCCGCCTCGTCGAGCGATTCATCAAGCGCCACAAAGCCGCCGGGCAATACCCAATGCTCGCGATAAGGATGTTCGACGCGCTTCACAACAACAGCCTGGAGAGCGTCTTCGAGCCAGGTAATCAGCACAACGTCTACGGCGACGGAGGGACGCTCATAGTCGTCGGCGCGGTAGGTGGCGAAAAACTGCTCCTCTTCAGAGCGGGGGTCGAGGCTCATTTATTGAGTTTTATGCACAAATGAGATAAGTCAATCCGCATCAGGAAATGACAGATTATCCAGTTCATTTCGCCTGTCGGCTTGTTACTTGCAGAAAGAGAAATAGCCTTAGCCAAGGATGAGGCTTATAGTGATTTGGCAACCAGGAGGAACCAAATGGAAAGCGCCGAACAGATTCGCAGGGATTTTGCGACTCGCTGGGGGCACGTCGGCTCCTCGTGGGGAGTGGCGCCATCTACCGCCGCAGTGCAGGGTTATTTATTGGCTCATGGCGGCCCCCTCACCGAGCTTGACCTGCGCCAAGCATTAGAATTATCACATCGAGCCACGCTGCTCGCGTTGCGCCAGGCACACGAATGGGGATTGATTGAACCGGCCGGTCGGCAGCGCCGCGCCGGCCAGCGCGGACCTGCTGGTCGAGCTTGGGTGCCCGTCACCGATCATTGGCGTTGGTCTCATCACATCCTCTCCATTCGGCGTGAACGAGACGTGCAGCCGCTTGGGCCATTGCTGCAAGACTGTCTATCGCGTCTTCGCAACTTGTCAGACGACGAGGCCAAGGATCTATACGATAAACTAATTGATCTCGAGCGGTTCGCCATTGTGCTGGACCATGCGCTGGCTTTGCTGCAGCAGGCCGGCAGTGATGCCACAGGCAAGTTGGTACGCGCCTTCTCACTCCTCGACGAAGCGGAGGTCAATCGTCTTGCGCAGGTATTGCTGTCGCTGAGCGACGAAGAGTTGGCTGAGCGGCTGCGGCGATTGGCGGAAACTAACAAGTAAGGCTCGCGTATGCTAGTCCTTGTCACTTGAAGCGCCTCGATCATAGTAGTGATATGAATGATCAAGAGCCCCTGGCCGAGTTGTCGGTACGTCTTCCTCGCCAACTAGTCAGCTATCTGCGTCGTGAGGCGCGAGCATCTGGGGTTGGTGTTGATCTGTATTTGACGCGCGTTCTACAAGAATCGTACAAGCAGCAGATGCTGGAGCTACTCAGGCGGGCGCGGGCGGAAGTCGATTTACCCGATTCGGACGCGGGTCGCCCGATCAGTAGCCGCTAGCTCCGGCCTCGCCGCAATCAAACGGCTTATGCAGCAGGGGCTTGGCGATTAACTGATAAGCAACATCTTCATGCAGCCAGACTGTTTCGCTATTGGCCCGTTGAAGTTGTGGCAGCAGTGCTGCCAGCTCCTCGTCGGCAACAACATCGCAGCGATAATCGTTCTGCGTTGACTGTCCGAATTGATCTGGAGCAACGCTCAAAGGCCAGGCGCGTTCATTGCGGAATTCTTCACCCTCACCGTTGGCGGGACGTGGGGTAACGTAAAGGCGTAAGGCGGGTGGAGAAATTGATTGCCATTCATCTTCGACCCACACATCCGCCGACTCGAGCTTCTCCAATTCTTCGATCACCCCTAGTAACGCCTCTCGCACCTGAGCTTCCGCTGGCGAAGTGACAGGAAATTCGGACGTCTCCGTCAATGCATAGGCACTAACCATGATGTTGCGTCCGCCAGCGTTCAGCTTGAAAACGGCCGTGCTGGCATCGGCGATGTTGCCCATATCGGTTAGTTCCGCACTGCGCTCAAAGGCCCCACTATCGAGCAACATAGCTAGCAGCTGCCGCACACCCGCCTCACTCAGCTGGCGCGCCTGCAGGGACGGCAGGAAAGGTCCCGGATAGATCATGATCTGCGCCCCCGGGGTAATAACGGTGCCATCGCCCAGGAGCGCAAAGTTTGGAATGCGGGTCAAGACGTCCGCCGCCGGCGCAAAGCCGCCTTCTTGAGCCCATGAAAAGACGAGCTCATCAGCGGCAGTCGGATGTGAAACGCCGCTTGATGCTGAAGGGGCGGGTGTTGTGCTTGAACCGGAGCCATTGCGTGCGCAGGCGGCTAGTAACACGATTAAGACAATTGCAAAGATCTTCATGGTGCTTTAGACGTTCACGTGAGGGAGAAGGTTCCCGCATCTGACCTCGGTGTCTTTAAGCTTGATCATTGCTAAGGTCTTGCCGCGGACGGGGGCAAGCGATTACACTAAACAATATGGACACCTCGCACGAAGTAGCTCGACACTCTGCCGGCATTCCGCGGGCCTTGTCATTCATTGCCGATGCCATCAGCCAACGTCTGGAGACATGCGTTGCCGTAGCCACTGATATGGTGACGGATGACTATGCTGAAGACGCCTGGAATGGACGTAGCATTCTGCGCCTAGAGCTGAGCGAACCCTTTGCTATGTTGATTAATCGCGATGACGATCCGTTTACACAGGAGATGGATGTGTTGCGTCAAATCGAAATAGCCAGCAGCGAAGCTCTGGCCTGGGATGGCGCCGGCTACGCATGGCCGGAGTTTTTGGGAGAGCGCGGCGTCGGTCATTATCTGTGTGACCTTACTCGAGCAGAACAGATCATGACCGCCATCGCACAAATCCCAGTGGTAAGTGATGCGCAGCGAGCCGCGGCGCGAGAAGATTTCCAGCTGTAATATCTGGCACATGCTCAAGAAGGAATCATCGTAATGAACGGACCAAATACCGAAGTAGGGCGAGACGCCGTCAACTATCTCACCGACATGCTGCATTCAAGCCACCTGCGCCAGGCTAAGGCTCCGGACAAGAATTGCGAGCGCACTGATCGTGATCGTATCGCTGCGGTAATTGCCCGTGTTGAGGCGGGGGCCCTGACCGATGTTGCGGCGGCACTCGAGCCATTGGCCAACGAGGCGGAGCAAATTGAACGCGCGGCAGGGGCAGATGGCAGCCCTCTATCGGATGAGGTTCAGTGGCGACGTTTCTCTGCTCCGGTTGGCGTCTTCCGGCGCGCGCGCAATATCATTCGCCACAGCATGGGCGAGGAATAATTCAGCACACTTGCTGCTACTCGAACTTCGCGCGCGCCTCGGCAACAGTGAGTTCCGCAGGCTTATAGTCTTCAGGATCGCTGCGTAGCTCAACCACCGCTTCGATGCCTTCGCGCGCTAATTCGTCGAGAAATTCGCTGACTTCGCCATAACTGGTCTTGTAGGCGCGCATGATGCGCTCATCAGATTGATAATCCATGTCATAGCTGATGTGGGGCGTAATCGTTAACTTGGGGGCCATGATGCTGGTGCTCCTATTGGTGTTTTGACGTCGAATTGTATGCGCCAATTGGATTATTCTTTGTCTATGGCGTGTAGAGCCTGATAAATGCTGGGGCGTTCGTGCTGTAGCCATGCATACAGCTCGTCGCTGTTGACAGTCACTTCGAACCCTGGATATTCGCCGCCATTACGATGGGCTGCATCCATCAAGCGTGAGCAATGAGCTAAAACCTGATCGACAATGGCCTCGTTGCCCTCGGCGGCGTAGGCGATCTCATCAGCAATACCGCCGCCAAAATTGTCTTCTTCTAAGTAGCGTACAAAAGCGGCCAGGTCGGGCCGATTGGCAAAATAAGGGCTGGCGTCAAATGTGCCCCGCACCGATTGATCGTCACTGGCTATCGTGGCGGTGATCATTTCCCTCTCCAGTAATAACAGATACAAAAACATCAGGCGCCAAAACGCGCAAGACGGCCACTTGCTCGTCATCGCCGGTCGTCCCCAACACGTCGATATTGCCGTGACTAATATTGGCCACGCTCAGGTCACTGACTACTTTCTTGGCGTCTCCAAGTGGGGCGAATAGGACGAAGGAGATAGACTCCTCATTGAAAACTCGGTCAAAAGGATAGTTATGTTGCTCAGCGTAATTTTGCGCCATCGCCGCTCGGCCCGCTTCGGCCGCGATTACCGCGGGACTATCGCTGATATCGACAGGGAACCAGATGCGGATGTGTGGCCCTTCGTACATGAGGTCTCCTTTGTCTGCCAAGAGTGATATTGTTGTCCTGCGCAGAGCGGCGTCAATTCCCTCAAGCTGCCTCTTGACGCTGGACAGGGGCTGGTTTTGCTTCATGCTAAGGCTATGAACGAAACTGATGATTCTGCCGCGGCACGAGAAGCTATCGCCGCTCGCGAAGCAAAAGTCCGTGCCCGGTTTGGCTCTTTGTATGATGAAGCCCTGCGCATCATTCAGCGGCACGATCCGATGGGCTTTGGCGACGACGTGCCAGATGATGAATACTCGCCGGAAGTAGAAACAATCTTACCGCGCTTGTTGAGTGCCGAGTCGACATCGGATGCGGTTCGTATTGCTCATGAAGAATTCGTGAGCTGGTTTGACGCCGACCTAGCCGGGCACCGCAGTGACTATCGAGAACTGGGCGCGGACTTATGGGTAGCTTACCAGAATTGGCGCTCGTAAATTTGCTCACGAAGGCGTCAGAGGCGCTTCGAGCGTCTTAGGAGGCCATGGACTACAAAAGACGCCGCAGACGCTGTGAACGGCTGATATGGCCCCACAGCCACATCAGGCGACGTAGATTGCGCTCAAAAGAGCCGAGCTGAGGGTTAAATCTCTTTTGAGTTCGGCAACAAGGTGAGATAAGCGGTGATTGCTGCAGGCGACTACTCGGGGCGACTCACCCCCAGGCATGCTCCCCGCTACGGAGAATGACGGTCTGTTGGCCCTCGTTCCGGCCCCACCCCGCCACGCCGACCTGGGCGTCGATGATTGGCATCAGGTTCACCATCTCGCCCTCTTGCATATAAGTCGTTTCAGACACGCACACCGGCGCGTCGACCGGTAGACGCGAAAGCGCAGCGATGAGCTCGGCGACAGTGAGCGGGTGAACGGTTGTCATTATGGCCTCCTTGTTGCGAGCGTAGCGATACTCAAATCTCTTCGATATCAAGCGTGCTAAGAATATCGACGCGCAGACCGACCGCGTTTTCTTCAGCTTGTTCTAGTCCAAATGCGGCTAGCGCGCGCAGCAAGATAATCATCTCGTCTCGAGCAAGGTTGAGATGCTTCTTGTAAATAGCCGCCAGCTCCGGATCGTCCAGCCCCAGGCGAACAGTGATGTCTGCTTCCATGGCCTTTGCCGCCGGATCTTCGGCGGCCGCGAAACGCAGGGCGTCGCGAACGATGCTGAAATCTTCCAAGTTAAGATCAACACGGTACCTATCAGGCAGTGCCTGACGAATGACCGCTTCGGGCGTTTGCCCCAATGTGTAGCTGTTCATCACGAACGCGGTCTGAATGCGACCAGCGCCCGCGCCAGTTCGCCGGCGAACTGCTGGGCCTGCTCACGAGTCATGACCACTTCCATGCCATGCGCATCTTCGTCCGATACGGCACTTCCGCCTGGCTTGTAAGTAACCGACAAGGTAACGACATTGTCATCTGGCTCGTGGGTTAGCACCTCGAGCAAAGGCAGGGGCATGCGACCCACGGTCGTGTCGGAGTCTTCGGGGTAATAAGTGGCTTCAAGAATTTCAATAGCCATGATCAGTTGCCCGCCTCGGGATCTGTCTCGCCTTCAACCAACTCGGCCTGGCGATCAGAAACTTCTTGGAAGCAATGTGAATCGCGCTCGGCGTCATCGATGACGTGCTCAATCGCCTCTTCGTTGCTATTAGCTTCGACGAGATAGCGAATCTCCTCGTAGACATAATACTTGGCCATTCT
>Ga0299913_10006265_pt1 | contig 10291 bp, 7 predicted proteins | sample RVTome_9_FD_201360 | JGI IMG/M metagenome (GOLD analysis project Ga0299913, IMG submission 201360) | Soil microbial communities from uranium-contaminated site in the Upper Colorado River Basin, Wyoming, United States - RVT155D38 (version 2) ... | reverse complement strand
GTCGAGCAGGGAGATCATCCGGCGGATCGGCAGCCCGACGTACTCCGCCTTCGGGAGCTTGGTGTCGGGGAAGCTCACGGCGACCCGGGCGGCGATTCGGGCGCCGACCCGGTTGGCCAGGCCGGGGAGGGCGTTCTGCTCGTGCACGACCAGCGGCACCTTGCGGCGCCGGGCGGCGAGGTAGGCCGGCATGGAGACGTAGCCGCCGTAGCCGACGATCACGTCGGGGCGGAGCCGGTCGATGATCGCCGCGGCCTCCTTCACCGCGCCGCGCAGCCGGGACGGCACCTTGAGGAGGTCGGCGTTGGGCCGGCGCGGCAGCGGCACCGGAGCGATCAGCTCGAGCGGGTAGCCGGCCGCGGGCACCACCTTGTTCTCCAGCCCACGCGGCGTGCCGAGGCAGGTGATCTCGGCATCCGGGTCCAGCCGCCGCAGTGCGTCGGCGGTCGCCAGCAGCGGCGAGGTGTGCCCCGCCGTACCGCCGCCTGCCAGCAGTGCCCTCATCGCCCACCATCCTCCCCGCGAAGTGGCAAAGACCGTCCTCCCAAGTGGCAGAGATTGTCCCCCGAGGCGGCGGAGACCGCCCCTCGGGCCGGGTGCGATCCTGGCCACCTCGCGGAGCAATCTTTGCCACTTCGCGGGGCAATCTCTGCCACCTCGCGGGTCATCGGCGGAGCTTGCGGCGGCGGGCAAGGGCGCGGGCGGCCTGGGGCTCGCGGCGGGCGAAGCCGACCAGCAGGCCGAGCGCGGCGAGTGTCGGCAGCAGGCTGGATCCGCCGTAGGAGACCAGCGGCAGCGGGATGCCGATGACGGGCAGCAGGGCCAGCACCATGCCGACGTTGATGATCATCTGGCCGATCAGCCAGACCACGATGCCGAAGGAGGCGTAGCGGACGAAGGGGTCCTTGGTCTCGCGGGCGATCCGCAGCGCGGCGTAGGCGATGGACAGGAACAGGCCGATCACCAGCAGGGTCCCCACCAGGCCGAGCTCCTCGCCGAGCACCGCGAAGATGAAGTCGGTGTGCGCCTCCGGCAGCGCTCCCCACTTCTGCTGGCTGGCGCCGATGCCCTGGCCGAAGATTCCGCCACTGGACATCGCGTAGAGGCCGTGGGCCGGCTGCCAGCCGGTGTCGTGGTAGTCCTTGAACGGATCGACGAACGTGGTGATCCGCTCGAACCGCTCGCTGTCGGCGGTGGCCAGGGCGAAGACGCCGACGCTGACCACCGAGATGCAGAGCACGAAGAACCGGGCCGGAGCGCCGACGACCCACAGCATCCCGAGCAGGATCGCGAACAGCACCAGGGCGGTGCCGAGGTCGCGGCCCGCGATCACCAGGCCGGTGGCGAGCAGCATCCCCGGCACGACCGGGACCATGATCTGGTGCAGGTTGCCCAGCCGGCGGTCCTTGTTGGCGTAGATGTGGGCCGCCCAGATCACCAGCGACAGCTTGGCGATCTCCGAGGGCTGGATCACCAGCGGACCGAGAGCCAGCCAGTTGGTGTTGCCGTTGCGCTCGACCCCCATGAACGCGGTGAGCAGCAGCAGCACGAGGGAGATCGAGAACGCCGGGTAGGCGAGCCGGCGCACCCAGCGGTGCGACACCCGGCTGGCCACCCACGCGGCCGGCAGCCCGATGACCACCCACACCAGCTGCCGGCGGACGATCGTGTAGGAGTCCCCGGTCGCGCGGTAGGAGAAGACGCTCGACGAGCTGAGCACCATGATCAGGCCGATGGTGAGGAGCAGGACGGAGGCGCCGATCAGCACGTAGTACGTCGTCAGCGGCCGGTCCAGGGCCTCGCGGAGCGCGGAGAGCCAGCCGCCGACGCGCGGCGCTCCGATCTGACCACTGGTTCGGCCGCGGGCCTCCTCGGGGTTCGCGGTGGTCATCCACTCACCCCCTGTGTCCGCGTTACGTGGTCCCGTCCACCCTGGCCCGCACCGCCGCGGCGTACGCGTCGCCCCGCGCTGCGTAGTCGGTGAACTGGTCCATCGAGGCGCACCCGGGTGCCAGAAGGACCGTGTCTCCGGGCAGGGCCACCTGCGCAGCCGCGCCCACGACCCGCTCCATCAGGGCCACTTCACCTTCGTGGGAGCCAGTCTCGCCGCCCTCGACCTCGATCACCCGCACATCCGGAGCGTGTCGCGAAAGCGCGGCGGCGATCACCGCGCGGTCCCGGCCGAGCAGGACGACGGCGCGGAGCCGGTCGCGCACGGCCCGGACCAGGTCGTCGAACGAGGCGCCCTTGGCCAGGCCGCCGGCCACCCACACCACCGGGTCGTAGGCCTCCAGCGAGGACTGGGCGGCGTGCGGGTTGGTCGCCTTGGAGTCATCGACCCAGGTCACGCCGTCGCGCGCGGCCACCACCGCGATCCGGTGGGCATCGGGACGGAACGACCGCAGCCCGTCGCGGACCGCCGCCTGGCTGACGCCGTGCGCCCTGGCCAGCGCGGCCGCCGCGAGGGCGTTGGCCACGACGTGCGGCGCGGGCTCCGTCGCGCCCGGAGGTGCGAGGTCGGCGAGCGTGCACAGCTCGGCGGCGCTGGTGTCCCGCTGCTCGATGAAGGCCCGGTCGACGAGGACGTCGTCGACGACCCCGAGCATGCCGACCCCCGGCGTGCCGAGCGTGAACCCGATCGCGCGCGCCCCCTCGACGACGTCGGCCTCGCGGACCAGGTGCTCGGTCACCGGATCGGCCACGTTGTAGACGCAGGCGCGGCTCACCCGTGAGTAGATGCGGCCCTTGTCGGCGGCGTAGTCGTCCATGCCGGACGGGCCGGCGTACCAGTCCAGGTGGTCCTCCGCGACGTTGAGCACCGCCGCGGACTCGGCGCTCATCGAATCGGTGTAGTGAAGCTGGAAGCTGGACAGCTCCACCGCCAGCACGTCGTACGGCGTGGGGTCCATCACCGCCTCCACGATCGGCAGGCCGACGTTGCCCGCCGCCTGGCTGCGCAGGCCGGCCGCGCGCAGGATGCCGTCGAGCATCCGCACCGTGGTGGTCTTGCCGTTGGTGCCGGTGACGCAGAGCCAGGGGGTGTCCTGGTCGGGGTCGCGCAGCCTCCAGGCCAGCTCGACCTCGCCCCAGACCGGCACGCCGCGCTCCCTGGCCTGCACCAGGATCGGCGCGTCCGGGCGGAACCCGGGCGAGGTCACCAGGACGTCGACCTCCTCGGGCAGGCTCCGGGTCGCGCCGGCGTGCAGGTGCACGGTGGCGCCCAGGATCTCCAGCAGCTGCGCCTTCTCCAGCTGAACCGCAGTGGCGTCGTCGGCCAGTGCGGTCACCGAGGCGCCGAGGTGGGTCAGGTTGTCGGCGGCCGCGAACCCGGAGACGCCGAAGCCGGCCACCACGGCACGGACGCCCTCCCACGAATCGCGCCGTCCGAGGGTGGTCGGATCGGTCATAGCCTCGCGACCCACTCGGCGTAGAACACGCCCAGGCCGGTGGCCACGAACAGGCCGGTGATGATCCAGAACCGGATCACGACCGTGACCTGCTCCCACCCGAGCATCTCGAAGTGGTGGTGGATGGGTGCGATCCGGAAGATCCGCCGACCGACGCCGGTGACCCGTTTGGTGGCCTTGAACCAGGTGACCTGCAGCATCACCGACACCGTCTCGAGCACGAACATGCCGCCGAGGATGATGAGCAGCAGCTCGGTGCGGGTCAGGATCGCGAACCCGGCGAGCGCGCCGCCGAGTGCCAGCGACCCGGTGTCGCCCATGAAGATCGCGGCCGGCGAGGCGTTCCACCACAGAAACCCGAAGCACGCTCCGGTGATCGCGGCAGCAATCACCGCGAGGTCGAGCGGGTCGCGCACGTTGTAGCAGGTCGCACTCGGGTCCTCCTGGCAGAACTGGTTGTTCTGCCAGATGTTCACCAGCATGTAGGCGCCGAAGACCATCACGCAGGCGCCGGTGGCCAGCCCGTCGAGGCCGTCGGCGAGGTTGACCGCGTTGCTGGTCGCGGTGACGATGAGCCAGATCAGCGCGATGGCGAGGATGATCGGCAGCGACAGCCACTGGATCTCGCGGAGGAACGAGATCTTCTCCGACGCGGGGGTCCGGCCGTGGTCGTCCTCGAGCATCGGCGAGAGCGCGAAGAAGCCGAACACCACCGCGATCACGGTCTGGCCGATCATCTTGGCCTTGCTGCGCAGCCCCAGGCTGCGCTGCTTGGAGATCTTGATGAAGTCGTCCAGGAAGCCGACCAGGCCCATGCCGACGAACAGGAAGAGCAGCAGCCAGGCGGACCCCGAGGGCGCGGTCATGGTGATCACCTTGGCGCCGAAGTAGCCGATCAGGGTGGCCGCGATGATGACGACGCCGCCCATGGTGGGAGTGCCGCGCTTGGTGTGGTGGCTGGTCGGTCCGTCGTCGCGGATCTCCTGGCCGTAGCCCCACTGGGTGAACCGCCGGATCGCGACCCGGGTGCCGAGCAGGGAGACCAGCAGCGCCAGGCCACCGCCCAACAGGATTGCCCTCATGGTGCGGTGGTGCCTCCCATCAACTCGTCCGCAACGACTTCGAGGGCGACCCCGCGCGAAGCCTTGACCAGGATCACGTCCTCGGCGTCGGCATTCTTCCGCACCCACGCCGCGGCCTCGTCGCGCCCCGCCGTGAGCACGACCGTTCCGGCCCAGTCCTCGCTGTCGTCGAGGCCCTCCGCGATGCCGACGGCCTCGTCGCCGACGACCACCACCACGTCGATGCCCGCGGCCGCGGCGGCTCGGCCCACCTCGCGGTGCGAGTCGTGGGCGTCGGGGCCGAGCTCCTTCATCTCACCGAGGACCGCGACGGTACGACGGCCGCGGCGCCCGCCGATCCCGGCGAGCGCGTCGAGGGCGGCGACCATGGACGCGGGGTTGGCGTTGTAGGCGTCGTTGACGACCACCAGCCCGTCGTCGCGCTCGTGCAGCTCCATCCGCCACGGCGAGGCGGCGACCGCCGAGCTCAGCGCGGCGGCGGCGTCGGCGAACGGCATCCCCGCAGCGACGGCCATCGCCGCGGCGGCGGCGGCGTTCGGCACCTGGTGCCGGCCGCTCTGGGTGAGCCGCACCGGGCGCCAGTCCCCGGCGTACCCGATCTCGAAGGAGGGGCGGCCGAGGTCGTCGAGCTCCACCGCGCGCCAGGACACGTCGCCGCCCTCCCCGAAGGTGAGGGCGCTCGCCTCCGTGCGGGACGCCATCGCGGCCGTGAGGTCGTCGTCCGCGTTCAGCACCGCGGTCCCCTCGGGGGGCAGCGCCGCGACGATCTCACCCTTGGCCCGGGCGATCGCCTCCCGGCTGCCGAACTCGCCGATGTGCGCGGTGCCCACGTTGATGACCGCCGCCACCGTGGGCGGTGCGATCTCGCAGAGGTAGCCGATGTGCCCCTCGCCGCGCGCGCCCATCTCCACCACCAGGAAGGACGTGCTGCTGTCGGCGCGGGTCACGGTGAGTGGGACGCCCAGCTCGTTGTTGAGGTTGCCCGTCGTTGCCACCGTCGGGCCGGCCGCCCCGAGGATCGCGGCCAGGTAGTCCTTGGTCCCGGTCTTGCCCTGCGACCCGGTGAGCGCGAGCACGGTCGCGTCGAGCCGGTCGACCACGTGCCGGCCCAGCCGCCCGAGGGCCGCCACGGGGTCGGCCACGACGATGGTCGGGGCCTCCGTGGGCCGGCTGCCGAGCACCGCATGCGCGCCGGCCGCGTAGTCGTGCCCGTCGACCCGCTCGCCCACGACGGCCACGAAGAGGCCGTCGGGCACCGGTTCCCGGCTGTCGAGGTACGCCGGCCCGGTGACCGTCAGGGCGGGGTCGCCGTGCACGTCGCCGCCGACCACCGCCGCGATCTCGGCCAGCGTCATCGGGATCATGAACTGCCCTCGAGCTCTCGCAGCGCCTCGCGCGCGACGTCGCGGTCGTCGAACGGGTGCACGGTGCCGTCGATCTCCTGTCCGGTCTCGTGGCCCTTGCCGGCCACCAGCACGATGTCGCCGGGCCGGGCCCGGCGTACCGCCTCGGTGATCGCGGCGCGCCGGTCGCCGATCTCGACCACCTCGCCGGCGGCGTCCCGCGTCCCGGCGAGCATCGCGGCGCGGATGGCGGCCGGATCCTCGGTGCGCGGGTTGTCGTCGGTGACGATCAGCAGATCGGCCAGCTCGGCGGCGATGCCCGCCATGATCGGCCGCTTGCCGTGGTCGCGGTCCCCACCGGCCCCGAGCACCACGATCAGCCGGCCCTCGGTCAGGGGACGCAGCGTGCGCAGCGCGGCGGCCACGGCGTCGGGCTTGTGGGCATAGTCGACGAGCACGAGGAAGCCCTGGCCCTCGTCGACCCGCTCCAGTCGGCCCGGGACGCCGGGGGCGCGCGCCAGGCCGGTGGCGACCGCTGCGGCGTCGAACCCGGCTTCCACGCAGGCGGCCACCGCGGCGAGCGCGTTGGACACGTTGAACTCGCCGGGCAGCCGCACCGCTGTGGGCTCGGCGACGCCGCCCGGGCCGAGAACGGTGAACCGGGAACCGGTGGCCTCCGCGTCGACGTCGGTGGCGCGCCAGTCGGCCAGCGGGTCACGCAGCGACATCGTGCGCACCGGGAGCGCGGTCTCGCCCGCCAGCCTGCGGCCGTACTCGTCGTCGACGTCGACGAGCGCAAGCCGGGCCCGGTCGGGGGTGAACAGCGATGCCTTCGCCCGGAAGTAGTCCTCCTCGTCCCGGTGGAAGTCGAGGTGGTCGCGGCCGAGGTTCAAGAACACCGCCACGTCGAACACCACGCCGTCGACCCGGCCCATGACCAGGGCGTGGCTCGAGACCTCCATCGCACAGGCCCGCACCCCGCGCTCGCGCATCATCGCGAACAGCCCGTGCAGGTCGGGCGCCTCCGGCGTGGTCAGGGACGTCGGGACGTCCCGGTCGTCGACCCGGGTGCCCACGGTGCCGATCGACGCGGCGCGGACGCCCGCGTTCTGCAGCGCCGCCTCGGCAAGCCGGGTGGTGGTGGTCTTCCCCTGGGTGCCGGTCACGCCGATCATCCGCAGCGCCGAGGCGGGCTCGTCGTAGAGCCACGCGGCGAGCCGGCCCAGGAGCTCGCGCGGCCGGTCGACCACGATCACGGGAACGCTGTCCCCGGCCCGTGCCGCCCCCTCGGCATCGGTGATCACGGCCACTGCGCCGGCGGTGACCGCGTTGCCGACGTACCCGATCCCGTGCGCGCGCGTGCCCGGGAGCGCGGCGTACAGGTCACCCGGCCGCACGCGCTGGGAGCTGAGGGACAGGCCGGTCACGACGCCGTCGGTACCCCCGACCATTCGGACCCGTTCGCCGGACGACGACAGCCAGGCGACCAGGTCGGCGAGCGGAGTCTGAGGCGGGTGCTCCGGACGCGTGACCACGTCCAGAGTCTGGCCCATCACCACTCGACGGGCAGCCGCGAGGGTCGGGTGTCGGTGGGCGGGACGCCGTAGCGGCGCAGCGTGTAGCTCATCAGCTTGGAGAACGCCGGGCCGGCGACCGAGCCGCCGCCCCCGCCGTTGCGCGGGTTGTGCACCACGACGTAGATGGTGAAGCGCGGGTCGTCGGCCGGCGCGAATCCGGCGAAGGAGACCGTGAAGGTGCCGTCGTAGCCGCCCTCGGGGCCGACCCGCTGCGCGGTGCCGGTCTTGCCCGCGACCCGGTAGCCGGGCACGGCCGCGCCGGGCGCGACGCCTGCCTCGGGGTCGATGACCCGCTCCATCATCCGGGCGGTCTGCCTGGCAGCGTCCTCGCTGATCACCCGCTTGCGGGTGGCGTGGTCGCTGCCGACCTCGGTGCCGGCGCCGGTCACCGCCGACCCCTTGACCAGGCTCGGGTCGATCCGCACCCCGCCGTTGGCGATGGTGTTGACCGCGGCGGCCATCTGCACGGCATTCACGGAGAGCCCCTGGCCGAAGGCGATCCGGTCCTCGGTCTGGTCGGTCCACAACGCACCCTGGGGAAGCAGGCCCTTCGTCTCGCCGCCCACGCCGATGTCGGTGCGCTGGCCGAGCCCGAACCTGGTGAGGTAGTCGCGCAGCTCGCCCCGGCCGAACTCGTCGGCGGCGAGCACGGTGCCGATGTTCGACGACTTGGCGACGATGCCGGCCAGGGTGAGGTTGAGCAGGCCGTGCTCCCAGTAGTCGTTGATCGTCCGGTTCTGCCGCTCCAGGCTGCCGGGCACCCGGAACCGGGTCCGGCTGGTGACCTTGCCCGCGTCGATGAGGGAGCTGAGGGTGAGCACCTTCTCCACCGAGCCGGGCTCGTAGACGTCGGTCAGCGCCGCGGACTTGTAGAGGCCCTCGCCCGCCGGGGTCTCGTAGGGCTCGCTCGCGTCGTACGTCGGGTAGTCGGCGACGGTGAGCAGCTCACCGGTGCGGCTGTCCATGATCACGGCATGCCCGGAGTCGCCGCGGGCGCCGAGGACGGTCTGGCGGAGCAACCGCTGGGCGTACCACTGCAGGTCCCGGTCGATCGTGGTCGTCAGGTCCGCACCATTGACCGCCTCGGTCACCGTGTTGTCGCCGAGCGGGATCCGGTTGCCGGCGCCGACCTCGTAGCGCGCCTCGCCGTCGGTGCCCGCGAGGTAGCCGTTGAAGGTGTCCTCGAGCCCGGCCAGGGCCCGGGCGGCGCCGTTCTTGCGCGGCGTGCCGAGGAACCCGACCAGGTTCGCCGCTACGTCGCGGGCGGGGTAGGCGCGCACCGGGTCGCGGCGGGTCGAGATCCCTTCGTAGCCGAGGTCGTCGGCGTCGGCGACGACCTCCTTGGCCAGGGTGGCCGGGACCTGCCGCGCCAGGTACTGGAACCTGCTGTCCTCGATTCGGAGCCGCTCGAGAGTGTCGAAGTAGTCGACCCCGAGGCGCTTGGACAGGTAGGTCGCGATCTCGGGTGCCCGTTCGGCGGTCATGAACGGGTCGGCCACGACCATCAGCCCGTCGACGGAGTCGGCGAGCGGAACGCCGTTGCGATCGAGGATGTCGCCGCGGGTGGCCGGCAGCACCACGTCGACGGTGCCCTCGTCGGCGGCCATCTGCGCGTAGGCCCTGGGGTCGATCCCCTGCAGCTGCACCAGACGCGCGGAGAAGACCGAGAGCACGATCGCGATCAGCACGAATCCGGTCCGCAGCCGGAAGTGCGGGGAGCCGCGGAACCGCCCGCGGCGTCGCTGCCTGCTCACCGGCGCCTCTGGCCGTCTCGCTGCCCGTCACGCTGATCGCTCGACCCGGGGTGCTGTTTCTGCTTCTTCTCGTCCGCGCCTCCGTTGCGTCGCGGTTCGAGCCGGACCGGCTCGGGGTCGAGCTCGGCCGGCCGGCCCGGGGGTGGCGCCGTGATCTTGGTGTCACCCGCCGCGGTCGCCGGCGCGACGTTGCCGGTCACCTTGCCCGTGTCGAGGTCGAGGAACGCCGGCGCCGCCGGGATCACCAGCCCCTGTCGCTTGGCGGCCTCGGCCACCCGCTGCGGGTCGCGCAAGCGCTCCAGGTCCATCCGCAACGTCTGCTCGCGGGCGGAGAGGTTGGTCGCCTGCTCCTCCAGCGCCGTGGCCGCGAACGACGCCTGCTGCATCGAGGTGTTGAACAGCAGCAGCCCGACCACCCCGCCGAGCAGCAGCGTGCTGACCAGGGTCACGAACGGCACCCGGGGAGCGCGGGTGCGGCGTCGCGGGACGACGGTCAGTCGTGCCCTTTCGACCGCCGCCTCGGCGAGCCGGGGCAGACGCGAGCGGAGCTGCGGCGCGGTGCTGCTCATCAGGCTGCTCCTCTTTCGCTGGGTCGGACACGTTCGATCGCCCGCAGCCGCACGGACGCGGCGCGGGGGTTGACGGCGGACTCCGCGGCGTCCGCCTTCTCGGCACCGCGGGTGATCAGGCGGAACGCCGGTTCGTGACCCTCGGGCACGAACGGCAGGTCGTCGGGCACGTCCGTGCTGGCCGCGGCGCTGAACGCCCGCTTGACCAGCCGGTCCTCCAGCGAGTGGTAGGACTCCACGACCACCCGGCCGCGGACCCGGACGGAATCGATCGCGGCGGGGATTGCGCGGCGCAGCACCGCGAGCTCGTCGTTGACCTCCATCCGGAGCGCCTGGAAGGTGCGTTTGGCGGGGTGCCCGCCGGTGCGCCGGGCGGGGGCCGGGATCTCGGCGTACAGGAGGTCGACCAGCCGGCCGGAGGTGGTGAACGGCTCGACCTCGCGGGCGCGGACGATGGCGCCGGCGATCCTGCGGGCGAACCGCTCCTCGCCGTAGTCGCGCAGCACCCGGGTCAGCTCGGCGGCGTCGTAGGTGTTGAGCACGTCGGCCGCCGTGAGTC
>Ga0299913_10006263_pt1 | contig 10293 bp, 10 predicted proteins | sample RVTome_9_FD_201360 | JGI IMG/M metagenome (GOLD analysis project Ga0299913, IMG submission 201360) | Soil microbial communities from uranium-contaminated site in the Upper Colorado River Basin, Wyoming, United States - RVT155D38 (version 2) ... | reverse complement strand
ATCAATTCACCGTTGCTGTCCAGGATGGGTGTCGGAGGCTCGGTGGCGATAAATGGAACCTGCCTGACCGCGGTGGCGGTCAACGGCGACAGTATCGAGGTCAATGCCATCGGCGAGACCCTGGCACGGACCAGCATGGGTGGCGTGAACGAGGGTGACCGGGTCAATCTCGAGCTTCCGATGACACCCGATTCGATGTTCGACGGACATATCGTCCAGGGCCATGTCGACGGGGTCGCCACTGTGCGCTCGATTGCCGACGAAGGTGAGTCGATAAGGATCAGCGTCGATGCGAAGCCGGAGGTGATGCGATACCTGGTCGAGAAGGGCTCGGTGACGATCGACGGGATCAGCCTCACTGTGGCCGGTCTGGATGAAGAGGGTTTCGAAGTTGCGATAATTCCTCATACCAGGGAAGTGACCACATTGGGTTCGATACAAGCCGGGGATAAGGTCAACATCGAGGTTGATGTCCTCGCCAAGTACGTCGAGAGATTGCTCCAGAAATGAAGTTCGCAGAAGTTGAAGAAATCATCGCCGCGATCGGCCGGGGCGAGATGGTGATCATGGTCGACGATGAAGACCGTGAGAACGAAGGCGACCTGGTATTCGCGGCCGATACCGTTGACACTCAGAAGATGGGATTCCTCCTCAGACACAGCAGCGGGATCATCTGCCTGTCGATCGAAGGGGAACGCCTCGACGAGCTCGAGCTTCCAATGATGGTGGCCCGGAACACCGATATCCGCCGCACGGCTTTCACGGTCTCGATCGACGCCGCCGAGGGAACCACCACGGGGATATCCGCTGCCGACCGGACCCGCACGGTCCAAGCAGTCCTGGACCCTGAGACGCGACCCGAAGACCTGGCGCGCCCGGGGCACATGTACCCATTGCGCTACGAACCAGGTGGAGTGCTGAAGCGAGCCGGTCACACCGAGGCCGGAGTCGACCTTGCCCGCCTCGCAGGCAGGTATCCGGCGGCGGTGCTCGCCGAAGTGATGAACGACGATGGGAGTGTGGCGCGGCTCTCAGAGCTTGAAGCGTTCGCCGACGAACACGGATTCCTCATCGGGACCATCGCGGATCTCATCGCTTATCGCCGCAAGGGAGAGAAGCTGATCGAGAGGGTGGTCGAGGCGAGAATGCCCACTGCATATGGGACCTTCAAGGCGATCGGCTACGACTCGGTCGATGGACATCACCAGATCGCGCTGGTCATGGGCGATCTCGGCGACGGGGAGAATGTCTTGACCAGAGTCCACTCCGAGTGTCTCACCGGCGATGCGTTCGGCAGTCTCAGGTGCGACTGCGGTCAGCAGTTGGATGCCGCGCTGCAGATTGTCGCGGAGGAGGGGCGGGGCGTGATCCTGTACCTCCGCGGTCACGAGGGCCGCGGGATCGGCCTGATGCACAAACTCGCTGCCTACAACCTCCAGGACGACGGCTTCGACACTGTGGACGCCAACGTGTATCTGGGCTTCCCGCCGGACTCCCGTGATTACGGCGTCGGGTCCCAGATCCTGTACGACCTCGGGGTGAGGTCGATGCGCCTGCTCACCAACAACCCCACGAAACGGGCCGGGATCGAAGGCTATGGTCTCTCGATCCTGGAGCAGGTCCCTCTCTCGATGAGCCCGAATGACGAAAACCGGGGCTACCTGGAGACCAAGGCAAGCCGGCTCGGACACACCCTCGATCTCGAGGCTGGTGCGTGAGAGAGATCAAAGGCAGCCTGGACGCAACCGGGCTGAAAGTGGGCATCGTCGCCGCCCGCTGGAACCAGTCGATCACCGAACGTCTGCTCGGCAGCGCTGTGGCGAGGCTTGAGGAGTTGGGCGCAGAAGACGTGACGGTGCTCCATGTCCCCGGGGCTCTGGAGATACCGGTTGGTGCGCGCGCACTCGTGGAGGACGGCTGTGATGCAGTGGTTGCAATAGGGGTTGTGATCAAAGGGGAAACTGACCATTACGACATCGTCGTCAGCCAGTCCACGTCCGGCGTTTCCCGACTCGCCCTGGAGACCGGAGTTCCCATCGGCAACGCCATACTCGCCGTCCACGATGTCGCGGATGCCCTTGCCCGTGCTGGCTCCGGCGAAGGGAGCAAAGGGGTCGAAGCTGTCGATGCTGCCGTTGAGACCGCCAATGCGGTTGCGTCGATTTGAACAGCTCTCCTTCATATACGGGTCGACTTACTGTTACCATTGCCGCCACAATCCCGATAGAAAGAGCGGAAGCTGCTGCTTCCCCACCCGGCCCCCGGTTTCTGCCGAGGGAGCCGTGGTCACAAACTCAGCCGGTTAACCGGCTGGTTGAGCAGCAAGTTTTCTCTTGCTGCTTTTTTCGCGAATGAGACAACACAAGCCACACAACAGGAGGAATCTGCGATTAGCGAGCTGCGTGTAAACGGTGCCATCAGGGCAAGTGAAGTACGGGTGGTTGCACCCGACGGCTCCCAAATAGGAGTCAAGAAACTCAACGAAGCCCTCTGGCTTGCCGAACAGCTGGACCTCGATCTTGTCGAGGTCGCCCCGGATTCGAAACCACCGGTCTGCCGGTTGATGGACTACGGGAAGTACAAGTACGAACAGTCGGTCAAACAGCGCGAAGCTCGTAAGAACCAGACCAGAACCAGCGTCAAAGAGCTCCGAATGAAGGTGCGAATTGGCGATCACGACTTCGATATCACCCGTCGTAAGACCAAGGATTTCCTCGAAAGTGGAGACAAGGTCAAGCTGACCATCCGATTTCGGGGCCGTGAGCAGGAGCGTCCCGAGTTCGGTCGCGGGTTGCTCGACCGTCTCGCCGAGGAAGTCGCCGACTTCGCAGTAGTGGAGCAGACGCCGAAGCTGGAAGGTCGATCGATGTCAATGGTTCTCGCACCCTCCCGAACGCAGAAGTCCCATGCGAAACAGCAGCAGGACCAAAAGGAAGGAAACGGTCATGCCAAAGATGAAAACTCATAGCGGGGCCAAAAAGCGCGTCAAAGTGACCGGTTCCGGCAAACTGATGCGCCGCCAGTCCGGGCGGGGGCACTACAAGCTCGCCAAAGGTAAGAGCACGTTCCGCCGCCGGTCGAGCGAAGTGGAGCTCGCTCCGGGCGACGCCAAGGTCCTCAAGAAGCAACTGGGCCGCTGACAAAGCAGGAGGTATAGATCATGGCTCGTGCCAAGCGCGCAGTTCACGCCAAGAAATCACATAAGAAGGTCCTCGATCGGGCCAAGGGCTACAAGGGTGCCCGCAGCCGTCGCTACAAGACGGCTAACGAGCAGGTCATGCATGCGATGCAGGACTCGTACCGTGACCGTCGTGCCCGCAAACGCGAGTTCCGCAAGCTTTGGATCTCCCGTATCAACGCCGCGGCGCGTCAGAACGGGATGACCTACTCCCAATTGATCGCGGGCCTCAAGGCCGCCGAGATCGTCGTCGATCGCAAGATGCTCGCTGAAATGGCTGTCAACGACCCGGGAGCCTTCAGCCAACTGGTCGAGGCCGCCAAGACCGAATAGCCGTGGAGCCGGTTCGCAATCACCGCAGTCAGGTTGTGGTGGATGCGTCCCGGCTTCATCGCGTCAGGGATCGACGGGAGCGGGGCCAGACTCTCATTGAAGGGCCCCACCTCTTCGAGGAAGCCGTCAAAGCAGAGGCGGATATCAGGACCGTCTTCGTTCTCGCTGACGACACGCTCGGCCAAGACGCGGTGCGGTCGATCGGCCTCGAGCCTGTAGTGGTCGACGAACGGGCGCTGCGCCGCCTGGCCGGGACGGAGACCCCACGCGGGCCGATTGCTGTGGTCGGGACACCGCCCGAAAGCAAGCTCGAGTCGGCCAACCTGCTGGTCTCCTGGGGCGTCAGCGACCCGGGCAATGTCGGGACGATGATCAGGGTGGCAGCTGCCTTCAATTGGGGCTTCGGGTATACCGAGGGCAGCGCAGACCCTTGGTCGCCCAAAGTCCTCCGCGCCGGTGCCGGCACTCAATTCGCCGTCGGGATCACAAAGCTGAACGGGATCGTTGACCTGCGCTCCTCCGGCCACTCGCCCGTGGCCACAATTGTGGGCGGTGGCGAGCCTCCTGAGAGCCTTGGTAAAGGGCGATGGGCGGTGCTGATCGGAGAGGAGGCCTCAGGCCTGCCGCGAGACGTCGTGGAGGCGTGTGACCGGGAGATCACGATTGCGATGCCAGGGGGAGCGGAGAGTCTCAACGCGGCGGTCGCGGCCGGGATCATCACTTACGCAATCTCGAAACGCTCAAGGGAACGGGGAGAGCGGGTCTAACCTGCCACCGCGATGACACACGTTGAGCAACTTGAATCGGCGCGACTTAAAGCCGCCGAAATTGTGGGAGCTGCCTCGACATCTGATGAGCTGAGCTCAGTCGAGGCAGAGCTGTTGGGGAAGGATTCCACCGTGGGCGAGGTGCGTCGCGCCATGGGTTCTCTCGACCCCGAAGATCGTCCTGTTGTAGGAGCAGCACTGCAAGCGGCTACCCGAGAGATTCAGGGTTTGATCGACTCGCGGCGGACGGCCATCGAAACCGAGGAGGAAGCGGATCGGCTATCCGGGGACAGCATCGACGTCACCCTGGAACGGATCTCGTTTCCGCAAGGATCGCTGCATCTCATCCAACAGACCATCGACGAGGTGGTCGATATCTTTGTCGGCCTTGGCTATCAGGTTGCCTCGGGTCCCGAAGCTGAGCTTGCGTACTACAACTTCGATGCGCTGAACACGCCGGCAACCCACCCCAGCCGTCTCGAATCCGACACGATGTATCTCGATTTCGGCGACCCCGAAGATGAGGTTCTCCTCCGGGTGCACACCTCGCCCGTTCAGGTGCGGTGGATGGAACAACAAGAACCTCCGGTCTACATCGTCGTGCCCGGGAAGGCCTACCGCACCGACACCATCGATGCGACGCATCTCCCGGTCTTCCATCAGATCGAGGGGCTGGCAGTGGACGAATCGATCCGGTTCTCCGACCTCAAAGGAACCCTCCTCCAGTTCGCCCGCGAGTACTTCGGAGCTGAGACCGAAGTCCGTCTCCGCCCCCACTTCTTCCCCTTCACGGAGCCGAGCGCAGAGTTGGACATCTCGTGCTTCGCTTGCTCCGGCAGCGATTACTCGTGCCGCGTCTGCAGTGGCGCCGGATGGATCGAGCTCCTCGGTTGCGGGATGGTCGATCCGAACGTCCTGGAGGCAGTCGGCTACGACCCAACCCGTGTGTCCGGCTTCGCCTTCGGTATGGGAGTCGAGCGGATCGCCCAGGTGCGTCATGGGATCAACGACATGAGGACTTACATAGACAACGACCTTCGTTTCCTGAGACAGTTCGTATGAGGGTCCCGTTGCGTTGGCTCCTGGAGTTCATCGACCTCCCGACCGAAGACCCGGCAGAGTTGAAGGCCGTCATCGACATGCTCGGACACGAGGTCGAAGGCTACGAAGTCCTCGATATCGGCTGGACCGATGTTGTCGTCGGCAGAGTGCTCGAGATCTCCGAGCACCCCGATGCCGACAAAGTCCGGGTATGTCAGGTCGATGTCGGGACCAGCACCGACCAGATCATCTGCGGTGCTTGGAACTTCGCCGAGGGCGCCTATGTCGCCGTCGCCAGGCCGGGTGCGCTCCTTCCCGGTGATTTCAAGATCGGCCAACGCACGATCAGAGGTGTCGAGTCGAACGGGATGATCTGCTCCGAGAGCGAACTCGGGCTCGGGGACGATCACGCCGGCATCCTGGTTCTCGATGGCGAGCCTGAGGTGGGCACGAGATTTGCTGATCTAGTCGAGCTTCCCGACGTCGTCTTCGATATCTCGATCACATCCAACCGGCCCGATGCGATGTCCATGCTCGGCATCGCCCGGGACCTGGCCGCCTATTACGAGGTCGATTCCCACGTTCCGGAGCTGCCGATGCCGACCGTGCCGGGTTCGACGAAGATCGATGTCACCGTCGAAGACACCGATGGTTGCCGGCGCTTCACAGCCCGGGAGATCAGGGACGTGAAGGTGGGGAGGTCGCCGCTTCAGGTGCGACACCGGCTTAACAAGGCGGGCGTCCGTTCGATTTCGAACGTAGTGGATGTGACCAATTACGTCATGCTCGAACTGGGGCACCCTCTGCATGCCTTCGATGCCGATTCGATCAGCGGGAACTCTCTCGTGGTCAAGCGGGCTGCGGCCGGAGAGACTCTCATCACTCTCGATGACGTGACCCGCAAGCTAACTCCCGAAGACCTGATCATCTACGACACCGACGGCCCCACGTCGATGTCGGGAACCATGGGAGGGGCTCGCAGCGAAGTCTCGCCGGAAACAACCAGTGTGCTGATGGAAGCGGCGTCCTGGGACCCGCCGACAATCATGTACATGTCACGGCGGCACGGCCTGCTGTCTGAGGCATCGATCCGCTTCGAGCGGGGTGTCGACCCCGGGCTTGCCGACGTTGCCAACCAGCGTGCCTCGGCAATGGTCGCTCAACTTGCCGTCGGCGAGGTGCTGGAGGGTGCGGTGGACATCTCCGGGCCGATCGAACCCGCGCTGGTGGAGCTTCGATTGTCGGACGTGGAGCGCTTGCTCGGCCCTGGCTTCGAGAGCGACTATGTCGCGGGAATTCTCGAGCGTTTGGGGATGTCGGTCTCCGGCGACGATCCCATGTCAGTGACAGTGCCCACCTATCGCCCTGACGTGACCCGACCCGCCGATCTCGTCGAGGAGGTGGCCCGCATCCACGGTTACGACAAATTTGGTGCAACCGTGCCAACCGGGCCCGCGGGTTACATGACCCAGCAGCAGCAGAGATTGCGCCTGGTCCATCAGGCGCTTGCTGGAATCGGGTTGAACCAAGCGGTGACGCTTCCCTTCGTCGGTGAGGACGACATGCGCGCTCTCGACAGGGCTGCTGACCTGGCCAGGATGCTCAAAGTAAAGAATCCCCTGCGGGAAGAGGAGGGCCGCCTCCGTCCCACCCTGCTTCCGGGATTGCTCAATGTCGCCAGATACAACGTCTCACGGGGAGAGAGGTCGGTCGCCGTTTTTGAGAGTGGATTGGTCTTCACCACCGACCCCAATGAGATGGATGCCAGGCTGCCGGCACAGACCGAACGTCTCGCCTGGGTCCTGGTCGGCCCGGTGGGCACATCGGTTGTGGGCCAGGACCGCCTCGAAGCCGACGCCTCCTACTCGTTGGCTGTCATCAGACACCTGCTGGCGAAGCTCCGGATCGAAGGTACGGAGCTTGTGAGCGGGGGGATCGCCGGGTTCCACCCGGGGAGGACGGCGACTGTCAAGCTCGATGGTGCGGTGGTGGGCCACGTCGGGGAGTTGACTCCGGGGGCGGCGCGGGCTTTCGATCTTCCGGGACGGGTGGCGCTAGCGGAGCTCGACCTCACCCCGTTGCTGGCCCCGGTGCCTTTGAAGCCAGCGGTTACCCCGTCCCAGTTCCCTCCGGTCGACTTCGACCTCTCGTTTGTGGTCTCAGGCGAGATCGCGACCGCCAACCTGGTGGCGGCAACGTCCGGAGCCGCCGGCGACATGGTGGAGAGTGCCAGGGTCTTCGACGAGTTTCGGGGCGGGAGCATGGGAGGGGGTGAGCGGGCGATAGCAATCGCCTACCGGCTGCGCGCACCGGACCGGACCCTCACCAACGAAGAAGTCGCTCCTGTCCGCTCGGCGATGATTGCTGCGGGTGAGGGTTTGGGCGCCCGCCTCCGCGGAGCGGAATGACCACAGCGCTGCGGCAACTACTGGCGGGCGCCCCCGAGGATGCCGCCCCGCGCCTGCTCGGCTCATACCTCGTCTCGACGGTGGACGACGACCTGGTCCGGGTCCGCCTTACCGAAGTCGAGGCTTACAAAGGCGCAGACGACCCTGCTTCCCACGCCCACGGCGGTGAAACCCCGCGGAACAGTTCGATGTTCTCCCAGCCGGGAACGCTGTACGTTTACCGGTCGTATGGGGTCCACTGGTGCGCCAATAGCGCCACCGGGCCGATAGGTACGGGATGGGGGATCCTGATGCGAGCCGGTGAGATCGTGGAGGGAGAGGGAGTTGTCGTGCGACGGCGGGGGAGAAGGACCGACCTCGTCAACGGCCCGGGCAAACTCACCCAGGCCCTTGGGATCCTGGGTGACCACAACGGAATCGACCTTCTCGATCCCGGGAGCCCGGTCCGTCTCGAGGAGGGGCCAGCCCCAGGTCTTGTCATGGCCACACCCCGCATCGGGATCTCACGCGCTCAGGACCTGCACTGGCGTTTCGTCGAAACACATCCCGTTGGCTCCGGCGGATGAGTCCCGGCATCGCCGGTATAACCTGAGCCACGATGACACCTGAAGAGCAACTCGACCTCGCCCTCCGCTACGCCGACCGCGTCGCCCCCGAGGCACAACTCGCCGAGAAGCTCCAGCTCGGACGCCCGCTCCGCGTAAAGCTTGGCCTCGACCCGACGGCGCCGGCAGTAACCCTGGGCTGGGCAGTGGTATTGCGCAAACTCCGCCAGTTCCAGGAGATGGGGCACACGGCTGTTCTGATTGTCGGTGACTTCACCGCACAGGTGGGTGACCCGTCACAACGCAACGAGACACGGAAGAGGTTGACCTCAGAAGAGGTGAACGAGTTCGCAGAAAATGTGCTCCGTCAATTCGGGCATGTTCTCCTCGAGGAGAACCTCGAGATCAGACGCAACTCGGAGTGGCTGGCCCCAATGGATATGGCCCAGTTGCTCGAATTGACCTCGGCGGCGACGGTGGCCCAGATGATGGAGCGCCAGGATTTCTCCAAACGGTACGCGGAGGGCACGCCGATTTCGGTGATGGAGTTCCTCTACCCGCTCTTCCAGGGCTACGACTCGGTGGCTGTCGAAGCCGACATCGAGCTCGGGGGGAGTGACCAGTTGTGGAATCTCGTGATGGGGCGCACCGTTCAGGAACGTTACGGGATGGACCCCCAGGTTGCCCTAACCGTCCCTCTCCTGGTGGGAACCGACGGCACGCAGAAGATGTCACAGTCAATGGGCAACTACATCGGGGTCGAGGACGATCCTTCGGAGATGTTCGGCAAGACGATGAGCCTGCCCGACGAGGCAATGGAGCACTGGTTCCAACTGGCGGCGGACTTCGACCCGGATCAGGTTGATCAGATCATGAGCGACGTTACCTCGGGTTCGATGCACCCGAACCAGGCGAAACGTCTCCTCGCCCGGAGTGTCGCCGCCCTGTATCACGGTGACGATGCCGCGGAAGCCGCCGAGGCGGAATTCGACCAGGTTTTCAAGCATGGCGGTGTCCCCGACGAGATCGATTCGTTCCCGGTTCCGGCTGGCGAGACGGTGAACCTGCCGGCATTGATCAGGGATGCCTTTGGCGGTTCCGGCTCGGATGCCCGGCGCTTGCTGCAACAGGGGGCGGTCAGGGTCGATGGGGACCAGATAACCGACCAGGAAGTGGATCGGGACCGGCTCGTGGGACAGGTCTTACAGGTGGGAAAAAGGAAGTTCATCAAGCTTGTGAATTGACTTGCATAGGTTGGTGCAGTCGTTATGATTGCGCCAACACGGCAGGGAGAAATCCCTTCCGCCCCACCAATCTGGTGAGGCGCCTAATTTCGCGCACATCGGGTTTTGATCTAGTCCAGGTAGTGCGATATCATTGTCGACCCGCCTGAATTTTCATTCGGTGAGGAGCAACGGCTCCTTGACAACTGAACAATGTGCTAAAAGCCAGCATGCTCAGACAAAGCCGGACTTCGGTCCGGGTTTTGGGCTGAGCAGCAAAAATACGCAACGACGCCAACCAGATCTTCGGATCAGGTTGGTTAGGTGCAAAGTAGCAATCAAAAGCTCTCAGGTTTTCACGAACCTGAGACCCAAATTGCAAACACTCAAATGACAGGAATGAAACCGACCTTCGGGTTGGGTTAATGAATGTACGTTGGAGAGTTTGATCCTGGCTCAGGATGAACGCTGGCGGCGTGCCTAATGCATGCAAGTCGAGCGACGCATATCGGAGGGGTAACCCACTGGTATGACGGAGCGGCGAACGGGTGAGTAACACGTGAGTAACCTGCCCCACAGACCGGGATAGCCCAGGGAAACCTGGATTAATACCGGATATTCTCTTTGAACTTCATGGTTCGTTGAGGAAATGCCTTTGTGCTGTGGGATGGACTCGCGGCTTATCAGCTAGTTGGTGGGGTAACGGCCTACCAAGGCATCGACGAGTAGCTGGTCTGAGAGGACGATCAGCCACACTGGGACTGAGACACGGCCCAGACTCCTACGGGAGGCAGCAGC
>Ga0299913_10006262_pt1 | contig 10294 bp, 8 predicted proteins | sample RVTome_9_FD_201360 | JGI IMG/M metagenome (GOLD analysis project Ga0299913, IMG submission 201360) | Soil microbial communities from uranium-contaminated site in the Upper Colorado River Basin, Wyoming, United States - RVT155D38 (version 2) ... | reverse complement strand
CTTCTGACCGCGTTCGATCGCGAAGTACAAAGACTCATAAACAGGCTGCGAGCCATACCCAAAACGCACCGCTTCTAGTTCGAGGACTACTCGTCCCGGTCTCGGAGGGGATGGGAATCGCAGGCCCATCTGCCTTCGAGTTGGCTTTTCGACTTCGACCCGCTCCATCCTCTCGAGCATCTTGATTCTGCTCTGGACCTGGCGTGCCTTGGAGGCCTTGTATCGGAACCGATCGATGAATTCCTGGGTCTGCTCGATCTTCTTGGCCTGGTTCTTAGCCTCGGCCTCGGTTTGCTGCTCGATCATCTCTCGCTGGGCGACGAAATCGTCGAAGTTCCCCTGGTAAGAGAGGAACCTCTCCCTGCGTATTTCGACCACCCGCCGGGCGAAGGCATTGATGAATTCCCTGTCGTGCGAAGTGAACAGCACCGTCCCTTCGTATGTCTCCAGAAACTTCTCCAGCCACTCCACCGAGGCCAGGTCGAGGTGGTTGGTCGGTTCGTCGAGCAGCAGGAGGTCGGGCTGGGCGAGAAGCAGCTTGGAAAGAGCGATGCGCATCAGCCACCCTCCGGAAAACGTTTCGGTGCGGCGCGCGAGGTCGGTTTCTTTGAACCCAAGGCCCATGAGGATTTTCTTGGCCTCCCGATCGACGTCATACCCGCCTAACGAATTGAAGCGTTCCTGCAGGCGGCCGTACTCATGGATCAGTGCCGGCCGGTCTTCCTCAGAGGCGGCAGCCATCTCGTTCTCGAGGAGGCGCATCTTATGGTCCGCCGTTGCGATCTCGTCGCGGGCCGAAAGAACCTCTTCGAAGACGGTCCTGCCTCGCATCGCATCGGTCTCCTGGCGGAGGTAACCGACAGCCACGTCGCTTGCGAGCTGGATCTTTCCGCCGTCTGGCTCCTGCTCTCCGACCAATAGGTCGAAGAAGGTGGTCTTGCCCGAGCCGTTGGGCCCTATCAGCGCAACGCGCTCGCGGGGGCCGAGCTGGATGGCGGCATCGTCGAATATGTCCCTCGATCCGAAGGACTTACGAAGTCCGGTTACGGTCAACATGGCTGGTGCTCCGGGTTGAATGACAAGCTGATCTCTCCTTTGATGCGAAGTTGAATAGGCGCGCTTGAACTTGGATGCGCTTACCGGTGCGAAGCGCGGCGCTCGGTTTAGATCAGGTATTCAACCCACGCATAAAATACCATCTGATTTCGTGGCCCCCAAGAAAGCAGAGCTGACTCAGCCGGAAGGGCTGCTTGCCGGGCTGAATCCTCCCCAGCAGGCGGCGGTCACCCATGGCGACGGCCCTCTTTTGATCGTGGCGGGGGCGGGCAGCGGGAAGACTGCAGTGCTGACCCGCAGGGTGGCGTACCTGATGCGTCAGAGAGAAGTCTCGCCGTGGGCCATCCTGGCGATCACCTTCACGAACAAGGCGGCGGACGAGGTAAGAGAAAGAGTCGCTGGTCTTGCCGGCGATGTGGCCCGGGGGATGCCGATTGGCACCTTCCACTCTCAGATGGGACGGATGCTCCGGAGGGAGGCTCCTCGCCTCGGGTACAAGAGCTCGTTCACGATCTATGACTCTTCCGACTCCGAGAGGCTGATCACGTACGCGATGCGGGATCTGAACATCGATCCGAAGAGAATCAAGCCGTCGGCCATTCACCACACGATCAGCAGGGCCAAAGACGAGCTGATCGATGCTGAGGCTTACGCTTCTTCGGCTGCCAATTGGTACGAGCGGCAGATCTCTGCGGCGTACACCGAGTACCAGAAGCGCTTGAAGCAGGCCGACGCTATGGACTTCGACGATTTGATCTTCAACTCGGTGCGCGTATTCCGGGAGTTTCCCGAGGTGATGCGCCATTACCGTGAGAGATGGCGTCACATCCTGGTCGACGAGTTTCAGGACACCAACGCGGCGCAGTTCGAACTGGTGCGGCTGTTGGGGGCTCCCGACGGCAACGTAGTCGTAGTGGGGGACATGGATCAATCGGTTTATGCGTTTCGGGGGGCCGACTACCGCAATCTGGCTCGCTTCGAGGAGGCGTTTCCCAAGGCCAGCGTGGTCATGCTGGAACAGAACTACCGGTCCACTCACAACATCCTCTCTGCGGCGAACGCGCTCATCCAGCACAACAGGTCGCGCAAGCCGAAGAATCTGTGGACCGAGGCCGGGCCAGGCGAGAAGATCATTCGCTACTACGCTCAAGATGAGCACGATGAAGCGGCATTCGTCGCAGCCGAGATCGAGAAGCTGAGAGAAAACCATGGCTATCGCTATCGGGACGCCACGATCTTCTATCGAACCAATGCCCAGTCCCGAGTGATCGAGGAGGTATTCACACGGTTTGGCATCCCATATCGCATCATCGGTGGTCTCCGCTTCTACGAGCGCAAGGAAGTCAAAGACATCCTGGCCTACCTCCGAGTCCTCTCGAACCCGGCGGATGCGGTGAGTCTTCGCAGGATCATCAACACGCCAAGGCGCGGGATCGGGGATCGAACTGTCGCCGAGCTGCAGGCGTATGCACTCCTTCGAGGCATGACCATATTTGAAGTGATCGAGGGGGCCGACGACGTCGAGACTCTGTCACGCCGCGCCCTTTCTGCTGTGAAGGACTTCATGCACCTGATGCAGGAGCTTCGGGCTTTCCAGCAGGAGGGGGCGAGCATCAGGAGTCTCATCGAGGTCATCTGGGAGCGTTCCGGTTACATGGCGGAGCTGGAGTCGGAGAGGACGATCGAATCCCTTGGACGCATCGAGAACCTAAAGGAGCTGGCCGGAGTGGCAGCCGAGTTTTCGGAGCGATTTCCGGACGGGGGCCTCGATGACTTTCTGGCTCAGATCTCTCTGGTTAGCGAGCAGGACGAATATGACGAGGAAGAGATGGCGGCAACCTTGATGACGCTTCATAACGCCAAGGGCCTTGAGTTTCCGGTCGTCTTCATAGTCGGGATGGAAGACGGGGTATTCCCGCACATCCGATCGCTAGGATCCCCCGAGGAGCTGGAAGAAGAAAGAAGGCTGGCCTATGTCGGGCTGACCAGAGCCAAGCAGCGGCTTTATCTCACCCTCGCTCGATCGAGGTCGCTTTGGGGTGGATCGAGCTACAACCCACCTTCGCGCTTTCTAAAGGAAGTCCCCGACGAGTTCGTGACCTCTATCGGCGATCCGGGACCGATGTCAGAAAGCACCCGGTATCCCAACCTGGAGAGAGCTACCTCTGGATGGAGGATTGGTCAGGAGGTATCTCATACTCGCTGGGGCCTGGGGGTGATTACTTCGTTGTCTGGGACCGGGGAGAAAGCCGAGGCCACCATTCATTTCTCCGATGAGGGTGAGAAGAGGGTTGTGCTCGCGTATGCTCCGATCAAACAGGTGGACTGATGCTTCTCGATCCGGCTGAATTGGTTATTAGGGTGTTGATCGCAGGGGGCCTCGGCGCCCTCGTGGGCCTCGACCGTGAGTTGTCGGATCAGCCTGCCGGACTGAGGACCCACGTATTGGTCTCGCTGGGGGCGGCGCTGTTCACTCTTACGGGCGCCTACGGCGTGCGTGGATTTGTCGGAGATCCCAGCACCCCAGTTGACCCTACGAGGGTCGCGGCGCAGGTAGTCACCGGCATCGGGTTTCTGGGAGCCGGAGCAATCATCAGGCAGGGGTTCTCCGTAAGGGGACTAACCACTGCAGCCGGGCTATGGGTCACCGCCGCCATTGGAACTGCGGTTGGGCTCGGTTTTTACACCGGCGCCATCGCAACAACGGCCTCGGCAGTGGTCGCTCTCTATGCGTTGAAGAGGCTCGAGCGTCTTCTTCTCAGGCAGCTTAAGCCGGGCCGGTGGGAATTCATCATCGACGCCCAGTCGGAGATCCGGCTGGCCGACCTGACGGCAACCCTGGAGCGCAACCGGGCTCGAGTCGAGTCGATCCGCATGGACACCGCCGACGACGGAGGCCGTCACGTCGTAATGGACTTGGTGCTCCCCCCGAGAAGCGACCCACAGGACTTCGCTGAGATGCTTCGTTCGCTCAATGGGGTTAATAGTGTTGACTGGTCTCAATAATCATTCAAGGAGGGGGCATGACTAAGAAGGAAGCTGTCGAGAGGCTGCGATCTGTGCCGCTCTTCGAAGGGCTGACCAAGAAAGATCTCGAGAACATCTACTCATCATGCAGGGAAGGCCACTTCGAGGAGGGACGTGACGTGGTCGTCGAAGGCCGCGGGGGGATTGGGCTTCATCTGATCTTAGAAGGCAAGGCCGCAGTGAAGCAGCGCAGTAAAAAGGTCGCAACGCTCGGTAGAGGCGATTACTTCGGAGAGATCTCTCTCATCGACGGAGGGGACCGGACGGCGACCGTTACTGCCGAAACCGATCTGACGACACTGTCGCTCTCAGCATGGAGCTTCAAGCCGTTGATGGAAAAGCCCTCCATCGCCAAGGCTCTAATGCTGAAGCTGTGCGCGCGTATCCGGGAGCTGGAGAAGGATCCTACTCACTGAGATTGCCGGCGATCGATTCGATCAACTCCGGCGATATCAGAAGCGAGAGGTGTCCCATGTCGTGCACGAGGATGTTTCGAATGTTGTCGCAGTTGCCGTTGCGGAGGCATGCCGAGCGAGATGGCTTGATGAGGACGTCGAGGTTCGAATAGTAGGAAAGGTATCGCACCGACTTTGGAAGCGGTTTTGAAGCCAGCGTCTTAAGCAAGTCGGATCCCGGACGCATCTGTCTGGAGACCGGGGAACGTCCGGCATGCGCCAGCAGAGTGCCGTTGTGAGGAGTCCCGAGGGTCACGACTGAGTGGACCCTGGAATGACCCGCCATCTGCTCTACATACCAGCGGGCAAGCAGCCCTCCGAGTGAGTGGCCTACGAGATGAACCTTCTTGGCCCCAGTCTGTTCTAAGACTTGCTCGACGCGCCGGCTTACCGACTCGGCGATCTCGGGAATGCCTCTTCTGAGAGGGTTGTAGTTGAAGGCATGGACGCTCTTGAAGCCCTGACGCCTGAGCGCGCGGCTCATCACCATTAGGCCGCTTCGATTATGGAAGTAACCGTGGATCAGGATGATTGGGATCTCGGCAGCAACTCGCGTCGGCTCGGTTGCCGCCTTCGGACGCCATGGAGGGATCCTTCGGACTCCCGTCCGGATCGCTTCATCTGCGAGTCCTATTGGCCAGACCGCCAGGTTGAAGGCAGCCCAGCCGATTTCCCTGGCCACACCACGATAGGTATCGGCGCGGCGGAGGGCTCGTCTCAGGTCTTGCGGTTGTGCTTCGAGTTCCTCGAGATCTATCTCTTCGAGCAACTGCCGCTCCCAAGCCCGGGGCCTACGAGAATCACATCCATGTAATTCTTCCTCCGTTGTGTGCGTCAGGCAAGTACCCACCAAGGGCCAGCTTGAATCCCGTTCGGATACTGCCTGCCGGGGGGAGTTCAAGGCAATTCGCTCAGCGCCAGCGCTTCACCCTTGCCGGGACGGATCCTTTGGCCTGAGAAAGTCCTAGGCGTATCGCCCTGCCAAGCAACACGGCTGCTGCGTCTGGGTCTGTATGGGCCCCGCCCGGGGGTTCGCCGATCATGTGATCGGCGAGGCGCAGCGAGATCAGATCCGACGCAGTCGGTTTCAGCTGACCTGCAACTTCTCTGGCTTTCGATGCATCGCGGTGAAGGATCGCCGCCGCCCCTTCGGGAGAGATCACCGAGAAGACCGCGTTCTCCTGGATCATGACAACGTCACCGCAGGCCAGGGCGAGCGCTCCTCCACTTCCGCCTTCGCCCGTGACGATCGAAACGACTGGGGTCCCGGTACGAAGGAGTGACTCGAGAGTTCGAGCTATCTCCCCGGCAACCCCCCCGTATTCGGAAGCGTGACCGGGGTCCGCTCCAGGGGTGTCGATCATGGTGATGACCGGAATCCGAAGTCTCTCGGCGAGTTGGATGGTTCTCTGGACCTTACGAAACCCTCCCGGTCCGGGAGATGCCCGGTTCAGGGCGGCGACTGCGACCGTAGCTGAATCCAAAACGCCGACACAGCAAAACGCTGCCGGGTCGTCGGTCCCCATCCGGTCCCCTCTTATCTCGGTCACCTCATCCAGGATGGTTTCGGCGTACCAGCGCGGCGAGGGACGATCGGGATTCCGAGCAATCTCGAAGGACTCCCAGGCTGGCCGTAGCGGTGAATCGGCCGCCCGCGGAGGGGCCGCTGGTTTGGTCAAGGATCTCGTCCCGCGTTTCGACATCGCCCCAAGCAAACGCGCCAGCCAATCTCTTGTTTCTTCTGGCGTGATTAGTGCGTCGGCCAGGCCGGCCTCGAATGCGGACTGAGCCGTATGCGAACCTGCCGGGAGATCTTCACCGGTCATCTCGACCGAGACCCTGGGGCCGGCGAAGCCGATCGTGGCAGGTTCCTCTGCAGCGATGAAATCCGCCAGCGATGCGAAGGACGCATATACGCCGCCGGTCGTGGGATGTCCCAGGATCGTGATTCGCGGGATGCCCTTTCGGGCAAGAGCTTCGGAGGCGGCTGCGGTCCTCGCCATTTGAGCAAGCGCACTCATCCCTTCTTGCATGCGCGCGCCGCCGGTTGCAGTGATCGCTAAGAACGGGCGGCTCGTCTTGGCCGAGAACTTCATGGCTTTCACGATGCGGTTGCCAACCTCTACGCCCATGCTCCCCCCGAGAAAGCCGAATTCGAAGACCGCTGCAACCACTTCTTGGCGATCGATTCGTCCGATTCCAGTCACAACAGCCTCGTCGGTTCCGGAGGCCGAGCGCGCCCGTTCGAGATCGTCGCGATACCCCGAAAAGCCGATGGGGTCGTGACGTCGGGCGCGTTTATCCAGCGATTCGAACGAATCGAATAGCTGTTCGATGCGTTTTCTCGAAGGTATCGCTGGCATGGGATGTCAGGTTAGGCGGCAGGGGCTTGTTTGGTCTACAGTTATGTGCCCTGAATCCTAGGGGGCATGGCACTTCCCAATGACAGAGACTTCCAGCGGGCGCATCCGCGTACTTGTGGCCAAACCTGGCTTAGACGGACACGACCGCGGCGTGAAAGTGGTCGCAAGAGCTCTGCGGGATGCTGGCATCGAGGTCATCTATACCGGCCTGCATCAAATGCCAGAGCAGATAGCCGAAGCTGCCATCCAGGAGGACGTAGATGCAGTCGGTCTTTCCTGCCTCTCGGGGGCCCATATGACTCTCTTTCCAAAGGTGGTCGACCTCCTCAAAGCATCGGGCGCCCAGGACATCAAGGTTTTCGGCGGCGGCATCATTCCCAACGATGACATCGTCAAGCTCAAGCAGGCAGGCATTGTGGAGATTTTCACCCCAGGGGCAACCACCGACGCCATAGTCGAGTGGGTGAAGGCCAACTGCGGTGAGACTCAGCCCGCCTGATGGATCTCTTCGAATTCCAGGGTAAAGAGCTATTCGCCCGATGGGCGATTCCGATTCCCGAGGGCAAGCTGGCAACCACACCAGATGAGGCCGCCTCGGCCTCTAAGGCTCTAACCGGCAAAGTCGTCGTCAAGGCGCAGGTCCAAGTCGGGGGCCGCGGCAAGGCCGGTGGGATCAAGCTAGTAGATGGACCAGATCAGGTCAGGCAAGCGGCCGAGTCCATCCTGGGGATGGACATCAAGGGTCACATCGTCGAGCGAGTATTGATCGAGAAGGCTTCGGATATCGAAGATGAGTACTACGCGTCGGTCTTGCTCGACCGAGCGGCAAAGAAATATCTGCTCATGGTCTCTTCGAAGGGCGGAATGGATATCGAAGAAGTGGCCGCGACCGAACCGGATGCACTTGCCAAGGTCTACGTCGATCCGCTGCTCGGTCTTCAGTCCTTTCAAGTGAATCAGCTGGTATTCGGATCTGGAATCGCTGCCAAAGCCAGGTCCGGAGCCGCAGAGATAATTCGCAGGATGTTTGCTCTGTTCATCGAGGCCGACGCCACTCTCGTTGAGATCAATCCGATGATCCTTACCGAGCAGGGTGAAGTGCTGGCTCTCGATTCGAAAGTCTCACTGGATGACTCTGCATTATTTCGTCATCCCGACTTCGAAGAATTGCGGGAGGTGGTTGCGACTGATCCTCAAGAGAGGATGGCCAAGGAGCGTGACCTCAATTTCATCAAGCTCGATGGCGATGTCGGAATCATCGGCAACGGAGCAGGCCTGGTGATGGCGACACTCGATGTCGTCGATCAAGCGGGTGGACGAGCAGCGAACTTCCTAGACGTTGGTGGAGGCGCGGGGGCCGAGGATCTGTCGAATGCTCTCGAAGTCGTGCTTTCGGACACCAAGCTCGGAAGCGTTCTCGTGAACATCTTTGGGGGCATCACGCGATGCGATCTGGTGGCCAAAGGAATCGTAGATGCGGTGGGACGACTCGATGTCAAGGTGCCTATCGTTGTCCGTTTGGACGGGACCAACGCCGAGGAGGGCAGGCAGATACTCTCTGTAGCGAGCCATCCACAGATAGTCCCAGCGGAAACCATGTCGGAAGCTGCAGGAAAGGCGGTGGAAGTAAAGGTATGAGGTTATTCATCGGAGGCAACAAGGGGCTCGTTTTATACGAGGACGAAGAGATCACGACACTTTCAGAAGAGAGCATCCTTTGTCTCAAGAAGCTGTCCCTCGGTTCCGTATTTGCGGGAACCGACAGCGGAAAGGTGCTGTCTTGGGACGGCAACGGCGACGCCAGGGTCCTTGCGAAGGATCTGGGCGATGAAGTTCACTCCTTGGAGTCGGCTTCCGACGGGAAGATCTTTGCCGGTTCTATGCCCGCACGCGGGTGGCTGAGCCGGGACAAGGGAGAGAGCTGGTCGGAGCTGGCGTCATTCGTGACGGCTCCCAACTCAGAATCCTGGACGGCGCCGTGGGGGATTCCTCTCACCTCAACGATTGCGGGCCATCCGAAAGATGCCAGAACCGTTTACTTCGGCGTGGAAGTCGGCGGCATCTATCGCTCTCGTGACGGGGGCAAGAAATTCTTCGATCTCGGCCTGCCTGCCGCCGACGTCCACGGGGCCCAGGTGTCGCCCGCCAAGCACGAACGGATCTATGTCAGCACCAGCGCAGGGGCTTTTTGTTCCGACGACGAAGGGTTCAACTGGAGGCAGATGGGAGTGAACAACAGGCGCCAGTACACGATGGGACTCGCCGCACATCCAGTCGAGGCCGACAGGGTGATCATCTCGGCCGCCAACGGTCCTCCTCCAACGTGGAAGCGTTCGGGGGCCGGATGTGATGTGTATCTCTCGACGGATGCCGGCCGCCGCTTCCGAACCGTCGCCAAGGATCTGAAGGGCGGGGTGCAGCGAAAGGCTTTGGTCATCAATCCAAAGGTGCCATCCGAGATCGTGTTCGGAACCTCTACTGGTGATCTGCACTATTCGAATGACGGAGGAGAGAACTTCGACCGGGTCTTCACAAAGCTCGGAGACATTCAAGCTATCGCCTTCGCTTGATCCATGGCGATATTCATCGATAACTCAACCAAAGTCGTCGTCCAGGGACTGACGGGACAACAGGGTTCTTTTCACTCCCTTCGCAATCGCGACTACGGGACCGCCATAGTCGCCGGCGTGACCCCAGGCAAGGGTGGTCAGAAAGTCGAAGGGATTCCGATCTTCGACACCGTCTCGGAGGCCGCCTCCGAAACCGGCGCCAACGTGGCAGTCAGCTACGTCCCTGCGCGTTTCGCTCCGGACGGCATTCTCGAAGCGGCAGATGCGGCGGTGGGACTGGTGGTGTGCATCACTGAAGGAATCCCTGCCAATGACATGGCAAGGGTGTACAACCACTTGAAGAGAAGCGACTCAACTTCTTTGATCGGCCCCAACTGTCCGGGCCTGATCTCTCCGGGTAAGTCGAACGTCGGCATCATCCCGGGCGAGATATGCATCCCCGGCCCGGTAGGTCTCGTATCTCGTTCCGGCACGCTCACCTATCAGGTGATGCACGAGCTGACGACGATGGGAATCGGACAGTCAACCTGCGTGGGCATTGGAGGCGATCCGATCGTCGGCACCAGCTTTATCGACTGCTTGGAGAGGTTTGAGCAGGATCCTGAAACGAAACTCGTCGTCTTGATCGGTGAGATCGGGGGAGACGAGGAGGAAAAAGCGGCGGACTTCATCAACGCGAACATGGAAACCCCCGTCGTGGCTTACATCGCTGGGTTCACGGCCCCGCCGGGCAAACGGATGGGGCATGCAGGCGCCATAGTCTCGGGCTCTAAGGGGACCGCGCAGGCCAAAGCGGAAGCATTCGAGGCGGCTGGTGTACGAG
>Ga0299913_10006261_pt1 | contig 10294 bp, 8 predicted proteins | sample RVTome_9_FD_201360 | JGI IMG/M metagenome (GOLD analysis project Ga0299913, IMG submission 201360) | Soil microbial communities from uranium-contaminated site in the Upper Colorado River Basin, Wyoming, United States - RVT155D38 (version 2) ... | reverse complement strand
GACGAAGCCGCAGATCTGGGGCCCCCTGATGGCCTACAACGACGACTTCTCCCGCTTCGTGCTGGAAGGCACGCGCGAGGTGGCCCGCCTGCAGCGGCCGCAGGTCCGGTGGCTGATGCCGTCGAAGCGCAAGCACGTCGACTTCATCGGTCGGGTCGAGAACTTCGTGGCCGACGGCAACGTGGTGCGCGAGCGTCTCGGGCTCCCCGCCCTGGACGCTTTCCCGCGCAGGAACCCGAGCTCCCACGGCCACTACCGCGACTACTACAACGACGAGACCCGCAACCGGGTCGCCGAGGTCTTCGCAGAAGACATCGACACCTTCGGCTACACCTACTGAGCAGGCGGCCAGGAGTCAGGCGGCCTTCCCAGCCGGTCGGCCGGGCGGGGTCCGCGGTACCTGTCCGCGGATACGCCGCTGCCTGCGTCGGGTGGGTCGCGTCACATTGTCGTTACACCGGGGAAGTACACGCCGTACATTCGTTGTTGATCACTTCACAAGGACACACCGTCCGGTACCCACACCGGCCCGCTCGGCAGTTGAGCGGGTGGTCGGAGGGACTGGAACGAAAGGTTCGGACGAATGACCAAGCCCCTCCGGGGTCGAGGCGCCAGCGCGCCGCCGACCGTCACCGATGAGCAGGACGCACCTCTGCGCGCGGGCCGCGAGGCTCCGCAACGGCTCAGTGTGGGCGTCGTCGGCGCGGGTCGCGTCGGGGCCGTCCTGGCCGCCCGGCTCCGCGCAGCGGGTCACGAGATCGTGGCCGCCGCCGGTGAGTCCGACGCCTCCCGGGGGCGGATCGAGGCGCTGCTGCCCGGCGTACCGACCCTCAAGCCCAGCGCCGTCGCGCGGGCCTGCGACGTACTGCTGCTGACCGTTCCGGACGACATGCTCCGCAACGTCGTGACCGTGCTGTCGGCGAGCGGCGCGCTCCGCGAGGGCCAGTACGTCGTCCACACCTCGGGTCGGCACGGGCTCGCCGTGCTCGAGCCCGCCCGCGCGATCGGGGCGCGTCCGGTGGCGATGCACCCCGCGATGACCTTCACGGGGACCGCGCTCGACCTCGAGCGTCTCGAGGGGTGCGTGTTCGGCCTGACTGCCGGGCCGGACGAGCGGGGGTTCGCCGAGCGGCTCGTCGACGACCTCGGCGGTCGCCCCATCTGGGTGCCCGAGGAGATGCGCACGCTCTATCACGCCGGCCTCGCGCACGGCGCCAACCACCTGGTCACCCTGGTCTCCGAGGCGATGGAGATGCTGGCCGCCGCGGGCTCCGACGACCCGGCCGGCACGCTCCGTCCGCTGCTCACCGCCGCCCTCGACAACGCGCTCGAGCAGGGCGACGCGGCGCTGACCGGGCCGATCGTCCGCGGCGACGTCAACACCATCCGGGCGCACCTGGCCGAGATCGCGGGCAACGCCCCCCAGGCGATGACGTCGTACGTCGCCCTGGCCCGGGCCACGCTCGCCCGCGCGGTCACCGACGGCCGGGTGCTGCCGATCCGCGCCCTGAAGATCAACGAGGTCCTCGACACCGCCGTCGCCGATGCCGCGGCCGACGTAGCCGCCGAGCCCGGCTACCACCGGGACCTGTCGTGAACTCACCCCACGACGTTCTTCGCCTCCCCCGCTCCGCTCCTCCGCCGAACAGCGCCGCGGGGACCCCGAAATGACCACGCCGTTCGTCGCCCACACCCGGGCCGAGCTCCACGACGAGATCGCGGCCCGGCGGACACCGGGGGACCGGGTCGGGTTCGTGCCGACCATGGGTGCCCTGCACGACGGCCACGCGAGCCTGCTGCGGGTGGCCCGCGAGCAGGTCGGCGACGGTCCCGTCGTGGCCTCCATCTTCGTGAACCCGCTGCAGTTCGGAGCCGGCGAGGACCTCGACCGCTACCCCCGCACCCTCGAGGCCGACCTCAAGGTCTGCGAGCGCGAGGGCGTCGACATCGTCTTCGCGCCGGAGGTCGAGGAGGTCTACCCCGGCGGGGTCGCCACCGAGGCGAGCGTCACCATCGAGCCGGGCCGGCTCGCGACCGTCTTGGAGGGCGCCGTCCGCCCCGGCCACTTCCGCGGGGTCCTGACCGTGGTCGCCAAGCTGTTCGGCCTGGTCCGCCCCGACCTCGCGGTCTTCGGACAGAAGGACTACCAACAGCTGGTGCTGATCCGGCGGATGGTCGCCGACCTGTGCCTGGGTGTCGAGATCGTCGGCGCCGAGACCGAACGCGAACCCGACGGCCTGGCGCTGTCGAGCCGCAACGCCTACCTCGACGACGAGCAGCGCCGCGAGGCCACCGTCCTCCAGCGCGCGCTCCGCGCCGCCCAGGGCGCGGCAACGCACGGCCTGCCGGCCGCGTTCGACGCCGCCCGCGCCGAGCTGCGCTCCTCGACGGGCGTCGACCTGGACTACCTGGAGATCACCACTCCCGACCTGGGCGCCCTGCCCGAGGTCCCGCCGCCGGGCACCGAGGCCCGGATCCTGATCGCCGCTCGGGTGGGGACCACCCGCCTGATCGACAACCTGCCGCTCGTGATTGGTCAGAAGTCCGCTCGCGAAGCGAGCCCGCCGAACCGCGAGCGAAGCGAGCCTGGTTCGGCGGAACCAAAAGACAGCGCCGCGAAGCGGCTCCACGCCTTCCCTACGAGCGAAGCGAGTAAGTGATGCTGCGGACCATGATGAAGAGCAAGATCCACCGGGCCACCGTCACCCAGGCCGACCTGCACTACGTCGGCTCGGTGACCGTCGACGAGGACCTGCTGGAGGCCGCCGACCTGCTGTCCGGCGAGCTGGTGCACATCGTCGACGTCACCAACGGCGCCCGGCTGGAGACGTACACGATCGCCGGCGAGCGCGGCAGCGGGGTGATCGGCATCAACGGCGCCGCCGCCCGCCTGGTCCACCCCGGCGACATCGTGATCCTGATCGGCTACGGCCAGATGAACACCGCCGAGGCCCGGGAGTTCCAGCCGCACGTGGTCTTCGTTGACGCCGACAACAAGATCCTGGCCACCGGCTACGACCCGGCCGAGACGTTCGAGGGACCCGGCCTCGTCCGGGGTGACCTGACTGCAGGCTAGGGTCGTGCGGGTGGAGTCTTGTGATGCTGGGCGTGCTCAGGGTGCGTGCAGCGCGAGGCCGAGGAGCGAAGATGTAGTGGCCCTCCTTCGAGCGACGAGAACGAAGCGATGTGAGTGCCATGGGTGCGCGAAGCGCACCATGACTTCGCCCGCGCGGCCCTAGGATTGCCCGGATGGCATCCGTACGCCGAGTGCCGGGCCGCCTCACGGCGCCCGAGCCCGGCTGGACCACCCGCGCGGACGTGGTCATCGTCGGCTCCGGGATCGCGGGACTGACCGCCGCGCTGCGGCTCCGGGAGCGCGTCGACAAGGTGCTCGTCGTCACCAAGGACGTGCTCGCGGCGGGATCCACCCAGTGGGCGCAGGGCGGGATCGCGGCCGCTCTCGGGGAGGGGGACACGCCCGAGGCGCACGAGGTCGACACCCTCGTCGCGGGGGCCGGTGCGTGCGACCCGGCCGCCGTACGCGTGCTCGTGACCGAGGGCCCCGAAGCCGTACGTGAACTGATCGCTCTGGGCGCGAACTTCGACCTCGACGACGCCGGCGACATCTCGCTGACCCGCGAGGGCGGCCATCACCGGGACCGGATCGCGCACGCCGGCGGCGACGCCACCGGCGCCGAGATCCAGCGGGCGCTGACCGCCGCGGTCGCCAACGCGCCCGACATCGAGGTCATCCAGCACGCGCTCGCCGTCGACCTGCTGCTCGACGCCGACGGTGGCGTCGCCGGCGTGACCCTGCACGTGATCGGCGAGGGCGTGCGCGACGGCGTGGGTGCCGTGCACTGCCGGGCGGTGGTGCTGGCCAGCGGCGGGCTGGGCCAGGTCTTCTCCCAGACCACCAACCCGTCCGTCGCCACCGGTGACGGTACGGCGCTGGCGCTGCGGGCCGGCGCCACGCTGCGCGACCTGGAGTTCGTGCAGTTCCACCCGACGGTGATGTACCTCGGCGCGGAGTCGGTGGGCCAGCAGCCGCTGATCTCCGAGGCGGTGCGCGGCGAGGGCGCCGTACTCGTCGACTTCGAGGGCAACCGGTTCATGCAGGGAGTGCACGAGCTCGCCGACCTGGCGCCGCGCGACGTCGTGGCCAAGGCGATCACCCGGCGGATGCACGAGAGTGGCCGCCCGCACATGTGGCTGGACGGCCGGCACCTCGGCGCGGAGGTGTGGGAGCACCGGTTCCCCACGATCCTGGCCACCACCCGCTCCCTCGGCGTCGACCCGGTCACCGAGCTGATCCCGGTCGCCCCGGCCTGCCACTACGCCTCCGGTGGCGTGCGGACCGACCTCGACGGCCGCTGCGACGTACCCGGCCTCTACGCCACCGGCGAGGTCGCCTGCTCGGGCGTCCACGGCGCCAACCGGCTGGCCTCGAACTCGCTGCTCGAGGGGCTGGTGTTCTCGCGGCGGATCGCGGCGGTGCTGCCCGGCGAGCTGCGGCCGTGGTCCGATCCGGCGCCGGACGAGCGCACGCCCGGGCTGGTCTCCGGCACCGTGCGCGCCGAGCTACAGGACGTGATGACCTCCAGGGCCGGCGTGCTGCGCAGCGCGGGCGGGCTCGCCGAGGCGGCGGAGCTGCTCGACAAGCTCGGCACCACCCACACCGAAGTGGTCGACCTCGAGTCCTGGGAGACCACCAACCTGCTCACCGTCAGCACCGCGCTCGCCGACGCGGCCGGGCTGCGGGAGGAGACCCGCGGCTCACACTGGCGGGAGGACTTCCCGGAGCGGGACGACGGGCGGTTCGCGGGCCATTTCGACGCGAGCATGGGCGACGGCGACACCGCTCTCGCCTTCGAGCCGGCGCCGCCCTCCGACGGGGTCACGGCGTGATCTTCGCGGGAACGTGGGTGGATGACCTTCCCGAGCAGTTGACCGCCGAGCTCACCGAGGCAGGGCTGGAGCCGATCTGGGTCTACGGCGCGGTCCTTCTCGCGTTCGAGGAGGACCTGCCCGCCATGCCGTTCGAGAAGCGGGAGGTGGACAAGACCAGCGAGGCGACGATCCCGGCGGACGCCCGCGGCGTGGCGGAGTTCGCCGCCCGGGAGCCGGGCGTGGTCGCCGGGCTGGGCGTGGCCGCGGTGGCGTTCCACTTCGCGATGGGCGACGACGTCGAGATCGCCGACCGGGTCCCAGACGGCACCCGGGTGGCGCCGGGCGACGTGCTGATGCGGGTCAGCGGCCCCACGCGCGGCCTGCTCACCGCCGAGCGCACCGCGCTCAACTTCGCCTCCCACCTCAGCGGCGTGGCGACCGCGACGGCGGCGTGGGTGGACGCGTTGGAGGGCACCGGGGCGCGGGTGCTCGACACCCGCAAGACCCTGCCCGGGCTCCGGATGCTGCAGAAGTACGCCGTCCGCTGCGGGGGCGGCACCAACCACCGGATGAGCCTGGCGGACCGGGCGATGGTCAAGGACAACCACGTGATCGCCGCGGGCGGGGTCGTCCCGGCGCTGGAGGCGGTCCGGGCGGCGTACCCCGGCCTGCGGGTGGAGGTCGAGGTGACCGACCTCGACCAGCTGCGCGAGCTCCTCGACGCCGGCTGCGAGGAGATCCTGCTCGACAACATGTCGACGGAGACGATGGCCGAGGCGGTGAGGATCACGGCCGGCCGCGCCACGCTCGAGGCGTCCGGCGGACTGACCATCGAGCGCGCCCGCGAGGTCGCCGAGACCGGAGTGGACTTCATCTCGGTCGGCGCGCTCACCCATTCGGTGCGGGTGTTCGACATCGGCATGGACCTGCGCGAGGGGCGATGAGATGACGCTCCTCGCCGTCGACATCGGCAACGCCCACACCGTGCTCGGACTGGTCACCGACGGCGAGGTGACCTCCGACTGGCGGGTCGCGACCGTGGACAGCCGGACCGCCGACGAATGGTCCGTGCTGATCCGGGGCCTGCTCGGCGGCCTGGTGGACGAGATCGACGGGATCTCGGTGTGCTCGACGGTGCCGGCGGTGCTGCACGAGTGGCGCGACATGCTCACCGCGCATTTCGGCGACGTGCCCCACGTCGTGGTCGAGCCGGGCGTCCGCACCGGTGTCCCGGTGCTGATGGACAATCCGCGCGAGGTCGGGACCGACCGGATCATCAACGCGCTGGCCGCCGCCACCCTTTACGGCGGACCGGCGATCGTCGTGGACTTCGGCGGCACCGCCACGACGTTCGACGTGGTGAGCGAGCAGGGCCAGTACGTCGGCGGCGCGATCGCGCCGGGCATCGAGATCTCGCTCGAGGCGCTCGGCCGTCGCGGGGCTCAGCTGCGGAAGGTGGAGCTGCAACGGCCGCGCTCGGTGATCGCCAAGAACACCGTCGAGGCGCTGCAGTCGGGCATGGTCTTCGGGGTCGCCGCCCAGGTCGAGGGCCTGGTGGCGCGGATGAGCGCCGAGCTCGGTGCTGCGCCGGGAGCGGTGAATGTGATAGCGACCGGATATCTCGCGCCACTGGTGATCGGGGAATGCTCGTGTTTCACCGACCATTCCCCGTGGCTCACCCTGAAAGGCCTCGCGCTGGTATTCGCGCGAAACACCTGAATTGCGATATTTGCGATAATGGGCTTTCATATCTGTGGCATGACCCGGATATCAATAGCGATATCTCCCCACAACAGATGAGGTCCCTTCAGTGGCGCAAAAGGTGAACATCGTCCTGATCGACGACCTCGACGGCTCGGACGCCGTCGAGACGGTGTCGTTCGGGCTCGACGGCACGACGTACGAGATCGACCTGAACAAGAAGAACGCCGCGGCCCTGCGCGATGCCCTGGCGGCGTACGTCGGCAACGCGCGGAAGGTGTCCGGCACCCGGCGCGGACGCCGTTCCTCCACCGCCGCGGCGCTCGGCCCCAGCGCCCGCGAGGTCCGCGACTGGGCCCGCTCCAACGGCTTCAAGGTGCCCGACCGCGGCCGGATCCCGGGCGACGTGCGCGAGGCCTTCGACAAGGCGAATTGACGGACTCGTCCGAGGAACGAGTACGAGGCCGTACCAATTCGGGTCGAGACACCGGTGAGGTCACAGGACACCCGCAGGTGAGCGCGAGGAACGAGCGCTCACCTGCGCCCCTGTTCGCTCTCGGCGTACGCCCTTCTGCCCATCGGGGGAACGCGTAGGGTGTGGTGAGGGGTTGAGACACGTGCAACCCCCAGAGGCTTCAGGAGCGATGCGCATGTTCGAGCGGTTCACAGACCGAGCCCGTCGGGTGGTCGTGCTGGCCCAGGAAGAGGCCCGCATGCTCTCCCACAACTACATCGGCACCGAGCACATCCTGCTCGGCCTCATCCACGAGGGTGAGGGCGTGGCCGCGAAGGCGCTCGAGAGCCTCGACATCTCGCTCGAGGCCGTCCGTGCGCAGGTCGAGGAGATCATCGGCCAGGGCCAGCAGGCCCCGAGCGGCCACATCCCGTTCACCCCGCGCGCCAAGAAGGTGCTCGAGCTGTCGCTGCGCGAGGCGCTGCAGCTCGGTCACTCCTACATCGGCACCGAGCACATCCTGCTCGGCCTGATCCGCGAGGGGGAGGGCGTCGCCGCGCAGGTGCTGCAGAAGCTCGGCGCCGACCTCAACCGGGTCCGGCAGCAGGTGATCCAGCTGCTGTCCGGGTTCCAGGGCAAGGAGTCCACCCAGGCCGCCGCCGCGACGGGCGGTGGCGACGCGCCTTCGTCGTCGCTGGTGCTCGACCAGTTCGGCCGCAACCTCACCCAGGACGCGCGTGAGGGCAAGCTGGATCCGGTGATCGGGCGCGAGCAGGAGATCGAGCGGGTCATGCAGATCCTGTCCCGCCGAACCAAGAACAACCCCGTCCTCATCGGTGAGCCCGGCGTCGGCAAGACCACGATCGTCGAGGGCCTGGCCCAGGACATCGTCAAGGGCAACGTCCCGGAGACGCTGAAGGACAAGCAGATCTACACCCTCGACCTGGGTGCGCTGGTCGCCGGCAGCCGCTACCGCGGTGACTTCGAGGAGCGGCTCAAGAAGGTCCTCAAGGAGATCCGCACCCGCGGCGACATCGTGCTCTTCATCGACGAGATCCACACCCTCGTGGGTGCCGGCGCGGCCGAGGGCGCGATCGACGCGGCCTCGATCCTCAAGCCGATGCTGGCCCGGGGCGAGCTGCAGACGATCGGCGCGACCACCCTCGACGAGTACCGCAAGTACCTCGAGAAGGACGCCGCCCTGGAGCGCCGGTTCCAGCCGATCCAGGTCGCCGAGCCGACGATCGCGCACACCATCGAGATGCTCAAAGGCCTGCGCGATCGCTACGAGGCGCACCACCGGGTCACCATCACCGACGAGGCGCTCGTCTCCGCGGCGACGCTGGCCGACCGCTACATCTCCGACCGGTTCCTGCCCGACAAGGCGATCGACCTGATCGACGAGGCCGGGTCGCGGCTGCGGATCCGCCGGATGACCGCGCCCGCCGACCTGCGCGAGTACGACGACAAGATCGCCGAGGTGCGGCAGCGCAAGGAAGGCGCGATCGACGGTCAGGACTTCGAGGCGGCCGCGCGCCTGCGCGACGAGGAGAAGCAGCTGATCCTGAGGAAGTCGGAGCGCGAGAAGCAGTGGCGCGCGGGCGACATGGACGAGGTCGCGGAGGTCGACGAGGAGCTGATCGCCGAGGTGCTGGCGGTCGCGACCGGGATCCCGATCGTGAAGCTGTCCGAGGAGGAGTCCACGCGACTGCTCAAGATGGAGGACGAGCTCCACAAGCGGGTGATCGGCCAGGAGGAGGCCGTCAGGGCGCTCTCCCGGGCCATCCGGCGTACCCGTGCCGGCCTGAAGGACCCGAAGCGTCCGGGCGGCTCGTTCATCTTCGCCGGCCCCTCCGGTGTCGGTAAGACCTGGCTGTCGAAGACGCTGGCGGAGTTCCTGTTCGGCGACGAGGACGCGCTGATCCAGCTCGACATGAGCGAGTTCAGCGAGAAGCACACCGTGTCCCGGCTGTTCGGGTCTCCCCCGGGCTACGTCGGCTACGAGGAGGGCGGACAGCTCACCGAGAAGGTGCGCCGCAAGCCGTTCTCGGTCGTCCTCTTCGACGAGGTCGAGAAGGCCCACCCGGACATCTTCAACAGCCTGCTGCAGATCCTCGAGGAAGGTCGCCTGACCGACTCGCAGGGCCGGGTGGTCGACTTCAAGAACACCGTCATCATCATGACCACCAACCTCGGCACCCGTGACATCGCCAAGGGTCAGAACCTCGGGTTCGCCCAGGCCGGCGACGTCGCCGGGTCCTACGACAGGATGAAGAAGAAGGTGGAGGAGGAGCTCAAGCAGCACTTCCGCCCCGAGTTCCTCAACCGGGTCGACGAGATCATCGTGTTCCCGCCGCTGTCGCAGGAGCAGATCGTGTCGATGGTGGACAACATGGTCGCGTCGATCGAGCTGCGGATGCGCGACCGCGACATGCGGATCGAGCTCACCACGGCGGCGAAGCGGCTGCTCGCCGAGCGGGGCTTCGACCCGGTGCTGGGCGCCCGGCCGCTGCGCCGGACCCTGCAGCGCGAGATCGAGGACGTGCTCGCCGAGAAGATGCTCTACGGCGAGGTGGGCCCCGGCCAGATCGTGCTCGTCGACGTCGAGGGCGAGGGTCCCACAGCGACGTTCACGTTCCACGGCCAGAAGGTCGGGGAGCTGCCCGACCTGCCGCCCCTGGAGACCGCCGAGGTCGGCGGCCCCGCCGAGCCGCCCGAGGAGACCGAGGGACCCACCGACGTACCGAAGTCGAAGGGCGCGGAGGGCGAGGGCCAGGCCGGCGCCGCCGACTGAAGCTGCACACGCGTTGTTGAGGGATCCCCGGTCGGCCGGGGATCCCTCAACTTGTCGGGCAATGTTTTGCCTGACATGTTCGGGTTTTCCCGGTCGGCCGGGGAAACCTCGAGCCCCTCGTTACCCTGCACCCATGCTCTTCACCGCCAGCACCGTCAAGGACACCCTGCCCAACGTGCAGCGGTTCGTGACGGGCAACCTGGCGGGCGGCGTCGACCACATGTTCGTGCTGCTCGACGCCCCGGGGGCCGGGGGGCAGGCGGAGGTCCGGGAGTGGCTGGAGGCCCAGCCGCACGTCACCTGCATCCGCACCGGCAAGGAGTGGTGGGCCGGCGACCGCCCCGGCCAGCTGAACGTGCGGCAGCGGACCAACGCCAACCTGCTCAAGCACGTGCTCGCCGGATTCGACTGGGCCCACTGGCTGTTCCACATCGACGGCGACGAGATCGTCCAGG
>Ga0299913_10006260_pt1 | contig 10294 bp, 9 predicted proteins | sample RVTome_9_FD_201360 | JGI IMG/M metagenome (GOLD analysis project Ga0299913, IMG submission 201360) | Soil microbial communities from uranium-contaminated site in the Upper Colorado River Basin, Wyoming, United States - RVT155D38 (version 2) ... | reverse complement strand
CCGCTGAAGAACGCGGGGGTGTGAGCGATGCGCATCGTGGCCGACCGTGCGACGTGCGAGGGCCTCGGCATGTGCGAGGCGACCGCGCACGAGTACTTCGAGCTCGACGAGGAGGAGACCGTGCACGTGCTGGACGAGACCCCGGACGAGTCCCAGCGGGCCCACGTCCTGGCCGCGGTCAACGCCTGCCCGGTCTCCGCCCTGCGGCTGGAGGGATAGCGCCATGGCCACCACCCCGGAGCGCCTGGTCATCGTGGGCGCGTCCCTGGCCGGCCTCCGCGCCGCGGAGGCCGCCCGGGCCGCAGGCCACCAGGGCACGGTCACCCTCGTCGGGGCCGAGCCGCACCTGCCCTACGACCGGCCTCCGCTGTCCAAGGCGCTCCTCGAGCCGGGCGCCGCCAGCGAGGTCAGGCCCCTCAACGGCGCGGCCGACCTCGAGGCGGCCCCGGACGTCACCACCCTCCTCGGCACCCCGGCCTCCCGGCTCGACCCCGAGCGCCGCCTCGTGCACGTCGGCGACGACGCCGTCGAGTACGACGCACTCGTGGTCGCGACCGGGTCCCGGCCGGTGATGCTCCCGGACGCGGACGAGCTGGCCGGCGTACACGCCCTGCGCACGCACGAGGACGCCGTCGCCGTACGTCGGGGGCTCGACGCCGGGGCCCGGGTGGTCGTCATCGGCGGCGGGTTCATCGGCTCCGAAGTGGCCTCGGCGGCTCGCAAGCGCGGACTGACGGCCACGGTCGTCGAGCGCGAACCCGGCCTGCTGGCCCGCTCGCTCGGCCCGGAGCCGGGGGCGATCTGTGCCGGCCTCCACCGCGACGCCGGCACCGGCCTGCGCCTGGGCGTGGGCGTCGCCGGGCTCCACGGTGACGGCAGCGGCCGCGTGTGCGGCGTGGAGCTCGAGGACGGCAGCCTGCTCGATGCCGACCTCGTGGTCGTCGGCGTCGGCGTACGCCCCAACACGCAGTGGCTGGAGGACAGCGGCATCGCCCTGCACCAGGGCGACCGCGGCATCATCGGTACGCCGACGCTGGCCACGTCGCTGCCCGGCGTGTGGGCCGCGGGCGACGTCGTGCACTTCCCCAACCGGCTCTTCGACGGCGAGATCCAGCGCCTCGAGCACTGGACCAGCGCCGCCGAGCAGGGGGCGCTGGCCGCGCGCAACGCTCTGGGCCTGAACGCGCTGGGGGTGGCCGACGAGCAGGCCGAGCTGGCGACCGTGCCGTACTTCTGGTCCGACTGGTACGGCCACCGGCTGCAGTTCGTCGGCACCCCGAAGGCCGATGAGGTGCGGGTCGTGGGCCCGGCGGGTCCCGGTGCCCTGGTGCTCTACCGCCGCGGACCCCGGCTGGTCGGCACGTTCACCGTGAACCGCCCGCGGGAGATCATGAAGTTCCGCCGCCGCATCCTCGAGCCGGCGGGCTGGCTCGCCGCGCTGGCCGACGCCGAGGAGCGCGTGGCCGCCGCCGCCGCTGTCGGATAGTCCCCGACGTTCGGGCCCCGGCAGGTCGCTGGGAGCGGCCAGAACGTTGGGGACTATCCCGTCGAGTTCAGGGGCTGTCGGGGGCGTCGGCGTGGTGCACCTCGTAGTGCTGGAGGGCCACGCCGAGCTCGGCGCCCAGCTTGCCGACGGGGCGGCCGAGCAGGCCCTCGGCCTGGCCCAGCCGGTAGCGGATCGTGTTGCGGTGGACGCTGAGCTCGCGGGCCGACTCGTCCACGTTGCCCCCGTGGCGCAGGAACGTCGCGACCGTCTCGCGCAGCCGCGCGGCGGAGTCGTCCGGGCCGGCCAGGTCGCGCAGCACCCGGTGCATGAACCGGTCGACGCGCGGGCCGCACTCCAGGAGCGAGACCAGCTCCACGTCCTCGTAGCAGGTCAGGCCCGGAGCGCCGGAGCGGCCCGCGATCGCGTGGGCCGCCTGGGCCTCCTCGTGGGACGTCGCGAAGCCGGCGAACCCGGTCGCGGGGGAGCCGACGCCGACGCTGGCGCCGACCTTGCGGAGCGAGGGGAGCAGCGAGTCCAGCGCGCCGATGTCCGGCAGGTCGCGGGTCGCGACCCAGGCCCACAGCCGGCGGCCGCCGGGCTGCACGACGAGTGGCCGGGCGGTGCCGAGCGCGTGGGCGGCCTCCATGACGACCTGCTCCAGCAGCGCGAGGTCCTGGTGGGCGACCGCCGAGACCACGAGCGCCGTGTGGTGCACCGACAGCGGGTAGCCGCCGAGCTCGGCGGAGGTGCGGTTGACGTCGTCGAGCTGGCCCTCGAGGAGGGCGCGCACCACCTCGAAGCGCTGGGCCGCGGCGCTCGCGGCCAGCCGCTCGCGCTCGGCCTGGTAGAGCTCGATGGATGCCTCGATCGAGTGGTCGATCCACCGGGCCGCCCGGGTCCAGAAGTAGATGAGCACGGCGCTGTGGTCGGGCACCTGCGGCGGCACCTCCTCCACGACGCCGGTGGCGTAGGACCAGGACTCCTGCTGGGCCACCCGGTAGATCTTGATCAGCGTCTCCAGGGGCAGCTGGTGGACGGCGACCTCGACCGAGAGCCGCGCTCCCGCCTCGGGGAGCTGGTAGGCCGGCCGCGCCCTGGGGAACTCCTGCAGGAACGCCTGCCAGTGCTCGGCGACGGCCTCGTGCAGCTGCGCGGCGAGCTCCTCGTCGCGGGCCAGCTCCGGGATCTCCGCCTCGATCGCGGCCCGGGTGCGCGACACCCAGTGCTCGACCATCTCGGGACGCTTCTCGTGGTCGAGGAACGCCCGGATCCAGGCGTCGAGTCCCGCGGACTCCGGCGCGGCCGGGGAGGACGGGTCCGAGCTGCCGTGCGAGGTGGTCACCCGCCCAGTATGCCGCCGGGACGCCCGCACAGGCCTTTGTGCCGCGTGCACAAGCACCCCCGCTTCTTTGGAGGCCGTCACGAGGCGCCACGGGGGCCGCGGGTGGTCTGATGCCACGACGCACCGATGCGGACATCCCGTCCGGTGCCGAGACCGCGACAGAGGCCAGGTGAGGTGCATGGGGCAGCCAGCGACGGCGACCAGACGGTCGCTTCCCACGGGGATGACCGAGGAGCGCCGCCGCGTGGCCCGGGAGGCGCTCGAGTCGTCGATGCCGATGCGCACGCTCAGCGGGCTGGTCCCGACGGGGCGTTCCCCGCGGTCACGAACGCGCGTGGCCCGACGCCCTTCCAGCGCCGGAAGGCCTGCGAGAAGCTCGACACCTCGACGTACCCGAGCCGCCGCGCCACCTCCGTGACGGTGAGCCCACCCGAGACCAGCAGCTCCGCGGCGAGCTGCTCGCGCACCTCGTCGAGCAGGGCCCGGTAGGTCGTGCCCTCGTCGGCGAGCCGGCGCTGCAGCGTGCGCACCCCGAGCCCCAGGGTGTCGGCGGCGTCCTCGGCGTCGGGTGGGTCCGAGAGCCGGTCCACCAGCACGTCGCGCACCTGCCCGGACGTCCCGGCACGGGCACGCCGGCGCTGCAGCATCGCGCGGCACTGGTCGAGCGCGATGGCGGCGGCGTGCGCGTTGGCCTGCGGCATCGGCTCGTCGAGCGCGGACGCGTCGAACGCCACCAACGTCTCGTCGGCGTCCCAGGCGGGCTCGACACCCAGGATGTCGTGGTCCCGACGAGCTCGACCACGGGGAGGGCGGGGCGGTGGGAAGGTGAAGGTCACCCGGCGGGGCGCGAAGGTCGCGGAGAACGCCTCCCGCACCAGCGTCCGGATCGCGGCGGCCTCGCGCTCGACCACGAACCTGCGCACGGGAGCCGACAGCGGGCCGGCCGGCAGGTCGTCGGCGCTGATCACCAGCTGCATCTCGTCGCCCCGCTGGCGGGCCTCCACCCGCGCGAAGGCGAAGGTGAGCTCGGTGTAGCGCAGCGCGACGTCGACGGCGCTGCGGGGTGTCGGGCTGCTGAGCAGCATGAACCCCCAGAGGCCGTACGCCGTCAGGTGGTAGCGGGTGCCCGCGACCAGGCCGAGTCCGCTGTCGTCCCCAACCGCGTCCACGAGGTGGGCGATCACGTCGAGCTCCTGGCGTGCGCTCACCTCGGTGGCCGGGTCCTCGAGATCCGCGAGCCGCAGTCCGGTGCCGCGCAGCAGGGTGCTCGCCGCGACGCCCTCCTCCTCGCCGAGCCTGGTCAGCAGCAGCGCGCTGACCGCGCTCCGCGGGTGGTCCCAGACCGGACGGCTCCCGGGGCGTTGACTCTGCATGTGTCGCAATCTAGTAACTACGTGTCGCTGCGTCACCTCCCGCGGTGGTCGCTCCTCCGGCAGTGTGGTCTCCACAAGCAGAGACGTGGTCTCGACAGGCTCGACCACCGGGTCGGACAGGGAGTGGACATGAGGATCGCCGTGATCGGCGCGGGCTTCGGTGGCCTGGCCGCCGCCATCGAGCTCAAGAAGGCCGGCTTCGACGACATCCTCGTGCTCGAGAAGGGTGACGACGTCGGGGGCGTGTGGCGCGAGAACACCTACCCCGGCGCCGCGTGCGACGTGCCGTCGCCGTTCTACTCCTACTCGTTCGAGCCCAACCCGCGCTGGCCGCACCGGTTCTCCCGGCAGCCGGCGATCCTCGACTACGTCCGCGACGTCGCCGACAAGTACGACGTCCGCCGCCACGTCCGCTTCGGCGTCGAGGTGCTGGGTGCGAGGTACGACGACGACGCGGGCACCTGGACGGTCGAGCTCAGTGACGGCGAGCCGATCGAGGTCGACGTACTCGTCCCGGCGGTCGGCCAGCTGTCGCGGCCGGCCTACGCGAACATCCCCGGCCGCGAGGACTTCGCCGGCGCGTCGTTCCACTCCGCGACCTGGGACCACGACGTCGACGTCACCGGCAAGCGGGTCGCCGTTATCGGCACCGGGGCCAGTGCGATCCAGTTCGTGCCCGAGCTGCAGCCGCAGGTCGCGCGGATGACGGTCTTCCAGCGCTCGTCGCCCTACATCATCCCGCGGCCCGACCGGGCGTTCTCCCCGCTGCACCACAAGGTCTTCGAGAGGGCGCCGGTGACCGAGCTCGTCGAGCGCGGCACCTGGTACGGCGTCGTGGAGGCGCTGAGCGTCGCCTGGGTCTACTCCCGTCCGCTGGCCCGCGCGGTCAAGGCGGTGTCGCGCGCCCACATGAAGCGGCAGACGAGGCGGAAGCCCGGCCTCTTCGAGAAGGTCTGGCCGGACTACCCGGTCGGCTGCAAGCGGATCCTCTTCTCCAACAACTACCTGCCCGCGCTCGCCGAGCCCAACGTCGACCTCGAGACCACGCCGATCGAGCGCATCACCGAGAGCGGCGTCGTGACCAGCGACGGGGTCGAGCACCCGGCCGACGTCCTCATCTGGGGCACGGGGTTCAAGGCCACCGAGTTCCTCGCGCCGATGACCATCACCGGCAGCGGTGGTCGCGACCTCCAGGAGGAGTGGGCCGAGGGCGCCCACGCCTACTACGGCATGACCGTGCCCGACTTCCCCAACCTGCTGATGATGTACGGCCCCAACACCAACACCGGCGGCGGCTCGATCATCTACTTCCTCGAGGCCCAGGCCCGCTACCTGGCGGACTACGTCTCCCACATCGCGAAGACCGGGCGCCCGCAGCAGGTGCGTCGCGAGGTCGAGCAGGCCCACGACGAGCACGTGCAGGGCAGGCTGTCGGACAGCGTGTGGAGCCAGTGCAGCTCCTGGTACCGCACCGAGAGCGGCCGGATCACCACCAACTGGCCGCTGCTGGGCATCGAGTACAAGGCGAAGGCGAAGTTCGACCCGGCCCACTACGAGCCGGCGACCCAGAAGGTGGGCGCATGAGCAAGCGTGACTACGACGTGGTCGTCGTCGGCTCCGGCTTCGGCGGGAGCGTGACCGCACTGCGGCTGACGGAGAAGGGCTACCGGGTCGGCGTGCTCGAGGCCGGCCGCCGCTGGGAGGCCGACGACATCCCGAAGAGCAACTGGGACGTGCGCAACTCGATCTGGGCGCCCCGGCTCGGGATGACCGGCCCGCAGCGGATCAGCGTGCTCGGCACGTGCCTGGTCTTCAGCGGCTCCGGCGTCGGCGGCGGCTCCCTGATCTACGGCAACACGCTCTACGAGCCGCTGCCGGACTTCTACCAGGACCCGGCCTGGGCGCACATCACGGACTGGAAGGACGAGCTGGCGCCGTACTACGACCAGGCGCAGCGGATGCTCGGCGTCGTCGACAACCCGCGCACGGGTCCGAAGGACGACGTGCTGCTCGAGGTCGCCCGCGACCGTGGCGTCGCCGACACCTTCCACCACACGCGCGTGGGGGTCTTCTTCAACGAGGACCAGCCCGGCGTCGAGGTGCCCGACCCGTACTTCGGCGGCGCGGGTCCGAGCCGCAGGGGCTGCATCCACTGCTCCGAGTGCTTCACCGGCTGCCGGCACAACGCGAAGAACACCACGACCACCAACTACCTCCACCTCGCCGAGGCGAAGGGCGCCGAGGTCCATCCGCTCACCACGGTCACCGCCGTGCGCGACGACGGGCAGGGCGGGTACGTCGTCGACACGCAGCGGTCCAACGGCAGGCTGCGGAAGCGTCGGCGCACCTTCTCGTGCGAGCAGGTGGTCTTCGCGGCCGCCGCGCTCGGCACCCAGAAGCTGCTCCACACGCTCAAGGAGGACGGCACGCTGCCGGGCCTCTCGGACCGGCTCGGCGAGCTGACCCGCAGCAACTCCGAGGCGATCATCGGGGTGACGAGCAGGTCGCGCGACGACTTCGCGCAGGGCGTCGCGATCACCTCGTCGATCCACCCGGAGCCGCAGACCCACGTCGAGGTCTGCACCTACGGCAAGGGCCAGAACGCGATGTTCGCCCAGACCGTGCCGATGGTCGACGGGGGAGCGTTCCGGTTCCTCCGGCTGCTGCTCTTCCTGCTGATGCACCCCCTGCAGAGCCTGCGCGCGCTGAGCGTCCGCGGTGCCTCCGAGCGGTCGGTGATCATCCTCGTGATGCAGTCGCTCGACAACTCGCTGACGTCGTACCTCCGCCGCGGCAGGCTGGTGACCAAGCAGGGCAGCGGGCCGCCCAACCCCGACTGGATCCCGCTCGCGCACGAGATCGCCCGGGAGTACGCCGTCAAGGCCGACGGCATCCCCGGCAACGTGGCGACCGACATCGTCAACATCCCCGCGACCGCCCACTACATCGGCGGCTGCACGATCGGGGACTCGCCGGAGACCGGTGTCGTCGACCCGTGGCAGCGGATCTACGGCCACCCCGGGCTGCACGTCGCCGACGGCAGCGCGATCACCGCCAACCTCGGCGTGAACCCGTCGCTGACGATCACCGCCCAGGCCGAGCGCGCGATGGCGTTCTGGCCCAACAGGGGCGAGGCCGACGCGCGGCCGCCGCTGGGGTCGCCGTACCAGCGGATCGCGCCGGTCGCCCCGCGCGACCCGGCCGTGCCCGCCCACGCCCCCGGCGCCCTCCGCCTGCCCGCCTGACCCGCCCGACCCCGACGAGAGGACACCCATGTCGTACGCCGACCGGCTCGCTGCGCTCGAGCCCGCGTGCTCCCTGGACGACGCCCTTGCCCTGTACGACGACCTCCCGGCCGTGCTGTCGGCCGACGTGCTCGGCCCGTGGAAGGGACGCGAGCTGCGCACCGGCCACCCGATGGACGGGCTGCTCGAGGCGAGCGGCTGGTGGGGCAAGCGCTTCGACTCGGTCGACGCCGTGCACCCGCTGCTGTTCTCCGACCCGACGGGGGACGTCTTCGCGGTCGACCCGCGGAAGGTGCCGCTCGGGATGGCCGACAAGGTGTCGGCCGCGGCGGTCGAGCGCGGCCGCAGGCTGATGCCGGTGCTGCGCCACGTCGTGGGGACGACGAAGCCGCGGGCACGCCTGCGTGATGTGTCGCACCGAGGCGTGGTGAGTGCCGCGATGGTCTACGACCACCTGCCGATCATCGACCACTTCCGTGCGGTCGACGACCACACGCTGATGGGTGTGATGGACCAGCGCGGCGCCCCGCCGTACGTGTTCCTGCTCGCGCGCGGCTGACAGCCCGACCCCCTCACCGGCGCCCGGGCCGGTGGCCCGGGCTGTCAGGATCTCCTCCATGGAGGTCTCGGAAACGCGCACCGACGCGTCGGTCTGGAGGGCGCCGGGGATGCCGGCGCTGCTGTCGGCGACGGCGGCCGGGTTCTCGGGGTTCGCCGTGATGCTGCCGGTCGCGCCGCTCTGGGTGGTGCACGGGGGAGCCGGGTCGGGCGGAGCCGGTGCGGTCAACGGGATGCTGATGCTGTTCACGGTGCTCACCCAGCCGTTCGTGCCGCGGGCGCTCCGGAGGTTCGGCTGGGGCCCGGTGATGGTCGCGGGCATGCTGCTCCTCGGCCTCCCGTCGCTGACGCACCTGGTGACCGACGACCTCGGTGCCGTGCTGGGCCTCTCGGCGGTGCGCGGACTCGGCTTCGGCGTGATCACCGTGGTCGGCAGCGCCGCGGTCGCCGAGCTCGTGGAGCCGGCGAGACGCGGAGCCGCGATCGGCGCCTACGGGCTCGCGATCGCGGGCCCGCACCTGCTCCTGCTGCCGGCCGGGCCGTGGCTGGCGGAGCAGGTCGGCTTCTGGGTGGTGTTCGCGCTCGGCACGCTGCCGGTGCTCGGCTGCCTCCCGGCGCTCGCCCTCGGCCGTCACCTCTCCGCACCGGGCGGCGACGAGGACGGGCCGCCGGAGCGCAGGGGCCCGGTGGTGGCGCGGCTGCTGCGGCCAATGGCGCTGCTGCTCGGCGCCACGGTCGCCGGTGGAGCGCTGCTCACCTTCGCGCCGCAGATGGTGGACGAGGCGGCCCTCGCCACCGGCGGCCTGCTCGTGCTGACCGCGGCTGCCGCACTCGCCCGGTGGCAGATCGGGGGTCTCGCCGACCGCCACGGCGCGCAGCTGTTCCTCTGGCCGCTGGTCGTGCTGACGGTCCTCGGGCTGGGGCTCACGGCGTACGCCGTCGGGGCGAGCTCGGTGACCCAGTCCGTCACGTTCCTGGTGGGCACGGCCGTCGTCGGCGCCTGCTACGGCGCGCTCCAGAACCTGACCCTGGTGCTGTCCTTCCACGCCGTCGAGCGCCGCGACTACGGGGTGGCCAGTGCGGTGTGGAACATCGGCTTCGACGCCGGCACCGGGCTCGGCGCCGTGGTGGTCGGGGCCGTCGCCGCGGGCTTCTCGTTCTCCACCGCACTGCTCGTGGCCGCCGGCTTCTCGCTGGCCACGCTGCCGCTCGCGCTGTTCCGGCCGCGCTGACCGGGTCCCCACCCGGGGTGAGCCGCTCGTGCGGGCCTAGTCTCGGCGCATGGTGGCGCGCTTCGAGGAACTCGACTGGCAGGAGACCCCGATGGGGGAGATCAGCCTGCGCCGGCGCTACGACCTCGTGGCGAGGACGGACGTCTACGAGGTGCGGCTCGGCGACGAGTACCTCATGTCCAGCCTGTTCACCGCCTCCGAGCGGGCCCTGGCCGACCTCGGCCTCGCGCGGCTCGACCGCGACCGCGACCGGCTGACGGTCATGGTCGGTGGCCTCGGCCTGGGCTACACCGCCGTCCAGGCGCTGGCCGACCCGCGCGTCGCCGAGCTGACCGTCGTGGAGTACTCCCGGCCGGTGCTCGACTGGCACCGCCGTGAGCTGCTGCCGGACGCGAAGGGGCTGGCCACGGACCCGCGCTGCCGCCTGGTCGAGGACGACTTCTTCCGCCGGGTGTCCGAGGAGCCGGAGGAGCGCTACGACGCGATCCTGCTCGACATCGACCACACGCCCGACCACACGCTGCACCCGAGCCACGCGCCGTTCTACAGCGTGGCGGGACTGCGGGCGATGGCACGGCACCTGACCGACGGGGGCGTCTTCGGGCTGTGGTCGGACGACCCGCCGGACGCTGGGTTCGAGGCGCTGCTCGGGCAGGTGTTCGCCGAGGTGTCGTCGCACCCGGTCGCGTTCGCCAACCCGGTCACGGGCGGCGAGTCGAGCTGCACGGTCTACGTCGCGGGGTCGTGAGGCCGATCGGCCTGCCGACGCCATCGCCCGGCCGACGTTCTCGGGCGATGGCTCCGATCGGCAGGATCGCGGGAGTGGCGGCGGTTCAGCAGGACCGCACCATCCCGCCGTCGCACCGCAGCTGCTCGCCGGTGAGGTAGGACGCGGGGCCGCTCGCGAGGAAGACGACAGCTGCCGCGAACTCCTCGGGAGTCCCGTAGCGGCCCGCCGGGATCGCCGCCTCGGAGGCGACGCGCACGGTCTCGACGTCACGCCCGGTCCGTTCGGCCGCGGCACGGTCCAGGGCAGCCACACGGCCGGTGTCGATGCG
>Ga0299913_10006259_pt1 | contig 10295 bp, 9 predicted proteins | sample RVTome_9_FD_201360 | JGI IMG/M metagenome (GOLD analysis project Ga0299913, IMG submission 201360) | Soil microbial communities from uranium-contaminated site in the Upper Colorado River Basin, Wyoming, United States - RVT155D38 (version 2) ... | reverse complement strand
GGCGGCATTTACGAGAAATCCTGGGGGAGTGATGACCGGTGCAAACAGCATGAAGTTGACGACGCCACCGCCGACGATCTGTGCGATCAGGAAAACGCCAATCAGGCGACCGATGCTTCTTTGTTCTGTCACCGTGAGCTCCTGTGTCACCTGCGATCGCGCGCAGCGGGTGTCTACAGCAGGTCCGCACTGTGGCTCGCTTCCCACTGCTGATACCAGTCCGGTGCGACCAGTGACGATCGGGCTGGAGCGAGACACGATGCGGCGGGATGGACGGCGACTCGCTTCGCATCTGCGCGGCGACCGCCGCTTCTGACCTACGTCCTTCGTCCTTCGTCATCGATCCTTCCTGCCGTTGCGGCTCGATCCTTCTCAACCGTCGTTCGTCGCACGCCCACGACGGCAATCTCCTGCCACGTCTATAGTGATGCCATGAACGCCACCTCCGTTTCTGCAGGACCACGGACCACGCCCTCCCTCTGGAGCTGGCGCCGCATTCGCGTCACGGTCGGCATATCGGCGGCAGTCGGCCTCGTGGCCAGCGTCGCGTACACGATACCGACGATCATCGTCATCAGCCGCTTCGTGCTGGTCGGTCTGATCGCGATGCTGGTCTTCGGCCTGTTCGAGCGCTGGCCGGAACGAACGCCTGCGCGTGTGCCGCGCTGGGCGTTGCAACTGGTCGGCGTCTTCCTTTCGATACCCTTCGGTGCCTGGCTCGCCTACTGGGTGACGACCGGAGGCCACCCGGATATTGCACAGAACCCGGATCGGCTCTCGGGCTACGGGATCCTGACCTTTCTGGGCGTGCTGTTCGCGCCGTGGGTTGCACTCGGCGCTATGGTCCGCCAGCGCGATGCGTTCGCGCGGCATCAGGCGCTGGCCTTCGAACTGGAGCGCAGTGAGCTCGAGCGCAAGGCATTGGACGCGCGACTGCGGCTGTTGCAGGCCCAGGTGGCACCCCATTTCCTGTTCAATACGCTCGCCAACGTTCAGGCGCTCGTGGATTCGGACTCACCGCAGGCCTCGCGAGTATTGCAGAGTCTGATCGCCTATCTGCGTGCGGCTGTGCCCCGCTTGCATGAGCGGGCGACGACACTGGGCCACGAGCTTGAACTCGTGCGAGCCTATCTCGATGTGATGCAGATGCGCATGCCGGACCGATTGCAGTTCGCATTGCGAATCGATCCGGACGCGAAGGACCTGCAATGCCCGCCGATGACGTTGCTGACGCTCGTCGAAAACGCGATTCGCCACGGCATCGATCCGAGCGAGGAAGGTGGACGCATCGATGTCGACGTACGACTGCGCGACGATCGTTGCCGCGTCAGCGTCAGCGATACCGGCGTCGGTCTGCAGCCCACGGGCGCGGGATTGGGTACGGGCCTGTCGACCCTGCGCGAGCGCCTGCAGCTCGCCTTTGGCGGAGAGGCTCACCTGCGCCTGCTCGAAGTCGAGCCACACGGCGTGTGTGCCGAACTCGATTTTCCGGCGAAGCGGGAATCCGCATGACACCGCGGCGTCCCACCGCTTTGATCGCGGACGACGAACCCCTGCTGCGCGACGCGCTCGAACGGATGCTGTCCGAGACCTGGCCGGAGCTGGTCGTGGTGGCTCGAGCACGCAACGGTCGGGAAGCGGTGCAGCAGTTCGAGTCAGAGAAGCCCGACGTGTGCTTCCTCGACGTGCAGATGCCGGGTATTACGGGTGTCGAGGCTGCACGCAGGATCGGGAGGCGCGCGCATCTCGTCTTCGTGACGGCTTACGACCAATACGCCGTGCAGGCCTTTGCGCAGGGTGTGCTCGATTACCTCGTCAAGCCGGTGGAGCCGGCTCGTCTCGCTGAGACGGTCTCGCGCCTCAAGGAGCGGCTGCAGGCAGCGCAGCCCGCACTCAACACGGAGGCGTTGCTGCAGCAACTCGCGGCACAACTCCAGCAGAATGCAGCACCAGCGACGTTGCGATGGATCCGCGCGTCGGTCGGCCCGACGGTGCGCCTGATTCCAGTGGAGGACATCGATTTCCTGCGCTCCGAGGAGAAGTACACGCTGATCGCGTGGCGCGACGATGCCGGCGAGCCGCGCGAGGCCGTGATTCGCACACCGCTCAAGGAACTCGTGACGCAACTCGATCCCGCCCAGTTCGCGCAGGTGCATCGCTCGGTCGTCGTGAATCTGAGCTCGGTGGCACACGTGACGCGCGGTCTCAATGAAACCGCGACCATCCACCTCAAAGGCCGTGCCGAAGAACTGCCCGTGAGCCGGAGTCACCTGCATCTGTTCCGGCAGATGTGATCGCCCCTGCCTCGTCGAGGTGAGGCCGTATGACCCACACGCATTCAGCGACCCGGTCGTGATCGCGCGGGGTGACTCTGCAATACGGAGCCCATTACATAGATGCCGCACTCCACGGCGCGGCCTGCTCGCGAGCGGCGCTGCCATGCAATTTCTTCTACCGAAATCAATGGCTTGGAAAGCCTGAGTGCTTCGAGTCCTCCGTCGCGTTGGATTCGTCGCGAGCCAACGTGTTCGTTTGGCAGCGAACCTTGCGCAGAACCCGCTGAGGGACGATTATCGCGCGTGCCCGCATCGTCGATCGCGGGCGGTCATGGATGACCTGGCGATAACCAGGAACTCTGATAGAGGGGGAGATCATGACCAAAGTGATCGTGACCGCACAGGTCAAGAACGTCGACGCCTGGGAGAAGGCCTTCCGCACTCACGGCGAACTCTTCAGAAGTCAGGGACAGACGGCAAGCCCGATCCAGTACGGCACGAAGGAAGGGAGTGAAGTCGCCGTGTGCTCGGAGATTGAGGACCTCGATGCTTACAGGAAGTCCCTCGAATCTCCGGAAATGATCGCAACCATGGAGCAGGATGGTGTCAAGCGCGACACCTTGAAGGTCTTCGTGCTGGACAAGGACGTCCGGTTCTGAGTCCACCAATCTGGTTTCGACTGTCGGCTGACGACCGAGACTCGGTCGGAGGCCGGCAGTCATCCAGACGCCTGCCGCAGCACGCGACATCGCGACGGACAGCCCACTCGTTCCGTTCTGCGCCTGAAGTACGATGCCGTAGACGCATCGTGGCGTTCGGTTGCGCACTTACTACATCGAAACGCAGATCGGAACTTCGCGAGTGATCGTTCATCTCATCGACGGCACGTACGAGCTCTTCCGTCACTTCTATGGACTGCGACGCTTCAACAAGGGCAAGGACAAGCCGTTCGGTGCAGTGATCGGCGTGCTGAACGGCGTGCTGCAGATGATCGAAGACGGCGCCAGGCATCTCGGTGTGGCGACCGATCACGTGATCGAGTCGTTCCGCAACGATCTGTGGTCGGGGTACAAGACCGGCGAAGGCATTGAGCCAGCGCTGCTCGCCCAGTTTCATCCACTCGAAGACACGCTCGCCGCGATGGGTGTCGCGGTGTGGCCGATGGTTGAACTGGAGGCGGATGATGCGCTCGCTTCGGCCGCCCGTATCGCGGCGGCGGATCCACGGGTGCAGAAAGTCAGTATCTGGACGCCGGACAAGGATCTCGCGCAATGCGTCAGCGGCGACCGGGTCGTCCAGGTCGACCGCAGATCGAAAACGATTCGGGACGCCGCGGGTGTCCGCAAAAAATTCGGCGTCGACCCCGAGTTCATTCCTGACTACCTCGCGCTCGTGGGCGACACTGCAGATGGCTACCCCGGCATCGAAGGCATTGGGCCCGTGAGCGCGGCTCGCCTGATCAACCGCCATGGACACATCGAGGCCTTTCCGCCCGAGGTGCTCGGCGAACGGCGTGAGCTTGCGCTCCTGTTCAAGAATCTCGCGACGCTGAGGACGGACGCCGACGTCTTCACCCAGACCGGCGAGCTCGAGTGGCGCGGACCGAGCGATGCCTTCGGCACGCAAGCCACGATGCTGGGAAGTGAGCGATTACTCGCTCGTGCCGTGCAGGCAGCGGAGCGGTGAGGAACCCCGGTCTCGAGGATGCGTCAGATGGCGATTGTTCCACCCATTCCCGCACGCGCAAGTGAGAACGGTTTCGAAAACGCTCCCGCGGGAATGTGCCGCCGCAGATCTGGCAGCTCGTTTCACAAGATTCTCCGACGCGCGGTCGAACCATCCCTGGATTATCGCGCGCGATAGCCCGGACCCTTGACGAAGCGACCCGGCTTCGCGCCCGTGTGCTCCCCGTCTTTCAGAACCTGCACACCGTTCACGAACACATCGCGCACGCCCGTCGCGAACTTATGCGGTTCGGCGTAGGTCGCATGGTCCTGGATCGTCGCCGGATCGAAGACGATGATGTCGGCATGGTTTCCTGCCTTGAGCCGTCCCCGGTCGGTGATGCGCAACGTGTCAGCGGACAGGCTCGTCAGGCGCCTGACCGCTTCGCCGACCGAGATCACCTTCTCCTCACGCACGTACTTTGCAAACAAGCGCGCAAAATTGCCGTAGGCGCGGGGATGTGGGTTCGACAAGAGAAAGACTCCGGTGGGCGAGTAGGCGCCACCGTCGGAACCGAACATCGTCCAGGGCCACGCGATGTTGCGGCGAATGTTCTCCTCCGACATCAGGAAGTAGGCCGCCCCGACGCGACTCTGGTCCTCGATCACGAGATCGATCATCGTCTCTTCCGGCGACGTGCCACGCATCTTTGCGACTGCACCCACGGTCTTGCCGGTCAGCGGCTTGAGCTTCGCATTCTTGAACGCGATCAGGAACACGCGCTGCGGATCTGAGCCGGTGAGACTGTAGAGGCTCTCCCAGTCGCCCTGCGGCTCACGAATCTCCTCGACGACCCGCGCGCGGATGACGGGGTCCCTCATGCGCTCGAACCAGGCTTCGGGGCCACCTTCCTGCACCCATGGCGGCATCGAGGCGTCGAGCCCGGTCGCGCCGGCGGTGTACGTGTAGATGTCGGCGGAGATCTCGAGACCCTCTGCGCGCGCGGCATTGATCTTGTTGAGACCCGCGACGGACTTGCGCCAGTTGCGCTCACCTGCCGGTTTCATGTGATAGACGTGTGCCCAGGTCCGAGCATCACGCGCAATCGCGATCAGCTCGTCGAGCGCCTCGAAGTAATCGTCGCCTTCCGAGCGAATGTGCGAGATGTAGCCGCCGCCTGATTCGGCAGCAGCCTTCGTGAGCGCGGTGAGTTCAGCCGTCTTCGCGTACGTTGCAGGTGCATAGATCAGCGAGGAGCCGACGCCTAGCGCACCCTCACGCATCGCGGCACGGACGAGTTCCTGCATGCGTGCGAGCTCAGCAGCTGTCGGTGCACGGTCCTCATACCCGAGCTCATGCACCCGTACGGTCGTCGCGCCGACGAAGGACGCGACGTTGGGCGAGATGCCCCGCCGCTCGAGATAGGACAGATACTCGCCGAGGGTCGTCCATGCGATGTCGTACTTGATGTCGCTCTGCAGGCGGACCATCTCGGCCTTCATCGCGTCCGTCAGCGGACCCATGGACTCGCCCTCGCCCATGACCTCGAGTGTGACGCCCTGGCGGAGGTCGCTTTCGCCGCGACCATCCTCGATCAGCGACTCCGTCGCCCACGACAGCATGTTGATGAAGCCGGGTGCTACGGCGAGTCCAGTGGCATCGAGCATGGTTCGGGCCTCGGCCGTCGCGAGATCACCGACGGCCGCGATCCGGTCGCCTGTCACGGCGACGTCGGCGGTGACCGCCTCTCCCCTTTCGCCGTCATACACCCTGCCGCCGCGGATGATCAGGTCATAGCCGTCGGCGAGCGACGGCGAAATGCAGACGGCGAACTCGAGCAGCGCAAGCACTGCGGCCGTCAGGAAGACTCTTCGGTTCATGCCGCGCTCCCGCGATGGTTCTCCGGCGATCATGCCAGACGAACGTTCGGCTTCAAGCCATCCCGAATCCTGATTTTCATCGAGCGACCGAAGAGCAAGGCGCCGCTCGCAGACGCGCGTGAGGATTCGCTACACGGCGGGTCCGCAAGGCTGCAGCGACTACCCGCATGTGCGTCGCCTATCACCGACAGCTGAGTAAATGTCATCCCTATCGCGTGCAGAAATCAGCTGAAACGCCCTGCATATCCGTTGACTCCCGATCGCGCTCAGCTACCGTGAGCGTCATTGCGGTGCGTGCAAGGTCAGCGAGCGATGACGACATCGATGCAGAAGCGGTTTCTCGTAGCGTCGGACTTCGACCAGACACTGAGCTTCAACGACTCCGGTCACGTGCTGGCCGAACTGCTCGGTGTAACGCAGTTCGCAGCCAAGGTATCCGGCCTCGCGGCGAGCAACCTCGTCCAGCAGGGCGGCGAACTCGCGTACCTGATCCGCCACGACCCGGAGTTCCGCGGCGTACGACGCGAACATCTCGTCGAGACCGGGCGCCGCGTCCGGCTGAAGAGCGCCATATCGCAGCTCGTCGAGTTCCTGGGTCACGGCGTCGACGACTGCCGTTTCGAATTCAACGTGATTTCCGCGGCACCGCGTGAGGTCGTGGTTGCGGCGCTCCAGGGCATTGTCGCACCCGAATGCATCTACGGGACCGAGTTCGACTACGACGATTCGGGCGAAGTGCAGGCGATACGCCGTGTGCCGGCCGGCTACGGCAAGGTCGCCGTGCTCGAAGAGCTTGCCGTCCGTGCCGGCATCGCACGCGACCGGATCATTTACATCGGGGATGGCAGCTCCGACGTGCACGTGATGCTGCACGTCAACAATCACGACGGCTTCACGATCGCCGTGTCCGAGAACCGTCAGCTCGCACAAATCGCGCGCGCAACCGTGCTGAGTGACAACGCGTTCAGCGTGATGATGCCCGCCCTCGATCAGGTGCTCGGCATGCGACCCGGCCGGATCCGGACGTTACTCGAAGCGCACGGACTGACACTCGACGGCTGGGAGAAGGCGCGCATGGATCGCGTCACGATCGGCGAGCCGACGGCGCAGGCCGTTGCATGATCGAGTTGCTGGGCTGGCTCGCGACGGCGGTGTTCGTGGGTTCGTATTTCTGCTCGAACGTCACGGCGCTGCGCGCGCTGCAGATGGCCGGCGCGATCCTCTGGGTAATCTACGGCGCAATCATCGACGCGCTGCCGGTCGTCGCGGCAAACCTGCTCGTTCTTATGGCGGCCGCATCGACGAGCCTTCGCTTCCGGCGATCGCAGTAACCTCGGCAGCGCCCGCCCCCCATCGAGTGCGGTCGACGTCGTGGACTTCAGCGCTCGACCTGGAGCCTGCAGCCTCGCGCAGCGGATAGCGGATTGCGGATGGCCGGAACACGCGTCAGGCTTCCGACCTCTTGCCACAGACTGCAGACTACGGACCACGGACTCGGACGCCGCGTCAGCGCCTCTCACCTCCAGCCTACAGCCTCGCTTAGATCAGCGCGGGAAGCGGTGCCGCGAGATGACGTAGGACTCGTTCAGGAACCACAGCTTGCCGTGACGCTGCAGCACCTCCCGGGTCGCATTCAGATAGCGCAGGTCGCTCATGACCTGCTCGAGCCGCTGATCCTCGATCTGGGCCACGTAAATTGCATCGTTCCACGCGGCGAGCAGCGTCGAGGTGCCGATCGAGGAGGAGACTTCGGAAGGCAACGTGTGCATCTCGTAACGAAAGATCGAGCGTTGATCCGAATAGGCGCTGAAGTTGAGTCCGCGCGCCTCCGGCCCGAGCGCATGTCGCGTCGCCTTCAGCAGTTCGTGCCGGTCCATCGTGAACGGATTCTCGCCGGGCCAGACGCGCTGAACGATCTCGAGACCGGGGTCACCTCCGTGTGAGTGAATCCCGATCAGGCGTCCACCCGGGCCGAGCGCACGTGCAAGCGGGGCGACGACTTTCGATGCCTTGAACTCCGTCGGCGAGCGCGCCCGGTACGGCTGCGATGCGATGACGAGATCGAAGTCTGCACGCACGGCGCCTTGCTGTGGCTTGACGCTCTCGAGGAGCAGCTTGTGATCCTCGCGATACAGCACGAGCACGACCGGTCGCTCATAGAGCGGATTTCCGGTCGTCGGACTGATCCTCGCGGTCCAGTTCGCCGACAGGAACGGCGCGAGCTGCCCGATCTGGCGGTCGAATTCCGCAGCGGTCGTACCTTTCAGCGCAACTTCATGCCAGACGAGTCCGCTCGCAGCGGCGAGCGTATTGGGCCGCAGCCACGGTGCTTCCGCGTAGTGCATGTTCGTCATGACCAGCACCGTCGCGGGATGCTCGTGAAAGCGGTCGGGCATTCTGTCGAGCGCGAGCCTGACGTCCTCGAGGCTGATCTCCTTACCGACGATGTAGAAGGGCACGGTCGGCATGCGGTCGTGCATCGACCGCATGACACGTGTGAGCACCGTCCCGTCGCCGACACCGGCGTCGAACACGCGCATCGCGGGCGCGTGCGGTTTCAACTGCGCGAGCTCCATTTCGATCCGCTGCGCAACGACCTGCTTCTCGGTGCAGGTGTTCACGAACAGCAGATACTTCTGCCGGTTGTCATAGAAGCGGAAATGCGCCTGCGGCGTGTGATCCTCGGCCACCTCGGAACTCGGCAACTCCAGCCTCGGCGTGGCCGTGTGGGCAAGCGTCAAGGTCGCGGTCCCCCGTGTAACGGCGTCGAAGTTGACGGCGCCAGGCCTCGATGCCAGACGGCCCGTGGTGGGCGCGCCGTCGATCCCCGAGGACGGCTCGTGATTCATGAACGCGCGCACGCGTCGCACGGTATGCGTCGTGATGCCGCCTCCGAAGCGTAAGCGCGTGACGAACTTGCCGTCATTCACGGCCCTGCGGCCGAACGTGCTCTCTGCAATCCCACGTCGGCGACAGAACGCCGCGATCTCATGCAGCAGCTGTTCGTTATCCGGTCGATGGCGCCGTCGGGAGGCACCTGCCGTCTTGGTCGTCATCTGCTGGTTGCTCTTCCCCGGGGCGCCTGCGTGGCTACTGCTCAAGGACCATGCGTCGCGTAGTCGGGTCGACGCCACATATACCGCCACAGCGTCCCACTTTCAACGGTGGGCAAAGTAGTGGGACACATCCCACAAGTTGGGCTGCTACCGTGCGTTCGTACGATCAGCGTCCTCAGCGCGGACGAGTCCGCCGGCATCCTGCCGTCAAGGAGCGCAGAGCCATGCCCCACCGTGATCAGAATGCTGTGACCGCGACCGCACAACCCGCGGTGAGCTCATGGGCACCGGCCCGGATCGTTCCTGAGCCTGGCGGGGATCACATCGAAGAGATTCTCGAAGCCGCGGGCTTTGACGTTCCGGGTCTGTGTCTGCTCGTCATTACCTTTGACGCTCGCGTCACGCTGGCTGAATCGCTCCAGCAGCGGGTGATCTACGTCGTCCCGCCCGCCCGACTGGCCGCGCCTGAGGGACGCTCGCAGCAGACGGGATCGGAGGCCGGCGGCCTGCCGATGTCGGACGGTGCCTTCGACCTCGTGCTCGGCTATCGGCTCGTGAGGCCGGGCTTCGACGTGACACCCCTACTGCGCGAAGCACTGCGCGTCGCGCGGCATGACGGTTCCATCGTGCTGGTCACGGACCCGAGGGATTTCCAATCGGCACCGCTGCCGCCTGCCGGCCCGGTCTACCTTGCACAGCGCGCGCTCGCAGCAGCGGGCCTGGCGAACGCGCGGTTCAGTCAGCACGGTGCGCACTCGGTGGCAGTGATTCGCCGACGCGACGCGCGGTGAGGGAGGTTGGTCAGCCTGACCGCACGCGCTGCGCGCCGACGTCGAAGACGCCAGAGGCTTGAGACCTGTCTGCTCTCGCCTAAGGTCCAGGCCGCCGTTGCTGCGTTTCGCGGACGGGATCTCGATCGGCAGACGTGGTGGCCTGCAGATCCGGCACGGCTTCCCGGCGTCAGAGCCGATCGCGATGTCGAGAAATGCAGGACATGACTCGACGTTCCGGTAGAGCGAGCGCGAGGGGGACTGGGCAGATCGTGCAGCTCACGTGCGACACAGAAGCCTCTCGAGGACGGTGCGCACGCGACTGACCGATGCAGGCGCGTCATCCACCTGGCGCCACGCGATGAACCCGTCCGGCCTGATCAGCACGCATCCCGAACGCGTGAGCCCATAGGCACGAGGGAATTCACCGGTTGGATCCTCGAGTCCACTGGCGCCGATCTGATAGACGGACAACCCGACCCCGACCTGCCTGGAAGCGTCGTGCGCAATGTCGCACCACTTTCCGGCGCCTTCCGCAGCGAGCAGCGTGAAGTTGCGTTCGACGAGATCGAGTGTCGAGATCTGCCGGCCATCTCGCTCCAGCCAGTAATGGGGTGCGCGCGTGCCGGGCAGGCCCCTCGATTCCCG
>Ga0299913_10006258_pt1 | contig 10295 bp, 12 predicted proteins | sample RVTome_9_FD_201360 | JGI IMG/M metagenome (GOLD analysis project Ga0299913, IMG submission 201360) | Soil microbial communities from uranium-contaminated site in the Upper Colorado River Basin, Wyoming, United States - RVT155D38 (version 2) ... | reverse complement strand
ACGCAACCTGACGTCTGAGGAATGGGAGCACTACTTCGGCGACGAGCCCTACCACCAGACGTGCTGAGGGCGCGGACGGCGCCCTCTTCCTGGGTCCCACCTGGATATCTCGGCTGCCCCTCACGGTCACCCGGTCCTTGAGCAGGTAACCGAAACCTGGTGTCCAACGACCCAACTCCGCGTACGGGTCCGTTACAGAGCTCCACGAGGAGTGCAGTGTGCCTTGGGATTGTCGGCTGACAGGGCTCGGGGAGGAATAGTCAAGACGTGGATCGGCGTTTCACGCGACTTGCTGATCACCGCCTGATTCGTCGGGTCGCTCGACGAGGATGCCCTTCTCGAACACTGCGCCAGCGCGGACCGGCGCGATCCGCCCCGAACTAAACCGGTCGAAGACTTCGGCCAACCTGACTCGGCACTATTGCGGACTAGTGGCCCTGGCGACGACCTTCGGGTCGGATACGAGGCCGCCCACACGGGGTAGATGCGTTGCGGTCGAACGAGGCACTTCCTGCGCGGTCTCCGGCGGACGTCACGACATTTCGACCGCCCTACGACCCGCGTCACTCCGCCGCGAGTCGGTGGGCACTCAGCGAGCGGCCGGCTGTGGGAGCCCACTGCCTATGACGATGAAGTTGTCGTGGCGAGAAGGCGTCGCGCTCGACGTCCCAGGTCGCTCAGATCCACCCGACCCTCCTCAGCCGCTGCCGCCAGACGCGCGGCGAGGTCCATTGCCTCCTCGAGCTCAGGTGCACCGACGGCGGACCCCTGGCCCATATCGCGAAGAATCGTGATCTCTGTCCTGGACGCGATCAAGGGGTCGGTGACCCCGTCGATCCAGACTCGAGTGCGGCGGCCATCGCCGCGTTCCTCGCCGGCTATTCGCTCCAGGGCGAAGATGCGGTCGGCGCGCGCGTACTTCCCGAAGCCCAATGCGACCATCCGGGAGTCCGATGCCACGAAGCCATCTTGTCATTCCCCATCGACCTCTGCTTGGCGTGCACGTGGCTGCCGGCCATGCTGGTCATGGTCGCCGCATGAGGGCATGTTCAACAATGGAAAGCTCACAGGCAGTCGGCGACAAGGGTTGCAGGCGCAGCTCCGCCTTGCGGCACCGCCGGAGCGTCGTCGGACTCTCGACCATTCACGCACGACCGAGGGAGGCGTGAACGGGACACGCGGATCGCGTGGCCGGTTCGCGTGGCACTGTGCGGCAGAGTGAGTTCGGGCCTGCCCCTTCAGTCCAGGGCCCATCTCCAACGCTGGTTTCGTCAACGGCCGCAGAGTGCATAGACGTTCGGCAACTGCTCGAACCTGGAGAACGTCCCCTCGTCAGCGATCTCCCCCGCGGCCCGCAGAAATCCACCCCACGCGGCGCGCGCGAGAGTGCCCCCCACGCTGATTCGCCTAACTCCCAGCTGTGCCGCCTCTGCAACGGTTGTGAACGGAGCGTTGATCAGCAGGTTCATCGGCTTGGGTGACACCGCGGCGACAACAGCGGCGACGTCCTCGAGCTTATCGATCCGCGGAGCGTAGAGGCAGTCGGCTCCCGCTTCGGCATACGCGCGCAGCCTTCGGATCGTCTCGTCGATGTCGGGACGCCCGACCACGAACCCCTCGGATCGCCCAGTGAGCACGACCCCCGTTCCGCTTTCGTCGATCGCTCCTCGGGCGGCGCCGACCCGCTCAACGGCTAGTTCGAACTCGAAGAGTGGATGAGCCTGGTCGCCCGATGAGTCTTCGATCGAGAGCCCGGCGATCCCAGTGTCCGCAGCACGTTTCACGTTCGCTGCGACCTGGGCCGGTTCTACTGCGAAACCGCCCTCGAAATCAGCGTTCACCGGCACCTCTACGGCGTCCACAACGATGCGCAAGTGCCCGAGCGCCTGCTCGAGTGTGACCTGGTTGTGTCCGCGCGACCCAACGACCATGCCAATCCGGCACTCGTCGTGGCCAACGCTTTGAATCCCATTTGTTCCAGGGCCCGCGCGCTCCCCGCGTCCCACGGGTTCGGCATCACGAAGCACCCCGAGGAGTGCAGGCGGTGGAATGCGAGGATCGGATCGTTATCTACGTTCATGCCACACCTCGCTAACGGGCCGGGAGTCTGGACTCTAGTCCGATCCAGGCAACCTGGGCTGAACTGCTCGTCGGCAGCTGCATCTCCTTCGACGATGCTCGGTTCGCCACTGATGCGCGTAGTCGTGGCAACTGATCGCGAAGGCGCGCCAAGTAGCCGCGACATTCGCCACGTTTCCGTTGTCGGCTGACAACGGAAACCGCAGGTTCGGTCGCTGCCCGCCGAGGGATCATTTCGGGCGAGTGGCGCCTGCGCGAGCGCGTCGGGCCAGATTGCGTGCCACTCTGAGCGGCTCTGGGGTACGTCGACGTGGGGTGAGCTCCAGAACCAGCTCAATGGCGTCGTCCAGGCCGACCCGCCATCCTGGGTGCACCACCACAGGTCGGGTGCCGCGACGGGTGCGCACCCAGCACGCGACAACGTCGTCGCCGATCTGCACACGGGTACTGGCGCCACGGCGGTCTGCAGGCCAGGGACCCTCGCCGATGAGCGGTCGATGTGTGATGCCCACCGTCGGGAGCTCGAGGACGGCACCGAGGTGGATGGCGAGCCCGGCCCTCCGCGGGTGGTCGGAGCCGGTGGCGTCGATGAGCAGCACGTCGGATAGGACCGTCAGGCCGCGCACCGCCGCCTCGAGGACGCCTCCGATGCGCGAGGCCAGAAGGCCGGGCACGTAGGGCGCGGAGGCCTCACCGAGCAGCAGGCTCTGGTCCATCAACTCGACCTCGCGCAGCACTACCGCGGCGGCCCAGGCACGGTCTCCTGCGCTGCCGGGCCCCGTGAGCCCCCGCGGGAAGCACACCCAGCAGCCGCCGACGAGCAATGGCCCGGGTGGACGTGTCCAAGGCTCGACCGGCCTTCTCCCTACTGCGTCTTGCAGGGCAATCAGAGCGCCGGCGTTAGAGGGCCACACATCGTCCATGGTGCCCGCTGCGCGTGAACGGAGTCGGCGGGATGGCCACAGCCGCCGTGACGGCGCGGGAAGGTCGCCAACCCCGCCCCTTGCCTGGTGTGCAGCCCTAGGGTCAGCACCCACGTCAATGGCGGTATGACGCATTTCTGCTCGCGCGCATCGTGCGGCATGGGCGGACAAGATCGCCTGCCGTGCTGCTCCGGAGGGGTGACAGGAGGCAGATTGATGCTTGCCGAGGCGGACGGCCCGGACGCAGCTTGGTGAAGTAGTTACCGGCGTGCTGGTTTGGCGAGGTGTCTGGGAGGTCCGGCGTTCGATGGTGGGGAGGCTCTCAGATTCCAGGTTGGCAGCATCCGTGCGATTCGGCGCGGCCCGGTGATTCGCACTCTGCCGGTTCTGACGGCCTCCGCCCACTCGAGGTGTCTCGTGTGCCATCGAGTCAAGGTAACGGCACTGGTTTCGACGATGAGGTCCTCCTCAAACCCGGGCGGCTTGATGCAGACCTCCGCTTCCGTGGGATGCACCACCAGCCAGATTTGATGTTCGCCGGGAGGCCGGTCGTCGAGCTCGAAGCGCACGACGACCCTGTCGTCGGGGAGGTTTTCGTGTGCGAGGTACACGGTGGCCCAGGTCCACAGGAGAAATCGCGGGTTCGTGTGCTCGTCTCGGATCTCGACCCATCGCTCACCCCAAACTCCGAGGGCCGACAGGACTGGCCAGAGGTCGCGGCCGGCATCAGTGAGCTCGTATCGGTCTCCCCGGCCGTGTGCCTTGGGGGACGTCCGGACGATACCGGCGCGGGCGAGGTGGCGCAGTCGTTGTGTCAACACGGTGTGGGAGAGCCCCGGCGCACCAGCAAGGATCTCGCCGTACGTGCTGGCACCTGCATGGAGGTTGCGCACGATGATGGGCGTCCACCGTTCGGCGAAGATCTCTGCCGCTCGAGCGATCGGGCAGTACTGCCCGTAGGTCCGCATTCCTTCAGTGTCACGTCACGGAGACAGTTTGGTCTAGAGCATTTTTAGTCCTACCCGTTGTCGGGCCAACAGTGCAACGTGGAACTCATGCAGCAGCAGAACCAACGAGGTAGCGGGCATCGGTGGGGTCCGCTGTTTGGGGCTCACGCCGAGGCGTGGGCGGACACGTGGGAGGGCCCGCAAGGCTGGGGAACCACGGTCTACGACCACGTACTGGAGCGGGCGAAGATCGGAACGGGGACAACCGTCCTCGACTGCGGGTGTGGCGCCGGGCGCTTCGTGCGCCTCGCGGCAGACCGTGGTGCGCGGGTCGCAGGGATCGACGCCGCAGGTGAACTGGTGGAGATCGCGAGGAGACGCGCCCCGGAGGCGGACCTCCGCGTGGGCGACTTCGAGGAACTACCGTGGCCTGACGACACGTTCCACCTGGCCGTCGGTTTCAGCACGTTCCAGTTCGCCGACGATCACACGAAGGCGCTGAGCGAGGCCAGGCGTGTTTCGCGTGGGCAGGTCTGGGTGGTGGTGCCGACCCAGTTGACCGACTCCGGGATCCCGAGGGTGTTCGCAGCCTTGATGGATCTCTTCCCACCTGAGGTCCCTCCGAGCCTCAAGCACAGCGGAATGTATGCCCTGTCCCCGCCGGGAAGACTCGAGGAGGTCCTCGCCGCGGCTGGGATCAGCGCACTGAGCGACGACACGGTGGAGGCTGGTTCAGTCTTCCCAGGCGTCGACGCCGCCATGCGCGCCTTCCTCAGCGCTGGGGCGACCACACTGGCGATCCGACACTCCGGCCAGCGAGCCGTCGAACGAGCACTGATCCCGGCATTCGCCCCCTACCTCGACGAGGCAGGTCGCGTGAAGCTGCCAGGGTGGTTCCGCATAGTCCAGGCCGCATGAGCGGCTCCCTGGCTCTCAGCAGACGCGTCCAAGGAGCACGCCTGTCGGCGTCCGACGACGACCAGACCGATGACAAATTTCGCTCAGTGCGGACGCACCGGTGGCGCGGCCGCATCACTCGCCGCATGATTCACACCCTCGATCCCGGCCTGGTCACCTGGAAGACGACCGGTATCGCGTAAGCAGTGACTGCGTCCTTCTGGAATGGGCGCATCGCCGGGCAGCAGTTCCGGTCAGGGAATCCCATCTGGGACAACGGCGGCCGGGTCTGGGAGGCCTCGGACGCGCCGCGGGCCGTTGGGCTTGCGGGACGCCTTACGAGTCGTTCCGAGACCCGCTGCATACCGCCCAGATAGGGCGTGCCCCCTACAGACGCCGCGTCGACGGGAAGGGCGTCTGGCTTGGTACCCGACAGCTCCAGAATGTGGTTCCCGGCCTCGCTGATGCGACACGATTCCCTCGGGCAGTCAGCCCAGCAGTCAGCCCAGCCGGGACGAGCGAGCCCGGGATCAGCCGCCAGGAGGCGTGTAGTCGACCGTCATCTTCGCGGCTGCATCGATCTGCTCCGCGGTCAGCAAGACAACGGTCTCGTAGTTGCTGAGAACACCGGTGCCGGTGACCGTGCCCGCGATCGCGACCATGGCTTCGTGACTAGGCGCGTCGACAATGACATAGACGTCGTCACTCCCGAAGGCGAAGTAGAGCGATTCCACTGTGCCGCCAACGCTTGACGCCAGCTTCGCGATTGCGTCGGCACGAGCGGTCCCACCCTTCGCCATGACGCCCTTGATGCCCTCGGGCGAGTACGACGCCTTGATCAGATACTTGGCCATGGTGCCCTCTTCTCTCGATGCTGCATGCTGCCGCAACCCGAGGCCGGCCTTCCGACCATCAAAGGCCCGCCTTCCCCCAAGGTCAACCCACAGTGGGTGCGCCGCCCAGCAGTACGTCTAACCGCCGGAGCCCGACGATCCCCGCGAAGATGCTGGCGGCCAGGAGATGGCCAGGCGAATCCCCAACAGCACACTCATCGGATTGACCGGGGGACACTTCCTGCTTGGTCACGAAACCGAGATCCAGCAGGCGAACGCCGAGTTCATCACACGCCACAGTTCTCACTGACTCGTCGCGCGGCGAGGAAGGAACGTGCGACAGAGCCGCGGTGCGCGCACACGGCGGGTGCGTCCTTTTTACGCCGGGTGGCCCGATGTGGCCCTCGAGACGGTCGACCACCGCACGTTCGACGGCCGACTGCAGATGATGGAGTTCGTCCCCACGGTGCTCGATGGACCGCCCGCCTGAGCTGTCTACGCGCAGGCCCGCGCGCGCCGCTCAGGCTGCGTCACTCCGCCGCGTGTGACCAGACGATCCACCGCACGCTTCTGCCGCCATCAAGGTGCATCCTTCCGTCGCGACTGGGTACGCAATGGGTGCGTGCCCGTCGAGTTTCGCCCTCGGGTGAGACACGCTCCACCTATGGGTGCGAGCGCGGCGGGCACGCTCTATCGCGCACGCACGTTTCTGCCGAGCTGAGTGCGTCACCGCGAATGACTGTCAACCCGGGGCGCCGCACCGCGGCTGGGCTCCGGTGAGAGTCGCACCCGAGACACTCACCGGCGAGCCCCGCGGGAGCCGCTAGGAGCCGCCCGGCTGCCGGATCCGCTTACGGGTGTCAACTCGCTGAGTCCCATGAACTCCGGTGGCCAGCCGCGGTACGTCGTCACGCAGGGACCGGGCTTCCGGGGCGCCGGCATGGCGATGGCGTTCAAGCTGCTCAAGCCGGCCCAGCTCGGCGGCGAGGCGGTGGTCACCTCACCTGGTCAACTTGGTCCGGGCAGGAGCCAGATTCGAGCGCTTGCTCATCACCCCCGCGAGGACGACCCGGACCGGGGCGCCGACGGTTTGCCGGTGGCCCCGGAGTCGGAGATGTGGGCCGCATCACCGTCCGTGGGGAAATGTCTCGGCCGCTCGTGACGCTTTACAGAGGAGTCGGAAACGCAGACCTCCAGTCGGACGCCGCTGGGAGACCCCGGGGCCATCGGAGCCCTCCACGTATTCGAGTCGAGCCCATCCAGCAAGAACGAACACGACCACAGGAGTCCTTGATGACCACCAGCCATGTCCAGGACGTCACGCCGCGCCAGGCGGACGCGCCGGTCGCGGTGGCCACCCACAGCACGCTCACCGAAGACAAAACCTCCGCGCTGAACCGGCCATCCGGCGTCGGCATCGTCGGCCGGGAGGTCGCGCCCCGCGGGGGAGGTCACCGTGCGAGGAAGGCGACAGCCCCAGCAGGCCTCGGCGGTGCCGCGATCGGCCTGCTGCTCGGTGTGATTCTCGGCGTGCTTGTCGCGGGACCAGGGTGGCTCGCCGTGGTAGTGGCGACCACGCTTGTGGGGTCCCTTTGGGGGACAGCCATCGGCTCCCTGGCCCTCGGGGAGAACCTCGCACACCGCGACTACGCCGCCCTCGCCGTCGGTGCCGACACCCGCCACGAAACCAGGGTGCCTGGCGGGAGCGCGGCTGACCCGTGGCAGCTGAGCGTTCGCCCTGGGATGTGACGCTCGCCTCGAGCCGCGGTGAGGATGTGGACCCGTGGCGTTCGAGGTTGCCCGCTGGCCCGATCGTCCCGCTGGCCCGGTCGTAGAGTGCTCGGCGGTCCTCGGGTCGGCGTGCCGCGCGAGTATCTGCGCGTACCGAAGCGGAACGCCGGCCTCGAGGGCGTGGGTTCTCGCAGCACGTGGGTGATCGCAGCATGCGTATCGAGCGTGCGCCTATCATCGGCCGGACCCGGCCTCGGTGTCCCGCAGGGGATCCGCTTACGGACGTCCGACCGGGACGGTACGCGGCGGAAGGACGCAGCTTGCGTGCGGCTCGCTGGCGTCCCACGGCGGCACGCGCGGACGGGCCTTAGCGGTGAAGACAACGGCTGCACCGCCGTGGCCAGGTGGGTTGGCCCCCACCGATGCGCTTCCCTCGTCCGCTCAAGGACGTGGGGTTTCATCTACACGTCAGGCTCGTCCCAAGGGCGCGGCCCAGTCCACCCATTTCTCCTGGACCAGCCAGCACTTCAGAGCTCCCTCGGGTCCTTCATATCAGCAACTCAGGGCCCCTTCGGGACCCGCCGTGGCGGAGCGAAGATCGGCGTGCGGCTCACGGTTGCCCCGCCCCTGGCAAGGAGCGTCCCCTGGCATGAGCGGCGGGGCAGGGTGAGAATCGGCCGTGTGTGCCGCGGTCAGACACCGAATCGTCTGTAGTGCCTGTGTGCCTGGATATCAGCATGGTGGTGGAGGGCTTCCACGGGAACCGTGGATTGTTGCCGTTGAGCACGAGAGTCAGACTCCTGAACTGATCCCTGCCCTCCCCGCGGCGCGCCACTCATCAACCGAAGCAGGTGGGAGTGAGCAACCATGGATGTGATTCACCCGCGGTGCGCGGGCCTGGACATCTCCAAGAAGGACGCCAAGGTCTGCGTCCGCATCGTCGGCTCCGGACGACGCAGAGCCACCGAGACGGTGACCAGCTGGGGGTCGACCACTAACCGGATCCTTGCCCTGCGCGAGCATCTGGTGTCCGAGCAGGTCACCTGTGTGGTGATGGAGGCCACCGGCGACTACTGGAAACCGTTCTACTACCTGCTCGAGGACCTCGATGGCGTGGAGGTGATGCTGGTCAACGCCCGCGAGGCCAAGAACCTGCCCGGACGCAAGACCGACGTCTCCGACGCGACCTGGCTTGCCCAGCTCGGCGCCCACGGGTTGGTGCGGGCTTCGTTCGTGCCACCCCAACCGATCCGGGAGCTGCGGGACCTGACCCGGACCCGGACCGCGATCACCCGGGAACGCTCCCGCGAGGTGCAACGGCTCGAGAAGCTGCTCGAGGACGCCGGGATCAAGCTGTCCTCGGTCGCCACCGACATCGTCGGGGTCTCCGGGCGGGCGATGCTCCAGGCGCTGGCCGCCGGCGAACGCGACCCCGCCGTGCTGGCCGACCTGGCCCAGAAGCGGCTGCGCACCAAGACGCCACAGCTGGTCGAGGCGCTGACCGGACGGTTCACCGATCACCACGCGTTCTTGGTCCGGATGCACCTGGGCCTGATCGACCAGCACACCGTGGCCATCGATGAGCTCACCGAACGGATCGAGGTGGTGATCGAACCCTTTCGCGGGTTCTGCGAACTGATCTCCTCCATCCCAGGCGTCGGGACCACCACCGCGGAGGTCATCACCGCCGAGACCGGTGCCGACATGAGCCGGTTCCCCACCGCCGGCCACCTCGCCTCCTGGGCCGGCGTGTGTCCCGGACACCACGAGTCCGCGGGCAGGACGAAATCCACCCAAACCCGTCCGGGGAACCCCTACCTCAAGGCGGTGCTGGGTACCGCGGCCATGAACGCTGCCCGCAACAAGGACAGCTACCTCGGCGCCCGCTACCGACGCCTCGCGGCCCGGCGCGGCAAGGGCAAGGCCATCGTCGCCACCCAGCACACCATCCTCGTGACGATCTGGAGCATGGCCCAAACAGGAGCGCTCTACGACGACCTCGGAGCCGACTACTACACCCGGATCCAGCCCATCCGGACCAAGCGCCGCGCGATCCGCCAACTCCAAGAACTCGGCTACACCGTGACCCTCCAGCCCGCCAGCTGAGCTGCCCCCCGGGAATCTTCGAGTCAGTCCCGAACGTTTGGGGGGTGTTTCGGGCGAAAACACCCCTCAAACGTTCGGGACTATCCCTCGCGGGGGGAATGGAGACGGGCTGGTCGGGGTTGTTCGCGCGGACGGATCCGACGGGCTCTCACGGGCCTGATGGATCTCAGCGGATCTGACGGGCTCTGGCGGGAAGGGGTGTGCGCGGGATGGGTCGGGTAGCGATGATCAGCCTGCACACCTCGCCCTTGGACCAGCCGGGCATGGGCGACGCGGGCGGGATGAACGTCTACGTGATCGAGCTGGCCCGGCGGCTGGCCGAGCGAGGCGAGGCCGTGGACATCTTCACCCGTGCCACCTCCTCGGCGCAGCCGCCCGTGGTCGGGGTGGCCGAGGGGATCCAGGTCCACCACATCCACGCCGGCCCGTTCGAGGGCCTCACCAAGGGCGAGCTGCCGGGTCAGCTGTGCGTCTTCGCCCGCGAGGTGCTGCGCGCGGAGGCAGCCCAGCGGCCCGGGCACTACGACGCCGTCCACTCGCACTACTGGCTCTCGGGCCAGGTCGGTGCGCTGGCCCGCGACCGCTGGGGTGTCCCGCTGGTGCACTCGATGCACACGATGGCGAAGGTCAAGAACGAGGCGCTCGCCGACGGGGACACCCCCGAGCCCCCGGCCCGGCTCATCGGTGAGGAACAGGTCGTCGAGGCGGCCGACATGCTCATCGCGAACACCGACATCGAGGCCAAGCAGCTCATCAACCTGTACGACGCCGAGGCCGGC
>Ga0299913_10006257_pt1 | contig 10295 bp, 6 predicted proteins | sample RVTome_9_FD_201360 | JGI IMG/M metagenome (GOLD analysis project Ga0299913, IMG submission 201360) | Soil microbial communities from uranium-contaminated site in the Upper Colorado River Basin, Wyoming, United States - RVT155D38 (version 2) ... | reverse complement strand
CACGGTTCACCGAAGAGGTCCATCATCGAGCGACCACCGTAGGCGCGCGATGGCTGACAGCGCGCTGTTTGTCCTACGGGTCAGGGATCGCGTACTGGCCGGTTTCCGACCTCTTCAGGCGCATCGCTGGGATCGCACCGACGGATCCGCCTGGCGCTGCCCTTCCCATGTTGCGATCGGCACTCGAACGGGCCGGCGTGCCATCGGCGCTACCCCCGTTGACACGGCTACTGGGTTTCCTTGCGCCCGAGATCGAGGATCTCGAACCCGAAGCATTCCGCAGGCTCCTGCACGACTCGGTGATCGAGGCGGTCAGACACGTGGCCGTCCAGGAGCCCTTGGTCCTCGCCGTCGAAGACCTTCACTGGGGTGATGCATCATCCGTGGCGCTGATAGGTGAGCTCGCCGAGCTGTGCAGTGAAACACCACTCATTATCTACGTGACCGCTCGTACCGAGGCGGTCAATGTCCTCTTAGAGATCGCATCGGGGGCCCCCGAACTGCTACGCCATGCGATCCAACTCGACCCCATGGACCCAGCTGCGGTTGCACCATTGATCGAGGACACGCTTGGAGCACCGGCCTCTCCTGCCGTGCTCGAAGTCATCAACGAACGGGCGGTGGGGAACCCATTCTTCATCCAGGAGCTCCTGAGATCGCTCCGTGATTCGGGAGAGATCACCCGAACGAATGGGCACTGGGACCTAACCGCCGACTTCGAACAAAGCCATATCCCTCCCACGATCGAGGGGGTCCTTTCTGCTCGGATCGACATGCTGCCGCGGCCCGCTGCCGCCGCTTTGCAGGTGTGCTCTGTGATCGGTCGCCGCGTCCGGTTGCCGTTGCTAAGTGCCGTGGTCGACGACGCCGATCTAGGCCTGAACCTGAAGGGTTTGCTCGACGCCGGGATGCTGGACGAAGCCGAGGGTGATGCGGACTTCGTGTTCCACCACGCTCTCGTTCAAGATGTCGCCTACTCACGGCTGCTGAGGAAGAAACGCAGGGAGCTCCACCTGCGCGTTGCCGAAGAAGCTGAGCGCTTATACGGAGCCGCCGACGACACGATCGATCTCCTCGCACGTCACCTTCATCTTGCAGGTGCCGGAGAGAAGGCCGTCCGCTACCTCATCAGGGCCGGAGACCGGGCTGCCCGGCTGTTCGCCAACGACGAAGCGCTCATCCATCTCCAGCACGCCGCAGATCTCGCACGGACGACACATTCATTGCAAGACCTGCTCTACGAGGTCCTCCTCAAGATCGCGGACCTCCATGCACTTCGAGGCAATTATGAAGAGGCGCTGCGCCTGTTCACGGAGATCCGCGATGCCCGCGATTGGCCTCGGGCGTGGCAGGGCGTGGCTTCATGCCTGCGGAACGAGAGCAGGTACGTCGAGGCTCTGGCGGTCGTCGACGACGCGTTTGAGCGTGGATCCTCCAGCGATGAGCTTCCAGAGCTATGGCTCGAGCGAGGGTGGATCCTCTCCCGATCCGGGCAGTTTCCCGAAGCCGTCGAGGCTCTGAGAAGTGGGCTCGATGCTCTCGATCACCGTCAGGACGCAGTCGCGGGTCACATCCTGATGCAGCTCACGCGGGCGGAAACCGTGGTGGGAGACCATAAGGCTGCTCTCAAACATGCGCTCGCGGCCGTTCTCATCTTCGAAGAGATCGACGACATCAAAGGATTCGCCACGGCGTTGCGGATACTCGGCGACACCTATCGTCATGTCGACCTGCTCGATGATGCAGTGACCGCGTTGGAACGCGGTTTAGAACTGGCCGAGCGCACCGGCAACATCGAGGAGATCGCCGGCTGCGCCATCAACCTGGGATTGATCGAACTTGCCCGGGGAAACGTCGATGCTGCGATCGAGCACGACCTCAGAGCCGCAGGTTTGTTCGAGAGGGTGGGCCACTCGTCCGGGAAAGCGATCGTCTACGGCAACCTGGCCGAGAAATATCTCGCCGCCGGGTCCACCACCGAGGCGCTTGATTCGGCAGCGCGAGCGACCACGATCGCTGAAGAGATCGGACATCTCCCAACGCTCGCGGACGTTGCTCTGACCCTCGCTACTCTGCATCGGGCGGAGGGGCGGCTGGGTGACGCGATCGCCCATGCGGAGCGGGCGGCCGCGTTCCATCACGACATGGGGGCCATGGGCGGGGCGGCCGACGCACTGGCGCTCGCGGCGGAGATGTTGGAGGAGTCCGGAGATATGGAGAGGGCCCGGGAGCTCAACTCCCGGGCCCAGGAACTGCGAGTGGCTCAGGCCTAGTTGTAACCCTGGCCGCCACCGCCAACCACGCTGCGGAGGACAGGGTATGCCTCGTCCCACGCGAAGTTGAGCGCCAGGCACCCGGCGTCGGGAGCACGGTCGATCAGAGCGGCGTTACTCGTCGTCTCCCACTCGAACTTCGACCCGTCGCTGTTGTTGCCGGAGTTGTTCTTGTGCTGATCGTCGACGGTCGTGCCGTTGCCGTTCGCGTCGGTCTCATCGGTCGTCGTCGTGGTCCTGGTCGACACAGAGAAGATGCAGACCGTCGGATCGTTATCGGTCACGCTCAAGGCGTAGTTCAACGTGTCCCCGGAACCACCCGTGGAACTCGTGAGCAGCTCGGCGGCACCCGGCTCCGCCGGGCCCTCGAGGTCGAAGACCGTGGCCGAGGGATCGTTGATGTCGTCACCGCCATCACGCACGACCCACAGCTCGTAGGTCACGTCGGGGCACGCCTCGGCGCCCAGAGCCACCTCGAGCGTCAGGTCGCCGGTCTCGCCGGTCCAGAGGTAGCTTCCTTCACCGTCGCGGAAGTCCGCGCACTCCTCCATACCTTCTTCCGCGTTTGCCGTCACGTTGGCCCCAACCAACAGGCCGAGCACCAGCACTATCGAGAATGCTCGCTTCATCTTCTCTCCTCCCATCAACTCGAAGGTCTGCTGAACGTCGTTCCGAAGGATTCGAAGGTCCATGGGGTGGAGCCGGTGGCGCCCGTCCCGGTGACCTCGAACTGCACCCACCGGCCCACGAGGCCCTCCCGCGACAACCACGCGGTGAGACTCGAGCGATCGAACTTGATCGATGCGATGCCGGGCGAGACGACCGACCAAGTCACCGGCGTGCCGTTGAAGAGCGGATCGATCGGATCGACATCGATGCCGGCGATCCGGCTCAAGCGAATGGAACCGGCGGTGACCTCGGCAAGGTTCCGCTGCCGGGTGGTCACGTGGAAAGTCACCGGGTTGCCCGACGAGGGAACGAACAAAGTCGACGGATCGAAGTTGCCGCCGAAGACGTAATCGGCAGCGGGCACGCAGGCCGCCGGATCGCTGACGTTCGCGTACCCATCGGCATCGGCATCACCCCACGCGTTGTAGGGGTTGGAGTCCGGAGTGGGATCGGTCGCATCCGCATAGCACTGCTCTGCGAGCTTGGGGATCCCGTCGTTGTCCTCGTCCTCCAAGACATCCACCGTCGCCGTCGTCGAGGACTTCAATCCTTCGAAATCGGTGGCTTCGAGCCTGACGGTGTAGGTCCCGATCTCCCAATCCCCGCCCGGAGGCGACACCTGCAGAGATGTTCCCTTACCGACCGAGGTCTCGGCCGGGAACTCCGGTCCGGTCACGAACCACTCGAGGCGGTCGCCCGGCAGGACACCATCGGTGCGGTCGTAGCCCTGCCCGCTCAGGGTGATCACCTCGTGCTCGAGAACCGCAGCATCGATGACCGGACTCGAGATCAGCGCATCCGGCGCGATCTCCGGCACGCTGACGAGCTCGGTCTCCGAGAAGGGGCTGTTCGTGTAGCCGTCGTCCGAGCGGAACGCGATCGATGCCACCTGACCGTTCTCGCAAGAACCTTGGCCGTTCCAGCGGAACGAGAACGTCGCGGTCTGACCGCTGATGCTCGACGGCTTCAGTCCGGCGGCGATCGGCAGGTTCTGGTCGCCGATCACGGCACCCGAAGCGTTCAGAGCCGGACACTGGACGAAGAACGCACCCCGGAGGTTGTTCGGATCACCTTCGGTGGTAGCCGTGGCGCTGACGTCGAAGATGGACGGTCCGACCCCGGGAGTGAACGAGAGATCGTCGATCTCTTCGGAAGGCACCGGGAGGCCGGCGATCCGGGTGTAGAGAAGCTCGACACGCCTGATCCCCAGAGCGGACCTCACCTCGATGGGCGTGTTGACGGGCTTACCGAAACCGGTCGCCGTGGTGCTCGCCACCTCGGCCCCTGTCGCATCGAAGGCCTTGAGGGTGGCGGTGACGCCCGAGACCCCGTTGCCGATGTTCATGCCGACCTCGTAGACAGGCTCGGCGAAACCGATGATCAGCGGCTTGGAGTCGTTCTCGGGACTTAGGACGGCGTTCGGCAGCGATGACGTCGTGGGATCCGCCGTTACGAGAGCGCCCGAGCTGAAGTTCAGACCGGGGTAGCTGGGCCGACTCAGCGGAGCCGCCTCATCGAATCCGATCCCTTCTTGCTCCCCCTCACTTGGAGCCATGACCGGCGCCGTGACGGTAGGGGCCGCGATCCGGTCTCGTGCCGCCAACACCTCTGCCCCGTGGCGTAGCTCCCACCGGTCCGCGTCGGACCGGAACGGGTACGCGACCGAGAAGAAGCCGACATCGGCACTCTCGTGATGATCGTCGTGCAACGAGCCGAGCCCGTGCACCGTCACCGGGAGATCGCTGAGGACCTCGGTGCCCTTCAACTGCACGTACCGGAAATCACCGGAGCTCGGTGGTGTCGTGAGAGGCCCAGCGGCGAAGTACGAGTCCGTTACATCCGTCCCTTCGGCGGTCCCGTCGGTCAGGCCTACGAGGACGGCCGTGGTCGAGTACTGGCTCGCCGCGCCGCCGAGAAGAGCACCTTCGGGAGCGGGGGTCACGCATTCTCCCGTCACGGGGCCACCCAGGCGACAGAAGGCCTGCTCCCAGTCGGCGCGCTCCATCACGACCGTGTCGTCGTTCCATTCCGCGATATCCCGGAAGTTCAGAGCGGTTCGGTCCTTGACAAGGTAGGCGTTGTCGCTGAGGCGGTAAGCCCGGTTCTTCTTCTCGTCGGCTTCGACGTTGGGCGAGTGAGTGCGGTCATCAGCATCTTCGCGCAGAGGGGTTGTGGCACCCGAGTTGTGCGCCTCTTCCATGGACATGAGCGCGCCGGCCATCCTCGGAACCGTCCGGATCCACGCCTCCTTCGTTCCGATCCCTGCATAGCCTTGAGCACAGGAGCTGCTGCTGCTTGCCTCGTCGATCGCGCCCAACACCCGGTCTGCACCGCGTGTGGGATCGTTCGTGGCGTTGTACTGAGCGAGGTACGTCGCCAGCAGAGCCCGGATCGGTAGGGCGTTCCCGGCGCTACCGCAGAACTCACCGCCGGATGTCAGGGCGGCGATGTCCATCACGGTCGGAAGAACTTTGTAGCGGACACCTCCGGTGTCAGCGGTCTCCAGCGAACCGGTGCCCTCGGGGACTGGGAAGACCCGCGACATCGTTCCGAACGCCCCCTCGAGGATCGGCTGGCCCGCGAATCCGGAGTCTGGGTTACCCATCGGAACGCTGAGGATGCGCAACCCTCGGGACTTCGGGTTCACCGACGCGCTAAGAGCGGGGGTCAATTGCTTGCCGGTGACCGTCCCCGTGCCACCCTTCTCGCCCGGCCCGTTCGTGTCGTAGGTGTAGCTGACCGTCAGCGTGAAGCTCGCCGTGAATGCGCCCGCCGGATTCGTGGGATCCAGGTACGAGGCCGGGATCGCGAAACGCGGGTTCGCCGGTGATGCGTTCGAAGCAGCGCGCTTCGGCGCTTCCGGGTCATCCGTAGTGGCTGCCGTGTAGGGCGCAACCGTCGGAGTCTCCGTCTCGGCGGCGGTCAACAGGTCGAGTGGATCTGCGATCGGCGCGCCCAATGATCCTCCACCGAAGACGTTCGCGGTAAGACTCGCGCTGGTAAGTGAGATCGTGAGTGGGGTGCCCACGCTGCAAGCAGGCAGCTGAAGATAGAACCGTACGAGAGCGGCTTTCCCGCGCACGAGCGTCGAGTACGGAAGTCCTTGGTTGACCATCGCGTCGGCAACCGATGGAACGATCGAGTTCGTCGAACACCCCGCCGCCAGTGCAGGGGTTGGCATCAATGCTGTGCCCGTGAGGGCAATGACCAATGAGAGCGCAGCCGCGCCCCGAGTGAGCCTCATATCGATCTCCCGCGTAGATCCGATCCGCCCGAACCGAACAAGCCCCCGCAGCGCCGCGGGAAGCTCAACGATGGCTTCGATTCGCCTACTCGTCCGACGAACCTGTTGTGCAGATGCCCAAAAGGTGCCAGGAAAAGGGGCATATCGGTCAAGAAAGTGGCCAGATCCATGTTTGAGCCTCCAAAAACGGGGAATATCGGGCATCCCGTCTAATAGTCAGCTTGGACTAGTCACTTGACCCCAGCAGTCGGCTGCTCGACGCCATCCATGTCGGGTTGACGACAACCGAGGCTCCTCGTGGCCGTCGAACAGATGTGGTGTGACTTTCGAGGGCACCCCTCGTGATGCGTGGGGTGTCGCTAACTAGACACAGGCGTAGTCATCGAGCCGACTGCGCCGGGGAGGGCGGGTCAACGAACATGACCGCAGGTTGAAGGAGCCAGCGCGATGGAGCGATGGATCCGACAGCCAGACAGAGACGGATGCGGTACCGGCAACTGGGAGGTGAAATGAAGAAGCTCTTTGCTCTACTCGCAGTATCGATCTTCCTTATCGCGGCCTGTGGCGGCGGTGACACCGAAACTCCGGCATCGTTCGACGACGTCAGCGCGAACCCCTGCATCGATGTACCCGTCAACGTGCCGAGCGTCGGTATCTTGGGTCAGCGCGTCCCGAGCATCAGCGACCTCAAGGTCTGTGCTGATGTCACAGTAGGAGCTGGACTCGTTCCTGAGATCCAGCAGTTCGACGATTGTGGTTCACCGTGCTACGCGGTCGTGGTGAATGACTTCGACATCAAAGCCGATGCGGCGATCACGATCGATTACAAGGCCGACGGACAGCCGGTTCCAACGATCGAGTTCGACCCCGAGCCCGTCAATCAAGAGGTCGGCGACGGGCGAGTCTGCGTCGTTAGTGTCGGCGGTCCTCCGGACCCCTGTGCGGAGCGTCTAACCACGCCCAAGCCACTGAGCGCGACTGCGGGCAAGAAGCAGGTTTCGTTGAGCTGGAAGCGTTCCATCGACACCGGTGACGACAACCTGCTCGGCTACGAGATCTGGAGGAGCGAGGACGGCGCGTACTTCGGACAGCTCGCGACGATCGGCGAGACCAGTTTCGTCGACACGACCGTGGTCAAAGGAACGACGTACTACTACTACGTGGTCGCCTTCGATGAGGACGGCAACCGCAGCGAAGCATCGAACACCGCCCAAGTCGTGGCCAAGTAACGATCGCGGGAGTACTCAGAGGCCGGGGCCTGATGGCCCCGGCCTCTGGCTTTTGAGGGCCTTTCTCATCTAGGCTTGCTTTCGTCTCGCGGGCGAAGGGCAGTCTCATGGATCACGAAAAGGCGGCGGAACTACTGGCACAGACCCAGCTCTTCAGGGAGCTGGACGCGGAATCCATCGCCCGGCTGGCTGCACGCGCTACGCAGCGCACCTACGCCAAGGGTCAATTGATCTTCTACCAGGGCGACCCCGCAGGCTCCCTTTTCATCATGAAGGAAGGGCTGGCGAAGGTCTTCGTCACCTCTGAAGACGGTGGCGAGATGCTCCTGGTCACGCTGCGCCCTCCAGATACGTTCGGTGAGCTCGCCCTACTGGATGGGAGCGCGAGGTCCGCATCGGCCGAGGCCCTTGAGCCCATCGTTGTCGTAGAGCTCAATCGAGACACTTTCCTCGAGATCGTGAGATCGAGTCCGAACATGACGGAAGCACTGCTGCTGTCGATGGGAACCGTTCTTCGTCGCCTGACCGAGCAAGCTTCTGACCTCGTGTTCCTGGATCTCCACGGACGGGTAGCCAAGCTACTGATGACGATGGCCGACGACCGAGGCAGCCCCGTTGCCGATGGGATCGAGTTGGACCTGCAGCTCACCCAGACCGACATCGCCTCGATGGTTGGGGGATCACGTCAGAGCATCAATCAGATCCTGCGCTCGTTCGAGGACCGCGGATATCTTGGCCTTCAAGGCAAGACTGTGGTGGTGAAGGAACCCGACCGGCTTCGGAAGCGAGCCGGCCTCTAGTTCGTGCCCTCGACATCGTCGAGGTGACTCCTGATCTCTCGTACGAAGTCGGCGCGACCTTTCTCGTCCAGTGTCCCGAGAAACTCGTCGATGGCCTGGAGGATCCCGGCCTGGGTTTGGACGTTCGGGGAGGTCTCGGCGGCCATCTGATAGGTCGGGTGGCTGCGCGCGAGCGTGCCGCCCACCCGCTCGATCAATGCAGACGTGATCGCCGGTGAGTGAGTGAGTGTCTCGAGAAATGCCGTCGCTGAGACCCTTAGCAGAGAGGCTGCCGTGGCCGTCTTGACCGTTGCAGTACTGGGCATACCTTCGAGCAGTCCTACCTCGCCGAAGTGATCGCCGGCGGCGAGGCTATTTATCAGCCTCGGCTCGAGACCCTCATCACCGGTGCTCCACACCTCGAGATCCCCGCTCAGGACCACATAGAGGTGGGAAGGGATGCGGCCCTCCCGGATCACCCGGCGACCGGCCGCGTAGCGAGCCTCTTGGGACCCGGCCGCGAGACGTCCTAGGTCGACCGATCCGGCTTCCGAGAAGATCGGCAGTCTCGAAAGGATGTCTTCGACGTTGTTGGGAGCAAGCCCGATCTCGTCCGGCTTGTCCGCCCCCCACCACATCAAGTGAGACTCATATGAACGCAGCCTTCTGTGCCTTCAGGCGGTCGATCACACGACGATGTTGTTCCGCGTCCGCGCGCGCCGCGGTACCTCGCGCGATCCGATGCTTCGTGAAGGCAAGGTTCACGAGCTCGTTATGGATCCGACGCAACAATCGCCATCTTTCCCATTGCCCGGTCCTGATCAATTGCCAGTACCAGATGGTTCGTTGCCAATACTTCGGAAGGAGCAGCAATTCGGTACGACTGATCAGTCCGGCCCCGGCTTCCTCCTCGAGTTCCTCCCTTATGACCCTGCGCTGATAGCGAAGCCACAGCGCTATCAACCCGACGAAGACGACGACCAGGACGAGGTCAGCCAGATCGATAACGTTGGATGCCGATCGCGCCGTTTCGGCCATCTCGGATCGCGCTCTGCCGCCCCGTCCCTGCGAATACGCGAGGACCTTGTCGAATCCGAAACGACGTACGAGCGTCACCTGAACCCATCCATTGTTGAAGGCATGGAGTGCCATGGCGACGATCATGCCGGCCACCCCGAACGCGACCTTTGCCCCTCTCTTGAGGCTCCATGTCGCCAACCCCAGGCCCACTCCGAACGCCGCAGAATAGATCGCGTGATGGAGCATCCCTAGTCCGAAGAAATCGCGACGAGCCAGATAGCCAACGAAACCCTCTTCGAGACCGAGTCGGGACGCGCCGATGAGGAGGTAGAGGATGTCTTCGGTGAAAGCAAAGCCAAGCCCTACCGCAGCCCCGTAGACGATCCCATCGGTGATGCCTTCAAAGCGAGGCATCCCGAACCGGCCCCGAGCCCTCACCGAAACGATCACGAAGATGATGAGAGCGATCCCTTTCGCAAGCTCCTCGACCACCGGAGCGCTCAGGGCGCGCCCGAAGACGATCGCGACGTCGGTCGGCAGCCACCCGCGGATCAGCTGGTTCCCTAGTGCCGACAACGATGTGGCGCCGATCGCCCCCCACAGAGCCATCACTGCCAACAGGGAGACGGGCTCACGCTCGTAGGGATCGATGAACCGGATCAAGAGGAGAAAGACCACCGTCTGAACAACCGCGTACGTGATGATCAGCGAAGCGAAGACCGTCAGGGACATCTGCTTTCCTCCTGTGGGAGCGAGATTGTAGGCCTACGAGCTCGTGGCTCGCTGGGACGCGCCGCTCCGGTGGAGCAACAGTTCGTGAGATCAGAAGGGACACTTGCAGCGTGGACCTGAACGAGGTGCCCCGGCTCCAGATCGGGCACTGGCCTACGCGGGTGCGGAAACTCGAACACGCCTCGAACCGGGTCGGCGCTGAGATCTGGGCCAAGATCGAAGAGGACTGTGGTGCCTGGGGCGGCAACAAAGTACGCAAGCTCGAGTACCTGCTGGCAGAGGCGCGCGCCGACGGGATCGAAAAGGTGGTGACGTGGGGGGTTGCGACCTCCAACTGGGCGGCGGCGGC
>Ga0299913_10006256_pt1 | contig 10295 bp, 9 predicted proteins | sample RVTome_9_FD_201360 | JGI IMG/M metagenome (GOLD analysis project Ga0299913, IMG submission 201360) | Soil microbial communities from uranium-contaminated site in the Upper Colorado River Basin, Wyoming, United States - RVT155D38 (version 2) ... | reverse complement strand
ATCTTCGAGGCGATGGACGGCCTGCCGGTCACCGTGCGCCTGCTCGACCCGCCGCTCCACGAGTTCCTGCCGCACGGCGAGCGGGCGCTGGCCTCGCTGGCGGCCGACATGGGCGTCGACGCCCAGGCGGTCGAGGAGCGGGCGTCCGCGCTCCACGAGCAGAACCCGATGCTCGGCCACCGCGGCTGCCGGCTCGGCATCACCGCGCCCGACATCTACGAGATGCAGGTCGAGGCGATCGCCCGCGCCGCCGCCGCCCGCAAGAAGGCCGGCGGCGACCCGCGGCCCGAGATCATGGTGCCGCTGGTCGGCGCCGAGGAGGAGCTCTCGCGCCTGCGCAGGCGGATCGCCGAGGTCGTCGAGCGCGTCCTCGCCGAGGAGGGGGTCGAGCTCGAAATCCTGATCGGCACCATGATCGAGGTGCCGCGCGCGGCGCTCGTCGCCGACCGGATCGCCCGCCACGCCGACTTCTTCAGCTTCGGCACCAACGACCTGACCCAGATGACCTTCGGCTTCTCGCGCGACGACGTCGGCAGCTTCCTGCCGCAGTACGTCGAGGACGGCATCCTGCCGAACGATCCGTTCGCGTCCATCGACCCCGAGGGCGTCGGGCGGCTGGTCGAGATCGCCTGCGCCAAGGGCCGCGAGGAGCGCGAGCACCTCCACCTCGGCGTCTGCGGCGAGCACGGCGGCGACGCGCCGTCGATCGACTTCTTCGAGGGGGTCGGCCTCGACTACGTCTCCTGCTCCCCCTACCGCGTCCCGGTCGCCCGCCTCGCCGCCGCCCGCGCCCGCCTCGCCCGCCGCGGCGTCGACACGACCGACCGGACGGTGTGAGCGCCTCGGCGAAGGCCAGGCCCTGACCCGAACCGCCCGGAGCCCGCGCGTGAGCCCGTCGCCGCCCTCCCCGCGTGAGCTCGCGGCACTCCTCCCCGACGAACCGCGCTGGGTCGACCTCCGCGGCATGCTGCGGTCCGGGCGCTGCGACGTCTTCCACGGCGGCGACCCGCGCCGCGGCCTCGTCGCCCGCTCCTGGGACTTCCCCTACGCGGCGGCGGCCGGCCAGCTGGAGCCCGGCGTGGTCGCGAGTGCGGTGAAGGGGGCGAGGGGCGGACGCTGGTACGAGGACTCGGCCGGCGGCGACTGGCACCTCCTGGCCCACCGCGAGAGCGTCGACGCGGTCGCCCGCGCGCTGTCCGGCTGGCGGCGGCGCGGCGTCGTCCTCCACGCGCCGCCGGAGGGCGGGTGGCCGCCGGCGGCGGGGGAGGCGCCGCCGGGCGTCGACGTCCTCCTCGCCCCGGACGGCTGGGCGGCCGCCGGGCTCGACCTGTCGCACCTGCCGGAGCACCTCGCGGGGGAGTACGAGAGCGAGCACGTCCGCGGGTTGCCGCTGGCCGCCGCGCTGGTCGGGGGCCGGGCCGCCGCCTTCTGCTACGCGCCGTACCGCACCGAGACCCTGTGGGACGTCTCGGTCGACACCCTTCCCGGCCACCGGCGCCGCGGCCTCGCCACCGCCTGCTTCCGCGCCCTGGCCGCCCATCTCGTCGGCCAGGGCCTGGCGCCGGTCTGGGGTTCCCTCGCCGAGAACGAGCCGTCCCTCCGCATGGCCGCCCGCCTCGGCTTCCGCCCCACCGCCCGCCTGACCTCCTTTGTCGCCCCGGCGGAGCGATCGCGTAACATCCACCACCGCGAGCCGGCAGCACGAAGCACGGATCTCGGCCCGAAGGATCGTCCACCGTAGACGCGTCGCGGGAGGGCTCACGATGAGACTGCTGCGCCACAGGGCGGATCGATGGACCGTGGCCCATGCCCTCGCGGTCCTGACGGTCCAGCTCGCGATCTTCGTCCTCGTCGAGCCGCTCTGGCTGGCCGCTCTCTGCGCGACCCTGTTCCTGCCGGTCCAGGCGGTGGCGATCGCCTGCAACCACTACCAGCACCACCGGCCGGTGTTCGTCCGCGCCCTGCCGAACCGGCTCTACGAGCTCGTCCTCTTCCTGCAGACCGGAACCCCGCCCTACCTGATCACCCTGCACCACAACCTCGGGCACCACAAGAGCTACCTCGAGCCCGAGCGGGACTCGCTCGGCTGGCGGCGCGAGGACGGTCGGGCGCGGGGCCTCGCGGCGTGCCTCTGGCGCAACACGGTCGGCCACCTGACGTGGACGGTGGCGATCGGCCGGCGGTTCCCGAGGGTCTACCGGCGGCTCCAGGCCTGGAGCGCGGTCGGCGCCCTCCTCGTCGCCGGCCTCCTCTGGCTCGACCCGGCGAGAGCGGCGGTCGTCTTCCTCGGCCCGATGGCGTTGATGGTGGTCAACGTCGCCCGGCTCGGCTACGAGCAGCACGCGGGGCTCGACACCGGTGACCACCTGACCGCCTCGCGCAACATCGAGAGCCGGCTCTACAACCTGGTCACCTTCAACTCCGGCTACCACACGGCCCACCACCTCAAGCCGTGGCTCCACTGGTCCGAGCTCCCCGCCTACCACGCGGAGATCCGCGACGGCATCCCGGCCGACCTGCGCGGCGGGGTCGTCACCGAGCCCTGAAGAGATCCCAGCGAAAGGGGCTCGTGGGCTGGCTGCTCGCGTGCCCGGAAAGGGCTACTCCGTCTCGATCGCGACCGGGTCGACGGAGACGATCGTCGGATCGGGACGGCGATCCGCTCCGCCCGACCGCTCGGTCCCTCGCCGGTAGTCCGGGTGTTGGGCGAGGAACTCGCGCCAGCCGCGCTCGCGGTCGAAGAAGCGGTTGAGGAGCGAGGAGCCGCGGTAGAGGCCGAACGGTACGACGTGCGCGCCGCCGGCGACGAGCTCGTCACGGACCTCGGCGTGGAGCCGGGGCAGCTCGCTCCAGTGGAGCGCCGGCCACTCGTGGTGCTCGACGTGGAAGCCGGCGTTGAACATGGTCAGGTTGCCCCAGTGCGAGAGGAAGGTCGTCGTGTGGCTGAACCGCTCCCCGCCGGTGCCGCCGGCGTGCTGGGTGTACATCCCCAGGCCCATGACGACGACGCCGCCGAACCAGGCCGGGTAGAGCCACAGGCCGACGCCCATCCACGGGTCGATCAGGAAGGGTAGCGAGAACGGCACGGCGAAGAGCACCGCCTCGCGCCAGGCCCGCCGGCGGACGCCGCGCGGCGCGGTCCGGAAGTCGCGCCAGAAGTGGTAGCCCCAGCGCCACGGCCAGTAGGCGAGCGCGTAGACCCACAGGTTCTCGTAGCGCCCGTCGGCCCGCCGTTTCGGCTGCACCCAGTCGCGCTCCTCGCCGAGGTGGCCGTGGTGGACGGCCATGTGCTTGTAGGTCCACCAGTAGGAGGGGATGCCGCCCGGCAGGGTCCACAGCCGGCCGAGCCAGCGGCTCGCCGCGGCACTGCGCAGCACCGGCTTGTGCGCGTGGCTGTGGAAGTTGACCCCCATGTTGACGCCGCCCGACCAGCCGAGCCAGGTGCCGGCGCCGAGGGCGAAGCCGAGGCGGTCGAGCGGCGCGGTGAAGCCGGTGACCTCCGGGTGGAGCCAGAGCCAGAACGCCGAGCCGATCGCCGCGAAGTGGAGCGCGCAGAACAGCAGGCCGTGGACGTCCTCGGGGTGGGCGAGCCAGCGCCCGAGCCACGAGGGGGCGGTGACCAGGTCCGGCGGGCTCGCGCCGCCCCAGCGCTCGAGCCAGGTCGTCAGGTGGAGGAGGGCGAGGGCGAGCGGGAAGGAGAGCCACGGTCCCCAGACGAGCGCGCCCCAGATCCCCGCCAGGGCGAGCAGCGGGTAGATCGACCGCAGGGCGGCGTAGCGCAGGAAGCGGAGCACGCGGGTTCCCCTCGCTCCGGATCGGGCCGGATCGGCGGCGGGATGTTACACCGCGATCGAGAGCGGCACGCGGCGCGGGCCGGCATGCGCTAAACTGGCGTCGAAGACCCACGACCGCTGGAGGACGTCCAGATGACCGAGCTGACGCGAGCCGCTGGCGCGGGCGACGTCGCCGTCCCGACCGTGGACGAGCCCGCCGAGGACCGCCGGCTCGTCGAGACTCTGCGCGAGCGCTACCACCGCCTGCTCGCGGCCGGCGACGGGAGCGCCCGCCCCTTCGAGCTGCGGCTGCCCGGCGGCGGCCGCTGGACGATCGGCGACGGCGAGCCGGCTTTCGCCGTCGCCGCGGCCAGCGAGCGCGGCCGCAGGGCGCTCGCCGCGCTCGACGAGCTGGCGGTCGCCGAGGCCTACATGGATGGCGACCTCGACCTCGAGGGCGACCTGCTGGCCGCGCTCAAGGCGCGCCCGGTGCTGGCCGACCGGCACCCGCTGAAGTACCTCTGGGCGACCCACGTCGAGCCGCTCCTGCGCGGCCAGGCGGCGAGCGACAAGCGCTGGATCGGCAGCCACTACGACGTCGACCCGCAGTTCTTCGTCCTCTGGCTCGACGGGAAGCTCCGCGGCTACTCGCACGGCTTCTTCGCGGCCGACGACGAGCAGCTCGAGGTCGGCATGGAGCGCAAGTTCCGCTACGCCTTCGACGCCTGCGGCATCCGCCCCGGCCAGCGGGTGCTCGACATCGGCGGCGGCTGGGGCTCGTTCCTCGAGTTCGCCGGCGAGCAGGGTGTGCGGGTCACCTCGATCACCATCTCGGACGAGTCCGAGCGGTGGATGAAGGAGCTGATCGACCGCCGCGGGCTCGCCGGCTGCGAGGTGGTCAAGGAGCACTTCCTCGAGTACCGGCCGGCCGAGCCGTTCGACGCGATCGTCAACCTCGGGGTGACCGAGCACCTGCCCGACTACCGGCGCACGCTGGCCCAGTACCGGCGCCTGCTCCGGCCCGGCCGCCGCGTCTACCTCGACGCCTACTCCGGCGCCAAGCACGGCATGCCGTCGTTCATCTCGAAGTGGGTGTTCGAGGGCAACACCTCGCCGCTCTGCCTGCGGGAGTACCTGGCCGAGGTGGAGCGGACGCCGTTCGAGGTGGTGCTGGTCAAAAACGACCGCCACAACTACTTCCTGACCTGCAAGAAGTGGGCGGAGAACCTGGAGGCGAAGCGCGGCGAGGTCGTCGCCCGCTGGGGCGAGCACCTCTACCGGCGCTTCCGCCTCTACCTGTGGTCGGCGGCCAACTCGTTCGAGACCGGCACGCTCTCGGCCCACCGGATGATCCTCCAGCTCCCCGCGCCCGACGGGGCGCGGCGGGCGGCGGTCGAGGCCTGGTGAGCGGCCCGGCGGGAGAGGCGGCCGGTGCGGTCCCCGTCCGGCCGCCGGAGGACGAGCTGGAGGTCGAGCCCTACAGCCGCGGGGAGCTCGTCTTCCACCTCACCGGCGGGGCGCTCAACGGGGTCGTCTGGCTCGCCGCGGCCGCCTGGCTGGCCGCCGGCTGGGCGGAGCACCGGCCGGCGTGGCTCGGCGTCGTCGCCGCGGTCGCCGCCGGCATCTACCTGGCCGACCTGGCGTCCGGGATCCTCCACTGGGCGTTCGACACCTGGTTCAGCCCCGAGGTCGTCCAGGTCCGGCGGATGGTGCTCAAGGTGCGCGAGCACCACATCTACCCGGGCCGCATCTTCAAGCACTCGTTCACCGAGGACGCGGGGGTGCTGTCGTGGATCGCCCTGCTGGTCCTGGCCCCGCTTCTCGCCTGGGCCGCGATCGCCGGTCCCGCCGGGCTCGCCGGCTACGCCCTGTGCGCCGCCGTCGTCTTCGACCCGCTCCTCGTCTTCATGCTCGAGTTCCACAAGTGCGGCCATCGCCCGCGCGGGCCGGCCTGGGTGCGGGCGCTCCAGCGGGTCGGGCTGGTCCTGCCGGTCGGTCACCACCTGCGCCACCACTCGGGCAACCACGACGACAACTACTGCACGATCAACGGCTGGGCCGACAAGACCCTCGGCCGGATCGGCTTCTTCCGCGGCCTCGAGTGGGCGATCCACCGGCTGACCCGCGCCTACCCCCAGGACGACGACCACGCCTTCCTGCGCCGCCACGGGAAGAGAGTCGTCGGCCGCCGCGGCCTGCTCCCGACCGGGCCGTACCGGCGGGCGCGTTGACGGCCCTCCGCGCTCTCGTCGAGCGCTGGGTCGCCGGCGAGGTGCGGCTGGCGCCGATCGCCGACCTCCTCGGCGTCCGCCCGCTCGCCGCCGGCGACGGCGAGGCGCGGATCGAGATGGACGCCGGCCCGCGTCTCCACAACGCGATGGGCATCCTCCACGGCGGCGTCGTCCTCGACCTCGCCGACGTGGCGATGGGGGCGGCGCTGGCGACCGTGGTCGACGAGGGCGAGACCTTCGCCACCGTGTCGTCGACGGTCGCCTACCTGCGGCCGGTCCGCGAAGGACGCCTCACCGCCGCCGCCCGGGTCGTCCACCGCGGCCGGACCACCGCCCACCTCGAGTGCGACCTGGCGAACGCGGACGGCGAGCTGGTGGCCCGGGTCGGCTCGGTCTCGGCGATCCGCCGGGCGGGCTGAGCGCCGCGAGGCGCCCGCGGCCGACCGAGCGGGCTCCGCCCGCCGGCTGCGCTCCCGCGCCCGCGGATGCGCGCTCTGTGGGCGACCGGCCCACCAGGACCCTCCCGCCAGGGCTCAGGCCGTCGCGCCGGTGCCGCTGCGCACCGCCGTGGGCTGGACCTCCTCGGCGGCACCCAGCCGCTGGAGGTTCAGCGGCACCTTGGCGGCGGCGCTCCAAGCTCCTGCCGGCAGGGCGCGAAGTGCGATGATCGAACGACGCCGATGGACGAAGCGAAGCGACAGCTCGACCGGTTCTGGGACACCAGCCGCGAGTACTACGAGCAGGCGCGGGCGGCGAACCCCGAGGCGTCGCCGGAGCGGCGGCGTCTGGTCGGTTTCCTCGCCGGCGGCGAGCGGGTCCTCGACCTCGGCGCCGGCTCGTGCGAGAACGCCCTGTGGCTGCCGGCCGGCTGCCGCTACGTCGGCTTCGACGTGTCGACCGCGGCGCTCCTCGCCGCCGCCGAGCTCGGCAGGCCGGGTGCGCGGGTGCGCGGCGACGGCGAGGCCCTGCCGTTCGCGGCGGAGAGCTTCGACGCGGTGCTCTCGACCTGGGTGCTCGAGCACCTCCACGACCCGCCGGCGACCTTCGCCGAGGCGGCGCGCGTGCTGCGCCAGGGGGGGCTTCTCCTCGTCGTCGGATCGACCTGGGACCTGCCCTGGGAGATCCCGCCCAGCCTCGACCCCGCGCGCCGGCTGCCGCTCGCGGCGGTTCGGCTGGCGCGCCAGCTCCGCTCGCTCGCCGACGGGCGGCTGCGCTTCGAGCGCGTCGAGGCGCCGCGGGTGCTGACCGCCGGATACGTGCCCGACGCCGACGCGGTCCACGTCGCCCAGTCGTGGACGGTCGCCCGCTGGCTCCGGCGCGCGGGCTTCGAGCTGGTCGCCCACGAGCGCCTGCCGCACCGCGCCGACCCCGGCGGCCCCCGCGGGCTCCTGCGCCGGCTGCTCCGCCGGGTGCCGGCGTGGCGGCACGGGTGGGGGAACGCGCTCTTCGTCGCTCGCCGGGGCGCCGAGCCGACCCCGGCCCCGGCCGAGGTCCTCCGCCTCTGAGCGCCCGCCGGCCCGCCGCTTGCACCTCCAAGCCGCGAAGGATCGCGACGAACGACATCACCCCGACGAGGCAGGAGCACCCCATGGACGACTCCGAACGCAGCTACGGCTACAGCCGCGACATCTACCATGGCCGCCGCGGCCCCGGCGGCCACTACGGGACCGGCTACGACGGCAACGAGGGCCGTCCGTTCTACCCGGGCGTCGCCCACCACGAGGGGAGCTACGAGTACGGCGCCGAGGAGGGGATGGGCGGCGATCCCCATCCCGAGGACTTCGGCCCCGAGGAGGCGGCGGTCCGCATCCGCCCGTCGCGGCGGCGCGGCCTGCGGCGCCGGGTCGGCGGGGCGATGGGCGACTCCGGCGTGGCGCCCGGCAGTGAGTCGTGGACCTGGGACGTCGAGGGACCGCACCGCGGCCGCGGCCCGCGCGGCTACCGGCGCGCCGACGACCGCATTCACGAGGACGTCTGCGACCGCCTCCAGCACCACGGCCGGCTCGACGCCTCGGACGTCGAGGTCTCGGTCGAGGGCGGCGAGGTCACCCTCTCCGGCACCGTCCCCGACCGCACGACGAAGCGGATCGCCGAGGCGGTCGCCGAGACCGTCCGCGGCGTGGTCGACATCCACAACCGCCTCACCCTGGCTGACCGCGGCGAGCGCACCGAGAGGGAACGGGCAGCCACCCGCAGCGAGGCGGCACGTAGGGCCAACGTCGGCCGTACGCAAGAGGAGCGCAGCGAAGCGGCGCGGAAGGCCAGCGCCACTCGGAAGAGGCGCGCCGAGGCCGGGAGAGCCTCCGAGGAGGCGTAGGCGGATTTCAGTACGCGCGGGGCGGCGGGCCGAGCGATGGCCGACGAACGCTTCCACCGCCACCTCGTCCGGCTCGCGCCGCTCCTCGACCGCCTGGCGGACGCCGGCCTCGACGAGCCGAACGTCCTCGCGCTGCTCGCCGTCGAGTCGTTCTACCGCCCGCCGGCCGCCCGGCTCGGCGAGTACGCGCTGTGGGCCGCAGCGAGCCTGGTGCGGCCCTCCGCGCTCCCGACCCTCTCGCCCGGGCTCGCGCAGGTCCAGCTCCGCCACTGGGCGGCCGTCGGCGAGATCGACGGTCTCCGCTGGACGCCCGCGCGCCTCGCCCGCCTCCTCGACCCGGCGGCGAACTACCGCGTCTGCCGCCGCTTCCTCGCCGACCGCGGCGCGCTCGACCTCGCCGACCCCGCCCGCCTGACCCGCCTCTACACCGGCTGGGACCGACCGGGCTACGCGGAGCGTGTGGCCCGGGCCCGGCGGGCGTTCGTACGCACCGATCCGCTCTGATCTCCGTACGTGGTGGTCGTCCTGAAACGCCGGCTCCGCTGAGCGCACCGGCCCGACGACGGGCGCGGTCTACAATCCGGACGTGCCCCGCATCCAGATCCTGCCGGACCGGCTCGTCAGTCAGATCGCGGCCGGCGAGGTCGTCGAGCGGCCGGCCTCGGTGGTCAAGGAGCTGGTCGAGAACGCGCTCGACGCCGGGGCGACGCGCGTCGGCGTCGAGCTCGAGGGGGGCGGCAAGCGGCGGATCGCCGTCGAGGACGACGGCCGGGGGATGGGCAAGGACGACGCGCTCCTCGCCTTCGACCGCCACGCGACGAGCAAGATCGCCTCCTTCGAGGACCTCGAGCGGGTCGGCACCCTCGGCTTCCGCGGCGAGGCGCTGGCCTCGATCGCCGCGGTCGCCCGGGTCGAGCTGGTCACCGCCGAGGCGCCGGGGGAGGGGCACCGGGTGCGGATCGAGGGCGGCCGGGTGCGCTCGGCGGAGCCGCAGGCCCACCCGCGGGGGACGTGGATCTCGGTCGCCTCGCTGTTTTTCAACGTCCCCGCCCGGCGCAAGTTCCTCAAGACCCCGGCGACCGAGCTGCGGCGGGCGACCGAGGTGGTGCAGGGGTACGCCCTGGCGCGGCCCGACGTGCGGTTCACCCTGATCCACGAAGGGAAGACGCTGCTCGACGCCCTCCCGTCCGGCCCGGCGCCGGCGGAAGGGGAGGCGGGCGACGCCGAGGCGGCGCGCGAGCGGGTGGCGCAGCTCTTCGGCCGCGAGCTCGCCGACGGACTGGTGCCGATCCCCGAGGAGGGCTGGACGCCCGGCGCCGAGCGGGTGTGGGGCCTCGTCGGCGGCCCGGAGACCGCCCGCGGCCGGCGGCTCTTCGTCTTCGTCAACCGCCGCCTGCTGCGCGACCGGGCGGTGCTCGCCGCCTTCTACCGGGCGGTGCGCGAGGAGTGGAAGGCCGAGGACTTCCCGGCGCTGTTCCTCTTTCTCGACCTGCCGGCCGAGCAGGTCGACGTCAACGTCCATCCGCAGAAGGCCGAAGTGCGCTTCCGCGACCCGCGGCTCGTCGACCGCGTCCACGAGCGGCTGCGCCGGGCGCTCGAGCGGGCGCGCGGCGAGGAGGCGGCGCCGCTCTCGGCGCCGGCCGGCCCGCCCGCCGCGCCGCTCGCCTGGCAGGGGCTCGGCGAGCGGCGGCCCGCCGGCGTGCCCGACGGGTTCGAGGGGCTGCGCGAGCGCGGCGGCGGCGGGGAGGGCCGCGCCGGCGGCGGCGGGGCGGGGGGCGGGCAGTGGGGCGGCTGGCGGAAGGTGCGCGACTGGCCGCTCGGCGCAGGCGGCGCCGAGGGGTGGGAGGTGCGCGAGGCGCGGCCGGCCTACGACGCGGGGTCGGTCGAGGGGGTGGGCGGCCCGGCGCCGGTGCGGATCGCGGGTCCCGCCTATGCGCCCCTCGCGCGCGCGCCGGTGCCGTTGACCGGCCGCTC
>Ga0299913_10006255_pt1 | contig 10297 bp, 9 predicted proteins | sample RVTome_9_FD_201360 | JGI IMG/M metagenome (GOLD analysis project Ga0299913, IMG submission 201360) | Soil microbial communities from uranium-contaminated site in the Upper Colorado River Basin, Wyoming, United States - RVT155D38 (version 2) ... | reverse complement strand
GCCTCCGAGGTCACGACGAAGCAGGCCGGCTGACACCACGTCGGCCGTACGACGACGGACGGCGCCGACCCGCCCGGGTCGGCGCCGTCTCGCGTGTGCTCTGGCTCAGCGGCCGCGCAGGTTGCCGCGCATGCCTTTCATGCTGGTCGGCACCGGGCCCTTCGGCAGCGGGACCGTGCCGCGCTGCGCGTCGAGGGCCTTGAGCCGGAAGATCACGTCGGTGACCTCGGCGGGCTTGACCTTGCGGCCCAGCTTGGTGACGTGCTTGACGAGCCTGCCCAGCGGCACCTCGTCCTCGCCGTTGCCGCAGATCACCTCGTGGATCGGGGTGTCGGGGGAGACCCGCTGGTGCTTGCGGCGCTCGTTGACGAGGAGCTGCTTGACGCGGGCGTGCGAGTGGCCCTCGCCGACGAGCACGATGCCCGGAGGGCCCACGACCCGGTGGACGACGTCCTGCTGCTTGGTGAAGCCGACCGCGGTCTCGAGCTTCCAGCCGCGGCGCAGCATCTGCAGCGCGGCCGCGGCGGCGCCGACCTGGCCCTCCCACTGGCCGTACGCCGCCTTCTGGGCACGCCGGCCGAAGATGATCATCGCGAGCAGGAGGCCGAACAGGACGCCACCGACGGCGGCCATGACCCAGCCGATCGTGCCGCTGCCGGGCAGGACCCAGAACAGCCCGAAGCCGACGGCGAAGCCGAGGAGGAAGGCGCCGAGCAGCCACAGGCCGATCAGCTTGTCGGTCTTCTTGGTCATGCGGTACGCCTGCACGACCTGCTGGCGCCGCTTCAGCTTTTCCGGGGGAACGGGGGTCGACATCGTCTGCTCTCGGCTCTTCTGCTGTAGGGAAGGGAACTCAGTGGGTGGCGACCGCGCCGACGCCGCGGCTGTCCAGCGCCTGACGGTACAGCCGCCCGGCCCGGTACGACGACCGCACCAGCGGTCCTGACATGACGCCCGAGAACCCGATCTCCTCAGCCTCGGCCGCGAGCTCGACGAACTCCTCCGGCTTCACCCAGCGCTCGACGGGGTGGTGGCGCAGGCTCGGGCGGAGGTACTGCGTGATCGTGACCAGCTCGCAGCCGGCCTCGTGCAGGTCGCGCAGTGCCTGCGAGACCTCCTCGCGGGTCTCGCCCATGCCGAGGATCAGGTTGGACTTGGTGACCAGGCCGAACGCCCGCGCCTGCGTGAGGACGTCGAGGGAGCGGTCGTAGCGGAACGCCGGGCGGATCCGCTTGAAGATCCGCGGGACCGTCTCGACGTTGTGGGCGAGCACCTCGGGGCGGCTCTCGAAGACCTCCTGGAGCAGCTCCGGGATGCCGTTGAAGTCCGGGATCAGGTTCTCGACGCCGGTGCCGGGGTTGAGCTCGTGGATCTGCTTCACGGTCTCGGCGTACAGCCAGGCGCCGCCGTCGGGAAGGTCGTCACGGGCGACGCCGGTGATGGTCGCGTACCTGAGCTCCATCTTCTGCACGGACTCGGCGACCCGGCGCGGCTCGTCCCGGTCCAGCGGCTGCGGCTTGCCGGTGTCGATCTGGCAGAAGTCGCAGCGGCGGGTGCACTGGTCGCCGCCGATCAGGAAGGTGGCCTCGCGGTCCTCCCAGCACTCGAAGATGTTGGGGCAGCCGGCTTCCTGGCAGACCGTGTGCAGGCCCTCGGACTTCACCAGCGACTGGAGCTGCTTGTACTCCGGCCCCATCTTCGCGCGGGTCTTGATCCACTCCGGCTTGCGCTCGATGGGGGTCTCGGCGTTGCGGACCTCCAGACGCAGGAGCTTGCGGCCATCGGGGTTCGGGGAAGCGCTCACGCTGGCCCACTCTACGCCGCGGACGGTGAGCCGCTCAGGGCACGTCCCGCCGCAGGAACGACGGCAGCGACATCGCCATGGTCAGCACCAGCAGGGCGCCCAGGAAGCGCACGCCCTCGCCGAGGGTCACGGTCCCGTAGCAGCCGGTCTCGCCGTCCATCTCGCTGCACGTCGGCAGCTCCCAGTCGTAGTAGCGGTAGCCGTCCTGCACCACCGCGAGCACGTTGTGGGGCAGGAACCAGCGCTGGGCGTCGGCCAGCGGCAGGAGCCCCACGATCATCGACCCGGCGAGGCCGAGAACGAAGAGCACGCCGAGAGTCCCGACCGTGCTGCGCAGCAGCATCGTGAGCGCGTAGCCGCCCACGGCGGCCAGCATCGCGAGCAGGCCGGTGCGGCCGACCAGCTCGAGCGTCTCGCGCCAGACCGCGCCGGTCACCTCGACGTCGCGCCAGGCGGTCAGGCCGGCGAACCCGGCCCAGAGCAGTGCGGCCGAGGTCGCGGCCACGGCAAGGGCACCGAGCAGCACGCCGCCGGCCTTGGCCAGCCACACCCGCCCTCGCCGGGGCTCGAACAGCAGCTGGTTGCTCATCGACCCGCTCTGCCAGTCGGCGCCGGCGTACGTCGCCCCGATCAGCAGGGCGAGCATGGCCACCATTCCGCCGGCCTGGGTGCCCAGGTCCATGCCGTGCTGCGCCGGCTCCAGCCGCTGGCGTCCGACCCACTCCTCGGGCGTGGGCGCCCACCCGACCATCTGCTCCGTGCAGGCTGCCTCGACGTCCGCGGTGTCGGGGTCGATGCCCCAGTCCCGGGGGTGCTGCGTGCACATCTCCAGGTCCTGGGCGACCATGTCGGCGTTCTCGGCCTGCATCGCGGCGATCTCGGCCTCCGCGCGCTTCAGGTCCGCGTCGGTGACCGGCCGGGTGCTCCAGGCGAGGCTGACCAGCATGATCAGCGGGATCACGACCGCGGCCAGTGACAGCAGGCGCACCGCGTTGCGCCACGACAGGCGGCGCAGCTCCACCAGCAGGAGCCTCATCGGAGTGCTCCTTCCAGGCCGGTGCCGGCCTCGGGACTCTCGAGCGGGCCGGCACCGAGGTCGGGCCCGTGGCCCATTGCCTCGCCGCGGGTCAGCTCCAGGAAGACCGCCTCGAGGTCCTGGCGCACCGGAGCCAGCTCGGCCAGGTAGTGGCCGGCGTCGGCCAGGCACCGAGTGATGGCGGCGGGGTCGTCGCCGTCGACCAGCAGCAGGCCGTCCTCGCGGCGTACGACGTGTCCGGCGGCGGTCAGCACCCGTGCGCCCGCGTCGGGGTCGGCGAGCCGGACCCGGTGGGCGGTGCTCGCGCCGAGCAGGTCCTCGACCGGCCCGGAGGCCAGCGTGCGCCCGTGACCGATGATCGTGGCGGAGTCGCAGACCTGCTGCACCTCGGCGAGGATGTGGGAGCTGAGCAGCACGGTGACCCCGGCGCCCGCGAGGTCGCGGATGGTGTCCCGGATCTCGCGGATGCCCGCCGGGTCGAGGCCGTTGGTCGGCTCGTCGAGGATCAGCAGCTGCGGCTGCTTGAGCAGGGTGGCGGCGATCGCCAGCCGCTGCTTCATGCCGAGCGAGTAGCCCTTGTAGCGGTCACCGTCGCGGCCGCTCAGCGAGACCGTCGCGAGCGCCTCGTCGACCTGGGAGTCGGGCACGCCGATCGAGCGCGAGAGCAGCAGAAGGTTCTGTCGTCCGGTGAAGTTGGGGGAGAACTTCGGGGACTCGACCACAGCGCCGACCTGCGGCATCACCTGCGGGAGCCGGCGCGGCACCTCCTCGCCGAAGAGCGCCATGCGGCCGCTCGTCGCGCGGGAGAGCCCGAGCAGCATGCGGATCGTGGTGGTCTTGCCGGACCCGTTGGGCCCGAGGAAGCCGTGCACGCCGCCGGCGGGCACCGCCAGGTCGAGGTCGCGTACGGCGACCCGGCTGCGGCCGCGGTGGCGGAACACCTTCCGCAGGCCCCGGGTCTCGATGACGAGCTGGGGCATGTCCCACCCTCCCCGTGGCGCGTGTCTGTCGCACGCTGAGGGCGCCATCGTCTCAGGCGGTGGCGGCCCGCGTCCGGGACTCGCCCGATCCGGGCCGTCGCAGCCACGGGTGCCTTCTGCGGCGCGGGGCTCAGGCGCCGGGGCGGACCAGGCTGACCCGCGGCGGCTCGGGACGCGGCTCGTAGTCCGGCGTCGCCTCGTACGGCTGCCAGGAGAGGTACGACGACAGGTGGCGCTCGACGTACGGCAGGACCTCGGTGACGGGCACGTCGCGGCCGAGCTCGCGGGACAGCGAGGTGACGCCGGCGTCGGCGATGCCGCACGGGACGAACCGGTCGTACCAGTTCATGTCGACGTCGCAGTTGAGCGCGAACCCGTGCATCGCGACGCCCCGGCTGACCCGGATGCCGATGGCGGCGATCTTGCGCTCGGGGCCGCGGTGGTCGGCCTTGAGCCAGACCCCGCTGCGGCCGGGCACGCGTGCGGTCGCGACGCCGAGGTCGGCGCAGGTGTGGATCAGGGCCTCCTCGAGCCGACGCACGTAGTCGACGACGTACACGTGGTCGGGGAGCCGCACGATCGGATAGCCGACCAGCTGGCCGGGCCCGTGGAAGGTGATCTTCCCGCCGCGGTCGACGTCGATGACCTGGGCGCCGCCGGGGTCGGTCGGCCGCTCGTGGGGGTCGGTGCGCTTGCCCGCCGTGAAGACCGGCGGGTGCTCGAGCAGCAGCACGGTGTCGTCGGCGCCGGCGACCACGCCGGCGTGGACCCGGCGCTGCACCTCCCACGCCTCGAGGTAGTCGACGGCGTCGGCGCCGAGGCCGGCGATGCGGAACTGGAGGGGCACGGCCCCGAGCCTACTCCCGGCCCGGAGAGGGGCGGAGGCGGTCAGGGATGCGCCAGTCCTGCTGCGACGACGTCGCGGACGTCCTGGTCGAAGAAGTGGTGCCCGGCGGCCTCGAGGGCCGCGGGCACCAGCCGGTAGGAGCCGAGGAGGTCGGGCGCCAGTGCGCCGGCGCCAAGCCGCAGCACGGGCGCCGGGGCGACGAGGAACGCCCGGCGGTGCACCGAGTCGGCGAGGGCGTCGGTGAACTCGGCATTGGTCGGGGGGACCGGGCTGGCCATGTTGAACGGCCCCGCCGCGGTGGGGTGCTCGAGCAGGAACGCGGCCGCGGCCACCCAGTCGCGCCGGGACACGACCGGGAACCACTGTCGGCCGTCGGAGAGTCGCGCGCCCAGCCCCAGCCGGAAGAGCGGCAGTTGCACGCGGGTCACGAGTGAGTCCCGGTCGATGACCGGGGCGGTGCGCAGCACGCACACCCGGCTCCCGGCCTCGCGGGCGGGCTCGGTGGCTGCCTCCCAGTCCCGGCACACGCGGGTCATGAACGCCTCGCCGTGCGACTCGGCGTCCTCGGTGAGCAGCTCGTCGCCGTGGTCGCCGTACCAGCCGCTGCCGTTCTGCGCGATGAACGCCGGCACGCGGTCGCTGCGTGCGATCGCCTCGGCCAGCAGACGCGTGGTGACCACGCGGCTGTCGTGGAGGGTGCGCCGGAACCGTGCGGAGTGCGGGTTGCCCAGCAGCGACGACCCGGCGAGGTTGACCACGACGTCCGCGGACTCGACGACGGCCTGGTCGAGGGTGCCGGCGTACGGGTCCCACTGCGACTCGTCCGCGGCCCTGGCGGGGCGGCGTACGAGCCGGACCACCTCGTGCCCGTCATCGGCCAGGACGTGGCGCAGGGCCGTCCCGAGGAACCCGGACGACCCTGCGATCACGACCTTCATGGGTCCAGCCTAGGGGGCCGGACCAGTGCGGTCACACCTCGAACCGGCCTGCCTCCAGGCGCTTCTTGACGTCCTGCAGGAAGCGGCCGGCGTCGGCGCCGTCGACCAGGCGGTGGTCGTAGGTCAGCGCGACGTTGACCATGTGGCGCACCGCGATGGTCTCGCCGAGGTTCGGGTCGTCGATGACGACCGGGCGCTTCACGACGGCACCTGGGCCGAGGATGGCGACCTGCGGCTGGTTGATGATCGGCGTGTCGAAGAGCGCGCCGAAGCTGCCGAGGTTGGTGATCGTGAAGGTGCCGCCCGACAGGTCGTCCGGCGTGATCTTGTTGTTGCGCGTGCGGTCGGCGACGTCGGCGATCTTCTTGGCGAGACCGGCGATCGAGAGGTCTCCGGCGTCCTTGACCACCGGGGTCAGCAGGCCCTTCTCGGTGTCCACCGCGAACGCGACGTTCTCGCGGTCGAAGTAGGTCACCTCGCCCTTGTCCATGTCGAGGTTGGCGTTGAGCTTCGGGTGCTGCTTGAGCGCGTCGATCGCGGCCTTGGCGAAGAACGGCAGGTAGGTCAGCTTGACGCCCTCCCGTGCCAGGAAGTCGGCCTTGGCCTTGTCGCGAAGGCGGGCGATCGCGGTGACGTCGACCTCCATGACCTGGGTCAGCTGCGCGGAGATCTGCAGCGACTCGGTCATGCGCTCGGCGATCACCTTGCGCAGGCGGCTGACCTTCTCGGTCGTGCCACGCAGCGGCGACGGCCCGGCGGGCGCGGCCTCGGTGCTCCTGGCCGGGGCAGGGGCTGCGGCCGGAGCGGCCGGCGTCTCCTTGGCCCTGGCCGCGTCGAGCACGTCCTGCTTGCGGATGCGCCCGCCGACACCGGAGCCCTTGACGGCCGCGAGGTCGACGCCGTGCTGCTTGGCGAGCTTGCGCACGAGCGGCGTCACGTAGCCGGTGTCGCCGGAGTCCGCAGACGCAGCCGGGGCGGGCTCGGCCGGCTTCGGGGCCTCCTGCACCGGAGGAGCCGGGGCCGGGACCTGCTGGGCCGGCGCGGGCTGTGCCGGGGCGGCGGGCTCGGGCGCTGCGTGCTGGGCCGCCGGAGCGGGCTCGGACGGCTGCTCGGACGCCTGCTGGGGCTGGGCGGGTGCGGCGTCGCCGGAGCCGACGACGGCGAGCTCGGCGCCGACCTCGACGGTCTCGTCGGCGGCGACCTTGATCTCCAGCAGCGTGCCGGCGACCGGCGAGGGGATCTCGGTGTCGACCTTGTCGGTGGAGACCTCGAGGAGCGGCTCGTCGACGGCGACCTCGTCGCCGACCTCCTTGAGCCAGCGGGTGACGGTGCCCTCGGTGACGGACTCGCCCAGTGCGGGAAGGGTCACGGGGGTGCCGGAGGCGGAGCCCCCCTGGGCCGCGGGCGCGGGGGTCTCGGCGGCCGGGGTCTCCGGTGCCGGGGCCTCCTGCGCGGGAGCCTGCTGGGTGGGCTCGGGCGCGGACTCCTGCGCCGGGGCCTCCTCGGCGGCGGACGTCGCGGCACCACCGCCCTCACCCTCGTCACCGACCAGCGCGAGGATCGCACCGACCTCGACGGTCTCGTCCTCGTTGGCCTTGATCTCCAGCAGCGTGCCGCCGACTGGCGAGGGGATCTCGGTGTCGACCTTGTCGGTGGAGACCTCGAGCAGCGGCTCGTCGACCGCGACAGCCTCACCCACCTGCTTGAGCCAGCGGGTGATGGTGCCTTCGGTGACGGATTCGCCAAGGGCCGGGAGGGTGACTTCGGTGGCCATGTGTTTCCTTTGCTGATCGAGCGGTCAGGAGTGCGCGTGCAGGGGTTTCCCGGCGAGTGCGAGGTGGGCCTCGCCGAGCGCTTCGGTCTGGGTCGGGTGCGCGTGGACCAGGGGTGCCACGTCCTCGGGGTGCCCCTCCCAGTTGAAGATGAGCTGGGCCTCGCCGATGAGCTCGCCGACACGGGCACCCACCATGTGGATGCCGACGATCGGGCCGTCGGCGCGACGGACGAGCTTGACGAAGCCCTGGGTCTTGAGGATCTGGCTCTTCCCGTTGCCGCCGAGGTCGTAGGTCTGCGTCTCCACGTCGCCGTACCGCTCGCGGGCGGTGGCCTCGTCGAGGCCCACGGAGGCGACCTCGGGGTCGGAGTAGGTCACCCGCGGGATGCCTGCCTCGTCGATCGGCGCGGGGGAGAGGCCGGCGATCTCCTCGGCGACCAGGATGCCCTGGGCGAAGCCGCGGTGTGCCAGCTGCAGGCCGGGCACGATGTCGCCGACGGCGTACACGCCCCCGACGCTCGTGCGGCAGCGCTCGTCGACGGTGACGAACCCCCGGTCCATCGCGACGCCGACCTGGTCGTAGCCGAGGCCGTCGGTGGTCGGGCCGCGGCCGACGGCCACCAGGAGCAGCTCCGCGTCGACCGTCTTGCCGCCGGCGGTGACGCGTACGCCGTCGTCGGTGTGCTCGACGGACTCGAAGCGGGTGTCGGTGAGGGACGTGATGCCGCGCTTGCGGAAGCCGCGCTCGAGTGCCTTCGACGACGCCTCGTCCTCGGCCGCGACCAGCCGGGGGAGCGCCTCGACGATCGTGACCTCGGCACCGAACGAGCGCCAGACGCTGGCGAACTCGCAGCCGATCACCCCGCCGCCGAGTACGACGACGCTGGCCGGCACGCGGTCGAGCCGGAGTGCCTGCTCGCTGGTGATGACCCGCTCGCCGTCGACGTCGAGGCCGGGCAGGGCCTTCGAATAGGAGCCCGAGGCGAGGACGACGTTGCGGCCCTCGTGGGTCTCCTTGCCGACCTGCACGGCGGTGGGGGAGACCAGCCTGCCCTCGCCCTCGACCACGGTGATGCCGCGGGAGCCGATGAGCCCGGTCAGGCCCTTGTGGAGGCGGGAGACGACGCCGTCCTTGTAGGCGTTGACGCCGGCCATGTCGATGCCGTCGAGCGTCGCGCGGACGCCGAACGTGGCGGCGTCACGGGCGAACTCGGCGACCTCCGCGGCGTGCAGGAGGGCCTTGGTCGGGATGCAGCCGACGTGGAGGCAGGTGCCGCCGATCTTGTCCTTCTCGACGAGTGCGACGTCCAGTCCGAGCTGCGCGGCGCGCAGTGCGCATGCGTACCCACCGCTCCCGGCTCCCAGCACGACGACGTCGAACACGGTGATCATCCAAGCACAGTCCGCCAGACGGTCGCAGCCCGCGTGGGCCACACTGGAGGCATGGGACTGTTCGACCGATTCAGGCGCGGCACCGGCATGCGCCGTCCGGGTGGCGACGCGACGCGCACCGGCTCCACCACCGTGCGCGCCGCGAACCGTGCGGACGAGGAGCACCTGCTCGCCTGGATCCAGGCGCGCCGTGGCGTCGAGGGGTTCGTCGAGCCGCGCACCGCGGTCAGCGACGTGACGCTGCTGCTGGTCGCCCACGACGGTGAGTGGACCCGGCGACGGGTGCCGTCGATCCAGTGGGCCCACCGGTTCGCCAACAGCCAGGGCGTGCCGTCGTACGACGCGGCGGTCGTCGGCGTCCCGCAGCGGATGCGGGACTACAACCGCCGGATGAAGGGCAAGCGCTAGCCGGGCTGGTCCGCGTCGGCGACGGCAGCGACGGCGGCGGCGTACTCCACCAGCGTGGCGACGCCGAAGCCGGTGCCACCGGCGGTGACGTGGCCCCAGGCGTCCTTGTCGTTCCAGGCCGGGCCCGCGACGTCGAGGTGCGCCCAGGGGCGGCCGTCGACGAACTCGCGCAGGAACGCCGCGGCGAAGAGCCCGCCACCCCAGCGGCTGCCGTCGTAGTGGGCCAGGTCGGCGACCTTGCTGCTGCGGATGCGCTCGGACATCTCCTCGGGGATCGGCATGTGCCAGACGCCCTCTCCCGCGGTGGCGGCCGCGACCTCCAGGGCGGACACCACCTCGTCGTCGCCCATCACGCCGGCGACCCGGTCGCCGAGCGCGACCATCATCGCGCCGGTCAGGGTGGCGACGTCGACGATCGCATCGGGCTCGTCCTCGGCGGCGACCGCCAGGGCGTCGGCGAGCACCAGGCGTCCCTCGGCGTCGGTGTTGATGATCTCGACGGTCCGGCCGTTGCGAGCGGTCATCACGTCGCCGGGGCGGGTGGCGGTGCCGGAGACCATGTTCTCGGCCAGGGGCGCCAGGGTCGTGACCTTCACCGGCAGGCCGAGCTCGGCGATCGCGAAGAGGGCCTGCACCACCGTGGCCGCGCCGGCCATGTCGCACTTCATCCACGACATCGAGCTGCCCGGCTTGATCCAGTAGCCGCCGGTGTCGAAGGTGATGCCCTTGCCGACCAGCGCGATGTGGGCGACCGGGTCGGCGGGGGTGTAGTCGAGGCGCACGAGGCGCGGGGGAGTCGCCGAGCCCCGGCCGACCGCGACGATGCCACCGCACCCCTCGTCCGCGAGCTGCTGCTCGTCCCAGACCGTCAGGGTGACGTCCGGGGCTCCACGGCCCTTGGTGGACTGCCGGTGCTGCTCGGCGACGCGGGCGGCGAAGGAGACCGGGTCGAGGTCGTTGGCGGGGGTGTTGACGAGGTCGCGCACGCCGCACGCGGCGACGACGACGACCCGCGCGCGCTCGAGCGCGGCGACCGCGTCGGCCCGGCGCGCGATGGGGCTGACCACGACGACCTCGGGGGCGTCCGGGGTGTCGGGTCGGGTGTCCTGCTTGTAATC
>Ga0299913_10006254_pt1 | contig 10298 bp, 7 predicted proteins | sample RVTome_9_FD_201360 | JGI IMG/M metagenome (GOLD analysis project Ga0299913, IMG submission 201360) | Soil microbial communities from uranium-contaminated site in the Upper Colorado River Basin, Wyoming, United States - RVT155D38 (version 2) ... | reverse complement strand
CGCGCTTACGCCACGGCCCTCACCATCACCGCCGCCACCACCGGGCTGCTCATCCCGCCGAGCAACGTGTTCATCGTCTACGCCATGGTCGCGGGCGGCGTCTCGATCGCGGCCCTGTTCGTGGCCGGGTACCTGCCCGGCCTGATCCTGGGACTGAGCCTGGTCGCGGTGGCCATGGTGATGGCGGGGACGCAGGGCCTGGGCACCCGCACGCCGCGGCCGTCCGCGGGCGAGCTGGCGCGCGCGGTTCTCCGCGTCTCCCCGACCCTCTTCCTCCTGGTCCTGGTCATGGGCGGCATCGTCACCGGCGTGTTCACCGCCACCGAGGCCTCCGCGGTCGCCGTCTTCTACGCCCTCGGCCTGACCCGGGCCTATCGGGAGTTGGGCTGGCGCGACCTGCCGGGCGTGCTGCGCGACACCGCGGCCACCACCGGGATGGTGTTCCTCCTGATCGGGACCTCGATGGCCATGGCCTGGATCTTCGCCTACGCGGACGTGCCCCAGATCATCGACGTCTTCATCCGCGGGGTCAGCGAGAACCCCCTGGTCATCATCCTCGTGATCAACCTGATCCTGCTGGCGGTCGGCACCTTCATGGACATGACGCCGGCGGTGCTGATCTTCACGCCCATCTTCCTGCCCGTGATGCTGGACCTGGCGCCGGCCCTGGGCCTCAGCCGCGACCTGATGCGCTACCAGTTCGGCGTCATCATCGTCTTCAACCTGTGCATCGGGTTGTGCACGCCGCCGGTGGGGACGGTGCTGTTCATCGGCTGCGGGCTGGCCAAGCTGACCATCTCCCAGATCATCCGCCCCCTGCTGCCGTTCTTCGCGGCCATGGTCGCGGCGCTGCTACTCGTCTCCTACGTGCCGCAAGCGAGCCTCTGGCTGCCCCGCGAGGTGTTCGGGTTGTTGAAGTGATGCGCTCCGGTCCGCGGCCGCACCGACGGAGGTTATTTCGCGAGACGTGAGCGGGATCACGGGAGTTTTCACCCCGGGAAAGCCCCGCGCGGCCTGCTCTCTCATCGGGTAGAGGCGACGAACAGCCTCCATACCGAAAAGGAGAACGCATGAAGAGCACAAAGGCCGCTCTCGCCGCCGCGCTCGCGCTGGCGGCCCTCACCCCATCCGTGGCGTCCGCGCAGGGCATCGAGTCCGGCCGTGTCGTGAACCTCGGCGCGCACGGCATCGACTTCAAGGACGCGGTCAAGGCGTGCCTCAGGTTCTGCAGCAAGGTCGTCGTCGAGCGGCAGACCTTCGAGTGCATGCCGCGCTTCGCACCCCCGCTCGAAGGTTGCGACCTGCCGTGGATCGACGCCTGGAACCCGAACCCCGACGTCTTCGGTCAGGGTTACCAGTGCATCCCCGAAGAGCCCGAGTTCGCCGGCTACCACCTCGACGAGCGCGTCGAGCGCGTCGAGCGCGTCACGACCCAGGGCGACGACTGCCAGGCCACGGTCGTCGAGAACGTGCTGCAGGTGCTGCCGGACCGGGGCAACCCGCCGCGCCCCTGCGGGGACCCCGGGGCCTGGACCTCGACGGACGAGAGGATCGTCTCGATCCAGCTCATGGCCTGCCGGTAGGACGGCTTCCCCAGGAGGTGCCGGGGCGCCGGCCAGCGTCCCGGCACCGAAGAGGCCCTACCGGCGCGCCTCGCCCCCGCCGACGTACGTCGCCACCATGTCGTGGTGCACGGCAGCGACCCTGCGGCCCTTGCGCCTGGCCGGCACATGGGCGACATCGTGCTCGCGGCCTGACTACTCGCGCTGCCCCTGCACGATCGGCTCGCCCTTCGCTTCCTTGTAGGCGGAGATCGAGAACGGGTCGAGGAACCAGGCCTTGAGCAGGAACCTGCGGCGCGCGTCCCCGGCCGTGAAGACCGTCTCCAGGTCGCCGAGGTCGAGGCGCTCCCGAAGCTGCGCGAGCGTGGCGCCGCCCTCGACCGCGACGGCCGCCTGGTCGCGCACCTTCCCGATCAGTGTCTGCAGGTGCCGGATGTAGGCCGTGTCCTGCTGCACCTCGCCGTGTCCGGGGACCAGGTAGCGGTAGTCGAGCGCCACCAGCGCGTCGAGCGTGCGGATCCAGTCCGTGGGAAAGCTGCCGAACCCATAGGGCTGCGGGTTCACCACCAGGTCCCCGCTCATCACGATGCGCTCCTTCGGCAGCCAGACCACGAGGTCGCCTTCGGTGTTGCCCCGTCCCAGGTAGCGGACGTGGATCTCGCGCTCGCCGCGCCGCAGGACGAGCGAGTCGGCCACGCTCAGCGTGGGCAGGACGATCCGCGTCCGCTTCGTCTCCGCCAGCGACGTCTGGAGGTCGGGGACCATCTTCTTCCACCGATCGAGCCGGTCGGCGGGCAACGGCTGGCCCTGCTCGTCCTTCCCCGTCTCGATGCCCTGGCGCAGGGCGTCGAGGGTCTCGCTGAGCTGGCGCGGCAGGTTGTCGAGGTCGATGTTGGAGGCGGTCATCCCGGCGATCGTGTTGGGATGGGCGACGATCTCGACGCCCGGGTACGCCTCGAGGAACGCGGCGTTGCCCAGGTTGTGGTCGCCGTGCCAGTGCGTGTTGACGAGGTAGCGGACGGGCTTGTCGCTCACGGAGCGCAGCAGCTTGATGGCGCTCTCGGCCGAGGCTCGCGTGCCGCCGGCGTCCACGACCACGACGTCGGCGGCGTTGACGATGAACGTCAGGTTGCCTTCCACCGGTTGCCGGAACACGTCGGGGCGGACGGCGATGTAGACGCCGTCCACCAGCCGGCGGAGTTCAAAGTCATAGACGCCGGGCCCGGTGGCGGGCGTGACCACGGTCGTGGGCGCGGGCGCGACGGCGAGAACCGCGAACACGCTGGCCCCGAGCATGGACAGGATCATGGGAAACCTCCGCTCGCTGAGACGAAAACACGGCACGGGAGGTTTCACCAATCCGGCGGACTCGCGCGCGTCCGGGATCGTGGATTCCGGCGTTTGGAAACCGGCTACGACGCGTACCGCGGCCGCGATTGCGGGCGCAGGTTCGGGTTCCTCCGTCCCCGGGCGCGCCTACGCGTCGTCACGCACGAACAGCACGTCGGATCCGGTGAGGAGGGCGCGCGTCTCGTCGGGTGAGACGTCGTCGCGCACGGTCACCGTGAACGGCTCGCCGAAGAACATGTTCGTGTTGACGGAGGCCATGAGCGCGTTCACGCGCACGTAGGTCTTGGCCAGGGCCTTGTCCGCGACCACGGTCACGTGGTCGCCGGACACCGAGACCATCCGCACCTCCGGCAGCTTCTGGACCTTGGCCGTGAACTTGCGCAGCATGTGGCGGCGCCGGTGGCGGAAGCGCCGGTAGATGAACAGGGCGGGCAGGCCCACGCCGAAGACCAGCGGAGGCCAGGCGTCCGGGCGCAGGATCACGAGCAGCACGATGGCGCCGACGGCCGCGGCCATGGCCGGGACGAACCAGGTCCCGGGGGTGACGTCGCGCAGCGAGCGCAGCGCGTCCTGGAGCCGCGCCGTCAGGGGGGTGGCCCCCGTGATGCCGCTCTCCACCTCGCGCTGCACGGCCTTGAGGTCGGCGGCCAGCTCGCGAGCGTCGGGGTAGCGGTCCTCGCGCCGCTTGCGCAGGCAGCGGCCGATCACGCGCTGCAGGCTCGCGGGCAGGTTGGCCTTGAGCGCGGTCACCGGCCGCGTCTCCTCGAAGGCGATGGCGTGCAGCGTGTCCACGGGCGAGTTGCCCGTGAAGGGCGGCTGTCCCGTCACCATCTCGTAGAGCACGATGCCCAGCGAGAAGAGGTCGCTGCGGTGGTCCACGGACAGCCCGCGCGCCTGCTCCGGGCTCATGTAGCGCAGCGTGCCCAGCACCATGCCCGCCTGGGTGCGCGCGAGCGTCTCCACGTGCGAGATGTCCTCGGCCGACGCCGCGTCGCGGGCCGCGCCGGGCGGCTCGAGCAGCTTGGCCAGGCCGAAGTCCAGGATCTTGGCGTGCCCGTCCGGCGTCACCATGATGTTCTCGGCCTTGATGTCGCGGTGCACGATGCCCGCCTCGTGCGCGCAGGCCAGTCCGGACGCCACCTGGCCCGCGATCTCCAGCGCGCCCAGCAGGTCGAGCTCGCGGTTCTCCACGAGCTTGCGCACGGTCTTTCCCGCCACCAGCTCCATGACCATGAACGCGGCGCCGTCGTCCTCGTCCACGTCGTAGACCTGCGCGATGGCCGGATGGTTCACCGCGCTGGCCGCGCGCGCCTCCTGGAAGAAGCGGCGCTTGCGCTCCGGGTCGCGGGTGAACTCGGCGGGCAGGAACTTCAGGGCCACGGGCCGCTCCAGGCGCGTGTCCACCGCGCGGTAGACGACGCCCATGCCGCCCTTGCCCAGCGTTTCCTCGATGCGGTAGTGCTTGACCGTCCGCCCCTGCACGGTGGGCGGATCTTACTCCGTCAACGGGCGCGGTTCCGGGCCGCGAGCTCCGAGGGCAGCAGGCTCGCGTAGAGGAACTCGTTGGCGGGCACCGGGACGCCGCGCTCGCGGCCCAGCCTCACGATGGTGCCCGTCTGGGCCTCGAGCTCCGAGGGGCGGCCCTCCAGGATGTCGCGCTGCATGGACGCGGTCGCGTCCTCGGGCAGGCCGTCCACGTAGGCCAGCGTGCGCGCCACGGCGTCGTCCGCCAGGGCGATGCCTTTCCGCCGTGCCACCTCCAGCGCCTCGGCCGTCGCCTGTTCGAGGAGGTGGCGCGTCTCCGGCGTGGAACGGACGACGCCGGCGGGCATGCGGGCGACCGCCGCCACCGCGCTGAATGGGGCGATGAAGAGGAACTTCTCCCAGAGGGCGACCTCGATGTCCGCCGGGGTCCCCACGGAGACGCCGGCACAGCGCTCGAAGGCCGCGCGCAGCGCCGTCACGCGCGGGCTGGGCCGACGGTCACGCTCGCCGAGCTCCACGCGCGGCACCGCGCCCGCATGCCGGATGTGGCCGGGTCCGGCCACGAAGCTGACGATCCGGCACAGCCCACCCACCACGCGCGCCGCTCCCACCGCCGCCGCGAGCTCGTCGGCGGCGGCGACGCCGTTTTGCAGCGGGACGGCGAAGCTGTCGTCGCGCAGCATCGGCCGCAAAGCGCGCGCGGCCTCCGGCACCTGCCACGCCTTCACGCAGACGAGCACGGCGTCCACGGTGCCCGCGGAGGCGGGGTCGTCGGTGGCCTCGACGGGCGACACCGCGAAGTCGCCGGCCACGCTCTCCACGCGCAGGCCGCGCTCGCGCAGGGCGGCGAGGTGCGCGCCGCGCGCGACGAACACGACACGCTCGCCCGCTTGCGCCAGCCGGCCGCCGAAGTAGCCGCCCACGCCCCCCGTCCCGAACACCGCGATGCGCATCCGCACCATTCTCGCGTACGATCGGCCCGCCTTGGCCACCCGCACCGCCGCCGCCGCGCCGCCCGGCGCGCCGTTCGCCTATCGCTGGGCGGCGCCGGGCGACCTCAACGCCTTCTTCGGCCTCATGCTCGACAACGTGATGAACCTGGTCATCCTGGCCGGGATCCTCATCGGCGTCTTCGGCTTTCCGCGCGACCTGGTCTACACGCGCATGTTCCCGGGCACCGCGCTGGGCGTGCTCGTGGGCGACCTCGTCTACACCTGGATGGCGTTCCGGCTGGCCCGCCGCGAGGGGCGCAGCGACGTCACGGCCATGCCCCTCGGCCTCGACGCGCCGAGCACGATCGGGATGGCTTTCGCCGTCCTCGGCCCGGCATACCTCGCGGCGAAGACGCGCATGCCCGAAGCCGAGGCCGGCATCGTGGCCTGGCAGGTGGGCATGGCCTGCATGATCCTGATCGGCCTGTTCAAGCTGGGCATGTCCTTCGTGGGCGGCGCCATCCAGCGCGTGGTGCCCAAGGCGGGCCTGCTGGGGTCGCTCGCGGGCGTGGGGATCGCGCTCATGGGGGTGCTCCAGCTCGCGGACATCCTGGCCGAGCCGGTGGTCGGCTTCGTCTCGCTCGGCCTCATCTTCTACAGCCTGATCGCGCGGCTGCGCCTGCCCTTCGGCCTGCCCGGCGTGGTGGCCTCCGTGGCCGCCGGCGCGGCCGTGTACTACACGCTCGGGAGCCTCGGCCTGCTGCACCGGCCGCTGGTGCTGCCTCCCCTCGAGTTCCCGCTCGGGTTCCCGGTGCCCACGCTGGGGTTCGTGGCCGGCCTGCCCGTGGCGCTCGCCCAGTACCTGCCGGTGGCCATCCCGTTCGCGATCCTGACCGTGATCGGCGGCATCAACGTCACCGAGAGCGCGCGGCTGGCGGGCGACGACTACAAGACGCGCTCGATCCTGCTCACCGAGGCGATCGCCACGCTGGTGGCCGGCGTGTGCGGCGGCGTCTCGCAGACCACACCCTACATCGGCCACCCCGCCTACAAGAGCATGGGCGGACGCGCCGCCTACACGCTGGCCACCGGGCTCTTCGTCGGCCTGGGCGGCATCCTGGGCTACATCCCGTTCCTGGCCATGCTCCTGCCGATCTCCTGCCTGGCCCCCATCCTCATCTTCGTGGCCTTCGACATCGTGGCCCAGGCCTTCCACGAGAGCCCGGCGCCCCATGCCCCGGCCGTGTGCTTCGCCATCTTCCCGTCGGTGGCCCAGCTCGTGCTCATCACGCTCGACAAGGTGAACCCGCTGCTCGCCTCGTCGGCGCTGGATCCGCGCCGGGTGGCCGAGACGCTGGCCATGCCCGCCGGCTTCGTGGAGGGCTTCGGCGTCTTCGTGCTACTGGCCCACGGCTTCATCCTGACCGCGATGCTGTGGGGGGCGGCGCTGGCCTTCCTGATCGACCACCGCATCCGCGCCACGGCGGTGGTGCTCGGCGTGGCCGCGGTCCTCTCGCTCTTCGGGCTCATCCACTCCGCCCTGCCCTCGGGCGGGGTGTACCTGCCCTGGTCGGATGCGCTCCTGGGCGCGCGCGTGCCGTACCACTGGGCGGCGGGCTACGGCGCCCTGGCCGCGATGGTGCTCGCGCTCGGACGGGACGTGGCTAACGTCCGCCCGCGTCCTTGAGGTACCTCAGCAGCTCCGAGTCCGTGGAGAGGATCAGCGTGGAATCGTCGCCCAGGCTGGCGTTGAGCGTCTCCATGGACTTCGTGAACTGGTAGAGGTCGACGTCGCGGCCGTAGGCGCGCGCGTAGATGGTGGTGGCCTGCGCGTCGGCCCCGCCCTTGATCTCCTGCGCGCTCTTGTAGCCGGCGGAGCTGGCGGAGAGCATGTCGCGCTCCTTCTGGCCGCGGATCTCCGCCGCCCGGCCCTGCCCCTCGGAGCGGCTCCGCTCGGCGATGCGCTTGCGCTCGGAGATCATGCGCTCGAAGACCTTCTGCTGGACGCTGTCCACGTAGTTGATGCGCTTGAAGCGCAGGTCCACCAGCTCGATGCCGAACTCGGGCGTGATCTTCGCCGCCTTCTCCAGCACGATCTGGGCGATCTTGTTGCGGCCGCTGGCGATCTTGACCATGGCCTCCGCCGACCCGATGCCCTCCAGCTCCTCCGTGAGCTCGAAGTCGCGGTTGGAGGAGCGCACGATCTCGATGAGGTCGAAGGAGGCCACCGCGTTGCGCGTCTCGCCGTCCACGATGTCGTCGAGCCGGCTCCTCCCGCCGCGCTCGTCGCGCACGGCCTGGTAGAAGCGCAGCGGGTCGGCGATGCGCCAGCGGGCGTAGCAGTCCACCCAGATGTACTTCTTGTCCTTGGTGGGGATCTCGTTGGCGTCGCCGTCGAACTCGAGCCAGCGCTTGTCGAACCGGTGGACGGTCTGGATGAACGGCACCTTGGCGTGGAGCCCCGGGCTGCTGACCACGCCGCCCACCGGCCGCCCGAACTGCGTGAGGATCACCTGCTCGGTCTCGGAGAGGGTGTAGATCGAGGAGAAGACCAGCAGGAGCGCGGCCACCGCCGCGAACATCAGGACCGTGCGCTTCACTGCTTCACCTCCGCCCGCGCCCCATCCAGCTGCAGCAGGGGCAGGATGCCGCGCGCGTTCTCGTCGAGGACGAGCTTGCGGCCCGCCTTCGGGATGAGCGTGCCCATCGTCTCCAGATAGATGCGCTTGCGCGTGACCGCCGGCGCCTTGCGGTACTCCTCGTAGAAAGCCTCGAAGCGCCGGGCGTCACCCTGCGCGTTGTTGACCCGCTCCACCGCGTAGCCCTCGGCCGCGCGTATGGCCTGCTCGGCCTCGCCGCGCGCCCGCGGCACCGCCTTGTTGTATTCGGCCCAGGCGTCGTTGATGGCGCGCTCCTTCTCCTGGATGGCCTGGTTCACCTCGTTGAAGGCGGGCTTCACGGGATCGGGCGGGTTGACGTCCTGCAGCACGAGCTGCTGCACCTCGATCCCGATCTCGTAGAGGTTGCACAGGCGCTGGAGCTCCTCCTTGGCCATGAGGGCGATGGCCTCGCGCCCGATGGTCAGCACCTCGTCCACGCTGTGGTCACCCACCACCTGCCGCATGGCGGCTTCGGACATGTACCGGAACGTCTCCGGCACGTCGCGCACGTTGAACAGGAACGCGCGCGCGTCCCTGATCCGGAACTGGACGATCCACTCCACCACGGCCACGTTGAGGTCCCCCGTGAGCATGACCGCCTCCGCCAGCGTCTCGGGCGAGCTGGCGAACTGCGACCGCCCGCCGGTGACCGCGCTGCGGAAGCCGAATTCCATCTTGAGCTGGCGCTGGACGGGCACCTTGGTCACGCTCTCCGCGAAGGGGATCTTCAGGTGTGGCCCCGGCTCCGTGGTGCGCACGTAGGCGCCGAAGCGCTGCACGACGCCCACCTCGTCGGGCTCCACCTGGTAGTACCCGGTCATGAACGCGACCAGCACGGCCGCGATGGCCAGCAGGATGCGCCCCGACCGCGGGGGCAACTTGGGCATCTCCGGCAGCTTGAGCTGCACGGTCTGTCCGCCGATGTCGATCGGACCCTGGTTCCAGCCGCCCCTCTGCATGGCACCTCCTCGTCGTTTTTCCGAATGCGGTGCTCTACGCTGCGCGCTTAGACTTCCGGAGCGCGTCCCGTCGGGGTGAACCCTCCGGGAAGCGGCAAGGGAAAGCGCTCCGCTTCGAGCACCGGACGCTGCGGAATCCTGCAGTATATCCCTTACCTCGTTCACGTGCCGGAATAGCCGGGCTCGCGGTCCGTAACCTGCGTGAGCGGTCGGGAACGCGCACGGGGGCGCGGGTGTCCAAGACCGACGAGGAGGGACGCGCCATGAGGGAGCGGAACGTCGCCGGCGCCGTGCTCGTGCTGGGGTTGCTGGCCGGCCTGCGCGTCGTGCCTCCGGCCACCGCGGCCGGGGACGCGGTGGCCGCCGCCCTTCTGGAGGAGGACGTCACCCAGGGCGCGCTCCGGATCTCGCGCGGAGGCGCGGTCGTCGAGTGTCCGCTGCGCCACACGGACGTGCAGGCCCGGGTGTCCGGCTTCCTGGCCCGCGTGCGCGTGACGCAGACGTTCGACAACCCCTACCCCGAGGCGATCGAGGCCGTCTACGTGTTCCCGCTTCCGCACGGCGCCGCCGTGGACGAGATGACGATGGTGGTCGGGGAACGGCGCATCGCGGGCGTGATCCGGCGCCGCGCGGAAGCGCGCGAGGCGTACGCGCAGGCGATCGCGCGCGGCCAGACGGCCAGCCTGCTGGAGCAGGAGCGCCCGAACATCTTCACGCAGACCGTGGGCAACATCCCTCCCGCCCAGCAGGTGCGCATCGAGCTCTCCTACGTGGACGTCCTCCCCTACGACCGCGGGGCCTACGAGTTCCACTTCCCCATGGTGGTGGGTCCGCGCTACGTGCCCGGCGCGCCGTGGCCCGGCCGCCACCGGGGAGAGGGATGGGCGCCGGACACCAGGCGCGTGCCCGACGCCTCGCGCATCACGCCGCCCGTGCTCCGGCCCGGCTTCCGCACCGGGCACGACGTGGCGCTGCGCGCGGTCGTGGACGCCGGCGTGCCCATCCACCAGGTGGAGGTCCTCGCGCACGAGGCGCGGGTGGAACGGCCGGGCCGGTCGCGCGCGACCGCCGTGCTCTCGCGGTCGGACGCCATCCCCAACCGGGACTTCGTGCTCCGCTACAAGGTGTCGGGCGAGCGGCCGGAGACCGCGCTGCTCGCGCACGCGCCGGAGGGCGAGCCCGGGTACTTCCTCTTGATGATGCAGCCGCGCGACATGGAGGAGGCGCTCCGCCAGGCCCCGCCGCGCGACGTGTGTTTCCTGATCGACGTGTCGGGCTCGATGTCGGGCCACCCCACGGCGAAGGTGATCGAGGCCATGCGCCGGTTCTTCGAGCGCATGCGCCCCGCGG